>Ga0308160_10002464_pt1 | contig 22394 bp, 26 predicted proteins | sample PhyFR1_FD_201036 | JGI IMG/M metagenome (GOLD analysis project Ga0308160, IMG submission 201036) | Phyllosphere microbial communities from UC Gill Tract Community Farm, Albany, California, United States - DLSLF.R1 | ecosystem: Host-associated > Plants > Phyllosphere > Unclassified | place: USA...
CGTATCTCTGCAAGCAATACTCTGTCTCGCACCCTGATGTTCTGCCCAATTCTGCCGCCCTACTTTTCGAAGATTTTGGGCAGAATGATTCTGCCCGGCAAGGCAGAATTATTTCTGCCACTCCCCTGAGTATTGCCCAATACGTTATCCTCCGCAAGTTGTCAAGCTCCCGTCCTCCGGAGATAGGGGAGAATCAGTCTGTCCGCGGACTGGTTTTTCGTTTCTCTATCCGGATTCGACATTTCACTCCATCTTCGCTTCTTCTCGCCTCTTCTTACTCTACGCTGCCAGAGATCAGCTTCAATGACAGAGACACATGCAGGATCTGAGCTGAGTAGGTCTCTCCTCTTTTGCTGGGTCTTCTTCTCTGATCTCGCTCGCTGACTTCTGTTGCTCGAATCTTGCCTGCAGCTGAGACTGGTAAACCCGCCTTATTTCTCATCCGATTGGAGCTTGAAGCTGACTTTTCACTCTCGTTACAGTCATCGAGCAACTGCGCGAGCTTCACGGGGAAGACTTCAGAGAACATCAAGCTCGCAGTATCGCCCATCGATACGTTTCTTCCACCGATTCGGTCGTCGCAGCAATGAGAGGTACACATCCTCTCTACCTCTGTTTCTGTGTCGACTCAACTGAGAAAGACGGATTGAGCAGCTTCAGGAACCTTTGAGCTTGCAGAACTTGTCAAAGGATATAACGACTTTATCTCGTCTCCAGATGGCAAATTGGTCCACGAAGCCCAGACCGCGTCGCTCATGAAGGTAATTTGATTCTCGAACTTCCCTGCAGTGACCTTGATCTGATCCGACGTACCACAGCGAATGCGTGAATTTGGGCGCAACGATGCTCGACAAGCTCGGAATCAATGTGAGTCTCTTATCGTCTTGTTGTGTGTCTCAGCTGAGTATGCTTACACTTGATACTTGTACAGTCGAGAAAGGTGAGCTTCTGATGTAGTTTCGAATTGGCACCCGTTCGAAATTGAGTTTAGGCTTGCTATCCAGCCTGCGTTGTTGCGTTCACGAGCCTCGGACTCGACCAATTCGAGACTCAAGGGATCAGCTGGACAGAACTGGCGATGCTTCACCAGTGTGAGCGGATTCCTCTCAGTCTCAGAAGAACGCTTTCGCACCGCGCTAAATTTGGTCGATACATAGATACCGAGATACTATCTGGTCAACCTCTGACGACACCGCCTCGTGGACTGAATGTAGCTCACGATTCTCGCCGCGCTCACGTCTTTTTGGCCGCGTTGACACCCAAAGGGAGAGTCATTGCTCGGCAGTATCAACTTCTGAAGGGACTTGTGCGTGAAACGTATTCTCCGTATCCATTTACTCTTATGTGCAGTCGCTGAGAGTATTTCGGTGTTGCTGCATTGCGATAGACCGCAATGATTAATGCTAAATTCGGCTTGAATACGCGAGCAGCTTTCCTTGAATGGTTCAAAGCGGGCAGAATACACCCTTTAGACTTTCAATTCTCAATCTATTTCACCAACGACAATGAAGGCGCGATGCTCGGATGGACGGCTACAATCAACCTGCATTTCAGTCTCGCTCACTCCCGCTACTTCCCTCAAACTCGCCGTTAAACATCACCTCCATCGAATCCTCTCACCTATAGATTATTGACACTCGGATCTCTGGACTTGCACTTTTTTCTAAACTTCACTATGTCCCGCTTTTAACTTTATCTGATTTTAGCCTCGACGTCCCGTTTCCGCAAGATGAGCGAGATGGAGAGACACGATGTTCAGAGCAGATTCTCGTGCTGCCGCAGGGAGACAGCGCGCGGCCATGAGCGCAAAGCGAGACGGAGGAAAACGGCAATTCGAATCGAAAAGCGCGATTCCCGCACTTGACGAATAGAGGCTTTACTGGAAGACCCGACGCCTCAGCAGTAAGTGAGAGAGGAGATGCCACTCGCGTGAGCATAGACCAGACCATTCGTTGCGAGCAGCGAGAGAGGCAACGTCTTTCTGCCAGACAATCTGCGAAGGGGCAGAATCGTCAGTAATCTGGGCATAATTGGCGGCAGTGATTCGGCAGAATCTCACCCGGTCATACCAAGCTATTCCCTCGTATACCTAGACAAGCTGACCAGAGCGAGGGGAGAAACGAGGAAGAGTTCTTGTTCCACGCGTTGGAGCGCCTCGGGAGCTTCAGAAAGGACTCGCATATATAGCCAGAGAGCTAGTGAGAGGCTGCGTAACTCATTCGAACAGAGCGAGTGATGTGGTCGGAGGGAAGTTGACTCAAAAGATCAAAACTTCGCGGAAGAGCTCTTCCTCCTCCACTTCAACCGCCAACGCCGAACTACTGCGTTGAGGCTCAATCACATCAGCTTCCGACTCGAACGACAACCTTTGCAAGCACAGAGCCATTCGAATCGTTCAACAATGTCTAAATCGAATGGATTATCAAAAGAAGATACCAAACAAGACCATCCATTACAAGCTATCGTGCTCTGTGATCCTTGGGGAGATCAAGAGCGGTGGGGACCTTTAGTAAGGAGATCTAGGACAGACGATGAGGAATTTGAGGATGTTCAAGTTGGAGGGGAACAAAGACCTTGGGTCAGTCTCTACTCTACTCATTCAAGCTGGAAGATGTACTGAAAGGGTATCACAAGAGCTAGTGCTTACTACCCCTGCTGAACTTGCCCTTGTTGAGTTGGACTTTGGAATCCCTCGCTTCTGCAAGAGTTGAACAAGTCTTCCTCTTTGCCAAAGATGGTGCAGATGAGATCAGGCACTACTTATCGTACGTCTAGCCACTCTCCCACTTAGAACTATGAGCTAAACCTGTTCCCGAATCGACAGGAACACGACTTTTCAGGGACCAGAACATCCATTGAACATTGTAGTTCGACCCACGAAAGCTCTCACGCCAGGAGATGTCCTCCGTGAAGTAGATGGTCTATCGATCCTTTCGCCTACCGATTATCTCGTCGTCCAAGCAGGTTACGTCGGAAATGTCGATTTGAGGCAGAAAGTTGACGAGTTCACCGAAAGGAGGAAAGGAGATCAGAGTCTGACGATGAGCTGCATGATCAAACCTATACAAGCAAAGTGAGCTCTCTTTTGCCTCGAATCCCAAACCTTCAGCTGAATGATCTCGCTTCGAATAGAACCAACGCAGTTTTCGCTGTTCACGCACTCTCGACCGATCTTCAATTGTATCACTACGAGCAATCCTCACTTTATCCCAAAATGAAATCATTCAAGCTGCCCCGAGAAGCTTTGGCATCTTCGAAAGAGATCGCTATCAGGTCAGATTTGGAAGCCGTTGGAGTCGTCATTTGTTCTCAAGAAGTGCGTATCTCTCCCTATCGCTTCTCCTCTTCGATATATACGATGTTGACGACCTCGAGTATGAATGAAACAGGTCGCACCTCTATTCACTGAAAATTTCGATTATCAGTTCTTCTATCCAGATTTCGTCAATGGTCTCCTCACTTCCGATCTGTTGGGCAAGACGATCTGTTGCAGTATAGTTGGAGATTCTGCTGGACTTGGAATTGGAGGAGAAGCGAGTGGTTGGGCTGGAGTTGTCGGGAATACCAAGAGTTACGATTCAATTTCGTTAGTTTCTCTCACTTTTCTCACCTACTCCTCCTACTCGAGCGGTGACTGACCTTACTTGATCAATGATTCATCACAGGAAAGCTATCCTCTCTCGCAAATGTTACCCTCTCGCACCCGATGAGAACCTCCCTCACTCCTCTCCTCGCTACGAACAACGTCGATCTCGAGTCTACTACGGCACTGCCTTCCCATCCGTCGATCTCTCTCGAACCTGCAAAATCACACCATCGACACTGATCGGATCCGGTTCGAAGATTGGTTCGAATACTCTAGTCATGAGGTCTGTTCTTGGGGAAGAGGTTCAGGTTGGTGATGAGTGCCGAATCGAGGGAGGTTATGTGTTTGAGGGATGCAAATTGGGTAACGGAGCGAGAATCAAGGACAGTGTTGTTGGTGAAGGAGTCAGTATCGCAGAGGGAGCGATTGTCGAGAATGGGAGTTTGATTGGAAGCCAAGTTCGATTAGGAAAGGGTGCGAAAGTGAGCGGAATGAGGGTATCGATTGAAGAGTATGATGGCGATGTCGAAAGTGGAGACAATACTCGTGAGTCTCGATCCATTTCTGCCGCTGTGTTCGGATACTGAAGAAGAATCTTTGTGGACTACAGTCGGAGAAGGAGGAGTCGGTTATTTCTGGCCTCATGAGGATGCTGCTATCGACGAGGAAGTCGAAGATGATGAAGATCTGGTCGATCCTCGTAACCTGAGCGTCACTCGACTAGGCTAGCTTCGGTGTCTTTGCTGCATCTTCCGCCTGCTGACCCTCTCACAAATCCGCAGGTACTTCTCTCGGCAATTTCCACCTCAACTCTTCCTCTTCCTCCTTATCTTCATCTTCTCGTCACGGCTCGACTACATCACTCTCGACGATGGGCGATCACCTCGACGATTCTGGCGACGAATCTGAAACTTCTTACTCCGGTGGACTGCCTTCGATCGCTGGACTCGACGTACTTCAACCTTCAGCATCCTCCTCCTCGAAACACTCCGAATTCTTGACTGAATGCCTACACTCGCTTGATCGATCTTTCGCTGAAAATCACACCGTCGACAACGCAGCTATCGAATTGAAAACTCTCCGAATGGCTTCGAACGTCGATCTGGGACAAGTGAGAGCGGTGGCAGTACCTTACTTACTCAAACGATGTGACGGAGCTGCGAATGTTGGACCAACGATTGAAAGATGGGGAGGATTGATCGCGAATCTGACGGGAGACTCGGAGGAAGCTATGATCGATTGTTTGGTTATTGCTCAAACTTACGTCGCAGAGGAGTTGGAAGGGGACATGAGGTTTTGGCTGAGGGTGCTGAAGGGCTTCTACGAGACGGACGTCGTGACAGATGATGCAGTGTTTAGTTGGTACAAGAGCGTCAAGGCTAGGAATACGGCGGGGGAGGTTGGAAAGAGTCTCTGGTCTGGGAGTCGACCTTTCTTAGAGGCACTTCAGGAAGATGACGATGATTCGGAAGAAGAAGAGGACGATGGAGATTCGGAGTAAACGTAGAAACGAAGAATTGCATTAGAAGCTACTCTTCAGCGGGCCATCTACTCTTCTGATCTCTCAGTTCTTCTGAGTACATCGACTCGATGCGTTCGATCCACTTCGCAACGGACGGAGTTTCTTGCGACTTCCAAATTTGTTTCGCAGCCGAGGGATCTGCTACTCGTTGAAAGGCATAACTGTCGAAGGCAGCGCAATAGTCAGTACTGTGCTCAACTGTTCAAGCGAGAATAACTAGCTCACCGTCCGAAAAGAGTGTAGTCGACTAGACCTGACTTATCACCTTGAAGAAAAGGGGTCGACTTGAGCAGACCTTCGAGAGATTTGACGAAACCTTTCGCACTTTGGATCGACTCGTCTACATGATCGAGGACTGTCTGTAAGTATCAAGCGGCGTCGAATCGAAGCAGCCGGACATATTACCTCGATTCGTCTTTTGAATTTTTGACCAAGCGTCTTTCATTCCTAGCTTTGTATCACTTCGGAAGTACTCTTGATCCTGGTTGAGGGAAGACGAAAGTCAGTCACACAGAGAAGAGGAGCTCGAATGAGTGGAACGAGGACTAACCTTTTCATCTTTGCTTAGCGCACAAATCCCTTCGTGTATCGCGGCGAAGAAGGGTGGGAATTGAGCACCAGTCACGGCAGGGGATCCGAAGGTCGACGTGACGTAGTTGAGATAGCCTTTCGCCGTCTGTAGTCCCGAGGAAGTAGCTTGCGAAGAAGAAACTTCGGGCAAGTACAGCGACGAAAAATCCGGGTAGGCTTCCTCCAGCCAGCTGTGAAGGTAGCGATGCATCAGCGACTTAATTCCTGCTCTGTGGGATTCCCACAAACTCACTCTGCGATGTTGTTCGAGTCGGAGATGATCTTTCCATTGGGCAGTTCCAGGGTCGGAACTATCGAAGTGATTCATCAGCTGTTAGCTGTGCGCATGGAAAGTGTTCAAGACATACGTGTTGGTCTCTCTGTCTTCCAAGCCTCCTTCTTCGCTCTCAAATCAGTCCATACGAGCTCCTTGATTTCGAAATCGGCCTTTTTATGATAGAACGACAGTAGCGACTTGAAGACTGTAGGAGAGTATTGAGGTCCTCCGTGCTGACCTACGAGCACGTACAAGATCGGTAGCTGAGCCATTCGAATCTGGAAGTGAGGAGAAAGAGGACAAAAAGACCGGGAGTTTGAAACCGTCATCCCTCAAAGAGTGGGGAAGATGAAACCTATTCCTGCACGTGACTCGACGAAACCCGCTTCCCATACCTGGTCTCGCCGGCGTCGTTTCGACTGCGATAGCTCTTGAAGGAGTTGAGAAACAGATCCTGTCGTCTATATCCGATCACTCTTTTTTCCTTTTCGCTTCTCCGATTCAGGTTCTTCGCACCCGCTGCGATTGACAGGCGCAAGCTAGGCTCGCTGGAGCTCGAGCTGCTTCCCTATATTCCAAGCCTCTCTCCGTGTCGCGAACTCGTCGCACTCCGTCAAAACATAATTTCGAAAACTCTCCTCAAAACAGAGACTGCAGTGACCATTTCGCGGATTCCTATTCACAGTATTAGCAGAAGAAAAGGTGTACAATAAGTGTGGAAGAAGTATCAAAAGAGTCAAGCATGTAAGGTAGAGGAAAGCTCATAGACAACTGACTTCAATCGTTCAAATCCTGCTCCTTCTGTTTCATTCGCTCTCGACTGAGCTCAACTCCGAATCGGGGTGGAAGGTGAAAGTGATCCCCCTCGACTGACAAGCATCATCGAGCTTCCTGATATCCTCTGCAGCCCATGCCTCTGCTGAATCCCAAAGGTAAAGGTCCTTCAAACTCGGGAATTCGATTCGTTCGTTTCTGAGATCTTCGTAGAGTCTCGGAGTTGCCTTGAATCGGCTGACATGGTCGAATGCTTGGATAGTGAGGGATCGAAGAGTCGGTGGGATCAATGCGAAGACAGAACTGGACACTTCCGTTGCCGAGACTGTCAATGTGATCAAGCGAGCGTAGTGAGGGAGGAGACGATCGAAGATGGGAACGGCTTCGATGTCGAAGTTGTCGAGATCTTCGGCGGTCGGACTAGGGAACGAAGGAGAAGTTCAGCGAAAGAAACGCGAGCAGAGTCAAACAAGAAAAGCTCAAACTCACTTTGACAAGAAAGTGAGATGCTCAACCGTCTCCGTCGAGCTGAAGAGAGCTCCTGCAGTTTGGTCTCGATCGAGCAAACGTTCAAAGTAGAGATCGACGACGACGAGCTCTTTCGATGCGCTGAGAATGTTCCAGAGTACCTCCTCGTTCGTGTCGCAGTTCAAAGCGAGCTTCTTGAGCGAGAGGTCAGGACCAGGTTCAAGGTAGACGTGCTCTTCCCCGTTCCCTGTTTGAGACGAGAGGGACGTTCAGCTTCGACGCAACAAGACGAAAAAGATAGTCGACAAACAAGGCGCTTCGAAATCGAGCTCGAGGGTTTGAAGTGGTCTACTCAGATCGAGAGCTCTCTAGAGTCAGCGAGTGTCGGGTCTCTACAGATGAGTAGAGGGAACGTACGGAGGTAGGGCTAGCTCGATAGGATCCCTTTGCTGAAAGGTGTAACCCCAAGTCGCTTGTTCTGATGGTGGGCCTGCTCCAATCCATCCCGCGAGTGGGTGATTGAATCTCGGTGCGCAGACGAGCGAACGGAGACGATGACAAGATTGAATCGCTTTGAGTAAAGGAGTTCGGACGAGTTTGTGAATCGGATGAAGGTGTAAATGGGTGAGACTAGGGGAGACGAGACGAATGATCTCCACGAGGTCGATACTCTCTGCTAGCATTCTTTCATCGTCTTCTCCTAGAGTCGTTCCTTCTGGCCCGTTTTCGCTGAGTCCAGTGACGAGGAATCGACATTGTTGTGCTCTCTTTGGATCGTCGGCGAAAGTCTTGAGGAAGCTCTTGGCGGCGTGCTTGTCGAAGATAGAAACAGAGCGATAGAGAGCGTCAAGAGCTGTCGATGAGAGAAGACGCAAAGGCAAAGTGAGCTTTCGAAAGTTGATTGGAAGAAAGAGAAAGGTTGTACTCACATGCTTGTGACCATCCTTTACACACCAGTCTGAGATTCGTGAGCGAGGCGTTGTCGTCCCAACTCGCTAGCTTCCCTCCGTGTGGCCTTCGAGATGGTGAGATCGAGATTGAGAGGTTGAAAATGTGGAGAAGTACGTCGTAGGGAAGATTGGCGAGGGATAGCATCCCTCCTATGTGGTGCTACAGTCGTTGTGAACCTTTGGCGAGGGAGTGCGAGGAGGGTAGAGCTGAAAGAGGGAAGAGTGGAGGATCAACTTGTTAATGGGTCGAAAATCGTAAAAGGGGATTGAGCATCCGCAGCCTCCTGTTTTCGTACGACGACGTTGGGCACTTGAAACGTCGAATAGAGTTTATGTAGAGCGCTCGAAAGTTGATCAAGCTATGCGTCGAGGAGACAGCTCGAAATGAAAAGTTCAGCTTTTTTGAGCGAAATCTCATACAGCGAACCGCTACTACTACTACTGTTCGAGCACTACTCCTTCGACAGCCGATCGTTAAAATAGAGACTAAAGAGGAAAGAGAGAAGACGGGGGAGACAGAGTGAACAGAAAACTAAACTTGATTTCGATTTCGCAGACCATACAGTATTGACAGTTCCTCCTCCTCCTCCTCATGCCTCGGGTGCAGGGTAAGGGTGAGGCTCGTTGATCGTGATGACTTTCGTCTGAGTGAACTCTCTGTACCAGGGAAGAAGGAGTCAAGGAAGAGCTTCGCTCGAGATCTTTCGAACGAGGAGACTCACCGAATACCCTCCTGTCCTTGAAAGCGTCCAAATCCTGATGCCTTCCATCCACCATGAGGCATAGAAGCTGCATCGTGGACGCTGCTCTATGTAGGAGAAGAGTCGTCGAGGAAACGAAAAACGAAAAAGATGAACGAAGAACAGGAGTAGACGAAGATACGAGTTAGTTCGGATACGACGAGCAGAGATACAAGAGAAAAACGTACCCCATTCACGTGACACATGCCTGTATCAATAGATTGCGCGATCTTGTATCCACGAGATTCGTTCTTCGTGAAAACCGAGGCGGCGAGTCCGTCTGCGAAAGTACAGAAACCGGCCATCAGTCATCGTCTACTAGCGTAGGAGACGGTAGAGAGGTGATGCGGTCCTATCGAGGTGTAGAAGAGCGAGAAATCGATGGAAGGTGAACTCACAATCGTTGTCGTTTGCAATCTCGATAGCTTCCTCATCGGTCTTGAAGGTGAGAATCGAGAACGTGGGCGAGAACATCTCCTCCTTGTAAATCCTCATCTTGTCGGTGACTCCACTCAACAGCCTAGGTTGAACGATGTTTCCCTCCTCTTGACCCTGTTCCTCTCCAGCGACGACTTTCGCCCCTTTACTCAAGGCATCCTCGACGATCTCCTTCGTGCGTTGTGCTGAAGCTTCGGTGAAGAGTCCTCGCATTTGAGAATCAGGTCCCGAGGAAGCTTTCGGATGCTTCTTCGCGAATATTTCGACAAAGCGATCGGCGACTGATTCGTGAACGATCGCGGTCTGAGTGGCCATACAGATCTGACCACTGTGGAAGAACGCTCCAAACTTGATCGCGTTGGCAGCGTGCTCGAGGTCGGCGTCTTCGCAAACGATCGCGGGTGCCTTTCCTCCGAGTTCGAGAACGACAGGCTTGATGTACTTGCCGCAGAGCGAGGCGATGATTGATCCTACTCGAGTCGAACCAGTGAAGCTACAAGCGAGGAGTCAATCAGTAAGAGCGGAAGAGGGGAAAAACGGATTCAGCTTACTTGACTTTGCGAACTTCTCGATGAGCGATGAAAGCCTCAGTGACCTTTGGTGCATCCTGCGCCGAGACGTGGACGATTGTGAGGACACCGTCGGGTAAGCCAGCCTCTGCCAGTACCTCTGCGAGGATGAGATGCGTTCGAGGAGACATCTCGGAAGTCTTGAGAATCGCTGAGGAAAAAAAAGAAAATCGTTAGCAAAACCACTCGTTCTCAAAGGTAAAGAGGGTGGCAGCTTACCGGAGTTGCCGGCCATGATAGGCTGCATAACTGATCGTTGACTGAGAGTCACCGGTGCGTTCCAGGGTGCGAGAGCTAGATTGACACCGAATGGACAGCGCTGGATGTCTGACAGAGAAAGATCGATCAGAACGGCGTGGCGCCTTCGAGGGTTAGAGTAGAAGTACTCACACGCTCGTTGGTGACTGGCAGTCGTAGCGACCTCTCCCCGAAGAGCGATGGTCGCAACGCTCGCAACTTCCTCAATCGACTCGATAGCGAGAGAAATATCGAAACCGCTCCAGCCTTTTGTAGAGACGGTTTCGTGAGCCTCGACTTCGACGAATTCGGGTAGACGACGCTTGAGAATAGCAGCAGCTTTGTTGAAGATTTCTCTGCGTTCCGTAACGGGAGTCTGTACGCTTGAAGCTTCTTGTCAGGCCCCATTCGCCGACCTCTCCCTCGTATAGACTGCTAAAACTTACCTTGGCCCATGCCTTTTGCGCTTTGTGCGAGACTTGCACGATTTTCTCGACGTCCGATTCGGAAATCGAGGAAACGGTGTGAAGGACTTTTGAAGGGTTGTGAGGGTCTTTGACTTCGTAAGTAGAGGATCCGGTCCATGCTTTGCCGTCGAGGTAGCAGGGGAGAGGAGATTGATCCAAAAATTGGAAACTTTAGATGTGGAGGTAATTTGGGACAAGCTTGTCAGCAGATCCCAACGAGGTGAGAGCGTTCATAAAGTGAGCTCACCCCATGATTGTATTGTTGAGTTGAGCTTGGGTTTGATGGGTGTCAAGCGAGAGTGAGAGGGAAGGAAAGGAGCGAAATCGCCTTCGAGGGTGGGGAATTCTTCGCAAAAAGATTCAGCCTGCGACTAATTCAATACTTTGTCGAAACGCGATCGCGAAGACTGCGCTACGACAAATAGCCTCGCAATTAGATCCGAAAAGAACGCTCAGAAATCGACAAGTCTCAGTTTCTCACTCCATATCGCGCTCGCTGCCAATCCCTTAGTCTCAATGAACCTCGAGGGCCATGCAAGTCTATCTTTCATTCCGACATTCTAGTCCCATTCATCACTAAGCCAAACGCTCGACGAGTTTCTTCAACCCTCTATTCCTAACCTCGAATCCACTCCTCTCCATCTCCCTCACGATCCCTCTCGCCCTCGCCCAATCCTTCATCCGCATCAGCCCATCCAGCAATACAAACCAAGTATCCGAAGCTGTAACGCTCTGACCATCCTTCCTCAATTCCGAATAAGGATCATCTGAAGGTTCGTCCTCCTCCGACGAAGAAGCGCTTGATGAGATGAGTCCGGGACGTCTCTTCATCTCTTTGAAGATCTTGAGTGCCAAATCGACTCCCCATTCACTCTGTAACGAGAGAGCAGAACCGAGGAATGCGTTGTAACCGACTCGATTCAGTTGAATCCCTCGACGCTCCATTCGGGATTTGAGGGTGAGAGCGGCTCGGAAGTAAGGGTGTTGTCCATCTTCGTTCTCTGAAGCGATGTTGGATCGGAGAGGAGTTGAAGGAATAGCTCGAAGGAACCCTTGAATGAGTGAAGTATAGATGATTTCGTTCGTTGCCATTTTACGTCCTTCCATCTCGTCGAGGAGCTGTACTGCCGCTGTGAGATGCTCGGGTTGTCCAGACTGAGCGAGGGAGTGGATGATCGCTCCGTAAGTCGTGATCGTCGGTTTGACTCGAGTTGCCTCCATGATTTGAATCGTTTTCGCCGTTGCATCCTTCTGACCTCCAGCGAGTAAGGCGACGAGTACCATCGTGTAAGTGAAGACATCTGCATCGATCTGCCGCTCCGAGATGTACTTGAGCATTCGAACAGTCGAAGGGAGATCCGGTTTCTTTCCTCGAGTGTAGTATTTGAGGAAGAGGTTGACCGTGTGAATCGTAGGTGGTGATCCAGCATGTTCCATCTCCGACATGATCTCCTCCGCTTCTTCCCTCCTACCATTCGACAACAATCCGTTGACGAGCTTGTCCCACACAACTTCCGGAAATCGACCATGATAATCCTCCTTGATCTCCCGCAACACCTCCTCATTCACCATCATCTGCCTCGAGAGTTGAATCGCTTCCTCACATCGTTTCGACTGGAAGTAGGCGTCGATACGAGCGAGCCAAGCCCAGAGGTTCGGAGTGATTCCAGATTTGTAGAGATCTGACCAGGTGTTCTCGACTGCTGTGACATCTCCTCGTTGAGCGTAGCCAGAGAGGAGTCCAGTCCAGGTGACGACACCGGGTTGAAGGGGAGGATGGCGACTCGAGAGCCATCCCCAGATCTGATTCGCTTGCTGTAGGAGTTGAGCGCGAACGAAACCGGTCAGGAAAGGGTTGACGATAGCTTGAGTGAGGAGTGCAGGAGGGAGTGAAGCTGAGGGATCGAATTCGGGAGGAGAAGGTGTCGAAGGAGAGTGTGTGGTCGAAGGCGAATCGAGGGAAGGAAGGGAACTTGTCGAGTCGAGGGTCGAATCCTGATCCATCTCCATCGTTTCTTCACTTTCCATCGCAGCTCTTCCTTCTCTACTGACCCACTTCTGTCTCGCACTCGCATCCCATTCCTCCTTCGATACCCAACCAAACTCCGGATTATCGACCGCCTCGTTCAGAGTCGCCCATAATTCCCACACTTGCTTATGAGCGCTTCTTTGGAATGCACCGCGAACATGTCGAACGAGGGCGAGTCCCGGTAATGATCGATTCTCATACCAGATTTGAGCGAGAGAGACTTGTCGAATCCAAGCGATTGCGGCAGGGAGAGCATCGGGATCTGACGAATGAGCTGGTGTATTGAATGATCGATTGAGCCATATCTCTGCGTCTGGATGGGCGAGCCAGCGATGAAGGACAGGCAAGGAAGGGTCGAGGAACGAGGGAAGTAAGGAAGTGAAAGAAGGTCGATTTTGGGAGATGTGACGATGAGTGACGGATTTGGCAGAGATGTAGGCGGCGTAAAGGAATGCAGGAGGTTTCGGTGAAGTTGAAGAAGGAGTAGTCGAGCTGAAATTGTTTCGTTTCGGTTTGAAAGCGTGATTGATAGCACCTCCTCCTTCCCTCAAAGCGAGATGTTCCCCTCTCATGATCGCCTCCCACACATCGACGACGTGTTCACATCCCTCTTGACCCATTTCGATAGCCGACCACGCCCACTCGACCAATCCCAACATATCTTTCTCTCCCGCCAACCATAAAACCAATTCCCTCACTTGACTCCACTGATAACCCACTTCTTCCTTCTTCCCATTCCGTTCAGCGAGAGTACATGTCCTCAATACCTTCGCTAAATCCTTCGCTTGTAACCTCCCAACTTGTCCAGCGTTTCGAATCGGTATCCAACCCTTTTTGAACGCCTCGACAAAGTCCCTCCTCGGATCTTTCGTTCCCCTCACGATCGACATTACCGCTTCGTTGTGACCTTGAACCACTGGATCCGATGAAGTAGCGTTTGATGAAGTAGAGTTGCGAATTTTTGAAAGAAGATCGACAGCTGAAGGAGAACGGTTTGAATTTGGGGGTTGACCACGTTGTACTCGAGCTGGTGGTTGACCAGATGCTATTCTGTTTTGCTTCTTCTGTTTGCGAGTTGGTTTCGAGGGTTCTGTATCTTCTAAGCGAACTTTGGAAGTTGAGGCAGTCGAATTCGAAGGGATTCGAGCTTTGGGTGAGCTACCGACTGACGAGTGGAGAGAGAGGGTGGAGAAAGCTGCTGGTGCTAGTACATCGAGTAGGATGGCTGTAGCGGGAGAGGTGAGAACCCTTCTTCGAGATGAAGCGAGAAGTGCCGCCATTCTGCAGAGAGGATGAGTTAGCTTGGCCTCTAGCATTGTATCTGAGCAACTTACTAGCTCCTAGCTCTGGAGCTGGTTTGTGCGAGATCTGTGAGATCGGAGTTTGTGAAGAACGAAAAGCAAAACTTCGCGGAAGTTTCTCTGAACGTTCACGAGACCGATCTCCTCATTGATCTCTGAGATTCCTCTCACACTGCCTGATACGAACAAAAGCTAAAGAATAGACTTTGGGAGTACACAAGGTATCGCAGACGCAACGAAAAAGAATCGTATAGTTTAGTACAAACGAGATCTAACACCTGATTAACCCTTTCTATACTCCATCTCCTGAGAATACCCATATCTCTCAGCAGCTGCAAGCCGTAATGCTTCAGGATCAAAGTCGTTGACCGGAACCGGAGGAGGAAGATCGGGAGGAACAACGTAATTCGAATGGTAATCCGGTCGATAGGGATCAGCTGAAGGTGCGGTGGAAGAGTAGTATGGCGCGGGGAAATGTTGAGGAGTTGGGAAATGTGAGGAAGGGATAGCAGGAGAGAAAGGGATTTCAGGTTCTTCGGACCAAGTCGCTCGTTTTCGTTGCTCTGGTTGCTGGGACGAAGGAGGAGGAGGAGGACGGTAGTGTTCTTGAGGAGATGTATGATATCGATTATGGGCAGGGTAATGGGAATTGGAAGTTGGTGGGATGGGAGGAGGAAAAGGTGGATTCGAGGAAGTAGAGTAGCGACGATCTGCGTCGCGATAGGCTGCCTCTCGAGGACGATCGTGAGAGTCATCTGGCGGTCCGGAATGATACGAAAAGTCTTGCGGAGGGCGAGGGTCGGTGTTACTGTAGTTCCGAGAGCGAGGGTAACGATCTGAAGGTGGATCAATCGGTCGATTCGACGATTCACGGCGAGAGCGAGGCGGAGGCGGAGGAGAGAAATCGCGATGTGAAGCAGTTCGAGCTCGAGGAGGAGGAGACCTTGAACGAAGTCGAACCGGTCGAGGAGGAGGAGAAACTGGTTTCGGACCACCATTCTTGACTGCCCAATCCTCCATCATTTCCCACCAAAGCCATTCCTCAATCCTCTTCATCTTGTGATCGTACCAGAGTGGTACGGGACTTCCCTTGAAGTTCTTCTTACTACAGAAACTCTGAGCAAATTTCTCCCTCTCGGCTCCAGTTTCGAACAGGAGGAAAGCTGAACCATGGGCGATTGGTCGTTGGGCTCCTACTCGTACGTAGCGTCGGTCGTCTGGATGGTTGATCGCGAGTCCGACGAAAGATCGAGGAGGGAAAAAATCGATCACGTCTTGACGAGTGACATGGTTTGGGAGATTGTTCAAGATCATGGAATGGAGGTTGTGGACGATTGAGAGTGGTACTGGTCGATCGAGAGAGGTCACGGGTCGTGTAGGTGGTGAAAGAGCTCGATGGCGAACAGGACTGCGAGATCTGCCTTGAGAAGAAAGAGGAAGAGGGACAGCGTGGCGAAGAGGAGGAGATCGAGAGCGTTCTCTGCGGGCGAGGCGAGCGGGAGAGTCTCGGCGTAGAGAAGCTCGACGAGGTGGAGAGTGCCGTCTGTGAGGAGAAAGAGAGCGTGGTCGAAAGGAATCTGAGGGAGGCAAAGGGGAGAGAGAACGTCGATGAGTAGAATTGGTCGAAGAGATACGGCGTCGTTTCGGAGATCGATCCCGAGCAGGAGGTGGTCCTCGTTGCTGTCGATCGCGATGGAACTCCTCCTGAAAAGATTCACTCGTCGAAGACCAATCCCAGTCGTACGCTTCGGGTGGTTTCTCGACTTGTTTGATGATCAGCTTGAGCTTCTGGAATCCATAACTCAATCCTTCTAATCCAGCAGCTGCCTTGTCTCGTTGTTCCGAAGTTGAGTAAGCGACGAACACGAGGCAGAATCGTTTACCGGGAGGGTTTCGTTTGATCTGAATCGCGACAGGTTCGGGAAGGTTTGGTCGAATGATCAATCCTCGGATCTCCTCTTCAGGTAGCTTGTTGATGATTGAATGAACCAAAAAAGTATTCCATCTTCTAGTGAGAGATCGAGGGACGACACCTTTCGGAGGAGGCTTGCGTTGCGCCGCGGGAGGACGAGTAGAAGTAGATGCAGTAGAAGGGGTAGGAGAAGGAGGACGAGCGCCAGAGATACGTTGTAAGAGGCTGTCACCGGCAGGGACAGAAGCTTGTCGAGCTGTCGAGGCAGGTTGTGCGAGACGATCCTCCAGGTTAAGATCAGGCTTGATATCCACGTCTTCCTGAAGCAAAGAAGGATCTTGATTCGGCTGATCAAACGGAGTTGTGCTACCTCCAACAAGGGAACCAAATTGCAAACGATCGAAGAAAGATGTCGTGTGTCGAGCTGTTTCTTCCTCGTTTGGTTCGGGAGATGGTGATTCCTCGTAGAAAGGTGAAATAGATCGACGAGTCGAGTGCACGAGAAGGTGCTGAGTCGGAAGAGCTTGCGGAGGTTCAGGTTCCCATTCGAAAGAATCGGCAGCTACGCTTCGACTACTCTTCTCCGTCGGCTTCGAGATGGTCATCCAGCGACGAAGGGCATCGTTTGACGAAGGAAGGACATGAACGGATTCGGGTGGAGTCGCTGGGGAAGAAGGAATGGTCGAAGGCAGAGGAGAATCGGAGTCGACGTGGGAGTGGTCTGATTTGACGACAGATTTGTCGGGGAGTACTTCAGCTGCTGTAGCTATCGTGTTCGAGTCTGATTCGGCAGTAGCGGTCCCGCTCGTCGAAGGCTCGCTCGCTGGAACCATTTCGGAAGTCGGAGCGACTTCGGTCGAGGTCGGCAGGACAGTCGTCGGATTCCTACGCTGCTTGAAGATCATTCTGGCACGCTCGTCCATTGTAGGCTTGTAATCAGGATGCAGCGGTAAAGCCTGCAGATCAGATCGAGACGACCCGAGAAAAAGGATCAGCCAATTCCCCGCGAAAGAAGCAGCTCGTTTCGACGTACAGCTAATTGGGCAGAATCCAAGAATCCCAGATCCTCAGGAATAGGCCAGCTCATATCGAGTAGAGCGAAAGAGGGCGTTTGATCGAGATTACTAGATCCCCTCTCCTTCTCCCTCCTCGCCCTCCAGATCCGTACTAACTTGCGCCAGGTACCTTGATCCAAGTCATCCAATAATACGTGCGAAAGAGCGATCTCTTGGGTTGTGAGTTGGTCGAGTGAAGGAGGGAGAGTCGAGTAGGGAAAAGGATACAAGTGGAAGAAGGGGAATGAAGAGGGTGGGAATGATCGAGGAGCCGACATGGTCGAGCTGGAGGTAATACCCAGAGTTGCAGAAGGTTTGGCGAGTTGGAAAGTGAGAGGTTGCTGAACAAGGGACACTTCGCAACTTTTCGCAGAGAATCGTTCAAATATTTCGGCTTACAATCAATGCTGGACGCAATAGCCTGAGAGTAGCGCTCAGGAAGATGCCTGTGGAACACGCCAAATCTCTCAGAGCTACCACTAAGAAGGAAAACGAAGATTACAATAGATTCGTTTGCATCGTTCCTAGACTGAGCACAACTACTCCGACTATTTCACCCCTCCAACGGTATCCTAGAGTACACTCATATAGCTATAACGGCGAGGTCCGCCGTTCTCAAGTTGATGTAGGAGAGGAATCGAATCGTAAGGAAAGGTGTCGAGAGCAGTAGGTTTCCTCCCTTGTGCCGACTATCATAGTCCTTCGGGGTTCTTCGAATGTTGAAGCTCAAGAACAGGCTTTGTTGATGTCATGAGTTACGGATTGTGAGAAGGGGTGAGCTGCACGGAATGGAAACGAATGAGAATGAATCTTCGCAAGATACTCAGACGAGATTTCCATAACGCACCTCTTCAATTTGTGACTCTTTGCCCTTCTCCTCTTCGCATAACATTCTCTCACTGTCCCTCCACCTTCCCTTCCCTTCCCTCCTTCGTTTCCCTCCCCAATTCCTCTTTCTTCGCGTCCAACCTGATCCCATTCCTTTTCCCCAACACTCTCAATATCCTCGTCCTCTCATTCTCTCCCATCTCACTCCACCCTACGATCCTCGACAAGGTCTATGAAAATCCTCACCGCTCCAATTTAGCTTGAGAGAGAGAGCGAGAGAGAAGAGAACAGGGAGACGTACACCATCGGAGTTGACGACGGTTGGACCGAGCCTATCGTAGAGTGAAACGGATTCACCGGTGGATACGTCTAGTTTGATCGGGTCTTCGGACGTGGGAGGTGCGGGGAGAGCGAGATGAGGTTTCGAGGAGGAGGAGGAGGAGGAGGAGGAAGCGAGAGCTGGAGGGAGAGGAGCTTGTGAGGTGGGCTCTGACATGATTGAAAGAGCTGAGAGAGAGTTCGAAGTAGAAGCAGGAGAAAAAGTGAGGAGTAAAGCAGAAAGTTCAAGAATCGTTGAATTCGCAAGATTTTTGGGGGTTTGTCTCTCGAGATCTCGCATTCTCGACATCGCCCAAAAGAGCGTGAACGATTGAATCGAGTTGACAAGCCCTCTATAGATTTGTGTAAATTGGCAAGTTCAGAGATTCTATCGTGTTGATTTTTTGCTGTCTTGCAGCGCCCAAAAAAAGAGAGAGACCACAGAGAAACGAAGACTAGACGACAAGGGAAGAAAAGAGACAGAGACACTGAGTAACGAAAAAGAGAGAAGAGATCATATTTTGGAGAGGAGGGTGCGAAGGGAAGTAACGACGATAAGAGCGAAGGAGAGGCTTTAGTTCTCGATGGGACGAAGGATGAGAGCTTTGTCGGATTCGGGAACTGAGAGAACACGCATCTGTACGAATCGAGGGTAGGGAGATTATTAGTAAGGAAATCGATGGAAGGAGAGAATTGAGAGGGTTAGGGCTTACGGTGTTGGTAGATCCTCCTCCAGCCCTCCATCCTTGGATAGCAACGATAGTATCGTTCTTTCGAACGATACCGAGTTCGAGACCCCTCGAAAGACCATATCGAATACGGTTATCAACGTCGACTTGCCATCCCTCATCCGAAGTAGGTTTCGGCTCTTCGTAATACATAGGGTAACATCCACGGTGGAGATGGATTTGTCGAGAAGTTTGTTCGTTACGGGTGATGGTGATGATGGGGCAAGGAGGCTTGAACTTGGAGACGAGTCGTGCCGTGTTTCCCGAAGTTGACATGACAATGATTGCTCCAGCGTTTTGTTCGATGGCGGCAGCGACGGCAGCCATGGCGACAGTCTCGGAAGTAGGAGTGGGTCGTTGAGTCATCGATCGGAGTTCGTTGAAGAGGGGAGGGTAGCAAATAGTGGCTTCGGCGAGGAGACAAGTTTCGGCCATCATTTCGACTGATTCACAGAGATGGCGACGAGTCAGCGAGGAAAGCAACGAGTCAAGAGGAGTCGTAGCTCACCAGCAGCGATGGGGTAAGATCCCTTTGCGGTTTCACCGGAAAGCATGACACAATCAGCTCCATCGAGAACAGCGTTGGCGACATCGGAAACTTCGGCACGGGTAGGACGGGGGTTGTACTGAATCAACGCGAAGAGAGTCAGCTCAAAAGTCGCAAGAAAAGCAGAGGAAAAAGGAGTGAGTGACTTACGGTCATGGATTCGAGCATTTGAGTAGCGCAAATGACGGGCTTTCCAGCGAGGTTGCACTTGGCGATCATCATCTTTTGAGCCATGAAGACTTGCGAGGCAGGGATCTCAATACCGAGATCACCACGAGCGACCATGACACCATCAGTTTCCCTCAAAATCTCGTCAAAGTTGGCAACACCTTGCAAGTTCTCAATCTTGACGATGATCTTGATGTTCTTTCCGGCTTCTCCCAAGTGACTCCTGATGTCTTGAACGTCTTTACCACTTCGGATGAATGAAGCAAAGATCATGTCGACACCGTTCTTGACTCCGAAAGTGAGATCGTCCTTGTCCTTTTGAGAGATGGCGGGGAGATCGACGTCGGTACCGGGAAGGTTGACTCCCTTCTTCGAGGAGAGAGTTCCGTTGTTGATAGCAGCGACTTCGAGGTGATCAGAGTGAATGGCAAGAACTTCGAACGAGAGGACACCATCGTCGACGTAGATGACTTTGCCGACTTCGATGACCTTGGGGAGGTTGGCGTAGTCGAGGTACATGATCTTCTCATCGCACTTGGTAGCGTATTCGGGGTTGGTGGTGAAGATCATCTTGTGTCCAGCACTGATCTTGATCTGTTCATCGGAAGCTCTTCGTCAGTGTGTGAGAAGAGAGGAGAAGCGCGAATGAATGGAAACGTACGTCAACATCGCCAACCATGTTACCAGTTCGGATCTCAGGTCCTTTCTGTGAACATCATTCGAATCGTCAGTGGGTGAACCTATCCCAAGAGTGTCGAATGTAAACTAACGGTGTCGAGAGCGATAGCGAGAGGTCGACCCTCAGTTTCTGGAAGCCCAAAACTGTCAGTCCTCGCACGTTTCGAAACAGGAGAGTCGGTACGGGACTGACGGGAAGCAGCGGCGCGGGTGTTGTCGATGACAGATTGATGATATTCGTAAGAACCGTGGGAGAAGTTCATTCGGACTGAGGGGGAGAAGAAGAGATCAAAAAGAAGTCAGTTTTGCTATTTTCGCTCAAATGAGTAAAGTCTCAGAAAAGTGCAAATTCGACGTACCGACGTTGACACCGGCAGTTCGGAGCTTTTGGATCATCTCGGCAGAGTTGGTTTTGGGACCTATCGATAGAGCGAAAGATGTAAGTTTGACAGTTCGGTATTCGAGAACAATGGAAACGACAAGCTACTCACCGATAGTAGCAATGATCGAAGTCTACGTATGATGAAGATAGATACAAAGGGTCAGCTAAACGGTTTCGAGCAGAGTTTGACGAGGTTGAGCGAGTTGAAGCCCCTCTCCTCCAACTCAGGAGTCGTCGTTCTCCCTCTTCCCCTTTCTGATCGCCTCGCAAACACCTATGTACCTCCTCACATACACTCATAGATACTTTCTATGCCTTCTCTAATCGGATCAAGTAGAGTTGTCGAGGTTGAAATCCAACTTTCGTAAATGAATAAATCGCCTACCTCCACCTCATTCAATCACGACAAGGAGGATAGCTTACCTTTCGGAGTGACTTGTGAGTGAGACCTTCCTCCGCTCTAGGAGGAATGGAAAGGTTTGCGAGCCATGAGAGCGAGTTTGAAGTCTGTTGGGTTAAATCGATCAAATCACATATTCCCCTTGAGCTAGTCAGTGCTGCTTTAGGGGTTTGAAGATAGCAGGGAGACGACATACGGAATCAACAGCGAGCATTATTGAGTAAAGTCAGGAGGGAGTGAGGAGAGTGAGAGTGGGAAGGGAAAAGCTTCTCCCTTTGAATTCCAACTTTTCTCTCAAAACGATAAGGAATTAACGGCTTATTTCTTACCATCCCTCGCTAGGATAGTACACGCCCAACGATCTGAGACACTCACTCTCGTACATTAGGATCTAGCGCGATCAGAAAGATCAAAGAATTACAACAAAATCGTTAGAAAAAAGCAAATATCGTTGGTCTCATTCGCTGACAACGCTCTCCGCCTAAACCAGACCCTTCCACATTGCCTGCGTCGTCTTCTTACTATGGAGGCCCTACCATATCGTCTGAGTTCGAATCCATTCAACGAGGAGGGTTGGATCGCATCCGTCGAAACTAGATCTGCTTCAGTAGGTTTGAACGACAAGCTTGAATTCCTCCTGTCTTGCGCACTTGTACAGAGTACACTGAGAAGTCAGTAAGAGCCTGGAGAAGTGGAATTGAGATAGTGCTCACCTTCATTGCCCAAATCCTGATTGCGATTAATCCCCTTCTCGTGCTAGACTAGCGTCTTATAACTCCTAGCGTATCTCCAACTTCCCTTACTTTCCCTTACTCCCCTCAATCTACCAACTCCACCGCACCACTAACGACCATCGCTTCGACGTCCTCCCTCGGTAAGAAGTACTGTTTCCCTTTCTCCAAATTAATCCGATTCCCACTCAACAACTCTACTTCCCCCATATCCTTGGTCACCCTGACATCGACCATGAGATCCCTAGGAGGACTCAAATCCGTCCCACCTCCAAACAGATCGACAGCATCCATCAATTGAATCGGTTCCTCTTCTTCCATCTCCTCATCCTCCCCATCATCGTATGGATCCCTCTCCCTCGTTGATGTAGAACCAGTATACCAACTCGTTTTGAACTGTAAACATAAATCACTATAACCTTTCGCGAACGCCTCATCGAAAGTAGTCATATTCAATCTAGTCTCCATCCCTTGCGCGAAAACGTTACTCGCAACTCCACCTTTTTCCCAGAATTTATCTTTGACAGTATCGATCCTCTGTTGATGGTAGACGTACAACGCTCGTTTGTTTCGACTGAGTGCGAGTGCAGAGATGGTCAATTCGGCGGAAACTCCTTGGGTCGGTTGAGCACCTTGGGTTCCGAGGAAGGGGGCGGCGGTGGTGTTGATCGATTGGGAGAGGTTGTGAGATTCTCGAATGACGGTACGGACTATGTTGG
>Ga0308160_10002465_pt1 | contig 22392 bp, 12 predicted proteins | sample PhyFR1_FD_201036 | JGI IMG/M metagenome (GOLD analysis project Ga0308160, IMG submission 201036) | Phyllosphere microbial communities from UC Gill Tract Community Farm, Albany, California, United States - DLSLF.R1 | ecosystem: Host-associated > Plants > Phyllosphere > Unclassified | place: USA...
TTGGATTGCCCTGCCAGATATTCATTGACTAGCTTCAACCTAAATTCGGCTGAGTACTTTTTTCGCATAAAAATGCCCCCAAATAGTGTCTAACTTTTTGGGGGCAGTGCAAACAGGGTGGCTTTTTATTTTTAAAATCTATTTTAAATATTTGTGTTATTGCGTACTTTCAGCATTTAAACCAAATAATTAAATGGATCATCAAGCAAAAACCAACAACCGTAATGTAATTTTCTTAGTCATCGTAGCCGCTCTAGGCTATTTCGTTGATATTTACGATCTTGTTTTATTCTCTGTAGTCCGTCTTAAAAGCTTTACTGATATCGGTGTTTCTGCCGAGCACATGCGAACCGAAGGGGAGTATGTCATTAATATGCAGATGTTCGGTTTATTACTTGGAGGTTTACTCTGGGGCATTATCGGCGATAAATTTGGCCGTATTAAGGTATTATTCGGGTCAATATTGATGTATTCGTTGGCGAATATAGCCAATGGTTTTGCTACAGATGTGCATACTTATGCAATTATCAGATTTGTAGCGGGTATTGGTCTGGCAGGTGAACTTGGTGCCGGAATTACATTGGTTACTGAAACCATGGATAAAGAAAAACGTGGCTATGGAACCATGGTTGTTGCTGGAATTGGATTGTTAGGTGCAGCTGCAGCGGCAACAATAGGAAAACATTTTACCTGGCAAACATCTTATTTTGTAGGTGGAGGAATGGGAATATTGCTATTGCTTTTACGCGTTGGTACTTTCGAATCGGGGATGTTCAAACATGCTGAGCAGAGTAAAGAAGTATCCAAAGGCAATTTCTTTATGCTTTTTTCCAATAGAAAACGGTTTTTAAAATACCTTGCCTGTATATGTTTGGGGCTCCCTCTTTGGTTTATTGTGGGTATTTTGGTAACCCAATCGCCAGAAATTGGAAAGGCATTGGGTGCAAAAGATTTATTAAATGCCGGTACGGGAATTATGTACACTTATTTTGGCATTGCCATCGGCGATGTAGTGTGTGGTTTTCTGGCACAGGTTTTAAAATCGCGTAAGAAAACAGTACTTATTTTTCAAAGTCTCTCTGTAATTACTGTAATTGTTTATTTAACCAGTACAGGTTTAACTGAAAATAGCTTTATTCTGATTTGTTTATTTATGGGCTTTGCGGTTGGCTATTGGGCAACATTTGTAACCATTGCAGCCGAACAGTTTGGTACAAATATCCGTTCAACCGTAACAACCACAGCACCAAACTTTGTACGTGGTGCTTTAATTCCAATTACATTTGTTTTCGAATTTTTTGTTCACCGTTATAACATTGTTTCAGCCGGATTTATTGTAATGGGGATTGTAACGGTAATTGCCATGATTTCGGTATCTTATTTAAAGGAAAGTTTCAATAAAGACCTTGATTATTTAGAGAATTAGAAGTTTTTCGAACGCTAAACTCACGACTTTTGACTCCGGACTAAAAAACAATGTCAATAAAATGTACTATCTAAACATAAATCAATATAGCTGCTTCAATAGGCGTAAATTTGTATGGAATTAGAAAGAGCCATCATGTTTAAAGAAGAAGTAGCAGAGCGATATAAGCAAATTCAGGATGAAATTTGCCGTGGATTGGAGATTGCCGATGGCAAAGGAAAATTTGAAGAGGAACTATGGGAAAGAAACGGTGGGGGAGGCGGCCGCACTCGGATCATGCAAAATGGCGCGATTATAGAAAAAGGTGGTGTTAATTTTTCTGCAGTACATGGTAAATTGCCTGAAGCCGTAAAAAAAGCTTTTAATGTAACCGAAGATGATTTTTTTGCGACTGGCGTGTCTATCGTAATCCATCCGAACCATCCTTTGGTTCCGATTATCCACATGAATATCCGTTATTTCGAATTAAACGAAGAAACCCGATGGTTTGGCGGTGGCATCGATTTAACCCCACATTACGTGTTCGAAAACGATGCCCGTTTTTTTCACCACAAATTAAAACAGGCTTGCGACGATTTTAGCACCGATTTTTATCCAAAATTTAAAACACATGCCGATGATTATTTCTTCATCAAACACCGTGAAGAAACCCGTGGCATTGGTGGTATTTTTTACGACAGATTAAAACCTGAAAACACCAAATTATCGTGGGAACAGATTCTGGATTTCTCTATTAATATTGGCGAAACATTTTTGCCTGTTTATACAGAACTGATTGATCGAAACCGCGATAAAGAATTTACTGAAGCGCATAAAGAATGGCAATACCAACGCCGTAGCCGTTATGTAGAGTTTAACCTGGTTTACGATTCGGGAACAAAATTCGGATTGGAGACCAATGGAAGGATTGAATCTATTCTAATGAGTTTGCCGCCACAGGCCAACTGGGGTTATAATGTTCAGCCGGAAGTTGATTCGGAGGAATATAAAACAGTGCAACTATTAAAAAAAGGGATTAACTGGGTTTAAATGACTGAATTAAGCGAATTTGAGCTACTGCTGCTTAAAACAATAATAAATGATAATTCAGATAAATTTAATTATTTGATAACGCATTTAGACTTCATAAGGATTGAAACTACCAGGTTAACAGGTACAGGTTTGTATATAAATTTTGTGTACTTAAAAGACTTTGAAGAGGAAGAATTTGCCAATGGTTTACTCAGTGCTGAACCTAAGCTAACTAATCCGAGTCTGAAAAAGGAATTAACTTATTGCCTGGACATTACAAACGGTAAGATAGATTTTTTAGAAATTTTAACAAACGAAAAAGAAAATTGGGACGGTAATTTGGCGCATTGCAGTTTAAATTAAGTCGGTTTAATTTTCTCTCAGAATTTTTTTTCCAATCAAAAAGTAAATCAAAGAACCAAAAAGCGGCAAAAACAACACCAAATTGGTCCACATCCATTTTTGCCTTCTTTTGCTATATGGAAATTTAGAGATCTCTAAAATAACATAAATGTTTACCAACATGATAAACATTACGATAATGGCGAGGATTACTAAATAAGCGTTCATATGTAGCAAATCTAAAACAAAGTTAATGGTGTTGATACCTCATGAAAACCAGCTTTTAATTTGCCAATCCTAAAATCGTTGACAATGTTGTGCGCCATGCGGGTTGGTTCAGGAATACGGTAATTACCTACGCAATTTTTAATAATATCAAGGCTTTGTTCTGCGGTAATTAAATGACCAGCTGATACATATACCGGTGCACAATTTATTTTTGTTCTAAGTGCAAAACCAAGCAGCTCGTCTGCATTATTTTTAATTTCCTCGGTCTTTAATTTAACGTTTTCCGGAATGTGGTTTTTTCCGTGCAAAAGACTTTTAGCGCAGCCAATGGTGGCTTGATTGGCCAGAATCCCAAAATGGGAAGCAATGCCCATACGCCGGGGATGCAAAATTCCGTTGCCATCCAGTACCACAACATCTGGTTTATTCTTGATCAGTTCCCAAACTTTTAATAATGCAGGAACTTCTTTAAAACCCAGGAAGCCAGGCTTATATGGGAAATTGGTTTCGTAAGTTTCTAATGCAAATGATTTCAAAACCATGCCTGGATATGTGAGTATTACAATTCCAGCATACATGGTTGAACTGTTTTTGTTAAAAGAAATATCAGCGCCTGCAATTGTTTCAATTTTATCCAGCGGCTGAAACTTTAATTGCCTGGCAAGTTCAATCTGATAAGCAGCGGCATCTTCGAAACTATAATGGTCGTACATGACTTTATGACAAGATTATTTGAGGTCAGATATACACAGATATTTTTAGTGTATGTATTCATAAATATACGTTTTGATAAAAATAAATTTTGTTTTACCAATTTATAGAAATACATTCGTGTAATCATCATCCCTAAAATAAGAATAATTTCAACCTAATTCGAAAATGATGATTAAAAAAATTAATGCATTTTATGCTCCTTTAAAGATTATAGGAGCCACTTGTCTAAGCATGCTGTTCATTATCGCAGCCTGTAATAAAGATCTGCCTTATTGAGAAATGAAAAAAACATTAAAAATACTTTTAGTGTTGCTTGTACTATCAATACTGACTCTGTGCTTTTTTCCTACGGCGATAGTATTTAACCCCAAAAGTGATGAAGAGGAAATTATCTCTAAAGTACTTTCATCGAAGAAAATTAGTTTATTCTCGTTAAGTCTAAATAGGACTATATATAATGAGATTAATGGAAAACAGATAGACTACAAAATGTTTTGTACTCAGTTTTTATCTGCAAAAAAACTGCTGAAAGACAGAAATACAAAATTTTATTCGATTGCCTTAAACATAAAAAATGATACCGCAAGGGTTGGTGTATCTTATTATAAGTCAGGTATGTTGTTTCGTTTTAGTTATGTTAAAAAAGATGGTAAATGGAAAGAAATAGACAGCAGTTTCGGGACTGTAAAATTTATACCGTCAAGGCCTTATTATATTCAATTAGAAAACATGAGGGTTACAAATCCAACTTACTACAGGGATTTCAATATTGAAACAATTCCCAGAGATAGTTTGAAATAAGAATCCATCTGACTTTTTTGTTCTAAGCTTGTACTTATTCGTTTGTCTTATAATTAATATTATGTTAAGTTGTATTTTCTAACACTATCCTATTCTTACAATTTACACTAAAAAATTATAGCTCCTGAAGTTTGCGGTTAAGTTCCTGTACTTTGTTTGTTGCGCCCTTTTTGTTGTAGATATCAATCAGCAACTGTACAGTTTTTTTATCGTTTGGATTAATTTCATTGGCACGTTGTAAGGCAAATTGTGCACGGTTAATTAAACCTTTATATTTTTCCGTTTTATCCGCATCGTTTTTGCTCAAAGTTTCGTTGGCTGTATTAATGTAAGCCAAACTCAACTGGTACAATGCATCGAAATAATTTTGATCGGTAGATAAAGCTTTATCGTAAGCTAATATTGCAGTGGCGTTATTTCCACCAATTTGTTGCAGGTAACCGTATAGAAAATAAAGCAACTTACTTCCTTTTTCAACTTTTAAATTATTTTCGATCAATCCCTGTGCTTTGCTGTAATTTTCAGTATCTAATAAAAGATTGATATAATCGTTTGTTAGAAAGCGGTTAAATGGATTCAGCAATAATCCATCTTCTAACGTTTTGATGGCCGTTTCATTCTCTGATTTTACCACATACATCTGCGCCATTTTCTGAAAAACAGATGGATTTTTAATGCCATTTTCTTTTGCACGTTTAAAATATGTTAAAGATTCATCGTAAGATTGAATGTTTAACGCACATATTGCGGTATTTAACGCCAAAGTGGTATCGGCAGGAAAATTATCTGATACTTCTTTAAGGTCAGCAAATGCCTCTTTAAATTCATTGTTAAAATAGGCTTCATTGCCTTTATCCTGCTTTTTGATCAGAATGTTATGATCGGATGCTTTAATAAGCCCCCCATTATCGTTGTAGCGGTCTAATGATTTTGCTTTGGCAACCGCCTCTACAGCGCTATCATAAAACTTATTCGCATTATTTGGGTCGGTATCAATCAGTGATGCAAATGAAGTAAGGTAAGATTTTATCGACCAGGTTTCGGTCCAGTTTTTAGATTTATTGTCTTTTTCGGCAGATTCTATTGATTTTAAACCTTCTGTAATAATACTTAACTGCTTTTTCTCATCTTCTTTATTGGCTATAGATGCCTGAAGTTTCCCAACAGCATTTCTGGCAATCAAAATTTGACTTTTTTGGGCTACAGCATTAAAAGAGACAAAAATTAAGGCGGCTAAAGATATTTTAAGGCAATTCTGCATAATGTATTAATGTGATAAAACCGTAATAAACCATAAAAATAAACATAAAAAAAAGAGCCCCGAAATTTCGGGGCTCTTTTTTTAGATTGGTGAATAAATTATTGTTTAGGCAATGCATCTAAACGTTTCTTTATTTCGTCGTAGTTTTTAGTATCATTTCTAAAAGCGTAAATGGTTTTTAAGGTTTCTAATGCACCTTGGTTTTTAGCATCTACTTCTAAGGCTTTTTTGTAAAAAGGAAGTGATTTATCTAACAAAGCATTCATTTTACCGGTTACTTCGTTAAATTCTTTAACTTTTTTAGGATCGATTTTATTTCTGTCGGCCTGTAATTTTAAAGCCTGACTGAAGTAAATGTTACCCAATAAAACCTGATAGTTAGGGTTGTTTGGTTCTTTTGCAGCTAAGGCAACCAACATTTGCTCAGATTTTGCAGCATCACCCCTATCAATATAAATCTGAGTTTCAGTTTTAATCCAGTCGGTATTTTCCGGGAATTTTGCTGAAGCTTCTTTGATCACTGCTAAGGCTGCTGTTGTATCTTTTTGTTTGCTTAAAGCAGCGTTAATGATTTCAGAATATAAATCTTTAGACTGTGGTGAGTTTAAAGAGATTACTTTTTTAAACTGGGTAATCATACCTGGATAATCTTCGATATTTCTTGCTGCAATACCAGCGTTTAAATACATCGCGGTATCCTGTGGGTTAATTACAGTAGCTGCAACAAATTTTTCGTAAGCAGTTTTGTAATCTTTTTTATTGTAAGCAATTACACCACCGTTTCTAACTGCATTAATAATGTTGGTTTCAGCTGAATTGATGTTGTCTTTTTCAGTGCCTTTGGTATCCAGTTTTTTAGCTTCAACAATGGCATCCTGTGCAATTTTAAGGTTTGCGTCAGCATTTGCGGTGCTGGTAGAATCTAAAATGGCAGCAGAAGAAGCAAATAAAGCGCGGTACGACCATGCTTCCGGCATTACTTTAGATTTCTCATCAGCAATGGCTTTATCGGTATGGGCCAAGCCTTTAGCTAATGCTTCAAGTTTTTTTGCCAACGGTGTTGTTGCGCTTGAAGAAGTTAGCTGGAATAAACCCCAGTCGTTTTTTGCCGCGGTTATTTCACTTTTCTGAGCAAAAGCAGCGCTTACCGCACCTGCTAGAAATATACTTAGAAATACTCTTTTCATAATTTTTATTCTAATCTTAATTTTAGTTAATTTTCTTCTTCCTTTTCATTATCTGATTCGCCTTCTTCTTCAGTGTCATCAGCTTCCGGAGTGGTATCGGTTTCTATTTCTTCGCCGTCTGTAACTACAACATCTGTTAAATCTACTGTTTCTTCTTCGTCCTCTTCGTGGTCAATTTTGGTAACCGATGCAATTTCGTCATCACCTTTTAACGATATTAAACGAACCCCCTGTGTGGCACGTCCCATAACCCTTAAAGCCGATACAGGAATTCTGATTACAATACCAGACCGGTTAATGATCATTAAATCTTCGTTATCGGTAACATCTTTAATTGATACTAATTGTCCGGTTTTTTCAGTAACGTTAATTGTTTTTACCCCTTTACCACCACGGTTGGTTACACGGTAATCTTCAATATCGGTACGTTTTCCGTAACCTTTTTCTGATACTACTAACACGGTAACTTCAGGATTGTTTACAGCAATCATGCCAACAACTTCATCCTGATCGTGTGCAAGCCTTACGCCACGAACACCGGTAGCTGTTCTACCCATCGGACGAACGGTTTTTTCGTTGAAACGGATAGCCCTTCCTGAGCGTAAAGCCATTACAATTTCGCTTTCACCGTTGGTTAAACAAGCTTCTAATAAAATATCACCTTCGTTAATGTTAATGGCATTGATACCATTTACACGTGGACGGGAATATGCTTCAAGAGAAGTTTTCTTAATGGTACCTTTTTTAGTACACATGATAATGAAATTGTTCTCTAAATATTCCTGGTCTTTAAGATTTTTAACCTTAATGTAGGCTTTAATTTTCTCCTCTTTCGGGATATTGATGATGTTTTGGATGGCTCTTCCTTTACTGGTTCTGGAACCTTCAGGAATTTCGTACACCCTTAGCCAGAAACACCTTCCGGCTTCTGTAAAGAACAACATGTAGTTGTGGTTGGTGGCTACCAGCATGTGCTCAATAAAATCTTCATTTCTTGAGTTACTGCCTTTAGATCCTTTACCACCCCTGCCCTGTGCTTTAAATTCGCTTGCCGGAGTACGTTTTACATAACCTTCGTGAGAAATGGTAATCACAACTTCTTCATCGTCGATGAAATCTTCCATGCTCATATCTTCAGCCGAGTGAACGATCGTAGTTCTACGCTCATCGCCAAATTTCTGCTTCACTTCTTCCAGCTCATCCTTAATGATTTTCATCCGCAAACCTTCATCTGCTAAAATAGATTTCAAGTATTCGATGGTTTTCATTAATTCAGCATATTCTTCTTTAATCTTATCGCGCTCCAGTCCAGTTAAACGACGCAAGGTCATATCCAGAATGGCACGTGCCTGAAGGTCACTTAATCCGAATTTTTCAATTAAGCCTAAACGGGCCTCTTCTGGTGTTTCGGATGCGCGGATCAGTTTAATTACCTCATCTAAATGATCTAAAGCAATTAAATATCCTTCTAAAATGTGTGCACGTTTCTCAGCTTCTGCTAATTCGTATTTGGTACGGCGAACAATTACATCATGACGGTGATCCACAAAATGCACAATTAAATCTTTAAGATTTAACATCTGTGGACGGCCTTTTACCAATGCAATGTTATTTACACTGAAAGAGGTTTGTAGCGCTGTGTACTTATATAGGTTGTTTAAAACGATAGAGGCATTGGCATCACGTTTGATTTCGTAAACGATACGGATACCATCTTTATTCGATTCATCTTTGATATTCGAAATACCTTCCAGTTTTTTCTCACCAACCAATTCAGCAGTACGCTCAATCATCTGTGCTTTGTTAACCTGGTAAGGAATTTCGGTAACAATAATTACTTCACGGTCTTTAATGTTTTCAATTTCGGCTTTTGCACGCATTACAATACGTCCGCGACCAGTTTCAAATGCTTCTTTTACGCCTGTATAACCATAAATAATACCACCTGTAGGGAAATCGGGAGCTTTTACAAACTTCATTAATTCCTCTATGGTAATATCTCTGTTGTCGATATAATTTATAACACCGTCAATTGCTTCAGTTAAATTATGTGGCGCCATATTGGTGGCCATACCCACTGCAATACCAGAAGAACCGTTAACTAAAAGGTTAGGTATTTTTGCGGGTAAAACCGTTGGCTCCTGCTCGGTATCATCAAAGTTTAACTGAAAATCTACAGTATCTTTATTAATATCTGCAACCATTTCTTCAGCAAGTTTGCTAAAACGTGCCTCAGTATAACGCATTGCAGCTGGCGAATCACCATCAATATGGCCAAAGTTTCCCTGACCATCTACCATCGGATAACGTAAACTCCAGTCCTGAGCCATACGAACCATCGTAAAATATACGGAAGCATCACCATGTGGGTGATACTTACCTAAAACCTCCCCCACAATACGGGCTGATTTTTTATAAGGTTTTCCGCTGGTTACACCTAAACCCAACATGCCGTAGAGCACACGGCGGTGTACTGGTTTCAATCCATCGCGTACATCAGGCAAAGCCCTTGATACGATTACCGACATTGAATAATCAATGTAGGCCGATTTCATCTGCTCTTCTATGTTAATTTGAATGATTTTGTCGTTCTGCTGATTTTCTAAATCTTCTGCCATAAATTATTATTCTCGCTACTTAAAACGATATTAAAAAAGGGTATTACTATAACCTTGCGAATTTAGCAAAATTATGCCGAATTAAGGCATTGTGGAAAATTTTTGACCTTAGTTATAGGTTTTTTACATTCGATGGGATTTTAACTTATTGAAGGCTAATTTAACGCATTTCGTTATAATGAAAATAAATGATAATTATGTTTTTTGGAAATGATGGGTTCGGTGTTGATGGCAGGTTAGCAGTCCTGCTATCGCTGCAAGTCCTCCCCGATGAAAAATCGGGTTGCGGGCTTTCCGCTTTATCAGGTTTATAAACAGGGGTTCTGTATTTATATGGTGATTTAAACCTGATAGGTTTGCCGGATTGGATTGATATTTTTTTTTTTTGGAAATGATGGGTTCAGTGTTAATGGCAGGTTAGCAGTCCTGCTATCGCTGCAAGTCCTCCCCGATGAAAAATCGGGTTGCGGGCTTTCCGCTTTATCAGGTTTATAAACTGGGGGTCTGTATTTTATATGCCGATTTAAAAACAAAATAGGTTTGTTGAACTAAAATTTATATTCTTAAGTAATTCTGATACTTTTGCTTTTCAACCTTTTATAAGATGGCAAACGAGAAAAAATCTGCAATGAGTTTTATTATGGTTACCCTCCTGATCGATTTTACAGGATTTGGGATCATTATTCCGGTTTTGCCAAAACTTATACAGGATTTTACCGGTGGAGGCTTTGGTTTGGCTGCAGAATATGGAGGTTGGCTTACTTTGGCTTATGCATCCGTTCAATTCATTTTTTCGCCGATTATTGGAGCTTTAAGCGACCGTTTTGGTCGGCGACCAGTATTATTGAGCTCTTTATTCGGATTAGGCATTGATTATATCTTTCTGGCTTTTGCCCCCTCCATCGTTTGGTTATTTGTAGGAAGGATTATCGCTGGAATTACCGGAGCAAGTTTTACCACAGCCCAGGCCTATATCGCTGATGTTTCGCCTCCTGAAAAAAGAGCACAGAATTTCGGTTTGGTTGGTGCTGCCTTTGGTGTAGGCTTTATTTTAGGTCCGGTTTTGGGTGGTGCATTTAGTCATTTCGGTACCCGTGTTCCTTTTATGATTGCTGCAGGCCTATCTTTAATCAACTGGCTCTATGGTTATTTTATATTACCTGAATCATTACCGGTTGAGAAACGCAGGGCCTTTGAATGGAAAAGGGCAAACCCAATTGGTTCATTGGTAAGCATCGGTAAATATCCGGCCTTACTGGGGTTGATGATTACTTTGTTCTTATTGTATTTCGCAAGTCACTCCGTTCAGTCAAACTGGACATTTTATACCATGGAAAAATTTAACTGGGATGCATCCTGGGTAGGTTATTCGTTAGGATTTGTGGGTTTGGTGATCGGAATTGTGCAGGGCGGATTAATCAGGGTAATCCTCCCAAAAATTGGAGAGAAGAAAGCGGTTTATTTTGGTTTGATTTTATATGTAATCGGTTTCGTTGCTTTTGCATTCGCCAGCAAAGGCTGGATGATGTTTGCCTTTATGGTGCCTTATGGTTTGGCCGGCATAGGCGGACCAGCAATGCAGGGTTTAATTTCTAATCAGATCCCTGCAAATGCACAAGGTGAGATGCAAGGTGTTTTAACAGGTTTACAAAGTTTGGCGGCCATATTTGCGCCCTGGGCAATGACACATATTTTTGCCTATTTTATAGAAGGTAAAGCACCTGTTTATTTCCCGGGCGCACCGTTTATATTGAGTGCGGTGTTAACGTTGATTGGGCTGTTTATTTGTCTGAGAAGTTTGAAGAAATATCATTAGTTACAAATGAGATTGTTTCTCCAATAAGAAAAATCGTCATATCCACTGGAGGGCAATCCCGAACTTTCGGGAGAGAGATCTTTGAACCAAATTATTGAAATGCAATTTAAAAGATTTCTCCACTGCGGTCGAAATGACGATACGCTGGGAGCATTCGCTACAACAACTCATTCGCTAAATTAGCCAACTCGCTTCGCTCTCCTTTTTGTAAGGTAATATGAGCATACAATGGATGATTTTTAGCGTTTTCGATTAGATAAGACAAGCCATTACTTTCCGAATCGAGGTACGGTGTATCGATCTGATAAATATCACCTGTAAAAACAATTTTAGTATGCTCTCCTGCCCTCGAAATGATTGTTTTAACCTCATGTGGGGTAAGGTTTTGTGCTTCATCGATGATAAAGAAAATCTTGGTGAGGGTTCTGCCACGAATAAAGGCTAATGGAGCGATGGCTATTTTTTCAGTAGTAATCAGTTCATCAATTTTTTCCGACATTTTATCATCACCTATAAACTGTTCTTTAATAAAACGTAAGTTATCCCAGATCGGGGCCATAAAAGGATCTGTTTTCGATTTGGCATCGCCAGGGAGAAAACCAATATCTTTATTGCTCAGCGAAACGATGGGTCGGGTAATATAAATCTGCCTGAAGTTTTTACGCTGTTCTAAAGCGCTGGCCAGCGCCAATAAAGTTTTTCCCGTTCCGGCATTACCCTGTATGCTTACCAGCTTGATTTCGGGATCTAAAAGGGCATGAATGGCAAAAGCCTGTTCAATATTTTTTGGTTTGATTTTAAAAATGGCATCAGTAGAAACAGTCGAAATGGTTTTTAAGCTGTTATTGTAAAATACGTTGGCTGTTTTTCTTTTGTTTTTAAGTACATAGAAGTGATTGCCGTTTTTAGGTGGTAAACCAATTTCAGTTGCATCGATAAAGCGCTCTTTTTTTACTTCTTCGATCACTTCGATAGGGAAATCAATCAGTTCTGTTTTGCCCGCATAAAGCTCATCTACATTCTTGATTTTACCGGTTTCGTAATCTTCAGCATTTAAATCGAGTGCTTTTGCTTTTAACCTCAGGCAGATATCTTTCGATACGAGCACTACTTTTTTATTAGGATGTTCTTCTTTTAAACTTAAAGCAGCATTTAAAATTTTATGGTCTGTTTTGCCTTTGCCATAAACTTCTTCTGCATCTACAATTAAAGGTTTTTCGTTCAGTACCACCCTAAATTTACCTGAATCGGGACTTTTTAGCGAAATCCAGTCGCTGATGAGTTTTTGTTTAGAGGTTTCATCAATCAGGCGGATAAAACTTCTTGCTTCAAAGTTCCTGGTATCATTACCGCTTTTGAAATTATCAAGCTCTTCTAAAACCTGAATGGGAATGGCCACATCATGTTCATGGAAGTTGTTTATCGCATCATGATCGTATAAAATAACCGAGGTATCTAAAACGAATATCTTTTTTGACGGATTGGAGATTGATTTACCTTTTTTGGCCATTTGGTAAATTTAATATTTTAGGGATAATTAGCAGAAGAATTGGTTATTCTTTTTTGATAGGCTAACCAAAATTTTGGCAAAATAAAAACGGGGACCTTCCTCTTTCGATTCTGTTCCCCGTTTTAACTTTAAAAACAACCATAGCTGTATTTTAAAGCATCTAATTCTTGTTACTTTGATTTTTCCGTTTTCGTTAGGTTTTGCAACTTTTGCGATCCGTGAAAATTTATTTCCAACTCTTCCGTCCGTAAACTTCTTAGTTTTCCATAAGCTCTGTTTGGGCCTGTTCGATTTTCTTATGCTCCTACCTTGCGGTGGTCATATATATTCTTACTCGGTTTAACCCTTTCTGAAATTAATCGTTTTCCCTGTAAACTATCCGAAACAATTCCCCTTTCGGTTCTTTATCTCTTTTGGATTGTTTTGTCAGAATTCAAAGTACTTCGTATTTGATATAATCTAATTTAGCACCAAAACACCCATTTGTCAAGAGAAAAATGTGCTTTTTTATAAACAAAGTTGTTAACTTAAAATAGCTGTTTATCAACAGCTTAATTTCTTTAAATAGCCATTTTAAGCGTTAGTTTTAGCTTTGGAAAACTTTATTAACAATTCTCTTGTGAGCACTTATAAACATTATCTATTGTTTTGTTAGTCAGTTGTTTAGTGGTTTTCTGCTTAAAAACTTAAAAAAAGCAAAAAACTTAATTTTATTCGCAACAAAAAACTTCGCTATTATGTTATTTTTGTAACATGCAGATCAGGCAACCCATTAGAAATATACAAGACTTTTTACTGAGTACGTATTTTGCCGACGGTCTCCGCATTACTATTGGTGTGCTGCTCCCCTCTTTAATTCTTGCCCAGTTTGGTATGTTAAAGTACGGGATGACCTTATCACTTGGGGCATTGTGTGTAAGCGTGGTTGATAGTCCGGGGCCAATGGTACACCGGAGAAATGCCATGCTGGTTACCACTGCGTTAATCTTTACTTTTTCCATCCTAACTGGTTTAACCAATAGAAGCCATTATTTTATCGGCTTTCTTTTGGCCGCATCAAGCTTTGTATTTTCAATGTTTTACATTTACGGCATCAGGGCAGCATCAGTTGGTACTGCGGTTTTGCTGATTATGGTGCTGAGCATTGATGATATCAGGCCCTGGCAGGATGTATTGTTGCATGGCTTAATGGTACTTGCAGGTAGTCTTTGGTACACTGGATTAAGTTATTTTGTGTACCGACTCCGCCCCTTCCGAATCGTACAGCAATCGTTAAGCGATTCTATTTTAGAGGTGGCAGAGTTTTTAAGAGAGAAAGCCAAATTTTATCATCAGAACAACAATTACGATAAAACCTATTCTGATTTATTACAGCTTCAGGTTTCAGTTCATGAGAAACAGGATGCAGTAAGGGAATTGCTGTTCAGAACACGCGAAATTGTAAGGGATTCAACGCCTGAAGGCCGTTTTCTTTTATTGGTGTTTGTAGATATGGTCGATCTGTTTGAACAGGTAATGTCGACCTATTACAATTATCAGCAGCTGCATGATCAGTTTGATAAAGCAGGCATATTATCGGATTATGAAATGGCCATTAAACGGATTTCTTATGCCCTGGATGATATTGCTTTTGGCTTAAAAAGTGGCCGGACACCAGTAATTTCGAAGCGTTTATTGATTGAAATAGAACGTTTGAAGATCAAAATCAATGACCTGGAGAAAAACAATCAAAATCAGGAATACAATACGTTAGGCATTATAGCCTTAAAAAATATTGAAGTTAATATTGAAAATATACTGGCGAGGGTAAAAACCATTTTCAGCTATTTCAAAATGCGGAACAGCAAAGATATCCGTCAGGCTGAAGTAGATACCGAGAAATTTATTACCCGGCAAAAATTTGATTTCAAGCTTTTTACGGAGAATTTAACTTATAGCTCGTCTACTTTCAGGCATTCGCTACGGGTTACTGTGGTGATGTTGTTGGGTTTTGTGGTATCACAGCTCCTTAATTTTTCGCACAGCTATTGGATTCTCCTTACCATTTTGGTGATATCGAAACCTGGCTTTAGTTTAACTAAAGAGCGGAACTATCAGCGTTTGATTGGCACCACCATTGGTGCGTTTATTGGTATGGGTGTGGTAACTTACATCGATGATAAAAATACACTGTTTGTCATCCTGCTGATCTGTATGATCGGTTGCTATAGTTTCCAAAGGAAAAACTACGTAGTCAGCGTACTCTTTATGACACCATATATCCTAATCCTTTTCGATTTTCTGGGTATGGGATCAATCGCGCTGGCACGTGAAAGGATTTATGATACTTTTATAGGCTCCGGCATTGCCTTATTGGCCAGTTATTCTTTATTTCCGACCTGGGAGTACGAGAAGCTTAAGGAGGCCATGCTCAATATCCTGAAAGCCAATAAAGCTTATTATGAGCAGGTAACCAAATTGTATTTCGAAAAAAATTACAACAGAACGGAATATAAACTCGCCCGGAAAGAAGTTTATGTGAGTACCGCAAATTTGGCTTCCTTATTTCAGCGGATGTTTTCGGAGCCAAAGAGCAAACAGTTATTTATTAAAGAAGTACATCAGTTTACTGCGCTGAGCCATTTATTATCTTCATATGTAGCCACCCTTTCGCTGTATAATAAGGAACATGAGTTTATTTTTGAAAGTTTCGAGGCTTTAAAACCGATTGCGAATAACACCAACTATTTGCTGGATACAGCTATTGAAAATCTGGTGCAGGGAACCAGTACAATCGATAATGTGCCGCTAATCAGGCTAAATGATACCAGTTTAGCAATAAAAAAAGGTGAAGATCTGATCCCTGAACAATTTGACCTGATCCAGAAAGTGGCTTATGATATTTATAAGTTATCAGTGAAGATTAAGCTTTAGGCTGGTCTCAGTGATTTCTGTGTTTCCGTGGCAAAAAAATTAAATAAAAAGGGTCGTCATTGCGAGAAGGAACGACGAAGCAATCTTAAAGCGCACGCTGATAGCGATCGTTGTAAGATTGCTTCGTCGGCTGAAAAAGCCTTCTCGCAATGACGATGCTTATAGAAGAGTTTCCTATCTTTAAATTCTCCGTGAGCTCTGTGTTTCCGTGGCTAAAATAACTAAGACCTGTATTGTACCGTCATTGCGAGGCACGAAGCAATCTTACAACGATCGCTATAACCTATAGTAGTAAGATTGCTTCGTCGGCTGAAAAAGCCTTCTCGCAATGACGATGCCTTGCGGCTTATCACCCTGTCTATCAATTTCTCCGTGCTTTCTGCGTCGCTGTAGCAAAAATAACTGAAATGAATAGGTCTTAATGAGATGCTAAGACCAGTATTGGCTAGTAAAAGAAAGATCCTTCACTGCGTTCAGGATGACAGACGCCTTAAACCAAAAAAGGTCGTGGTTTGCACCACGACCCTAAAAATATAGAACTGTAAACTTATTTAAGCGTAAGCAACAGCATCTTTTGATGCCAGTTTAGTGGTACCCATCAGGTATTCATCTACCTTACGGGCAGCTTCTCTACCTTCTGAAATGGCCCAAACTACTAATGATTGTCCGCGGCGAACATCACCTGCAGCAAAAATTTTCGCAATATTGGTTTGATAAGTATGCTCAGAAGCTTTAACATTTCCGCGGTTATCCAACTCCACTCCTAATTTCTCAATTAAGCCTTCTTTTTGCGGATGTAAGAAACCCATGGCTAACAATACCAGTTCGCAAGGAAGATCTCTTTCGGTGCCTGCAACTTCTTTAAAAGTAACCGGACGACCGTTTGCATCAATTTCCCATTCCACATCAACTACTTTTAATGCTTTAAGGTTTCCATTTTCGTCAGCAATAAAGTTTTTGGTATTTACCGACCATGCCCTTTGTGCACCTTCCTCATGAGAAGAAGTATTTTTCAGCAACATCGGGTAGTTTGGCCAAGGCATGTGCTCGTTACGTGCCTGTGGCGGCATCGGCATAATTTCGAATTGTGTAACCGATTTCGCGCCATGACGGTTTGAAGTCCCGATACAGTCAGATCCGGTATCACCACCACCAATTACGATTACATTTTTGCCTGTAGCCATAATCTCTTCCACTTCTACAGTTCTGTTCGCCACACGTTTATTTTGTTGCTTCAAAAAGTCCATGGCGAAGTGAACACCTTTAGCAGAACGGCCATCAATTGGTAAATCGCGTGGGATGGTAGAACCACCAGCCAATACAACGGCGTTGAAATCTCTAAGCAAAGTGCCAATTTCAACATTTTCGCCAACGTTAGCATTGCATTTAAAAATGATGCCTTCTTCTTTCATTAAATCGATACGGCGATCTACCACATTTTTTTGCAGTTTAAAATCAGGAATACCATATCTCAATAAACCTCCAGGTGCATCATCACGTTCGAAAACGGTAACCTCATGCCCTACTTTATTTAACTGAGCAGCAGCAGCTAAGCCTGCCGGACCTGAACCAATTACAGCAACTTTTTTGCCGGTTCTGATTAGTGGTGCCTTAGCTTTGATAAAACCTTTTTCGAAAGCAATTTCGATGATGTGTTTTTCAATTTCCTCAATTGAAACCGGCGGACGGTTGATGCCCAATACGCATGCAGATTCGCATGGTGCCGGACAGATCCTGCCAGTAAACTCCGGGAAGTTATTGGTACTTAATAAAATATTTGCGGCCATTTCCCATTTTCCCTGATAAACGGCGTCGTTAAATTCCGGAATCACATTGCCTAAAGGACAACCTGACTGGCAGAACGGTACGCCGCAATCCATACAACGGGCAGCCTGATTGTTTAATTCTTGTGAGGGCAATTCATTTAAAAATTCCCCATAATGTTTTACACGTGTTGCAGCCTCTTCTCTTGTGGGCGCAACTCTATCGTATTCTTGAAATCCTGTTACTTTTCCCATGGCCTAGTGTGTTTTTACTTGTTGATTACGTTTGCTTAAAACTGCTTTGTATTCTTTAGGGAATACTTTTACAAAATGAGCGGATTGTGTTTTCCAATCACTTAAGATAAATTCAGCAACCCTGCTATCTGTTAAGCGGATATGTGTTTTAAGTAAAGCTAAAATGCGTTCTTCATCTTCAGCCTGTAAAGGATCTAAATCGACCATTTCTTTATTACATTTACGCGCAAAAGTTCCATTAGCATCATAAATCCATGCCACACCACCACTCATACCAGCGGCGAAATTACTTCCGGTATCACCAAGGATCAGCACTTCACCACCTGTCATGTACTCGCAACCGTGATCGCCCACCCCTTCTACAACTGCTGTTGCACCAGAGTTACGTACCGCAAAACGTTCACCTGCTTTACCGCGGGCAAATAACTCACCAGAAGTTGCACCATACAGGGCTACGTTACCGATAATGATATTCTGCTCCGGTATAAAAGTTGAATTGGAGAAAGGATAAATCGCTAACCTTGCACCAGATAATCCTTTACCCACGTAATCATTCGCTTCACCTTCTAATGATAAAGTTACGCCACGGGTATTGAATGCACCGAAACTTTGCCCGGCCGAACCAACAAACTTAAAGTTGATGGTATCCGGAGGTAAGCCCGCGCCTAAATGCACTTTCGAAATCTCGTTTGATAACATGGTACCCAATGCACGGTCGGTATTTTTAACTTCAAAACTTGCAAAAACAGGCTCATTGTTATCAATAGCAGGTTGTGCTGCAGCAATTAATTTATGATCTAAAACATGATCTAAACCATGATCCTGACCTTCGGTATTGAATAAAGGCAGGCCATTGTCTTCAGCTTTATATAAAATTGCCGATAAATCAAGGTGTTTTAATTTCCAGTCTTCAGCAGGTAACTCGCGTGCTTTTAAAATATCTGCCTGACCGATCATTTCATGAATGGTTCTGAAACCTAATTCAGCCATAATCTCACGTAATTCTTCAGCAAGGAAATGAAATAAGTTTACTACATGATCAGCATCACCGGTAAATAATTTTCTCAATTCCGGATCCTGCGTAGCTACACCAACAGGGCAAGTGTTTAAATGGCATTTACGCATCATGATACAGCCTGATGTTACCAGGGCTGCAGTTGCAACACCCCATTCTTCAGCACCTAATAAAGCAGCGATAGCAATATCTCTACCTGTTTTAAGCTGACCATCCGTTTGTAATACAATACGGTTACGCAATTTATTTTTAACTAAGGTTTGGTGAGCTTCTGCCAATCCAAGTTCCCAGGGTAAACCTGCATGTTGGATTGAGGTTAAAGGAGAAGCTCCTGTACCACCATCAAAACCTGAAACCAAAATTACATCGGCATGTGCTTTAGCTACACCAGCTGCAATGGTACCTACACCTGCTTTCGAAACCAGTTTCACATTAATTCTTGCTTCACGGTTGGCATTTTTCAGGTCGAAAATTAGCTGTGCCAAATCTTCAATCGAATAAATATCATGGTGAGGTGGCGGAGAAATTAAACCTACACCTGGTGTAGAGTGACGTACTTTTGCAATCCAATCGTCTACCTTGTGTCCAGGTAACTGACCACCTTCTCCAGGTTTAGCACCCTGAGCCATTTTAATCTGTAACTCATCGGCATTGGTTAAATAGTAACTGGTTACACCAAAACGTGCAGAAGCTACCTGTTTAATAGCCGAACGCATACTGTCGCCATTAGGCAATTTAGTATAACGCATTTCATCTTCACCACCCTCTCCTGTATTGCTTTTTCCACCAATACGGTTCATGGCAATCGCTAATGTAGAGTGTGCTTCGTGAGAAATTGAACCGAAGGACATTGCTCCTGTTGCAAATCTTTTTAAGATCGCTTCAGTAGATTCCACCTCGTTTAAAGGAACTGAAGGACGGCTATAGTTAAATTCGAACAATCCACGGATGGTATAAGCCTGTTGTGTTTGCTCATTAACCAGTTTAGAGTATTGTTTAAAGATGTTGTAATCGTTTTTACGTGTAGCATTCTGTAATAAGTGAATGGTTTGCGGATTAAACAAATGCGCTTCACCTTTGCGACGGAATTTATACGTTCCACCTGCAGGTAATAAGTTTTCTGTCTGCGTTAGCGGACCAAAACTACGGTGATGTTTAATTAAGGTTTCTTTTGCAATTTCATCCAGTCCTAAACCACCGATACGGGAAACCGCACCTGTGAAGTAAGTGTTTACTACTTTTTTGTTCAAGCCTAAAATTTCGAAAATCTGTGCACCCTGGTATGATTGCAGAGTCGAGATCCCCATTTTAGAGAAGATTTTTAGTAAACCACTATTTACCGCGTAGATGTAATTTTTGGTCAGCTGTTCTGCTGATAAACCCGATTCTTGCTGGAAACCGTTAATGGTTTCTAAAGCTAAATAAGGGTTAATTGCGGTCACACCAAAGCCCAATAAAGTAGCGAAGTGATGTACTTCCCAAATATCGCCAGCCTCAATTACAATACCAACCGCACCACGGTATCCTTTACGGATCAAATGATGGTGTACTGCCGAAACCGCCAATAACGAAGGCATTGCAGCATGTTCCGAATCGATTGCCCTATCCGTTAGTACAATTACCTGGAAACCATCTTCAACCGCATCAACTGCATAACGGCACAAACGGTCTAAAGCTTTCGCCATAGCGCCTGGTTTACCATCGGCCCTGAAATAAGTCTGCAAAGTTTTCGCCTGGAAAACGCCGGTATCAATACTTCTCAGTTTTTCTAATTCCTGGTTGGTTAAAATCGGGTGTTTAATGGCTACACAGTGTGCCTGTTTTGGTGTTTCATCCAACAGGTTACCCATGCTGCCCATAAAGCTGGCCAAACTCATGACCACTTTCTCACGGATCGGATCAATTGGCGGGTTGGTTACCTGTGCAAATAACTGTTTAAAATAAGAAGATAAATGCTGAGGGCGTTTTGATAAAATAGCCAGAGGGGTATCGGTACCCATCGAACCAATTGGTTCTTTGGCTTCGATGGCCATAGGTTTAAGTAAAAGATCGATGTCTTCTCTGCTGTAACCAAAAACCTGCTGATATTTAAAAATAGATTCGTCTGATAAACCTGTGAACATTACACGTGGTTCAGGTAATTCTTCTAAACGGATCTGGTATTGATTGATCCAATCGGCGTAAGGGCTTTTGCCACAAACCTGTTGTTTAATTTCGTTATCGCTGATGATTCTGCCCTGCTCCATGTCTACCACAAACATTTTACCTGGGGTTAAGCGGCCTTTTTCGATTACTGTACTTTGATCAATAGCCAATGCACCAGCCTCTGAACCCATAATTACGCGGTCATCTGAAGTAATGGCATAACGCGAAGGGCGGAGACCGTTACGGTCTAAAGTGGCACCGATCAATTTACCATCGGTAAAAGCAATCGCTGCAGGTCCGTCCCATGGCTCCATTAAAGTAGCGTGAAACTCGTAGAAGGCCTTTTTAACAGGATCCATATCTTCATTGCCATCCCATGCTTCGGGAACTAACATCATTAAAACATGAGGTAAAGTTCTGCCAGCATGAAGCAATAATTCGATTACGTTATCCAAACAGCCTGAATCGGAGTTGGTTTCATCGATTACCGGCAATAACATATCCAGTTCTTCTGGTGTGAAATAAGCTGAAGCAAATGATTTAACACCAGCCCTAAACCAGTTTAGGTTTCCCTGTAAGGTATTGATCTCGCCATTGTGCGCAATAAAACGGAATGGTTGAGCCAATCTCCATGATGGGAAGGTATTGGTTGCAAAACGAGAGTGAACTAAACCCAAAGCCGAAACCAGACGTTTATCGGTCAGGTCGGTAAAATAAGTACGTACCTGTAGCGAAGTAAGCTGACCTTTATATATAATGGTTTGGGCAGAAAGTGAAACAATATAAAAATCTTTACCACCATGAACGGTGTTAACGATTAGTTTAATCAGGTAATTTTTAAAAATGTAGAGTTTACGCTCAAAATCTGCCCCTGGCGCTACGGCATAAGGGCGGGCGATAAATACCTGCTCAATTTCCGGTTCAACCGAAAGGGCCATGCTGCCAATGTCTGTTGTATTAACATCAACCTTTCTAAAGCCTAAAATTTCCAGGCCAAGTTTTTCGGCGGCACGGTAAATCAATTCTCTGCACTCTTCTCTGGATCTGATATCCTTAGGCATAAATAACATACCCACACCATAATTATTGGTTTCGGGCAGGCTAAAGCCAGCTTTTAAACATTCATCATAAAAAAATTCGTGAGGAATCTGAATCATAATACCAGCACCATCGCCAGTATTCGGTTCTGCTCCACTTGCCCCTCTGTGATCCAGGTTTTCTAAAATAGTAAGTGCATCAGAGATGATTTGATGCGATTTTCGCCCTTTCACATGTGCAACGAACCCAATACCGCAGGCATCGTGTTCAAATTGCGCATCGTACAATCCACTGTTTGGTTCCATTCTTTGCTCGTTAGTTGTTAGTGTATAGGAAACACTAAGATAGG
>Ga0308160_10002466_pt1 | contig 22382 bp, 32 predicted proteins | sample PhyFR1_FD_201036 | JGI IMG/M metagenome (GOLD analysis project Ga0308160, IMG submission 201036) | Phyllosphere microbial communities from UC Gill Tract Community Farm, Albany, California, United States - DLSLF.R1 | ecosystem: Host-associated > Plants > Phyllosphere > Unclassified | place: USA...
ATGTTATTGCTGGTAAGTCCGGGTCGTTTCATGCGATCACAAGCTGACGTGTAGTTGTGGCCCACGCCGACATCTTGCGATGTATTGTCGATAGGTGTGATGCCGAGAATAAATCGGAGCGTGTAAGTCAAGCCTCTCTCATCCACTCTAATCACAAGGCTGACCGAAAGGAATGGCTCAATTGCGAAGCCAAAGTATTCACTTTCGAGTCGAATGACGATGAGGATGCAGTCATGTATGAAATCCCGCCCAAGAAGAAGATTGCGCCCGAGGTCGAATCGGGATAAGCTGGTCGATGAGCAGTGGTCACTGTATATGTATGTCGACTGTGACATTTGTAGCGATAGGTACACGAGATTGTTATGATACAAGGACGAAAAATGTATGTATGTATGAACATGACTTACCGGGTCAGGCGTGATAGGGAGTTGTGATGAATCCCTGAGAACGTTCAGACGACTGCATTATATACTATGACCGCCGTTCAGAAGTCACACACAACAAACCGTATGCATAGCTTGGCTCTCCCTTTCTCACATCGATCCTGCCGCCCGAGACTATTGTCATGCTTGATACATGTAACGATGCATAATACAAAGCTACAGATTACCGTAACAAAAAGGTGCCACTTTACAAAAAAGGTTGCCACCGAACATCTTTCTTCAATTCTCTTCATCCATTTTATATCCTTGCCATCATTCACTTCCAAAGCTTCCAAAACTTAGATCTTGGCCCCATTCAAGGTTCTATCCAAGTTGAAAGCGGCCGATATGAGTGTAACATGAGAGAACGCTTGTGGGGTATTCTAAAAAGTCAAATTAGCTCCAGTTTCGCTCCTCTTTCTCGTGGAAACACTCACGCCGAGTCCCTCTCCTCCCCTAGAGATCTCTTCAGAGAATAGGTTGACGTGATTGCCTGGGAATCAGCCTGTGAAGCTTGAAGATGTGACGAAAAAGTTGGAAAAAGTCGAAAAAGGGGATATTTTGACCTACCGTAGCCCAAAAAGTCCATAAACATGTTAACACTGGTATTGTCAGCTTCGTTCCGAGACTGAGACACAGTATATGGTAAAGAGTAGAGTACACTTACGCCTTCTCCAAGTATGGTTTGTGGTATACACCAGCTCGGGTCAATGCCTCGATACACCATAGTGTACAAAGCGAAAATGCCCCTTCTTCACCTCCAACTCCATCGTCCGAAATAGCAGTATTGTATCGGTATACAGAGTTGTTTGCGGTTAGACCTCCCTTCTCGGGACTAATGTTCATCAGTGCGAGAACGGGGAAATCGTGGGGTGACATACGTCTTGAGAATGGTATCGAGGGTCGAGGTGAACCTTGGGTCGGCGGCCGACATGAAGAATACCAATGGCATGATCAATACCGCTGAATCAAGAGCATCCTTATCTTCGTACGACTGGGAGAAGAACTTTTTCTCGTTGCTATCCGTCAGCGAAGTACCGCCGTCTCGTCAAACAGGACTCACTTCCAGCCCTTCTCCTGAATCTGCTCGTATAGATTATCCCTAGCTTCCAGCCACTTATACCTGTTTGGACAAGGTAGATCACGTTTATCCGCCAATCGCAGACCTCGGTCGAGGGCGACCCACATCATTACTTTGGAATAGAGAAAGTTCTTGTTCTCTCCCCTGACTTCCCAGATACTGAGGTCTTTCTCGTTGGTTTGGGTCATTACGTAGTCTACGACTTGTCGAACTGCGAGCCAAGAGTCCCAGGACTGCGTGTGTCAGCTTTTGGTGAACGATGGGATCGTGAGCGACTTACCAAAGGCTTGCTGAACTTCTGGGCGAGATAGATACAGTCTAGGAGTTCTCCGTAGATATCCTGTCTTTGTTAGATCGCTCCGACGACAGACAGGGGACGTACGAGCTGGATGTGGTCGGCTGCACCATTTCCAATCCTGACTGGCTTTGAATCCTTGTGCCCAGCCAGGTGGTCGAGTGTGATCTCCTCAAGATCCTTGCTACCGTGAATTGTGTAGACACTGTACGATCAGCCATGACCCCACAGCTCAAGCAGCACACATACATCTGCAACGATCCATCCGAATTCTGACATGTCAGTCCACAGAAGAGATCATTGGGTGGAGGAGACTCACCCTATCCTTTAGTCTTTCAAGGATGAAATCGACGTAGGCATTCGCCCTAATCGTCAGCCTAGCCCACAGGTATAATGGGCAACGTACTCTTCGGTGAACCCAAGCCTGAGCAGGGCGTAGAGAGTGAAACTGGTATCTCGGACCCAAGTGAATCGGTAGTCCCTGATCGTCAGAGAGGTGGTAGGACCGGCATGGAATATACTTACCAATTCCGCCCACCTCCAACATGTTCAGGGAGTGAAAAGGTCGGTGCAGCTACGATAGCTCCGGTTTCTTCAAATACCAGCATCTTCCTGGACTACGTCAGCCAGTCTTGAGCTCACAGATGGAGTCCACATACAAGGTCAGGGCGGACCGATTGACATCCTCCCTCCATCTACCTTTGTAACAACTCTTGGCGACCCATTTCTGCCAGTACATGTTGGTAGTAGCCATCAACTCGTCCAGCAATTTCTGGGTCATCATGGGATTCTCGGGTGGTCTCAATCGACTAGTAGCTTCCAATAGGGTAGCAAGTGGGATACCGAGAGCTTGTGCTCTTTCCGGATCGGGGTTTGCTACCTTCTGATGCTCTGCGTTTGCGTATTGCCAATCGCCCACTTCTCTGAGGACGAATGTAACACTTTGGCCTTCTTCGAGCTCAAAGTCGGATGTTACGGAATCACCTAGTAGACCCCTTGCGGCGAAACATTCGGTCTTGAGGGTGATGTTTGGTTTGGGGACGGCTTCGTCGGACGAGTTGGAGAGGTATCGTAGATCAAGGCTGAGATTGGGCGAGGTGAAAAGGGCTTTGCTCTCGTGATCGACACCGTTCGTGACCGAATCATCTCTCACAAGCTGGACAATTAGTACATAGGTCACTGTTGACTGATATCTGGACTGACCTCGGTAGTGTGCTTGTCCCTACAGTAATTGAATGCCGGCGCACATTCCAGCCTGAATGGTACCTTCCCCCTAATGCTCTCGACCTTACGGATCAACCATGGCAAATGTGTTTGCTCGCTCTTTCGGTACTTGTTTGCTCCTTTAGGGACCAACAAATCGGTAATGACTCCAACTCCATCATCGCTCAAAAACTTGGTAACCAAGATATTGGAATTAGGGGCATAAGCCTGTTTCGGCTTAAAGTTCCAAGTGGGTGTAATGGAGAAATGACCGCCCTTGTTGGCATCGAGGATACGAGCAAAGACGGATGGCGAATCAAAGTATGGAATACACATTGATTCGATGGATCCGTCGATAGAGACCGTAGCCGCGGTTCGGAGGTTACCGATAAGGGCATGATCTTGAATCCCTCGGACGGGGGTGTTGACATTATCGACTGCCTCGGTGGCCAGGTCTTGCTCTGGGACTCCTTGTGCTGGTGCCATTATGTTGTTGTTGGGACTTGTACAATGATGTGAGATGATGGTAAGCAATCGAGGCTACCTAGATACCAAAAGTCGAGCGACGGATGCTCCAGTGACGATACCGGGGATACCGGCATATCAACACGTGGTAAGTGGAGGCGGATCTGTTATACTTCCGTGCGGGTCTCCAAAGGGACCGATCAACTCCCCCTACACTCAACTCTATCTTCAAACGTTTGTCTGTGCTGGACCACACATACGGCCAGGTGGGCAAGCAACATGGCCACCCCATTCCCAGTATCTCCAGCGAGGACTCGGCGAAACCATACCCTTAGCCCTTCTGCCCTTTCACAGCTCAACGCCTCGTTTGGGCAGGACAATAGCCGGCGGACTCATGCCATGAACCGCACGAGCAAGACTACGACAGGGGGTAATACGAGTACGAGGGATGATACAGAGGTGGAAGATATACGGAGGGGTAAAAGACCATCTGAAAAGGCAAGGAGTCAAGAAACGATTAGGACTAAACAGTGGGTCTCTCGATGGAACGTGACTTGAGCTGAGCTGACTTGTTAGTCCACTCCTCGGGGAGATTGCTAGGTTGACTGCGTCTTGTGAAGCACATGAACGGGAGATCAGAGTATCCACCGTGAGTCATCTCTACTGTATCTAGACCTAGGCCTTGACTGAAAATGCAGACTACCATCAAGCGACAACTCCAAGATTGGTCGCAGAACTTCGACACCTTGAACGAGCTAGATAATCAGGCAGAGGTACGTCAGTCATCCAGAGCAGTTCACAAAACTGACGGAACAGACCATGACAGCTCACATTCATCACCTGACCAGTACCACCCAAGCAGAACATTCCGAACACATATCCACCTTGATCGAAGCTCCGGAAAAGAACATCGATGAACTTCAATCCAAGTTGGAACCATGGAACTCGGATTACTTCGAGGACGACCAAGATATCATAGATCTGGATGTTGGAAGTACACAAAAGGGTATTCCCCGGATCAAGAGGGAAAAGGCTCAAATGGGTGGACTTGGGATATTGGAACATAAAGCTCGTATAGTCGTACGTTCCCTATTAACTCGGGCGTATATGGGCTGATGTTCGAAAGGAAAAATATTATACAGACGAGGAAAAAAGGCTTAGTGAGTTGGTACAGGCCAAATGGACCAAGAGGCGATTATTCGGGAGAAGTAGGTGCCTATCTTTGAATGGAGAGTAGCGCTCATTGTACAGTCCTGTCTTTTACATCCACCGCTGTGGTTCTCGCTTCCATCGTTGTATGGCTCTTATTGTGGACATTCGAATGGCGGTAAACTTGAGCACGACTACAGCTATACGCTTACGACCTGTCACGCCGACTCGAACCACAGTAGACATTTGCTGCAACTAGCTTATCCGCCAAGCAAGACAGAAAAGCAGAATGTCTCGGGGGCAATCATCAACGATCAGGGGTGGCCCATAGCATCGAGCTGTTAGGCTGGATAGATGACTGCTGGGCGTGTAGTCTAGCTAGTTGCTCCCCGGCATAACGACCCCGGGCACTGAGCAGGTCAGCATGAGTCACATCATTCTGCTACCTCAACATGCATGTGGTGTACGACAGCTTCATCGGGATCTCTGTGCATCATTTGACCCAAGGCGAGGTGGCAAAGGGACCGTCTCAAGGCCCTCCCACTCTTTCGACGAGGCGCCTACTCCGTGATTTCGAGGACAATCTACTCCATTAGCTCATCTCATCCGCTGCCAGGGGCAAACGAGCTTACTTTACCACTATTCTTGTTTCCTTCCATCTCCTTGTGCGCATCCTGGATCTTGGTCCATGGGAATACCTTTCAGTCAGTAGAGACTCGGTTTCGGATATGGTCAAGTCGAAACCCACCTCATGGACTTCAATCTTCATCTTTTTCTCCTTTAGCAGCGGTAATGCCAATTCCTCAAACTTTTCCAACAAGTTTTGTTGATACTCTGCATCCCTCGACCTCAATGTACTTCCCTTCAAAGTCAATCGCTTGAATAGAAGCTATCTCGTCAGTACAGTCCGCTACCGGACGTTTTGACGTGACGTACAGGAGCAATCGTGGCTCCTTCTGGGAAACCTGCTCCTGACATGAATGCTAGGTAGACCATTACTCCGTCGCGCCTTAGCACGTTGATGTTTTGTGTCCAATATGATTTTCCGATGAATTCAATGACGTGGTCGACACCATCTGTGACTTTCTTGATCTCCTCTTCGAAGTCTGTTTGTCAGGCCTATTCTTTATGTATCGAAAAAGACATACTTTGAGTCTTGTAGTTGATGACGTGGAGTCTTTCGTCGTTGTTGGCCAACTTCTTCAGGAAGGCGACTTTCTCGTCGGTACCGCATGTCGTGAATACCTTATCTGCGCCAGTTACGTTTACTGATTGTTAGCTGAGCAGGGCTTCATCATATTTCTGGCAGCTTACGTGCTAGTTGGATAGCTGCGACTCCGACTCCTGATGCGCCCTGTTTGTGAGCTTGAATTGAAGTTCAAATGGGAAAGCTTACAGCATGAATGAGAACGTTATCTCCTTTCTTCATACCTCCCTCGACGACCAAGGCTTGGTAGGCTATTTGATGAGTGATTTGCTTCTCTCAATCTAAACAAACAGGCTTACCAGTCATCCAGTTCTCGGGTAGAGCAGCAGCTTCCACCCAGCTCAATTCCTTAGGTTTGGCCAAGACCATCCCCTCAGGAACGACGATATACTCAGCATATGCTCCCTATCCATCAGCTTCGTCAGTCTCTTCAAGAGGAGATAACATACGCCATAAGCAAGTCCAAAGACCTCGTCTCCTTCCTTGAATTTCGAAGCGCCAGAACCGAGTTTACTGACAATACCGGAGAATTCGACACCCATGATTGTTTTGGATGCTTGTTGAGGTAACGGGTATTTTCCCTCTCTTTGCATGATATCCATTCGATTCAAGCCAAAGTTCTACACGTCAGTCATTTCATATGTCACCAGTCCTGCTGGGTTCACATACTTTGATCTGATGGTCAGCTCACGTCATACTGTGGGATTTGGAGCGAGCTCACCTTGACTTGGACCTGACCCTCTGCGGGTTCTGGAGTACCTTCCTCCCCCAAGTACAAATTCTCTACGGGTCCTTTTCCATCTTTGATCAAGACTGCTCTCATTTTGTTAGGTATTTGCTGCGGTAATCGTAATATGGAAGTCGAGCTGAAATGGGCAGTTGGCTGTGCTGTCCTGGCTGATGATCTGACTTGAACGGTCTTTGGAAATGTTCTGATGATTGGGGTGACTCTTGATAAAATCGTTGGTCGTATCCTTGTTGCTAATGCCATGTATGTGAGCTTACCAGGGTTATCAATAAAGTACTCTATATATAGTGAGCAGTCGAATGCCCAACTGATGATCGGTTACAGTCGGTTACTAAGCATGACGCTAAACCACGTGACACTTCTCCGCGCGGAAGGTACCTTACCTTACCTTAAGGTTAACCCTACCGTCGCATGATCCCTCTCTGTCGTCTGCCTGTGTCTATGAATACGCCAATGACCAAGGGATGACAGCGATAGCAGCTCATAGAGCGATTTTGGCCGATACTCTCAACCGCCAAGCCGCAAGACGAAACGTCATCGATCCGACGTACGCATACATCCCACAGCCAAAGATACGGAACCACATACCCGTTGCTCGGCCATCCGAGGCTGGACCAAGTAAACGGAATGTCCCAAACTATGTCGAAGCAGAAGAGACGGTCCGAAACGATTTGAGCGAAAGATATATCGATTCAGGCGAATTTGGATCGAATTATATCCTAGGAGCAGCCGATCGAGAGATATGTGAAGAGTGAGTCCCTTACTCCGGGTAGCGCTGATGAAAGGTATCCAGCTCTACGGAAATTGATGGACCTCAAAGCAGAACATGTCAATCAGAATGCACATCTGCCTCTACTCTTGCCGCTGGTCGACACGTCTACAAACTCGCTAATGTCTTCAATCAGCCCGAGTAGATTCGATGTCATCCTCCTCCGGCCTTTGGGGACATGGGAAGAAACTGCCGAATTACCTATCCGTAATTTGTCGGCCGATCCGAGCTTTGTCTTCTTGTGGGTTGGAAAAGGGGATGATGAAGGTCTCGAGAAGGGACGGGAATGTTTTGCTAAATGGGGATTTAGGCGAGCAGAGGACATAGTCTGGGTCAAGACCAATAAGAACGGTCGTGATGTTGATGGAGTGAAGAAAGAGGAGGATGAAAAGAGGGGAACTGGCGGGGGAGGATTGTTTGCGAGTTCAAAAGAACATTGTTTGATGGGTATAAGGGGTACAGTCCGCAGATCGACCGATACGAGATTCGTACACTGCAATGTCGATACCGATATCATGGTCTGGGAACAGGGTGGTGAGTCCTCTTGCCTCTCCTGTGAATATCAAAGCTGATGATGTAGATACAAAAGAAAAATATCCGCCTTACTTGTATACCTTGATCGAGAACTTCTGCCTAGGGACCAGACGATTGGAATTGTTTAACGATAACCCAAATGCCGCTCGAAGAGGTTGGGTAACCGCTACCACCCATCTCTCTCCACCTACTGCCGATAACGAGATGACACAACGATTTGATCCAGCCACCTATCAATCCCTACTCCCAAAGGAAGAAGCTCGCCCAATCCTCCCATTCCACCCCGAAATCGATCAACTAAGACCCAAATCCCCTCCAAGGCGGGGAGCTACTCGAGGCGGACATCTACCCACAAACACACATCAACAAGGTCGACCTCCGAGACATCACCAGAATCAAAATCAGATGCCTCATCATCAGTTGCAGACACAAGCACAAGCTCAAGCTCATGCACATCAAATGCAAATGCAGATGCAGATGCAAGCGCAAATGCATCATATGCAGATGATGGCTGCTATGAACATGAACATGGGCACGGGTATGGGTATGGGTATGCCGGATCCGATGATGATGCAGGGGATGGGCATGGGTCAAGGCCAGGATCCGGGACAAGGCCAAGGGCAGGGAGGATGGGGATATGCTGGATATATGGGCAACGATGGTGGGATGCAGAGTCCGCAACAGGGAGGATATGATCAACAAGCTTGGCAAGGGGGATATGAATTCGATCCGCAGGGCGGACAAGGACAGTGGCAGGGCGGGCAGTATCCATTTCAGTCTCAGCAAGGACAGGGCCAAGGCCCAGGATGGGGATGGCAGCAATGAGATGTCTCCCCACATTTGTAATGAAATGACGGACCACTAAATCACGTTGTATAGTATACATGTCATGTCAATTTACGTTTGATCCTTCATCCATATTCCGAGTCCGAGTCGGAACCCAGTCATTTCGTACATGGTAAACATCAGAAAGAATGCCAAAAGAAGTTAGATTTCCCGACCCCTATCCGCGCAATCAGCCAGAATCCACGCCTGCCAAATGACTTGACTTACTTGGTGACCACAGCCCATCCTTCTCCCGGTTCAAAGTCTCCAGGATCTTCATCATCCAACAAAGGACTCTTTGGGCTCTTTCGAGCAGATAATCTCCTCTTGTGCTTGGTAGCTTCGGGAGTATCGGAATGATCATCCTCACTAGGTTCACTCTCTGCCGCCAGGGACGACAAACTCTTGCTTTTCCCAGGTAGATCCGCCAATGGAGTAGTAGATGATGCTACGTCGACCTTCTCTTTCTGGGGAGTGTTAAGAGGGGACGAAACGTGGACTTGGACTCTTGGTTTCTCTTCATCTGGAACATCGGGGAAGGTTTTGGCGATAGATGGGTCGAGTGGGGTGGTGGTGCCAGAATCGGCGTTGGAGATTGGGTCGACTACATCTGGATCTTCAGATGGTGGGGCTGGGAAAGTAGGCGGGTCGATCTCGACACTGGGAGTGGGCTCGTCTGAGGTATCGGGAACAACCTGGTCTGACGATTCAGCGAGTTCCGTAGCGGGCTGGGCGATAGGTGCGGGTTCGATCTGGACCTGTACCGGCTTGCTCTCGGGAGTCGAGCTCTGCTCGGCGGCTTTCGAGTCGGAAATCGACTCTGGCACATCTTGTTCGCTGTCACCATTTCGATCTCCAGTCTTCTGTTCCTCGCCCTCCTTTCCATCCTCAATTGGCGCCTCGCTCTTCTCGCTACCCCCTTCTGTCTTTTCACTAAAGTGATATTCCTTCTGATCAAGTTCAGCTGCCTTCTCCTGTCCTCTTCCCTTCTCCAGGAACTCGACCTCGAATTTCTGGGGACCGTCCAGTGTACCCCTAGGCCCCAAGTTCTCGCCATTCTCAATAGGTACCCCCTCGTCCTGGGCAACATCGTTCGCAGGTGTAGCATCCCTTATCTCTGGTCCGTCATCTGCGTTTCCAGTGTTGGTCTCATCATCGGGCTGAATGACTTGATCCGCATTCTCTGTCTCCTGCATTCTCTGTCCAGCTACTCCTCCTTGATGTTTCGTCTCGTCGCTCTTTACACGGGGCTCGACATCGCCACCTAGTTCCAGTGCGGATCCGGCGAGACTGTCGGCTGCACTTTGGTTGGGCAGATCCTTGACTGAGGGTTTATCATGTTCCAACTCGCCTGCCTTTAGCGCATCCAGATCGTCGTCGAGGTTCGGGTCTCGGTCTTTATTGATAGACTTGTGAGTGGATTCTTTCGTGTCGTCATGGACATGATCGTTGACGGTATATTCGATTTTGGCCTCGGGATTCTGAAGGACGCCTTGGGGATTGTGAGTCACATCATCGGCAGAGGGTTCTTTGTTGGTTTCCGTGTTGGCATCCGACTTGGCTTCCTCCTTCTTGTCATTCCTCGTGGCTTGTTCGCCCCGTCCACTCTTCATACCCTCGTTTGTCATCTCGATATCTTCCTCCTTGACCTCTTCGGGCGTTTCTTGTGCGACTTCGGGAGTGTCTTCTCCGCCAAGCTCGGCACCACCCTCAACTTCACTACCCTCTTTGCGACCCTCATCTCGCTCATTAGTATCCAGCCCTTCTAACCTAGATCCCAGATCATCGATATCCGCCACACTTCCCCCTCTAACACTCCCAGCCACACTGCCCTCCAAATCTCGACCAGCAGCACGAGGAGTTCCCATGGGCGTACTGATCCCACTGACATCCTGCATCATCTTGTTCTGGTCCTCGCTTCCTCCCTTGGAGTCAAACTGGCTGACCACCGACGAAGTGATACTGGGTGCTGGTCCACTTGAGAGGGTCCTCAACATCGGGTTAGCCGCTACGGCATTGGCGGGAAGATTGTTGGCTGTCAAGTCGCTCCTGATCATGCTCTCGTCTTGTGGCATCTCGGCAGCGGCTATGGGAGTCGAGGGGGGTGAGAGTTCTGTCACTTCTTCACCTATATCCGCTCGTGTCGAGGATGGAGTCGTGGTTCCTGGACCGCCCGTCTCGGGGAGCGTAGCGGTAAGTAGTGATGGTGGAAGACCGCCACCATATGATGTTGGAGGGGAAGATGATCGTGAAGTATGGGGCGAGTTGGAAGATCCAGGTTGGTAATTGGAACTATCGACCGAACCGGGACTATTGGACCTGACGCTCGTTCCGGTCTTTACGCCGACATTTCCACCTGAAGCAGGCGCATTAGGAGCAGGTACCATTCCACTAGAAGAAGAAGAAGGGATCCGATTCCCAAATAATCCTTTATTATCCGAAACCTTTCTCTGACCTTGTGATCCGACCATTCCAGCAGTCTTGGGGTCTAGGGTAGGAAGGCGATTTCCGATAAGTCCACGCTGGGATGCGGATGTAGGCATAGTAGGGCCGGCAGTACCGAATGCATGGGTGGGAACGAGAGGGGCGGCGGAAGGGTTGTTGAATTTAGCGATTCTGTCTTTTAGTGATCCGGATACTGCTCGTGGCTTGGCGTCATTTCCTGCTCCTCCAGGCGAAGAGGAACGGGAGTTGCCAGTGGGTGGGGTCAAGTTGGACCTGGTATCAGCTTAGATAGTCGAATAGACTCACATCGTGGGTTCAAAGTGGTTTGGCTAGATCCGGTGGTTGATTGGGCGTAGAAACGGTCTCGTGAGGCGGATGACGGATTGATTGGTCGTGATCGCGCCGAGATATTTCGTATGAGGCGTAGCGATAAGTCGTGCGATAAGTTTAGTCCGGCTATCTTGCTGATAAGTCTCTTGCTGTCGTCAGTATGTATCGGTATGTAATGAATGAAGGATGAAGTGTGAAGGGTGAGACCTATAGCAACCCCCCCTTGCTCCTTCCTTACAAAGTGAAGAACGCGTCATGTCACGTGGCAAGGCGCCGTTATGATGTGCAAGACGTCTTGGGAAGAGCTATCCACCTTCATCAACCCTTAGTCGCCATGTAATCCGCAATGCAGGCTAGCCAGGCTACGAGGTCTGGCGGTAAGTGATCGAATAGTGGAACAAGGCTTGTTTGTGGTCCGAGAGGGATCATAGACAGGTGAAGGCGGGGCATGGCTGGTGATCATAGCAAGAAATTTGTCCCGGACTGGCAGCTGGGAGGGTTGGTTGACGATACTGAATCACCTTTAACGCTCCCCAATTCGCTCAATCTCTCATCTCCCCATCTCAAGCTCATCCTCAATCCTTCTTCTCCTCTGCCTTACTTGTCCATCTACTTGATCATCTCTGTTCACACTACAGTACCTACGTCACATGCCTCCCTTGCCATTCAAACCCTCCCTCGTGGTCTCGAATGGTCCACCGTACGATAATGACCGACGTTTAGGAGGACAGTATCGATCAGTCAACATGGGAGGGTTCCAACAGATGAATGCCAACCCGACGGCGCTTTCACATCCCTGTCATCGGTCCTTGGCCTTCCATGACGGTCGATACAACACTACCAACCCCAACACTTTCAACACTTCCAGCGGTTTCGGAGATTATGCAAACCTCGGGTATACCACTGGGAATTCCTACATCAATCACGTCACCAGTAATCTTGAGGGTCTCAACAATGTCCTCATTCAACCCAATCACTATGGTGGTCATGGTCCTTATCCCGCTCCCGCACCCTCCACTGTTTTCAATTTACCCCACGATTATATCTCTTCAGCCTCAAACGTCAACGCTCCCTGCTACCTGAACGATTCGGGGAGTATGTCATATCGACCTGATGCTACCTATCAATCAAGGTCGAGTGGTCCTACTGCTCCTACCGATCCTGCCGGCTTTGGCTCGTGGACCACCAACACACAACCGACTTTTAATCCATACTTTGCTCCTCCAACTCAACCCTCCCAACCCATGTATCCCAAGCGCGTTAGTGCTCCCAGCCGCTCTTCGGCTATGAACGTTCCTACCGGCTCTAAATCTTCATTCTCGAGTGACAACACTACTGCCCAGAACGTGAATTCGGCTCCGAACCGTCGCTATCGCCCTATTCAACCCAGTACTTCCAATGGCTACGGTCGCTCTAATGGTCTCAAGCGATCTATCGACTCCGACCATGATCAGCCAGATACCAGTCGCAGGGTCCGGAGACTCGACGACCACGTCGGACTCAGTGATCACACTCCATACCGCAACATTGCCCAACTCCCTGGCCGAGATGCTCATCCTCATGGTCCATCAAGCACGGAGTTCGATCTGAGATCTGTCGACCCGGGAATGTCGAGTAGTCACCACAATATCTCCAGCCCTTCTACCCACTTCAGCAACCGTAGAACTGCCAGCCTTCCAGTGAGGATGGTCCATGTCGATGTCGGCGTCCCAGATGACCTGGACTCCACAGCCGTCGCGACTCGGAACGATCCCGTTGAACTCGACTTGGCGCTCGATTCCCGTCAGCTGCTACCCTCCAACGTCGACCCCAGCGGTCCAGTGGCTGGGTCGACATCAACGCTGTTGACGATGATCCCTCATCCAATATCGACATCGGGGGTCATGCCGTGGACGACGCCCGTCCTACGCCGGAAGCCGCATTAGACCTCCCATTAGAGGAAGCTTGGTTCGATACATGGTATCACGCCGAAGGCAAGTATCTTCTGAATGACAAGCCTGGCGGCTCCACTTCCGACCCTGTTTGCCCCGATGCGAACGCGCCGGACAGCGTATTAGGTGTCGATAATGCTAAACTCGACGAAGTCATCGAAGTCGACGGTCCCGATACGGACCACGATAGTCGCATGGAATCGTCTCTTTCAGGTCTCCCCCAATACATGATTGAGCTCGATGCCCTCGGCCGATCCGATTCTATACCTGGCAATCAGGTTCTGTACAAAACTGATCAGGCTCTCGCCAACAACAACGTCAGCTCATCGTCTCGACAGTCATCCGCTCCGTCTCAAGTACCAAGCCCTTCAAGTGGAGGACGGCAAGTCCTGACGCTTGACCACATCGCTAGTCACACCCCAGACATTTCGGCCACCGGATCCAGCTCTGAGCAGGTCGCTGACCTTGCCGACAATCTAAGTGGTCTTGTCAATTACTACCGCATCAGATCGAATGTCTCGACTAGGGCTCATCTACTCGATGACGACGAGACTCAACCCGATAACGTCTTAACGAGAGCCCACCCCTCTCCCGTTGCGTGGGGTGCTCATCACGACAACTCTTCCAATACCGGCGAATTCACCCCATATCATCCTGCTTATTCGTATCGCCACCTACCCCTAGGGACCTGTCCTACGACAACCCCACTCGTGACACCCACTTTATTGCAACCGACACCTAACAGACATCCAGCGCTTCGCCAACTGAATCTCCATCTCGCTTCCTCCGTCGAGCGTGGTGGTCAAGCGAATCACGATGGCGGGTTCGGCAGCTCTGCTTCGTATCAGCATGATCCGAACAACGTCGCTCAACGCCAGCCCGACAGTCTTGCCCGCCCCCTCGGCATTCATGAGAACCCGAAAGCCCTGGAAAGGTCCCTTAGCCCAGGATTCTCTCACTCAGAACCGACAAGAAGTGTTGGCCATACGGACTCCGCTCATCGTCCCCCTATGTCACAGCCTGCGGCACGGGGTAGCGATAACCCTATTCGAACCAAGAGAATATATATGGTCAGATCCGGAGAAGGAGAACATATGTAAGTTGTATCACCATCCGATGAGCAATTCCTGATGTAACTAGTGCCAGGGGTGACAACAGCAGTCAGTCATCACATATTTCACTGCGTTGAGGTGGACTGACATTCCAGTCCTGGACCCTCCGCTGACCGCTCATGGAGTGGCTCAGTGTCGAGCCCTGAATGTCCAGACAATCGACACGATTCAGAAGACTGCTGAGCTCGTCCTGATATCTCCTGTAAGCCAATCAAACATCACTTTAAATTAGATGCTTATAAAGGCAGCTTCGTCGCGCGGTGGAGACGGCGACTACTGCCTTTCCCGCTCTCTTGTCCAGATTACATCATCACTGGCTGGCGCAAGACCCCAAACCCGCTCGCCGGAAGGCACGAGTGATGGTGTCGTATCAAGAACTCGGTGGGCAAGTACTTGTCCCCATCGTATACCTGCTTCCGTGATACAGAGAACTAACAAGATGTCAGGGACCCCAGCTCGATGTCTGGTCCCGCCACAGGACAGCTGCGACCAGCTTTCATGCAGACTGAACTGGCAGATACTGCGAGGCTCTATGCCAATATCGGTCATGGACGCCGACAGGGATTGTCTGTCGTCGAAAGTCGTCGAAAGCTCGATTATCATCGTAAGGCGTTGTGGCGTGCAGAAGAAAATCATATCATCAGTAGGTCATTGTCGCAGCGCTTCAGCTGATGCATCGCAGTCATCAGTCATGCCAATTGTCTACGCGCACTTCTCAAAAAGTCCTTGGGACGGACAGCGGTCAGTCTTTTCTCATGTACAGTTCACGCCAAGACTGATGGTTTTCAGCAATGGACAATGGACAATGGTACAATACGTGTCTTTGACTTGACGCAGACACCCAAAGGTCGACTGCTATTTCGCGAGATCGATATGTCGGAAGCATTCCCACCTTCGACAAGCGAGCCATGACATTGGCAATGTGTGGAGAGCATGGTGTTTAGTACCTGGATGATGTAACATGTCGAAAAGTATTTGCTAGTTTCACTTGTAGCCTGTTGATAATTCAAGATGTACAACAATGTTCCTCCTCCATGCTCTGTAGTCCGCCAATATCCCTTTTCAAGCCTGATCCCTCTAAACATCTAGTACGGTTTTTCATTGATTGCCTGACTTGGTGGTGATGAACGTCCGCCTCGTCCTGATGAGAACCCATACAAGTAGTTTCTATACATCAGTAGGATTCAACCGTAATCTTTCGCAGGACTCACTTGTAATACTCGTCATCCAGACTGTCATTGAAGTAGATTGTCCGTATACGGAAGAAGACACTGGCGGTGAGGAGTGAATCAGATCCAGCCTGATGTTGAGGTCCTATCCGGACCAACTGGTATAGTTAGCTTCGGGTCAATGTCACTTAACAAGACAAGAACATACCCCGAGCGACTCTGCAATCTCCTGTAAACCTCCTTTGAGAGGTTTACAACTCCGTATAACATGTTTGATATCGTATAAACATGGGAACCAAATGAATAACAGTCGGAAGAAATCATCTTCGTCTTGGGGTAATGGTTCTCTCGTAAGGATTTTCATGAGGTATCCGAAATCGTACCCCCTATATTGTCAGCTCGACTCGTGACATGGAAGCCCTAGCTTACGAGTGAAAAGAGACCCATTTGACATTATCGAATAAAACCAGTCCGCTCGTCACTAGTAGTTCTCCAAAGTAATCCACGTCTATACCCTCTTCTTCATGCCTCTTGAAATCTATTCCGGATTTCTTGAGTAACTCAATCGATTCCGGTGCATACATGTCTTCCCTTTTACATTCAGCACTACTGCATCCACTTCTGGGGTACAGGGAGACGTACGAGAGGTTGAAGGTGAAATTGAATTGCCAAGTTGACACTTCCGGGCTCTGACCATTTTCGTCCGATACCGTTATTCCTATCTGGATGATTTTGAGCATATCGACATTACATCTCATTGTTTGATAGTGGTAATCTGCGCCGGTCTTGAAACTGCCTATTGGGCGTGCGACAATCCCTGGGAACTCGGTATCCTGCTTGTCAGCCCAATCCTTGTCGTGTCTACATCTCGCTCCACGAATACAAGGGCGACCGCATGTGGGGACCGGATGGAATACTCACCATTGAGACATAGGGGTATTGCTCAATAACCGTTCTCAGTGATGCGAATTCTGCTTCCAGATCATTTGCCCATACCTGATTTATCAGCTTTGACATCTCCCAAAAATTCCTAGCTTACCTCATGTATACCATGATCTTTAGCTGCACGTATTGTTGCCATTGTGTGGATGTATGCAGTATAAGAGCAACAGTTGTACAGTTGATCCCTAAGTGCACAAAGGTACCAAGCTGAACTTCTCTGTTCCCCCTCTTTTGGTTGTCATATGTAACGTCATTCCTGTAGTCACCGCATGCTGCAGCAATCAGCCACCAAGTAGACTGACTACGACTGCTCTTACTGTATACATACTTGTCAATTGTACACTCCTGCCCAGGATCAGTGATACAATATGGTAAGCTACTAGGCTCCCTTGCCTGCAACAGCTGACAAACAGGCTATCTCGAAGAAAGCAGGTAAAAAGGCAGGAGGGCTCTTATCAGCCGTCGGAGGTGGAGGAGGAGGTGCGACCAACAAAGTCGCCAAGGTAAGCTGGCATCAGCACGATAGTGAGTATAGTCAGCTGATTGTGTAGGCGGACTGGTCGGAAGGACTGAGAAAGAAAAAGCAGGCTGGTGTAGGGGACATGACGCTTCTTAGCACAATCACGAATGAGGCTATCAATGACAATCTGAAACAGAGGTTCAACAACCAGGAGATCTATGTAAGCTGTCGGTATCATGTAGTTGTGCTCTAGCTGAACCGACAAGACGTATATCGCCCATGTGTTAATCTCTGTCAACCCTTTCCGAGGTGAGCCACTCCGGAGTATCAACAAAGCAACACTAACCCCCAGATCTCGGTATCTACACCGAAGAAGTCCTATCCAGCTACAGAGGCAAGAATCGACTCGAGATGTCACCTCACGTATTTGCAATTGCCGAATCAGCCTACTACCGAATGACGACCGAAAAGGAGAATCAATGTGTCATTATCTCTGGAGAGTCAGGAGCTGGAAAGACAGAAGCAGCCAAGAGAATCATGCAGTATATCGCTGCTGTATCAGGTGGGGATACAGGAAGTGGAATTGAGGGGATCAAGGAGATGGTCTTGGCTACTAATCCTCTATTGGAGAGTTTCGGATGTGCAAAGACACTCAGAAATGACAATTCGTCACGACATGTGAGCTGCATAGTCCTCTCGATCGGTGACTGAGCTGATCAACAAGGGTAAATACCTTGAGATCATGTTCAACACCATGGGCCAGCCTGTGGGAGCTCAAATTACGAACTATCTGCTGGAAAAGGTGAGCACCGAGAGATTGCTGGAGCTGATGGTAGAATCGAGTCGTTGGTCAGATTCGGGATGAGAGAGGTTTCCATATCTTCTATCAGTTCACTAAGGGCGCCACCGCTGCTCAGAAGGGTGAGTTACGACACACGACACTTCAGCTGATGATCAGAGGCATTCGGTCTACAAGGCCCCGAGGCGTATGCGTATACCAGCCGGAGTGGATGTCAGGATGTTAGGTCGATTGACGATGTCGCAGATTTCCAGGAGACGATAGTAAGCTTCCAGAGGATTTCAGAGCTGACAGATAGCGCGCGATGCAAGTCATTGGTCTATCAGACGGAGAACAGAATTCGATTCTCAAAGTCCTCGCTGCCATCTTGTGGCTTGGGAACGTCGAATTCGTCGATAACGGAGAAGGAAACGCAGCCATTTCCGATCCCGGAGTAATCGATTTCGCTGCCTACCTGATGGAGGTTGATTCTGCTCAACTTACAAAAGTCCTCCTCAGCAGGATTATGGAGACCACACGAGGTGGACGTAGAGGATCAGTGTACGAAGTGCCCCTGAATATCGCTCAAGCTTCCTCTGGTCGAGATGCACTTTCGAAAGCGCTATACAACAACTTGTTCGACTGGATTGTTGGTCGAGTCAATGTCTCGATGAAGCCGAAGGGGAGCACCGATTTCGTTATTGGTGTCCTGGATATCTACGGGTTCGAGATTTTCCAGGACAATTCGTTCGAACAGTTGTGTATCAACTACGTCAATGAGAAGCTTCAACAAATCTTTATCGAACTTACCCTCAAGGCCGAGCAGGAGGAGTATGTCAGGGAACAGATCAAGTGGACACCGATCAAGTGTGAGCTCCAATCCGCATGGAACAGGATCTGAGCTGATGGGCAGTCTTTGACAATGCGATCGTGTGCGAGTTGATTGAAGGCAAACGACCCGCTGGTATCTTTGCAACCCTGAACGACGCTACCGCAACCGCCCATGCCGACCCTTCCGCAGCCGACAACTCATTCATCCAGCGATCCAACATGCTCTCCGCCAACCCTAACTTCGAGCCTCGAGGAAACAAATTCTTGATCAAACACTATGCTGGAGATGTCACGTACAATGTCGCTGGAATGACCGATAAGAACAAGGATACTTTGATCAAGGATATCCTGGATTTGATTGATGGAAGTAAGGACAAATTCTTGCAGACTTTGTTCCCAGATCGTCCGGATCCGGATAGCAAAAAGAGGCCTCCCACTGCTGGTGACAAGATCAGGTCGTCGGCCAATGACCTCGTCACGAACCTCATGAGGTGAGCCTCTGTCACCGTGGAGTCGTGCAAAGCTGATAGGACAGGTGTCAACCCCATTACATTCGAACGATCAAGCCGAATCAGAACAGGTCACCTTCTGAGTACGATGATAAGGCTATTCTGCATCAGATCAAATATCTTGGTCTACAGGAGAATATCCGTGTTCGACGAGCTGGTTTCGCTTATCGAGCCGAGTTTCAGAAAATGATTCAGCGGTATGTTCCCCTTGATACTTTCTGCAACCAGGTCTGACAGGGGCGTAGATTCTACCTGCTCTCCCCCTCGACATCCTACGCCGGAGACTATATCTGGGAAGGAGACGACCGATCAGGATGTGAGCGGATCCTAACAGACGCCAAGATCGCCCGTGACGAATGGCAAATGGGAGTAACCAAGGCATTCATCAAGAACCCGGAAACCCTCTTTTACCTAGAAGGAGAAAGGGACAAGTACTGGCACACGATGGCCAGTCGAATTCAGCGAGCATGGCGAGCCCACGTTCGTAGAAAGCACGAGGCAGCGACCAAGATTCAACGATTCTGGAAGGGTCAGAAAGAGACTCTTGTTTATGCTAGAAAGAGGGATTATGGACATGAAGTACTTGCTGGAAGAAAGGAGAGGAGGAGATTTAGTTTGTTGGGTATGAGGAAGTTCATGGGTGATTATCTGGATGTTGGGGGTACGAGTGCTCAGGGAGAAATGCTGAGGAATGCCGCTGGGATCTCTGGTAAGCTGCCCACCGCTCCAGTTTGCGATGGCAAGCTGATATATAGCGGCTGAACGGGTTGATTTCTCGTCGAGGGCAGAGCTGCTCGTATCGAAATTAGGTCGATCGAGTAAACTGTCGCCACGATTCTTGATCGTCGTAAGTCCACGACGCCTTGATTGGGCTGAGCTGATGCATAGACCGACAAAGCTGTCTACTTCGTAGTATCTACCTCGAAAGACGGCCGAGTATCCACCACACTGGAACGAAAGATCCCAATCGTTACTATCCGCTCGGTCGCAATGTCCAATCTACAGGATGACTTTGTAGTCAGTCAGCTGTCTGTTTCTTGCAATTTGAAGCTGATTAAACAGGCTCTAAACGTTAATGCCTGTGAAGAAGGAGATCCAATCTTTACTTGTAATTTCAAGACGGAAATGGTCTGTGCCCTCTTGACCATCAACGGCGGTAATCTAGCTGTCAATATTGGGCCAACGTGAGCTGGCCAAATCCTGTTAGTATACGAGCTAATGTCCAGGATTGAATATGCAAAGAAGAAGGATAAAAAGGCTACAATCAAAGCTGTCAAGAATGAAGCCGTCAGGGGTGACGCGACGTATAAGAGTTCGACGATATCTGTCGCCACTGGAGAACCTGCTACTAGCGGTAAGCTCGATGTCGCTTATCATATTGTCCAAAGCTGATGAAACAGTATCATCTCCTCAGCCACCTCGTATGCCCAAGCGGAAAAAGGCTGCTAAAGCCGCTCCTGCCGGAATGGCCGTGAGTCTTGCACGCGAATGCTGAGAAGCAAGACTGATAGACAGGGTCGATCAAACAATCGTCCAGCAGCAAAGCAGCTCCCAGGAGCGACGAAGCCCAGTGCACCTCCCGGAGCTCCCGCTGCTCCAGCAATGCCCAATGCTGGTATGGGAGCTGCAGCCTCGCGTCCAGTACCCAAACCAGCGGTGGGTGGCGGAGCGGGTCGAGCACCTCCACCACCCCCTGCTCCTCCTGCCCCAATAGCTGCTCCTGCTAGACCTGCCAAGCAGATGTACAAGGCTTTGTACAACTTTGCGGGCCAGGAAGGTGAGGTAGCGTTGGTCAAGGGTGAATTGGTCGAGGTTAAGGAAAAAGATGAGAACGGATGGTGGATGGTCGTAAAGAACGGTCAAGAAGGATGGGCACCAGCCAATTAGTACGTCAAATTGCTTGTCACAGTTGAGCTCGACTGACATGACAGCTTGAAACTAGTCGAAAGCGCCCCGCCACCACCCCCAGCCCCTGCCGCCCCTCGACGCGCCCCACCCCCTGTAGCATCGTCCAACGGCCTCAAACCAGCTTTGAACGGAAGCAACGGTAACTCCCCCGCCAACTCCCGTCCAACATCAATGATAGGTAACAAAGGTCCTCCACCAGCTCCAAAACCTAAACCTAAACCATCGGTCCCTGCCAAACCGTCTGTTGGAGCCAAACCTGCTCCTCCACCTGCTAGTGGTGGAGGTGGAGGTGGTGGTGGTGGTGGAAAGGGAATTGGACAGATGGATTTAGCTGCTGCTCTTGCTAAACGGGCCCAGAGGGCTCAGGAGGATTGATAAATATGAAAAGAAAGGACTGTTGGGGTTTGGGATCGAGTTGTTGCGACTAGGTAGATTTTTGCTAGGATTGGTTCTCGTTTTGGATGTATTGTTTGTTTGCCTTCAATGTTAATTAATCAGAAGAGCAGTGAGCAAGGAGATGGACATGAGGCTCCCTGGATCAGCTACCCAGCACACTGCGTTTGGGCGATGAAATTGATTTGCATGCTGTGGTTAGGTGTACGCCTCCATCCCATAGTCTTCAGAGTCGATACTCGATACTCCTTAATATCCCTAATCCGCACCATCGCCGTCCCGACCTACTTCCCAGGTCGTGTCCAATCATACTTCCACCCCTTCCCTCTAGTCTCTGTCGGCACCCACATTTCCCTAGGTACCAATCCCTCAATCCTCGCTGCTGCCCACCTACTCTCCGGAGTCTCCTTCTTTCCCTGCTCCACCTTCTCTCCTTTTAAACTAGGCCTAGACATGGCTCTATCATAAACAGTCCTCGCCAATCCTCCTTCCCCAGCAGTCAACTGATCCAACTCATCACACGCTTCCTGCATCGCTTTCAATTTCACCGCTAGGACCTTTTGGCGTTGATCTCGTTTCGTACGTTGATGTAATTTCCATGCTCTCTCTATTGTCTCGTAGATCTCTGCATCGGGAATGATATGGTTCAGTCGTTTGATATGGTCTGGATGGTAGGAACCTGTTGGGGAGGCCGAGTTTGGAGAATAGGCATCGGCGGGGTAGAGGACTCGACGGATCGTTTCGGTACGCGTATCAGATGGAGAGGCTAGATGGGGGTTGGTGGAGGGTGATGCTGCGTATGATCGTGTGATGATCTGGCGCGAAGTTGATGCTAGGGGCTGGATGATTGTTGGACGCATGGTGTATGTATGGATG
>Ga0308160_10002468_pt1 | contig 22357 bp, 21 predicted proteins | sample PhyFR1_FD_201036 | JGI IMG/M metagenome (GOLD analysis project Ga0308160, IMG submission 201036) | Phyllosphere microbial communities from UC Gill Tract Community Farm, Albany, California, United States - DLSLF.R1 | ecosystem: Host-associated > Plants > Phyllosphere > Unclassified | place: USA...
TCGCGCGCGCCGCCGCAGGCGCCAATCACGGCGTCGGCAAAGGCGCCGCCTTCGGCGCGGCCGTCGAGCACCTGCTGGATGTGGCCGATCGCGCGCAGGCCCATCCAGGCGCCGCCCGCTTCGTCGCCGGCCGGGAAGCCCCAGCCGCCGACTTCGACCCGCATGCCATCCTGCCGCAGGGCTTCGCCGACGCTGCCGGTGCCGATGGCGACGATCGCGCCGGGCTGCCCGCCATGGGCGCCCATCAGCGTCGTGAAGCCGTCGGTGTCGAGCACAAGGGCGCCAAAGCCCGGATCGGCGGTGCGAAAGGTGGCTGCCCATTCCTTGTTGTGAACACCGGCCATGCCCAGGCCGATTGCGCAGGCGGGCATAGGGACGGTGTCGATGCCGATTGCGGCGAAGGCCTGGCTGGTGGCGGCAAGCACCGCGCTCCAGGCCTTGTCGATGCCGTGGCGCAGACCGGATGCGCCGCTGCTGCCGGTGGCGAGCACGGCGCCGTCGCGGCCGGCCAGGCGCACGCGGGTGTTGGTGCCGCCGCCGTCAACGCCAATGAGATAGTCGATCATGGTGTGTAATGAGTGCCGGGAAAAGGGTCATCGCACTATAGGCAGGGCCTTCTGGCATGTCAACAGGTATTTAACTGGTATTGATTATGGCGGCTAACTGCTACGGGCTCGCTCTCCTGTAGGGAGGCGAGTATCCAAGCGGTGGAGCGAATTGGTATCGCAATTGGTATTGCGTCCAGCTTGGTCGCTCAATGACATATTTGCCTGCAGGAAAAAGGGGCACTGACCAGGTCGGCAAAGTGGTATCGTTCATGGCATATCCCTAGTAAATAATTCCGATGCCCGACCTCTTGCCCCCGCACCTCCCGCCGTCGAACCTGGCGTTTGCCACCGGTGGCGGGGACATGGGCGCGCTGCTGCGCGCGCTCGACTGGGCGCATCATCCGCTTGGCCCGCTGGCGACCTGGTCGCAACCACTGCGCACCGCAGTGAGCCTGATGCTCGGTGCGCGCCAGCCCATGTATGTGGCCTGGGGGCCGGCGCTGCACCTGCTCTACAACGATGCCTATCGCGTCGTTCTGGGCGCGCGCGGCGAGCATCCCGAACAGACGTTGGGCCAGCCGTTTGCCGAGGTCTGGGCCGATGTCTGGGACGAGGTCCGCCCGATGCTGTCTGCCACGCTGCAGGGCAATCCGGTGCACGAAGAAGACCATGGCTTCATCGTGCACCGCAACGGCTACCCGGAGCAGATCTACGCTACCTTCTCGACCATCGCGCTGCGCGACGAAGCGGGGCAGGTGGCCGGCGTGTGCTGCATGTGCGCCGAGACCACGGCCCAGGTGCTGGCCGCGCAACAGCGCGACCACGCGCTGCACGAGCTGGAGACGACCAATGAAAAGCTGCGCATCGCGGCCGATGCCGGCGAATTCGGCCTGTTCGACCATTCGCTGACCCACTGCGACATCGTCTGGAACACGCACGCGCGCACGCATTTCGGGGTGCCACCCGACGGGCCGGTGACCCACACCTTGATCGATGCCGCGTTCCATCCGGACGACCGCGAGCGCGTCGTGGCCAAGGTGGTGGCGCTGCTCGCTGCGCCCGGAGATGGCCACTACCGCGACGAATACCGCACGGTGAGTCCTATCGATGGCCGCGAACGCTGGATCGCGGCTAGCGGGCGCCTGCTGCGCGATGCTGCGGGCGCCCCGGAACGCCTGGTTGGTACCACGCTCGACATCACCAGCCGCAAGCTGTTCGAAGCGAGCGCGCGCGCTACCGCAAGCGAAGCCATGGCCGCAGCCGAAGCGAACGCCAAGTTCCGCACGTTCTTCGAGCAGGGCACGCACTTCGGCATCCTGATGACGCCGGGCGGCACGCTGATCGAAGCCAACCACGTGGCCCTCGACGCCGGTGGCTACGCGCGCGCTGACGTGCTGGGGCGCCCGTTTCAGGCCTGCGGCTGGTGGAGCGGCTCGCCCAAGGTGGCGGCCGAGATCGCGGCCTGCGTCGCGCTGGCCGCGGGCGGCGAGCGTGTGCGCTGCGAGCTGCCGTACTTCGTGGCGGGCGGCGGCGAGCGCTTCATCGATCTCGTCATCGCGCCGGTCATGGGTGACGAAGGCGCCTTGCTGTTCGTGGCCGCCACCGGCAGCGACATCACCGAGCGGCGCCAGGTCGAAGAGCGCCTGCGCATGCTCGACGCGATCGGCGAAGCCACGCGCGTCGCGCACGATCCGAAGACGATCATGGACGAAGCCACGCGCCTGCTGGGCCAATACCTGGACGTCACGCGCGTGGCCTATGCGGACGTCGAGGCCGACAACGACCGCTTCACGATCCGCCACGACTGGGTGACGCCGGGCGCCATCAGCACCGTGGGCGTGTATTCGCTCGATCTGTTCGGCTCGCGCGCCCGCGTCGACATGCGCGAAGGCCGCACGCTGCTGATCTCGAGCGCGAACTGACGGACGAAGACGGCGCCGCGATGTTCACCCAGATCGATGTGCGGGCCATCATCTGCTGCCCGCTGGTCAAGGGCGGCAGGCTGGCGGCGATGATGGCGGTGCACCAGCGCACGCCGCGCGTCTGGACGGCGGGCGAGGTGGCGCTGGTCGAGGCGGTGGTCGAGCGCTGCTGGGCGCACATCGAACGGGTGCGCGCCACGGAAGCGTTGCACGACGCAGACCGCCGCAAGTCGGAGTTTCTCGCCACGCTGGCACACGAGCTGCGCAACCCGCTGGCGCCGATCCGCAACGGTCTCGAAATCATGCGCATGGGCGCGGACAAGCCGGGCAGCGCCTTGCGGCTGGGGGGCGTGCGCGCGATGATGGAGGGCCAGGTCGGCCACATGGTCCACCTGATCAACGACCTGCTCGACATCGCGCGCGTCTCGAGCGGCAAGCTGGTACTGCAGATGCAGCCGGTCGATTTGCGCGACGTGATCGCAACGGCCATCGAAACCAGTAAACCGCTGATCGACGCTGCCGGCCATGGGTTATCGGTCGATCTGCCGCTGCTGCCGGTGCCGGTCGACGTCGATCCGGTGCGCATCAGCCAGGTGGTGAGCAACCTGCTGTCGAATGCGGCCAAGTACACGCCGCACGGCGGGCGTATCGTGCTGACGGCGCGCATCGAGGGTAACGAGGCGGTGGTGACAGTGCGCGATAACGGCGTGGGCATCGCGGCTGACATGCTGGCGGCCGTGTTCGAGATGTTTACCCAGGTGGCGCGCAGCATCGAGCGCGCCAACGGTGGACTGGGGATCGGACTCTCGCTCGTGCGGCGCCTGGTCGAACTGCATGGCGGCGCGGTCAGCGCGCAGAGCGCCGGCGTGGGCCTGGGCAGCAGCTTTGCCGTGCGCCTGCCGTTGATGACGGCGGCGCTCGTCGCTTCGCCGAAGCCTGCGGCGGCCGACGCACAGCATGGCGAACAAAGCGTCGCACTGCAGGTGCTGGTCGCCGACGACAACGTCGACGCCGCCGCCACGCTGGCGGCGCTGCTCGAGATTGCCGGCCACACGGTGCGCGTCGTGCATGACGGCGCGGCGGCGGTGGAAGAAGCCGCGCGCTTCCAGCCTGACCTCGTGTTCCTCGATATCGGCATGCCGCTCATGGACGGCTACGAAGCGGCGCGCCGCCTGCGCCAGCTGCCCGCGCTCGATGGCGTCATGCTGGTGGCGCTGACCGGCTGGGGCACCGAGGAAGACCGCGCCCGCTCGCGCGCGGCGGGGTTTGATCGCCATCTGCTCAAGCCGGCCTTGCCGGATGACGTCGAGGCGGTGCTGGCCGCCGCAGCGTCAGTAGCGGCAACGGCGGCAACGGCGGCAGCGGCGCGTGCGCCGGCGTGATCCGGCACTTGGCTGCCCGGGCGCCACGCAGTGTCATAATGGGCGCCGCTGAAGGAGAGTATCGCCATGATCCGCCCGGTTGTTGCCTGCCGTACCACCAAACTGCTGCCGCTGCTCGCCGGCCTCGTGCTGGCCTGCGCCGCAGCCGGGGCGGGTGCGGCGCCATCGACGTTCGGGCCGGTGATCGGCAGCGCGCTGCTGTGCCGCAGCCAGCTCGATAACGCCTACTTCCACGCCTATCTCACCGAATTCTTCGGCCCCGCCTACAAGCGTGAAGGCGGGGCCTACTGGTTTCGCACCGAGGCGTCGCTATGGGGTTCAAAGGTGGAACAGGTGATGGTCAGCGACGACACGAGCGCCGTGGTATTCGTGGCCGCGATCCTCGAGGCCAAGCCCGACGAACTGGAAAAGTCGGTGCGCGCCGCAGCAGGTACGCCGTTTCGCGCGGCCGACGGCTCGCGCTACCCGCTGCGCAAGTCGATCCCCGGCAGCACGATCGCTTACGCGAACGACAAAAGCAAAATATACTGCGCCAAGTTCAAGCCGCTGAGCAGCCCGCAGAGCACCCGTTAGTCATCCATGTACAACCACTATTTCCAACTCACGCACGCGCCATTTTCGATCGCCCCCGATCCGCGCTACCTGTTCATGAGCGAGCGGCACCGCGAAGCACTGGCGCACCTGCTGTACGGGATCGGCAGCGGCGGCGGCTTCGTGCTGCTCACCGGCGAGATCGGCGCCGGCAAGACCACGGTCTGCCGCTGCTTCATCGAGCAGGTGCCCGCAAACTGCCGCCTGGCCTACATCTTCAATCCGCGCCTGACGGCGCAGGAGCTGCTGCAGACCGTGTGCGACGAGCTGCATATCGAGGTGGCGCCGGCCGCCGCTGGCGCGGGCGTGAAGGGCTATGTGGATGCGATCAACCGCTACCTGCTGGCGTCGCACGCGCAGGGCCTGAACAACGTGCTGGTGATCGACGAGGCGCAGAACCTGTCGAGCGACGTGCTCGAGCAACTGCGCCTGCTGACCAATCTCGAAACCAGCGAGCGCAAGCTGCTGCAGATCATCCTGATCGGCCAGCCCGAACTGCGCACGATGCTTGCGCGCCCCGAACTCGAACAACTGGCCCAGCGCGTGATCGCACGCTACCACCTGGGGCCACTGGGCGAAGCCGAAACGGGTGCCTACATCGCGCACCGGCTGGCGGTGGCCGGCGCGGTCGGCGTGCCATTCCCGCCCGCCCTGACGCCGCTGGTGCACCGCCTGACGCATGGCGTGCCGCGCCGGATCAACCTGCTGTGCGACCGCGCGCTGCTGGGCGCCTACGTGGAAAACAGTCCGCAGGTCACGCGCGCCATCCTGCGCCGGGCAGCCACCGAAGTCTTTGCCGACGATCCGGCCGCGCGCCGTGCGCCGCGGCGCTGGCCGCTGCTGGCCGGCGGGGCGCTGGCCTGCGTGGCGCTGGGCGCGGCGGCCTGGCAGATGCTGCCGCAGCATGCGGCGCGGCCGGCAGCGGCCGCAGTTACCGCTGTTGCGGCGGTCAAGCCGGCGCCGGTGGCGTCGACTGCACCAAGTGCACCCAAGCCTGTCGCCATCGCTGCCGCTGCACCCGACGCGTCGCTGCCGACGCTCGAGAACGAGACCGCGGCGCTGGGCGCACTGGCGGCGCTGTGGGGGCCGTCATTTGCCAGCCTGGCCGGGGCCGATCCGAAAGCCATGTGCGAGGCCGCGTTGCGCGCCAATCTGCGCTGCCATGCGGGGCGGGGCGGCCTGTATGAGCTGCGCCTGCTCGACCGGCCGGCGGTGGTCACGCTGCACGACGGCCCGCGCACTGGCTATGCGGTGCTGGTCGGGCTGGACGAGCGCAGCGTCACGCTGGCGCAGGGCGACCGGCGCGAGCGCGTCGACATCTCTGCCTTCGTCGCGCGCTTCGGTGGCGAATTCACCACCTTCTGGCGCATGCCGGCGGCGTTTCGCGATGTCGTCGCCCAGGGCGACCGTGGGCCGGACGTCGACTGGATCGCCCAACGACTTGCAGGCCTGCACAGCGCCACGGCGCCGGCGCTCGATGCGCCGCTCGACGCGCGCACCAAGGAGTGGCTGCGCGCCTTCCAGGCCGCACAGGACCTGAAGGCCGATGGCGTGGCCGGGCCGCGCACTTATATGCGTCTGAACCAGTTGTCGAACGTGGCCGAGCCCCGTTTGCTGGCTGCTGGCGGGACGGGAAGCTGATATGTCGTACATCCTCGAAGCTCTCAAGAAGGCGCAAGCCGAACGCCAGCTGGGCAACGCCCCGACCATCCACGCGCCGGCACCGTCGTACGCCGCGCCACGCGCAGGGCAGGGCGCGCAGCGGCGCTATCTGGCGCTTGGCGTGGCCGTTGTCGTGGTCGCGGCAGCCGTGGCGCTGCTGTGGCCGCGTTTTGCGGGCGAGGCGCCGGTGCAGCTGGCAGCCGTGACGCCGCCTGTAGCGGTGCCGGCAACTGCGCCGGCGACTGTGCCAGCGACCGCCCCGGTAGCGACGCCTGCACCGCCCGCTGTTGTCATCCCCGCACCCGCCCTGGTTGTTCAGCCTGCACCCGCACCGGTGGCCGAAGCCCGGCCGGTACGTGCGAAGCCTGCACCGGCGCCGGTCGTGTCGACGGCATCGCCGTCACCACAGCCGTCACCACAGCCGTCACCGCAGCAGCGCGAGGCCGCACCGGCGCCTGCCACCGTGGCCGCGCAACCAGTCGGCGACGACCAGCTGCGCACGCTGCAGCAGTTGCCGGACACCCTCCAGCGTGAAATCCCGAAGGTGGCCTTTGGTGGCTACATCTATTCGCCGACGCCCGGCGAGAGCCTGCTGCTGGTCGATAAAATGCTGCGCCGCGAAGGCGAAGAGGTCGCGCCGGGCCTCGTGCTCGAACGCTTGACGCCCAAGGCCGCCGTGATGAATTACCGTGGAACCCGCTACCGTGCTGCCTACTGAATCGGATCCGCGCATGTGCGGCCCCGTGCTGGCGGTGGTCGGCTGGTCGGGCAGCGGCAAGACGACGCTGCTCGAGCATCTCGTCGCCGGCCTGTCCGGCGCCGGCCTGCGCGTCAATATCGTCAAGCACAGCCACCACGATATCGAGCTCGAGCCGCCGCGCAAGGACAGTGCGCGTCTGCGTCTGGCCGGGGCGGCCGAGGTGATGATCGCCTCGCCGTACCGGATCGCCATCATGCGTGAGCTGCGCGCTGCCCCCGAGCCGCCGCTGGCCGAGCTGCTGGCGCGTCTGTCGCCGGCCGACCTGACGCTGGTGGAAGGCTACAAGTGGGAATCGCTGCCGAAGCTGGAAGTGCATCGCCCGGCGCTGGACAAGCCGGCCCTGTACATGGACGATGCGACGATCGTGGCGGTGGTGTCGGACGTGGCCCGTCCCGCGACGCTGCGCGCCGGCGTGGCCTGGCTCGACCTGAACGACATCGGCGCGGTGCTGGCGTGGGTGGGTAAATGGGCCGGTGCCAACCCTCAAGTTCCCGCTGGCGGCGTCGTTAAGGACTGACGAGTCTTATTCTGGAGGAAGATATGGACGTCACGAATATTGCCAAACTGGCGACCAGCATGGCAGAAACGGGGATCCGTCAGGAAGTGGGCATGACGATGCTCAAGCGCGCGATGGACATCGAAGCCTCGTCGGCAGCCCAGATGATTGCGTCGCTTCCGCAGCCGCAGAACCTGCCGGCGCACCTGGGCAACTCGATCAACACGAAGGCGTAAGCAACCCGGCGCGATGCCGGGTTTTTCGTTCTAGCTTGGTGTTCAGCTTAGTAAATAGCTTAGTGGAACGCGCGCAGGATACGCGATTCGCCCGAGCGGTCCGCGAACTGCTCGTTGGCGAGGCGGGTGGCGGCCATCATGCGTTCGAGCTGCGCGTCTTCAAAGCGCGACAGTTCTTCATTCGCCGCTTCCAGCGCCAGCGACAGCTTGGTCCGGGCGCTCTGATACAGCTCGCTCGAGTATTGGTCCGTATTCTTGAGCAGTTCTTCCGCGTTTTCGATCACGAGACGCAAGTCACCGATCAGTTGCTCTTGCGACTGTACGCGGGTTTCCGGGGTTTCCATCGATTTCACCTATAAGCCGTTGATTAACGTCTTAAAATATAAACAAGGAAGCCCTGTTCTGTTTGTTAGGCCGCAAACATAAGAAGCTGTCTTTCTGTCTATTTTTTATTGAACGGTGATTTCGACGTCGCCCAGCGTGACAACCTGGCCGGTGCGGATCTTGGCGGTCTTGCGCAGTTCCTGCTTGCCGTCGACCTTGACCACGCCACTGGCGACCAGGTTCTTGCCGGCGCCGCCGCTGTCGACCAGGCCGGCCAGCTTGAGCAGCTGGTTGACTTCGACAAATTCCGATGTCAACTCGAATTCGATTTTTTGCATGTTTTCCTCGGGGGTGAAAAGGGCGGCCTGGTAGTCACGAGGCCGCCCGGGTACTGGTTATCTATTCGACCGGATCGGGCCGTGTCATGTCGATCGGCACGATCCACTGGTCAAACTGCTGATCGTCGACAAAACCGCTTTGCAGGGCCGCCTGGCGCAGGGTCAGGCCTTCCTTGGATGCGGTCTTGGCAATCTGCGCGGCGCGATCATACCCGATGTGCGGCGCCAGTGCCGTCACCAGCATCAGCGATTTTTCCATCAGCTCGCCGATCCGGACCAGGTTCGGCTCGATGCCCTGGGCGCAGTGCGTGTCGAACGAGCGCATGCCGTCGGCCAGCAGGCGCGCGCTTTGCAGGAAGTTATGGGCGATCATCGGCTTGAACACATTGAGCTCGAAGTTGCCCTGCGAGCCGCCGACGGTGATCGCGACATCGTTGCCGAACACCTGGCAGCAAAGCATCGTCAACGCTTCGCACTGGGTCGGATTGACCTTGCCCGGCATGATCGAGCTGCCCGGCTCATTCTCGGGGATGGTGATTTCGCCCAGGCCCGAGCGCGGGCCGGACGCCATCCAGCGGATGTCGTTGGCGATTTTCATCAGTGCCGTGGCCAGCAGCTTGAACGCGCCATGGGCCGAGACCATCGCGTCATGTCCGGCCAGCGCCATGAATTTGTTGGGCGCCGACTTGAACGACAGGCCGGTGCGCGAACCCAGTTCGGCCGCGATGCGCGGTGCGAAATCGGGATGGGCATTCAGGCCCGTGCCAACGGCGGTGCCACCGGCCGCCAGTTGCAGCAGGCCCGACAAGGTGGACTTGAGCGCGCTTTCGGCAAATTCGAGCTGGGCGACGTAGCCCGAGACTTCCTGGCCGAGGGTCAGTGGCGTCGCATCCTGCAGGTGGGTGCGGCCGATCTTGACGATCGGCTCGAAATCGCGCGACTTGCGCAGCAGCGTGCCGCGCAATTGCGCCAGGGCCGGCAGGACTTCCTTGGCCAGTGCCCAGGCAGCGGCCACGTGCATCGCGGTGGGGAAGATGTCGTTGGACGACTGGCCCATATTGACGTGGTCGTTCGGGTGCAGCAGGCGTGCTTCGCCGCGCTCGCCGCCGAGCAGCTCGGAGCCACGGTTGGCCAGCACCTCGTTCATGTTCATATTGCTTTGCGTGCCTGAGCCGGTCTGCCACACGGCCAGCGGGAACTCGTGGGGGTGACGGCCGTCGAGCACTTCGTCGGCCGCGCGAATGATGGCGTCGGCCTTGTCGGGTGGCAGCTTGCCCAGCGAGCGGTTGACGGCGGCCGCGGCGCGCTTGACCTGGGCGAGGGCGGCGACCAGTTCGGGCGCCATGCGTTCGGTCGAGATGTGGAAGTGGTGGAGCGAGCGTTGGGTCTGCGCACCCCACAAATTGTTTTGTGGCACTTCGATGGGACCAAAGCTGTCTTTCTCAATCCTGTTTTCCATGGACATGTCCTGATATGCAAGAGGCTGGGATTAAAGAGTTTATCCCAATGTCCGTTAATGACGCTTGGGCTTCACTCTTGTTAGTTGCTATGGCCAGCCGCCTCCCTGTCTTCATCACGTGTGCTTTGCTCTCCTGCGGCGTCGGCGCAGCCGAGCTGGGCGAACCACGCATCAGTTCGTATATCGGCCAGCCGCTGGCGCTGGAACTCGAGCTGACCGCACTGGCGTCACCCGCGACCCCGGTCCAGGCACGCCTGGCGCACCCGGACGTGTACCGGGGCGCGAACATCGGCATGCCGGCCGTATTGTCGACACTCGCCATGCGTGTGAGTCAGCGCGATGGCCGCCAGTTCCTGCGCGTGACGTCGTCGGCACCGGTCGAAGCAAGCCGTCTGCACTTGTATCTTGACCTGGCCGATGGCGGGACGCGCGATGTGCGTCTCGTGACGCTCTTCATTGCGCCGAATCCGAATCCGCCGGCACCAGTTGTTCCGTCACCGGTTCCGGCGCCGGTGCCGGTGCCCATGCCCGCGAAGGCGCCGGCGCCGGTCGTGGCGGCGCTTTCTGCTGCGCCTGTTTCTGCACCCGCTGCGACGCCCAAGCCGATGGCGGTCAAGCCAAGGCCACCGAAACCGCCGAAGGTGCCGAAGCCGCCACATCCGGTCACACCGGCGACACCGGTCGTCGCCGAGAAAGTGGTGCCGTCACCCGAACCGGCTGCAGCCACGCCAACGCCGACGCCAGTATCCAAGCCGCTGCCTGTGCCTGTTGCCTTGCCCGTCTCTGCATCTGTTCCTGCATCTGCCGCGACCTGCGCGCCAGCGGCCTCGGTCGACAATGCAACCATATGCGCCGCGCTCGATGTCAAGAATGCCCAGCTGCGCGAGCAGATCGGCACGCTGGAAGACAAGGTGCGGGTGTTGCAGGTGGCGCTGGGCGCCAGCCCGTCCGCCGTCGTGCAGGACAAGGTCGCGCCGCTGGCCGCGCCACGGCCATCCCGCAAGCGGCCGGCGCCGGAGCCGGAAGCGTCCACGCCGTGGGGCTGGATCGCCGGGGCAGTGGTTGCCGTCCTCGGGCTGGCGGGTGGTACGCTGTTCCTCCTGCGCCGCCGCAAGCGGGCAGCGCCGATGATCCAGCCCATGCCGCGTGCTTCGCTGATGGCCCGTCTGCGGCAGCGTTTCGCGCGCAAAACGATGGCGCCGGCGCCGGTCGAACCACAGCTGGACGAGCCGCACAATGAAATGTCTACACAACTTTGATTTTGCGCTATAATTGCCTCGTGATCGACAAGGTCACAGACAGCACAGGGTCTGGCGCAGTCACCAACGATAGGTGGCGCGACAAGCAGACGACCGTTGAGGAAACGCCTGTGTCTGGAAGCAGTTCGCTTGCCTACAGTGGCAACGGACGCCGGCAGCAACCGGCACGAGGCGACGCCAGCAGATAGCTGGGGTTCGTCCTCTCACCGAATTCGCCACCCGGCTTCCAGCCCGGCGGCCACCAAAGCGCCCACCGGGCGCTTTTTTGTTGCCGGTGCCCGTTGGGCATCTTTCCTTTGCCAGCCCATAAAAAAAGCACCCGAAGGTGCCTTGATCGACGATCCGGGGAAGGATCAGTGTGCGTGCAGCGCGCGATCGACCTGATCGTCCCATGGCTCGGTCACGTCACGAATGGCGCGGTCGTTGGCCATCAATTGTTTCAACAGGGCGACCTTGCTGAGGCGCCTGGCGCCGGTCAGTTCCGGCATGCCCGCGACTGCCGGGGCAGCCTGAGCCCGGGCTTCCATATTCAATTGTGCAAACTCGTGCCAGTCGCCGGCCTTGGCGGCGTGCGTCATCTGGCCCGTCAGGCCAGCCAGGTTTTCGTACATCGCAAGGACATCGTCTGCGTTCATAAGGTTACCAAAGCATCATTTTTCAGGCCGGATTACCGGATGTCTGAATCATTTACGGATGGGCTTCTGGAAACTTTAGGGTAACCAAGGAAATATTTTTAATGATTTTTGCATCGATGGGGATTTTGCAAGCGGCGCCCCCACTGGCATACTGTGCGCATGAACCATGACGACATCACCCGCAGTACGCTTCAACACTACAACGAGCATGCCGAGGATTTCTTTGCCGGTACAGTTGACCATGACGTAAGTCAAAACATTGCCGCTCTGCTGGGTGCGATCACAACACCAGCGCCGCATACGATCCTCGACCTGGGCTGTGGGCCCGGGCGCGATCTCAAGACCTTCAGCGGCCTCGGCCATCGCGCCATCGGCGTGGACGGCAGCGAACGGTTTGTCGCCATGGCCCGGCAATACAGTGGTTGCGAGGTATGGCAGCAGGATTTCCTGCACCTGGATTTGCCGCCTGCGTTGTTCGATGGCATTTTTGCCAATGCGGTGCTGTTCCACGTTCCCAGCGCAGCATTGCCGCACACACTCGATCAATTGTTCGGCACGCTCAAGCCGGGCGGGGTGCTGTTCACGTCGAACCCGCGTGGCGAGAACCAGGAAGGCTGGGACGGCGAGCGCTATGGCACCTACCATGACTACGACAGCTGGGAGCGCTTCATGCTTGCGGCCGGCTTTGTGGCCCTGCATCACTATTACCGGCCGCCTGGTTTGCCGCGCGAACAACAACCATGGCTGGCAAGTGTCTGGCGCAAACCCGTGTGTTAAGCGCCGCACAGAACTGACCGGAAGTTACTCCTAGTGTGAAGTCTCATCCACGTCACGGGCAAGGAGATTGCAATGAACAAGGATCAAGTCAAGGGCAAGACCAAGGAAGTCGCCGGCAAGGTGCAGCAGAAGGTTGGCGAAGCCGTCGGCAGCCGCCAGCAACAGAGCGAAGGCCTGTCGAACCAGGCGGAAGGTAAAGTTCAGAAGAAAGTTGGCGACGTCAAGGAAATCGCAAAAGGCAATCGCTGATGCATTCCTTGTGATGTAGTGCCGCTGATTCGTACGGCAGCATCAACAACAAAGCCGCGCAATGCGCGGCTTTGTTGTTATCAGGACGCTTTCGCGGGACTGTCCCCGGGTCTATCCGCGGGTCTGTCACCCAATATGTCTTCGATATACAGCATCTTGACCAGCACCGACAGCACGGCCGCCAGTGGCGTGGCCAGCGCGACGCCGGCAAAGCCGAACAGCGTGCCGAAGATCAGTTGCATCACGATCACGAGTGCGGGCGGCAGCTCGATGGCTTTCGCCTCGATCATCGGCTGCAGCACATAACCTTCGAGCATATTGATCGCTGCAAACAGCAGCAGCGCGTACAGCGCCAGGTCAGGGCTGATCGACAGCGCGAGCAAGACGGCCGGGATGCCCGCCATGATCGGACCCAGGTACGGGATGAAGTCGAGCAGGCCCGCGATCACGCCCAGGATCAGCGCAAGGGGCACGCCAAGCATGCTCAGGCCAATGGCCGTGGTCACGCCGACGATCAGCATCGAGACGGCCTTGCCCAGCAGCCAGCTCGACAGGTTGTCACCCATCTCCTGCATGACCTCACGTGCACGGCCGCGTTTTTGCTGCGGCACGAGGCGGATGAAACCACTGGTATACACGCCCGGCGACGCGGCAAAATAAATGCCCACGAAAATGATGATGACAATATTGCCCAGCGCGCCGATAACACCGCTGAAGAACAGGCCGGCATTCGGCACGAGCGAACCCATCTGCTTGACGATGTCTTCCGGCGGCGGCAGCTCGGCCACGAGGCGCTTGAGCAGAGGATGTTGCGCGACTTCCGCTTGCAGACGCTCGACGGCCGCGGGGATCTCCTTGGCCAGCTGACCCGACTGCTCGGAAATCTGCGGCGCCATCGCCCAGCCGCCCAGGCCGAAGATGGCAGTGAGCAGCAGCACGACAATGACCAGGGCGATATTGCGCTTGATACCCGTGCGTTGATGCAGCAGCGCGCTCAGTTTGTAGAGCAGGATCGAAAACAGGATGCAGGCAAAGATCAGCAGCAGGGCGTCGGCGGCGAGCACGACCGCTGCCAGTCCCAGGATGAACAGGACGCCAATCCCGTTGACAAGCGTGACGCGGCGCGCGAGTTTGCGCTGGGTGAGAGGCGTTTCCGGCGCCGTGGCGTCGGAAGAGGGCGGCGTATGAGGATGCATGGTGGCAGGTTTGCGTGAAGGTGAATGGTGTTGTTAAAACAATAGCATTCTGAGGAGCAAGATGTCGCGCAATTCAGTGTGAGTGGGGCGTGGCGGCGATGTGGATGACTATGTGCGTGCGCTAACAGAAGAGCTGGAAACATTCCGTTAATCTGTACTCATCGCATCGCCAACCGGCCATGCCAACCTAAGGAGATCACCATGAACAAAGACCAAATCGAAGGCAAACTGAAAGAAGTTGGCGGCAAAATCCAAGAAGGCGCCGGCAAACTGGTGGACAGCAAGGAACAGCAGGCCAAAGGTCTGGCAAACCAGGTTGAAGGCAAAGTCCAGAACGCAGCTGGCGACGTGCGTGAAGCAGCCGAAGACGCAGCTGACCGCGCAAACCGTCCACGTCCATAATACGGGCTCCCTCACCAGCCGCTGATAGCGGCAGGTGAATGGACGAAGAAAAAGCCGCATCGTTTCCGATGCGGCTTTTTTACGTCTGATGCGACCGCCTTATTTTGCCGGCGTCTCGGCCAGATGGCGCTTGAAGTACGCTTCGATCAAGCCATACACGTGGCGCTGGCTGGTGCGTCCCGAGATGCCATGCTTGGCGCCCGGGTATGTCATCAGGTCGAACTGCACGTTGCGCTTGACGAGTTCATCGATCAAGAGCGTGGTGTTCGAGAACAGCACGTTGTCGTCGGCCATGCCGTGCACCAGCAGCAGTGGCGACTTCATGCCATCCAGGTGCGCAAACACGCCGCTGCGCTTGTAGGCTTCCGGATCGCTCTTCGGCGTCGCGCCGACGAACTGCTCGGTGTAGTGGGTGTCGTACAGCGACCAGTCGGTCACTGGCGCCACCGACACGCCCATTGCGATCTTGTCCGATGCGGCCGACAGCAAACGCAATGTCATGAAACCGCCGTAGCTCCAGCCGAACACACCGATGCGCTTTGGATCGACAAAGCTCTGCTTGGCCAGCCAGTCGATGCCGGTGACCTGGTCTTCCACTTCGTGCTTGCCCAGATTGTTGTACAGCACGTCGGTGAAGGCGCGCTCGCGGCGGCCCGAGCCACGGTTATCGAGGCGGAATACCACGAAGCCCTGCTGCGCCATGTACTGATCAAAATAATTGCCCCAGGCACGGGTCACGCGCTGCGAGTGCGGGCCGCCGTAGGTGAACAGGAACACCGGATAGCGCTTGCTCGCATCGAAATTGGCCGGCTTGATGATCGAATAGTGCAGCGTCTGGCCATCGTTGGCTTTCATCGTGCCGTATTCGGTGGCCAGGTGATCGGCCATATGGCGCGTGTACGGGTGATTGGCGTTGAGCTCGTTCTTTTCGATCCACTCGACCATCGCGCCATCGGCGCGGCGGATCGACACCTGCGGTGGCGTGCGCGGATTCGAATAGGTGTCGACGAACAATTTGCCATTGCCGGCAAACGCCGCATCGTGCCAGCCGTCGCCCTGCGTGATGCGGGCCGGCTTGTCGGCGCTGCTGCCGTCCAGGGCCAGCGCATAGGTCTGCTTGTCGATCACGGCGTCGCGGTTCGACGACACATACACCTTGCCGGCGCCTTCGTCGACGGCCAGCACATCATCCACGCCCCACGCGCCGCGCGAGATCGGATGCAGCAGCTTGCCGTCCAGGTCATACAGGTACAGGTGGTTGTAGCCGCTGCGCTCCGAGGCCCAGATGAAGGCCTTGCGGTTTTTCAGGAAGCGCAGGTCGTTGTGGATGCTGACCCAGGTCTTCGAGTTTTCCGAGAAAAGCGGGCGCTGCGCCAGCGAGCCGACATCGACGGCCACCAGGTCCAGGCGCTTCTGGTCGCGCGTCTGGCGCTGGTACACGAGCGTTTTGGCATCGGCGCTGAAATCGGCGCGCACCAGATAGATGTCCTTGTCCGCGCCCAGGTCGACCTTGCGCTGCACGCCCGTGGCCGGGTCGACCAGCATCAGGTCGATCAGCACGTTCGGATCGCCCGCGGCCGGGTAATGCTGGTCGATCACCTCGGTGCGATCGGCGAAGATCTCGAAGCGGCGCACGACCGGCACCGGCGCTTCATCGTAGCGGCGGTAGGCAATGGCCGAATCGTCCGGCGCCCAGTAGTAGCCGGTGGTCTGGCTCATTTCTTCCTGCGCGATGAACTCGGCCGCGCCGTTGTGCACGGTGCCCTTGCCATCGGTGGTCAGCTGGCGCTCGGCGCCGCTTTTCAGGTCGATCACGACCAGGTTCTGATTGCGCACGAACGAGACATAGCGGCCGCGCGGCGAGATTTTCGGATCGGTCACGCTGCCCGAGGCGACCTTGCGTGCGTTCTCTGGCTTGGCCGCATCGACGAGGTACAGGTCACCACCGACCGGCACCAGCAACTGCTTGCCGTCCGGCGACCAGAAATAATTCAGGATGCCCGACAGGCCGGCGGTGCGGGCGCGCTCGCGGCGTGCTTTTTCTTCGAGCGACAAGGTCTCGGTCGGTACCAGTTGCTTCGAATCCACCAGGCGCTGCGTGGCCTTGCTCCTGGTGTTGTATTCCCACAGGTCGAGACGGTACTGGTCGTCGGCGCGCGGGCGCAGGAAGGTCACGCGTTCACCGTCCGGCGACACGCGCAGATTGCGCACGCTGGCGCCGGCCAGCGAGGCATCGCCATAAATACGGTCGAGGGTCAGACGTTCAGCCATGGCAGGAACGGCCGTGAGAGCAGCCAGAAGGACGAGGAGAGGGCGCATAGTTTCTCTGGTGGATGTTTAATTGACAGCAACCGCGAGACGATACCAGAGTCGGCTTGCCAGCGCTGTAATGACATGTCATAAAAACTATTGCGCTAACGGTTTTGCCACACCTTCGCGGATGCGCTGGCGCGCCAGCTTCTCGAATTGCCAGGTCAGCAGCACCGCCGCAACGGTCAACGCGAACACGAGGCCGATCCAGAAGCCGGTGGCCTCCATCGGCGCGGCAGGCGTCCACGGGAACCATTGCGGCGCCAGCCCGAGCACGCAACCGAGTGGCAGCGACAAGCCCCAGAACGAGACCAGCTGGATCACCATCGGCGGGCGCGTTACCTGGTAGCCGCGGATGGCCGACGCGGTGGCCACCTGGGTCGCATCCGACAACTGGAACAGCGCCGCGAACAGCAGCAGGTGGGCCGTCACCTGCTGCACGGCCGGATCGGATGTGTAGGCGGCTGCGATTTCCCAGCGGAAGATGGCGATGAACAATGCCGCCAGCGCGCCGAACGTCAGCGACACGCCCACGCCGACCCAGCCGACGAAGCGGGCCCGCACCGGGTCGCCTTCGCCCATCGCCTGGCCGACGCGGGTGAGCATGCCAATGGCGAAACTCAGTGGCAGCATGAACACGAGCGACGCAAAATTGAGCGCGATCTGGTGCGCCGAGACTTGCACGACGCCATAGCGCGCCACCAGCAAGCTGATCAGGCCAAACGCGCTGACCTCGGCGAAATAGGTCACGCCGATCGGCAGGCCCAGGCGCAGCATGCTGCCGATGGCCGCGGCGTCCGGGCCTTCGAAGCGGTCGAACGGGTAGGTCATGCGGTAGGCGGGCGAGCGCCGCACCCACCACAGCATCACGCCCAGCATCAGCCACATGCCGCTGGCCGTGGCGATCGCGCAGCCAACTGCGCCCAGACGCGGAAAGCCCAGCTCGCCAAAGACGAGCAGCCAGCTCACCAGGGTGTTGTACAGCAGGCCAAAAATGGCGATCCACATGATCGGCTTGGTCTGGTTGATGCTGGTCGTGTAGCCGTACAGCGCGCGGTAGACGCCAAAGGCCGGCAAGCCGACGCTGATCACGTGCACGACCAGCGACGCCCGCGCGGCGACGTGGGCATCGAGCCCGACATGGTCGAACAGCAGCGTGCAGAGGTTGGCAAACAGCATCGCGACGGTGCCGACCAATAAGCCTTTCCACATTGCCTGGCGCACCGAGTGCGGTACCTGATCGTGCCGCGCGGCGCCCATTTCGTGCGCGACGACGGTATTGATCGCCATCATCGTACCCATCACGGTCACCAGCACGATCGACCACACCGCCGTGCCGAGCGACACCGCGGCGAGCTCTTCGGCGCTGACGTGGCCGGTCATGGCGACATCGACCACGCCCATCCCGACGGTGGCCAGCTGGCCGACCAGCACGGGCCACGACAGGCGCCACAGGGTCAGAATTTCGGTACGGATCGGTGTGGCGGAGGTGGTCATGATGCGGGCTCAGCTTAAGGGAACCCGGGATTTTACTGACTTATTGTCAAGGCCGGTGGAAGCCGCACTGTCCACGCGCTGCAACGTGTCGTTTATCCGCGCGCATCCATTGCGCTTTCACAACGGCCATGCGCGCGATCTGACCGACCGTAGCGTGTCAGCCTGAGGGAGAATGCAATGAAAGCGCTGTTGCCCTACTACGAGCGCGAACTGGTCTACCTGAACACGGTCGGCCGCGAGCTTGCCCACCAGTATCCGAAGCTGGCCGCCGAGCTGGGGCTGGGCCCGGAAGGCAGCGAGGATCCGCACATCCGGCGCCTGATCCAGGCGTGCGCGCTGCTCAATGCGCGCACCGCGAAAAAGCTCGACGACGACTACCCGGAATTCACCGAGGCGCTGCTCGGCAGCCTGTATCCGCATTTCCTGCACGGCATCCCGAGCTGCTCGATCGTGCGCGTCGACGACAGTGATCGCCAGGCCAGCCCGGCCACGCTTGGCCACGTGCACGTGGTGCCGCGCGGTACCGAAATGACGTCGCTGGCCGCAGGCGGCGCGCCGTGCCGCTTCCGCACGACGGCCGACCTGGCGCTGGCGCCCGTGACGGTGACGCGCGCCTGGTTTTCGCCGATGGCGCAGGTGCCGCCGCCGCTGCGACTGCCGGCCCGCGCCAGCGCGCGCATCAGCATCACGTTCGACAGCGCCATACCGTGCCGGCTCTTGCCCGGGTTTGGCCTGGCGCGCCTGCGGCTGCACGTCGACGGCGACGCGCTGCTGACAGCCGCGCTGATCGACAGCCTGTGCCTGCACACGCTGGAAACGTGGGTCGAGACGGAAGGGCAGGACCGTTGGCGCCGCCTGGACCGTCCGACCTTGTCGCTCGGTGGCCTCGAGCCTGACGAAGCCCTGGTGCCCGAGCCGGCGCACGCCCATCCCGCCTACCGCTTGCTGACCGAATACTTTGCATTCCCCGACAAGTTTCACTTCCTGGACGTCGACCTGGCGGCGCTGGTGCCGATGTTTCCCGCCAGCGCGAGCCGCTTCACGCTGCATGTGCTGCTGACCGGCCTGCACGCCGACGCCGGTCCGGCGCGCATCCTGCGCGCGCTGTCGCACCAGCACTTGCTCGCGGGCTGCGCACCGGTGGTCAATTTGTTCCGGCAAGCGGCGGCGCCGGTGCGCATCACGCACCGCTCGGCCCTGTACGACGTGGTGCCGGGCCGGCACGAAGAGCATGTCGAGGTCTATAGCATCGACGCAGTCCAGGTGCTGACGACGCGTGGCGGCAAAACGGCCGGCGTGACCTATCGCCCCTGTTATGGCCTGCGCCATGGCGAAGGCGGCGAAGGCCAGCGCTACTGGTACGATCGCCGTATTGATGGGGGCGACCGCCGGCACCGCATGCAGATTGCCTTCAGCGACGACGACACGGCGCTGGCCGGACCCGAGCCAGCAATCGCGTCGATCGACCTGACCTGTAGCAACGGCCCGGCGGCCTGCGCGATAGGCGTCGGCGCGCCGGGCGGCGACCTGGCCAGCGAAACGGCGACGGGCGGCGTGCCCATCCGCCTGTTGCGCAAGCCATCCGCGCCGCTGCACTTCGGCAACCGCGACGGCACCGGCTGGCGCCTCGTGGCCCAGCTGGCGCTGAATCACCGCTCGCTGGCCGAGCTCGCTACGTTCAGCGACACGCTGGCGCTGTACGACCTGGCACGCTCGGGCAGTTCGCAGCGGCAGATCGCCGGCCTCACCGCGCTGACCACGCTGCCGGCCACGGCCTGGCTGCGCAACCGGCACGGTGCCACGCTCGTGCACGGTACCGAAGTGCGGCTGGCGCTGGACGAAGAAGCGTTCGCCGGCAGCAGCGTGTTCGTCTTCGCACAGGTGGTCAGCCGCTTTCTGGGGCTGTATGTTCACTTGAACAGTTTCACGCGGCTCGTGTTGCTCTCTGGCCAGAGCGGCAAGGAACTGCTGCGCTGCGAGCCACGCAGCGGCAGCCTGACGCTGGTGTAGTAGGTGATTGCCGACCTGCTGGCGCATCCGCAGCGCTACGAATTTTTCCAGGCGGTGCGCCTGCTGCTGCGCTGGCTCGGCCGCCAGGGAATCGGCCACGAGCAGGCGCTCAGCGGCGTCATTCGCTTTCGCAACAGCGTCGGGCTGGGCTTTCCACCGAGCGAGATCGAGGCCATCGAGCCCGGCACCGGCGACGTGCCGGCAATCACGATCACACCCGCGATGATGGGGTTACTTGGCACGATGGGCGCCTTGCCGCTGCACTACACCGAACGGTTCGCCGCCTGGGAACTGCGCCACCGCGACGACGGGCCGCGCGCCTTTCTCGATCTGTTTTCCAGCCGCCAGGTGGCGCTGTTCTACCGCGCCTGGTGCAAGTACCGCGTGCGCCAGCCGCTGGCGGCGGGCATCGATCGTTTTCAGCCGCTGCTGCTGGCGTTGGCTGGCGTGGCGTCGGGGCAGCAAGACATGGCTGAGGCCGATGCCATGGCCCGGTTTGCCGCGCCGCTGCGTAGCCGCGTGGTCAGCGCCGATCTGATCGCTGGCGTACTCGGCGCCTGCTTTGGCGTGGCAGTGCGTGTCGAGCAATTTACCGGTCGCTGGGATGTGCTCGCACCGGACCAGCGCACGCTGCTAGCCCAGGGCAATTGCGTGCTGGGAGCGGGCGCCACGGCAGGGGCGCGGCTGCTGCGGCCCGAGCTCGGCATCCGCATTCGCCTGGGTCCGGTGAGCGCACTGGACTTCGCACGTTTCTTGCCGGGGCAGGAGGGCAGCCGCGCCTTGGCTGCCTTGCTCGGGCGCTTTGCCATCGACGTGCCGTATCGCGCACTGCAAGTCGTGCTGCGGCGCGAGGCCGTTCATGGCGTTCAGCTCGGCGGTTCGGCGCGGCTGGGGCTGAATGGCTTCCTGTGCACGCGGCGTGCAGCACGCGATCGCGACGATATGTGCTACCTGCTCGACTGACACGTTCGATTCCTGACGGCATACGCGCGCCACAGATGTGACAGGCAGCCTACAATCGATGTCAACGAATTAACAAACCATCGACCAGGAGGCACCATGCAACAAGCAGAAAACATGCAGCCGGCAGATCATCTCGAACCAGCAGCAACCCAATCACTCGACGGCCGCCGCGTCGCGGTCCTGATGACCGACGGCGTCGAGCAAGTCGAATACACCAAGCCGCGCCAGTTCCTCGAAGCGCAGGGCGTGACGGTCGTGCTGATCTCGCCAAAGAAAGTGGGCGAACAGATCCAGGGCTTCAATCACCTTGAACCAGGCGACAAGTACGCGGTCGAACTGAACGTGGAAGACGCCAACGCGAACGACTACGATCTGCTCCTGCTGCCGGGCGGCGTGGCCAATCCCGACAATCTGCGCTCGAGCCCGGAATCGATCGCCTTCATCAAGGCCTTTGGCGATGGCGACAAGCCGATTGCCGCGATCTGCCATGGCCCGTGGCCGCTGATCGACGCCGGCATTGCCGAGTCGAAGCACATGACCAGCTGGCCAACGCTGCAGATCGACCTGGTCAACGCCGGCGCCGAATGGACCGATGACGAAGTGGTCGTCGACGGCAAGCTGATCACGAGCCGCAAGCCAGACGATATTCCGGCATTCAACGAAGCCATCATGAAGCAATTGATGGTGCTGCAAGAAGCTGGCACCGATCCGGGGCCGACCTCGTAACGTCCTAGTCGTCAGCGGCCGGGCCGCGTCACTGCAAGTGTTCCCACAGCGTGACGCAACCGACCGCGATCAATACCAGGCCGCCGAAGATCTCGGCGCGCTTGCCCGCCAGGGCGCCGATGCGGCGACCCACCAGCATGCCCAGCGTCACCATCGTCAGCGTCGCCAGGCCAATGGCCAGCGCCGGCCAGGCAATGTGGGTGGCCGTAAAGGCCAGACTCACGCCGACGACCATGGCGTCGATGCTGGTGGCGAAACCTGTCAATGCCAGCAGCCACAGCGGCCGGTTCGAGTCTTCGGCGTCTTCCGGTGGGGAGAAGCCTTCGTGGATCATGCGCACGCCCAGTCCGCACAGCAGGACGAAGGCGACCCAGTGATCCCAGCTCTCGACGTAGGAAGCAGCAATACTGCCCAGCGCCCAGCCGACCAGCGGCGTTACACCCTCGATCACACCGAACAGCAGGCCCACCTTCAACGCATCCTTGAAACGTACATGATGGCGGCGCGCGCCCATGGCAATGGCGACGGCAAAGGCGTCGGTAGACATGGCGAAGGCGAGGATGAGGATGGCAACGAGAGACATGACAGCTTTCCGATCGGGCACGACAAAAGGCA
>Ga0308160_10002471_pt1 | contig 22324 bp, 23 predicted proteins | sample PhyFR1_FD_201036 | JGI IMG/M metagenome (GOLD analysis project Ga0308160, IMG submission 201036) | Phyllosphere microbial communities from UC Gill Tract Community Farm, Albany, California, United States - DLSLF.R1 | ecosystem: Host-associated > Plants > Phyllosphere > Unclassified | place: USA...
ATACGATGGTAGAGGTATAGGGAGTTGAATTTTGAGGAAGTTTCTTTTGCCAGTCTTTTGGTAGAAGTTTGGTTTTTTCTTCAATCACGTCAATGTCAGCAGCTAATGCTAAAGTCACGACATCAGCATCCAAACCATCAATCACCCCACGCGCTTGTTTACCCGAACCGCCGTGAGATTGCTTGAAGTTGATTTTTTGACCGGTGCGGCTTTCCCAGTATTTGCCGAACTGTTTATTAACATCTTCATAAAGTTCACGGGTTGGATCATAAGAGACATTTAGAAAATCTTTTGCTAGAGCGCCAAAAGATGTTGCAGAGATAACTGCTGCTAAAACCCCTAACTTTAATTTTGCTGAAATGCTCATGCCAACCTCAATATTTTTTAACTGTTTTGTAACATGAATGCAGAATAGCGCCATTCTTTATGCATAAAAAATAATAAAAAATGAATTTTATATGAATAAAAAAGATAAGATAAACCTATTCTGCACCCAAAGCACGGGCCTTATCAATAAAGCCAGTGCCGCTCTTGATTTTCCAAGATTATTTCGTGCTATTGGCCTTCACGATCTGGTCAAAAATGCCGCCATTATCGAAGTGCGCTTTTTGAACTTTAGTCCAGCCACCAAATTCCTTGTCAATCGTCACCAGCTTCAAAGGTTTGAATACCGATTTGTATTTTGCCAGTACAGCTGCATTGCGCGGACGATAGAAGTTATTGGCAGCAACGGTTTGACCTGCAGGTGAATAGAGGTAGTTTAAGTAAGCTTTGGCAACGGTGAGATTGCCATCTTTCTGTGCATTCTTTTCAACAATGGCCACTGGCGGCTCTGCCAAAATAGACAATGATGGGGTGATAATTTCAAACTTGCCCGGCTGTTCACGAATTGCTAAGTGCGCTTCATTTTCCCAAGCCAGTAGTACATCACCAATGCCGCGTTCAGCAAAGGTGGTGGTTGCACCGCGTGCGCCAGAATCGAGCACTTTGGTGTTTTTATAGATTTTACGTACAAATTCTTGTGCTTTGGCATCGTTGCCGCCTGCCTGGTGTTTCGCCCAAGCCCAAGCTGCTAAATAGTTCCAGCGTGCGCCACCAGAGGTTTTAGGGTTGGGAGTAATGATGCCGACATCAGTTTTAACCAAATCACCCCAGTCTTTAATACCTTTCGGGTTGCCTTTATGGACTAAAAATACGATGGTGGATGTATACGGTGTAGAGTTATTTGGAAACTTTTTCTGCCAGTCTTTTGGCAGCAAATTTGAGTTTTCTGCAATGGCATCAATATCTGCAGCAAGAGCAAGTGTCACGACGTCTGCATCAAGGCCATCGATGACTGAACGTGCCTGTTTACCCGAACCGCCGTGTGACTGTTTGAAGGTAATATCTTGACCAGTAGACTTCTTCCAATACGCACCAAACTCTTTATTATAGTTTTCATACAATTCACGTGTCGGATCGTATGAAACATTTAAGAAGTCTTTTGCCAGAGCGCCAAAAGATGTTGCCGAAATAAGTGCTGCTAAAACCCCGATTTTTAATGAGCGCATTTTTTACTATCCTTTACATTTAAATTATTTATGTTTTGTACAAGGCGGAGAATAGCGTTATCTGTTAGGGTGAAAAAATAAGAAGAAACGAATTTGATATGAATAAAACTGCTATCAATTCAGCGTGGCTATTTTTAAACTAGGTCATTATTTACAGGACATTTGCATATGCCATGTTTTAAAAATGCACAGGAAATAAATGAAATTTCATTATTGGACCGTGCTTTCCATTATGGCGATGGCTGTTTTAGCACGGCTCGTGTGCGGCATGGCAAAATTGAGCTAGAACATTTGCATATGGCACGACTGCATTTGAGTTGTGAACGGCTGCTGTTAAAAGCTGACTTGAGTTTGATTCAAAAAAGCTTAGCTTTACTGCAACAGCAATTTCTAGAAGTGAATGGCACGCTTAAAATCATCATTAGCCGTGGTGAAGGGCAGCGCGGATATAGCTTGCCCGATCATTCCGCTGATGTATGGGTGTTTTTTTATCCTCAAGTGGTTGATGATTTTCAAGTTGAAAAAATAAAATCGGGTGTGCTGCAACAGGCACTGGGACTAACCATGCCCAGTCTGGTTGGTTTAAAAAGCCTGAATCGTTTGGAACAGGTATTATTAAAAAATGAGGCTGATGGCCGTGGATGGGCTGAAGCGCTGGTGACCGATGTGCAAGGCACTGTTGTTGAAGGAGTAAGCAGTAATTGTTTCATTCGTTTAAACAATACATGGATTACGCCAGAACTTCGTTATAATGGCGTCCATGGCGTGATGCGTGCAGAAATTTTGCTGCGTATGCAACAACATGGCATTCACTGTGAACAGCGCTTTATTGATATGGAAGAAATTTCAAAATTTGAAAGTCTGTTTTTCTGTAATGCCTTAAGTCCAATGAAAGTTGTGACTGAACTTAATCAGCAAGCTTTGAATGTTCAAGCGTGTATTGAACTGTTTAATAACCTTCAATTGAATCAGATTCGTTAATATGTTCACCACCAAGAAAAACTCAAAAAAGAAAGCCACAACAGTATTTCCATTGAAAGGTTTCATCGTTCTATTCATGGGTTTCGTGGTGATGGCTTCAGTCATCTTATGGTCAAGTTTGTTTAAGGCTTATCCTGTTGAAGGCAAAAAGCAGATGCTGGCCATTGGAACAGGTGATACCTATTCAGCTTTTATTAGCCGTTTAGCCAAAGAAGAGAAAGTCAGTTTCCCGATTATATTGAAGCTTTATCAAAAAATTATCATTCATGACACCATGAAAGCCGGTGTCTATGAAGTGCGTCAGGGTATGACGATTCGTCAAGTGATGGATATGGTCGCAAATTCTGAAAATGCACAAATGAACCGTATTCTGGTGATTGAAGGCACCACCTTTAAGCAGTTAATTGAAATTTTAAAGAAAGATGATTTAGTCACCAAAGAAGTGCTGAACCTGCCGCAAGATCAAATGCTGCAAGCGTTGAATATTCCGTTTAATCATCCTGAAGGCCTGTTTGCACCGGATACCTATTTCTTTGCCAAAGGCGAGACAGATAAAAAAATTCTGACAGATTTGTATAACCGTCAAATGAAATCTTTAGATGCCGCATGGGCAAATCGCGCCTCTGACCTGCCTTATAAAGATAAATATGAAGCCCTGATTATGGCTTCAATTGTTGAAAAAGAAACCAGCCTCGATCGTGAACTTGAACAGGTTTCGGGTGTATTTGTACGCCGTTTAAAAATGGGCATGCGCCTGCAAACTGACCCAACCGTAATTTATGGTATGGGCGTAAATTACCAAGGTAATATCACCCGCAACGATTTGCGTACACCGACTGCTTATAACACCTATACCAATAATGGTTTACCGCCAACACCTATTGCATTGCCCAGCCAAAAAGCCATTGAAGCTGCAATGCATCCGGATGCATCAAACAATATTTATTTTGTCGCAACCGGTAATGGTGGACATAAATTTAGCGCAAGTTTAGATGAGCATAATCGTGCAGTGCAGGATTACTTGTCAGTTTTAAAATCGAAGAAGGAGTGAGGGATGTTTATTAGTTTTGAAGGCACTGAAGGTGTCGGGAAAACCACACTCATTCGTAAAATTTATGACTATTTAGAACTGCAAGGCCAGCAAGTGGTGCTTACGCGCGAGCCAGGTGGTACACCCATGGCGGAACAAATCCGTTCGCTGCTTTTATCGGTGAATCATGAAGAAAGTATGGCCCATGATACTGAACTGCTTTTAATGTATGCAGCACGTGCGCAACATTTGCAGCAAGTGATTGTGCCTGCATTGACTGCGGGTAAAACCGTACTCTGTGACCGATTTACCGATGCAAGTTTTGCTTATCAGTGTGCAGGGCGTGGTTTAAGTAAAGAGAAATTGCAGTTATTGAATTCTAATTTTGTCTCGCATATGCCGAATATCACTTTTTGGCTAGATGCACCGACTGAACTGGGGATGTCACGCGCACGTGAACGTGGAGCACTGGATCGTTTTGAGCAGGAGAAAGCCACTTTCTTTGAGAAAGTGCGTTTAGGTTATCATGAGCTTTGGGAACAACAGGGCGAACGGATTAAGCGTCTGGATGCCACTCAAACTCCTAAACAGGTGTTTCAGCAAGCAATAGCTTATCTGAACTAATTCCCTGAATTAAAAAGGTCAAAAAAGTCAGTGCTTAAGCTTGAGTGTTCTTCTATATTTAGAATCTTCATGGATGAAGGTTGAGGGTAAATGAAAAGTACCAAGGCAGAAATCATTGCTTTTCTACAGGCTGAATTTCCACAAAGCCTGGAAAAATGTGACATAGAATCGGTAACTGAAAAAGGCGCATCCATTATTTATCATATAGATGCAGCTGATTTAAGACCCGGTGGAACGGTATCAGGACCGACCATGATGACTGCTGCCGATTATGCACTCTACATTGCAATTCTGGGCGAGATTGGTATTGTTGCTTTGGCAGTGACCACCAATCTATCCACTAATTTTTTAAGAAAGCCATCTGCAGAACAGGATATGCGTGCAGTTTGCCGATTGATGAAAGTGGGCAAGGCACTGATTGTCGGTGATGTCTGGTTATATTCCCTTGATTCGGATGAGCCGATCGCCCATGTGGTGGGGACTTATTCTATTCCACCTCAGCGATAAATAAATGTTATGCAGTGTGAAGTAAAAAGCCGAACATTTCTGTTCGGCTTTTTATGGGTTTTAGCTATGCTTAAATTTGACTTTCTGTATTCACTAAAGGTGTTTCCACTTTAAAGCTGGGTGGAGTCAGTACAGTTTTACGTAATTCATCCGCCAATTCAGGATAGTCCAAGGTGAAGTGCAGACCGCGTGATTCTTTACGCTCCATGGCACAGCGCACAATCATCTCGGACACGAGCACTAAATTACGCAGTTCAATCAGGTTCTTACTGACCTGATAATCGTGATAATACTCGTTGATTTCCTGTTTCAGCATTTCAATCCGGTGTAGCGCACGTTCCAGACGTTTTGTGGTTCGTACAATGCCGACATAGTTCCACATGGTCTGGCGCAGCTCATCCCAGTTTTGCAAAATCACCACATCTTCATCCGGATTCATCACCTGAGAATCATCCCAGGCCGGTACATCTGGAGAGATATAATTTGTGTTGAACTGGCTTTCGATATGTTTTGCAGCACTCATTCCGTAGACAAAACATTCTAAAAGTGAGTTACTCGCCATTCGGTTGGCACCATGCAAACCGGTATAAGAGGTTTCACCAATGGCATAGAGTCCTTCAATGTCAGTCTGGCTATTTTCATCGACCATCACTCCGCCACAGGTATAGTGGGCAGCAGGAACCACCGGAATCATTTCCGTGGTGATGTCGATGCCCAGCTCTAACAAACGGGCATACAGGGTCGGGAAGTGTTCCTTCACAAATTCAGCCGGTTTATGGGTGATGTCGAGCCAGACATGACGAATCCCTAAGCGTTTGATTTCATAGTCGATGGCACGCGCCACAATGTCACGAGGTGCGAGTTCAGCACGTTCGTCAAAACGCAGCATGAAACGTTCACCATCGGGCAGACGTAAATAAGCACCTTCACCACGCATGGCTTCAGTAATTAAAAATGAACGTGCTTGAGGATGGTAAAGACAGGTCGGATGGAACTGGTTAAATTCCATATTGGCCACGCGGCAACCGGCACGATAGGCCATGGCAATACCATCACCGGTGGCAATGTCAGGGTTGGAAGTATAGAGGTAGGCTTTCATTGCTCCACCACAGGCCAGAGCGGTAGAGGGCGCTAAAAAGGTATGTACTTTTTCATTTTTTTCATCCAGCGCGTATAAACCTAAAACGCGATTGCCTTGATCTTTCAGCCCTAATTTGTGCGAAGTAATCAGATCAATCGCAATATAATTTTCAAAAATAGTGATGTTCTGTTTTTCTTGGGCACGTTCAACCAGGGTGGTTGAAATCGCGCGACCGGTCGCGTCAGCCGCATGAATAATCCGGCGCTGTGAATGCCCGCCTTCACGGGTTAAATGGAGTTGTTCTTGTTCATCTAAGGTGAATTGCACACCATGCTTTAAAAGGAAATCAACTGAAGGTTTGCCGCCTTCTACTGTCTGTTTTACCGCCTCAATCTCACATAGCTGTGCGCCTGCAATCATGGTGTCATCAATGTGCTGTTCAATTGAATCGGTTTCATCCAGAACAGCTGCAACACCGCCTTGCGCATAAAAAGTACTGGCATCGGTTAAAGTCGATTTTGCCAAAACTGCAATATTGAAATGATCGGGTAGCGATAAAGCCAGACTTAAACCAGCACCGCCACTTCCCACAATGATCGCATCAAAATGATGCGTTGTGTTTAAATTAGACATGTCCATCAGCTAATTCGAAAAAAAAGTTCGCTAATAACACCGCTTTTTTGATCAAAAAACAAGAGCGAATATGCTAATGTATGATGAGAAAAAGTAATAAACCAGCAAACTTTTAAGAAAACTTTAAGCTGTTGTTTATACAAATATAATCAAACAGTATTATTACCCAAGATAGACAAACTTTGTGCTAGAAACTGTCTATACATATTTATAACGAAATGGAGCGAATGCTTTATATGAAAAATCGCTATGTACAAAAAGGAATTTATGCTGCGTTATTTACCATGGCGGCAGTACAAACCCAGGCAGCTACTGCGGTGGATTTTTCCAATCTGGTAGAACAGGTGAGTCCTGCGGTTGTTAGTGTCAATGTCGTTAAAAAAATGACAGAGCAAGAATTGCTGCAGCAGCAAGTTCCTGAAATACTAAAACGTTTCTTTGGTAATCGGGTGATTATTCCTCAGCAACAGGCACCACAAGAAAAAACCGGTTATGGCAGCGCATTCTTTATCAGTAAAGACGGGTATTTGCTGACCAATCACCATGTGGTAGAAGACGCTTCTAAAGTCACGATCATGTTGAACGACCGCCGTGAAATTGATGCGACTGTGGTTGGAAGTGATGAGCGTACCGATGTTGCACTTTTAAAAGTTAATGGCTCGAATTTCCCTGAATTGCGTACCGGCAATGTCGATCGACTCAGAGTGGGAGAGCCTGTACTGGCGATTGGTTCACCCTTCGGCTTTGATTATTCTGCATCGGCTGGCATTGTCAGCGCAAAAATGCGCAACATGATGGGCGAGACTTCTGTTCCGTTTATCCAAACCGATGTAGCCTTGAATCCCGGGAATTCGGGTGGTCCACTGTTTAACCAGAACGGTGAAGTGGTCGGGGTGAACTCGCGGATCTTTAGTGGTACTGGCGGATATATGGGCTTGTCATTCTCTATTCCAATTGATGTGGCCATGGATGTGGCAGACCAGTTGAAGAAGAATGGTAAGGTGACGCGCTCATACTTGGGTGTCATGCTGCAAGATATCGATCGTACCCTTGCAGAATCTTATAACCTGTCCAAACCTGAAGGCGCACTGGTAACACAGGTGGCACCAAATTCACCCGCAGCCAAAGCCGGCTTTAAGTCGGGCGATGTGATCTTGAAATATAATGGCTCACCCATTTCAAGAACTTCGGATTTATTGAATTATTTAAACCGGACGACACCGAATCAAAACATTCAATTGCAAGTTTTACGCGATGATAAAATCCGTAATATCTCGGCGACCGTGACGACTGCTCCCGATGACACTCCTGCAAAAGTGGAACAAACTGCTGAGCAAAAAGGTCCTGTGATAGGGGTGAGTATTCGTAATCTCACTGCCGCAGAACAAACCCAGTTGAATATCAAAGGCGGTATTTTGGTTGAGGAAGTGAAGCGAGGGGGGATCGCTGCACAATCGCGTATGGCTGCAGGCGATATCATTACTCAAATCAACAATAAAACCATTTTGAATAGTAATGATTTTATTAAATCTGTGTCTGAGTTGAAAAAAGGTTCAATTGCACGGGTTTCGGTTATTCGTCAAGATCAACGCGCAATTTTGGGTATGCGGATTGAATAGTCCCCCTAAATGAACAACAAAACCACTCTGAAAATGAGTGGTTTTTTTTATATTTTGCAATTTTACTCGATCCTAAAATTACGTAGACTGTGTTTCCTTGAACGAAATTTTTGCAATGAGTACGGGTTTAAAGAAGATATGAGCACAGTTTTTGATTTAGAAATGACCGTTCAAGCCGAGCATATTGACAGTTTGGGACATGTCAATAATGTGGTGTATATGCAGTGGATACAGGAAGTGGCGACTGCACATATTGAAGCCTTGGGTTTGGGAATTAAAGAATATCTTGAACTGAAGCATGCGATGGTGGCAATTGAACATCATGTGCAATATCGAAAAGCGGCGTTTGAAGGCGAGAAAATTATCTTGCGCACCTGGTTAAATGATCTCAATGCACTCTATTCTTTCCGCCAATATGTTTTCTATCGTCCTCAGGACCAAAGCATTTTATTTACAGGAAGTACCAAATGGGCCTGTATCGAAATCGCAACCGGTCGACCAAAACGTATGTCCCCGACATTTACCCAGGCTTATCAACCGATCGCAGCAGATATTAATCCACTGGATTTTACTCATATTCATTTAAAAGATGAAGATTGATAACTGCATTCATGCCGACAAAAGCTGATTAATTGCTGTCATTACATTTATAAATCAATGCTTGGATGAGGCGGATGTATTGCAAAGTTTTGCAGAAGAAACGGACTATTTTTAAAAGCTGACTGTATTTTTAACTATCTACTGCTTATACTGTGCAACATCTTCGGAATATCCTTTTTTGCACGTCATAAATACTTTGTTCATTCAAGTATGTGATTGTGTGTTTTGATTTAGAGTAGTTTATGGCAGTTGCTAAAAAGTTAGTTAATATCAATAATATACGAAATTTTTCGATTATTGCGCATATCGATCATGGTAAATCGACGCTTGCAGATCGGTTTATTCAAACTTGTGGTGGTCTACAAGCGCGTGAAATGCAAGCGCAAGTCCTTGACTCTATGGACATTGAGCGCGAACGCGGAATTACCATTAAAGCTGCGTCAGTTACCTTGTATTACACCCATCCAAATGGTCAAGAGTATCAACTGAACTTTATTGATACTCCAGGACACGTTGACTTTTCCTATGAAGTGTCACGCTCGCTAGCAGCCTGTGAAGGTGCCTTACTGGTTGTGGATGCTGCACAAGGTGTAGAAGCGCAATCGGTAGCGAACTGCTATACCGCGATTGAACAAGGTCTTGAAGTTCTTCCGGTTTTAAACAAGATTGATTTACCTCAAGCTGAACCTGAGCGTGTGATTCAAGAAATTGAAGATATTATTGGAATTGAGGCAACTGAAGCACCGACATGTTCTGCAAAAACAGGTTTAGGTGTTGAGGGTGTTTTAGAAACATTGGTCAATGTGATTCCACCGCCAGTGGGTGATCGGGATGCTGCTTTACAAGCCTTGATTGTCGATTCTTGGTTCGATAACTATTTAGGCGTTGTCTCGCTGGTTCGTATCAAGCATGGTCGTATCCGTAAAGGCGATAAAATGCTGGTCAAATCAACCGGTCAAACCCACATCGTGACCTCAGTGGGTATTTTTAACCCTAAACACACTGAAACAGGTGAGCTGGAAGCAGGTGAAGTGGGCTTTGTCATTGCAGGGATTAAAGATATTTTTGGTGCGCCAGTGGGCGATACCATTACTTTGTCTACGACCCCGGACGTTGCTGTTTTACCTGGTTTTAAAAAGGTTAAGCCTCAAGTCTATGCAGGTCTGTTCCCCATTGATGCCAGTGATTTTGAACCGTTTCGTGAAGCACTGCATAAATTACAGATTAATGACTCTGCATTGTTTTTTGAACCGGAAAGTTCTGATGCCTTAGGTTTTGGTTTCCGTTGTGGCTTCTTGGGCATGCTGCACATGGAGATTGTACAAGAGCGTTTAGAGCGTGAGTATGATTTAGATCTGATCAGCTCTGCACCAACGGTGATTTATGAATCGTTAATGAAAAATGGCCAAACCATTTACATCGACAGTCCATCGAAAATGCCTGATGGTTCAACGGTTGAAGATTTACGTGAACCAATAGCAGAATGTCATATTCTGGTTCCTCAAGAATACTTGGGTAACGTCATGACTTTATGTGTTGAGCGCCGTGGTGTTCAAAAAGAAATGAAATTCTTGGGTAAGCAAGTGTCTTTGACCTTTGAAATTCCAATGGCTGAAGTGGTGATGGATTTCTTTGACCGTTTGAAATCATGCTCACGCGGTTTTGCTTCACTCGATTACAACTTTGTTCGTTTTGAAAGCTCATCACTTGTAAAAGTGGATGTGTTGATTAATGGTGACAAAGTGGATGCCTTGGCCATGATTGTTCATCGTAATGATGCACGTCACCGTGGTATTGCACTGGTTGAAAAAATGAAAGAGCTGATTCCTCGTCAAATGTTTGATGTTGCGATTCAGGCTGCGATTGGTGCACAAATCATTGCGCGCTCAACGGTAAAAGCAATGCGTAAAAACGTATTGGCTAAATGTTATGGCGGTGACGTTTCACGTAAGAAGAAACTGTTGTCTAAGCAAAAAGAAGGTAAGAAACGCATGAAGCAAGTGGGTAGTGTTGAGATCCCGCAAGAAGCGTTCCTGGCTGTATTGAAAGTAGAAAGATAATAAGATTGAGGATATAAGCCCATGGATTTTGATTTTAATTTAATCCTTGTACCAGCGACACTGGTTTTCTTTTTGGTGTGGTTGTTGGATAAGCTTGTCTTTAAACAAAGACAAACTCTAGGCAAGGATAATGAAAATTTCATTATCACATGGGCATATGACTTCTGGCCGGTGTTGGCCGTTGTCCTGATCCTGCGTTCATTTTTATATGAGCCTTTTAATATTCCATCAGATTCAATGGTGCCAACTTTAGAAACCGGTGATTTTATTCTGGTCAATAAATTTAACTATGGAATACGCTTACCTATCGTAAATACCAAAGTGATTGACGTGGGTGAACCAGAACGTGGTGATGTGATTGTATTCCGCTATCCGCCGCAACCAACGATTAGCTATATTAAACGTGTAGTTGGTTTGCCCGGTGATCATATTGTTTATGATCATGGACAGCTTTCAATTAACGGGAATAAGGTCGCTAAAGTTCCAGTTGAATTTAGCCGTGAAAAAGATATTTTAGATACACCTACGTCGATTTATCATCAAGAAACACTGGGTAAACATACTTTTAAAATGCGCGAGCTTGAAGATGTAAATGTCGCACGCCAGGCCCCATTTATTAATTATGTGGAAAATGGTAAATACTCGGCTGAAAATGGTTTATATTGGGAAGTCAAAGTTCCACAAGGTCATTACTTCGCGATGGGGGATAATCGTGATCAAAGTGCTGACAGTCGTTTTTGGGGCTTTGTACCAGAAGAAAACTTAACGGGTCGTGCATTCTATATCTGGATGCATAAAGAGCCTGGTTTTAAATTGCCGTCATTTAATCGTAACGGTAAAATTGATTAAGCATGATTGGAAAAAATAACAAATGCGTAAAAATCAACAAGGTGCATCGTATATTGGGATTTTGATTGCAATTATTGGTTTTGCTTTTTTAGCAAAAATTGCCATTGCAGTGTGGGGACCCTATTGGGATGATCGAGTGGTAGATAGTCAGATTACTGAGTTAATGCAAAACAGTCCGGCAAATACAGCTCCTTCAAAGTTTACAAGTCAGATGAGTCAGCGTTTAGACATGAACAATATTCGCGATCTTAAGTTCGATGAAATTGCGCAAGTTACAAATGTTGAGGGTCTGGAAGTGAAAAAAGATTATGAGATAAGAAAGCCGTTCTTACTCAATATAGATTTAGTGTTAAAGTTCGAGAAAAGTTTTGATCAAAGGTCAGTCCAAACTAAGTGATATGCACTTAGTCAGCCGTATCGGTTATCAGTTCAAACAGCCTGAATTATTGCAGCTTGCACTGACACACCGATCGGTGAGTCATAAATCTAACTACGAGCGTCTAGAGTTTTTAGGCGATTCATTGTTAGGGATGATCATTGCCCATTATTTGTATCAAGCCTACCCTCATGAAAATGAAGGGCGTTTAACGCGTATGCGTGCCACATTGGTTCGTCAAGAAGCATTAGGCAAAATTGCAAACGATTTAAAACTTGGTCCATGCTTAATCTTAAGCACAGGTGAGTTGAAATCGGGTGGACATCATCGAGAATCTATTCTTGCTGATACTGTAGAAGCGATTATTGGTGCAATTTATATCGACTGCAATGATTTAAAAACCTTGCAAGAGATCGTGCTGAAATGGTACGTGCCATATTTAGACCATATTGAGCCTACAGACCAACTCAAAGATCCCAAATCACGTTTACAGGAATATTTACAAGCACGTAAAAAGCCTCTCCCTATTTACGATGTGGTGGATATTCAAGGTGATGCCCCGAATCAGCATTTCAAAGTGGAATGTATTATCGAGGGCTTGCCTGTATTGTACGGTGAAGGATCCAGTCGTCGCTTTGCTGAGCAAGCAGTAGCGGCAGATATCTTAAAACAATTGGAGCAGTAATCTGCATGACCACACATTCTGATCACATCGATGCTGATCACGAGCCGCAAAGCAACGGCAATGACCTGATTAATGATTTTTTCAGTTCACAAGGCACAACTATCCCTAAAGATTTCAAAAGTGGATTTGTTGCTATTGTTGGGCGTCCAAACGTGGGTAAATCTACGTTAATGAACCATATTTTAGGTCAAAAACTTTCGATTACTTCACGTAAGCCGCAAACTACTCGTCATAAGATTGTCGGTATTGATACGCGTGAAAAATCTCAGGCAGTCTTTGTTGATACGCCGGGGATGCACAAAAAAGAAGTTCGTGCCATCAATAAAATGATGAACCGTGCAGCAAGTTCGGCACTGCGTGATGTCAATCTGGTGTTATTTGTTGTTGATGCCCAAAAGTGGACTCAAAATGATGAGCTGGTTTTGGAAAAACTGAAAAATGCTGAAATGCCAGTGATTTTAGTGATCAACAAAATTGATACTTTTGAAAATAAAAACAGTGCCTTGCCATTAATTCAAGAGCGCGCGAAGTTGATGAATTTCGCAGAAATTGTTCCTGTTTCAGCTTTGCGTGCTTCAAATCTTGAACATTTGCGTGACACGATTGAAACTTATTTGCCGTTTCAGCCACCTTTATATGCATTGGATCAAATTACCGACCGTTCAGAGCGCTTCCTTGCCTCTGAAGTGATTCGTGAAAAGATCATGCGTCAGTTAGGTGAGGAACTGCCATATGATTTAACCGTGCAGATTGAGTCATTTAAGACTGAAGAAGCAACGATTAATGAAAAAACCGGTCGTCCAAAACCGGCATGTACCTATATCGATGCGACTATTTTTGTTGATCGCCAAGGCCAAAAAGCCATTGTGATTGGTGAAAAAGGCACCAAGCTAAAAAAAATCGGTATGGATGCGCGTGCTGATATGGAAAAAATGTTTGAACAAAAGATCATGCTGACACTTTGGGTTAAAGTTAAAGGCGGTTGGTCTGATGACGAACGTGCATTGAAAAGTTTAGGTTATAGCGATATCTAAACGGTTTAAGTAAATAACGCTTTTATAGGGAATAGTGATGATCAAAGTATTGGCAGTTGTAGCATGTGTTTTATTTCTGCAAGGCTGTGTTCATAAACTTGTCACTGTCCCTGTAAAAGTGGCTTATAAAACCACGAAGGGCGTAGTTAAAGGAACTGCTGCTGTCGTGGGTGCGGTCATTCCTGATGGGGATGATGAAGAAGATTCTAAAAAGAAAAAAGACTAGATTTGATTATTCATGCGAAATGAAGAATTGCATGGCTATTTAATCCATCACCGTAAATACCGTGAGCGCAGTCATATCGTGCATCTGTTTACGCAGGAGCATGGTCGCGTTGATGGAATCTTAAGACAAACTCCACCTCCGCAATATCAACCGATTTGCTTGCAGGCGTCCGGAAAATCCGATCTTAAAAATTTCACCAAACTTGAAATTGTCAATCAGCCGGTTTTTTTCTTTGGCGATGCCTTCTTTTCTGGCTTTTATTTGAATGAACTTATTCTTCGTTTATGTCCAGTTGAAGTCGAAATGCCACAGACTTTTGTGCAATATCATCTGGTCTTGCAACAACTGCAGCAATTGGCACAGCACGAAAATCCCCATGTTTTTCTCAGACAAATTTTGCGTCAGTTCGAACATGCACTGCTAGAAGAGCTCGGCTATGCACTCGACTTTAGCACCGATGCTCAGCAAAATGAGATTCAACAGACCCAAAACTATATATTTCAGCTCAATGAGGGTTTTATCCCAACCGCACAACAGTCACGCTCAACTTTAGCAGGACAGAAAATTCTGTCGATGCGTGATTATGAAAAGGGTAGGGATTTTAATCCGGAGCAGTTACAATTGTTGGCGCAACTGTATCGGCAGATGATCACCTCTCTTTTGGGGGAGCGACCGCTGAAAAGCCGTCAATTGTGGGTTCAAAATACTCAATCTAAATCTTAATTTTTAATCATGGTTAGGAAATTGTTATGGCTGCTTTGCTTGGTGTAAATATTGACCATGTGGCGACATTGCGACAGGCGCGCGGAACCACTTATCCAGATCCAGTCAATGCTGCATTGATTTGTGAACAAGCCGGTGCAGAAGGGATTACCCTGCATCTGCGTGAAGACCGTCGCCATATTCAAGATGATGATGTGCGTCGTATGCGTCCGTTATTGAAAACGCATATGAATCTGGAAATGGCAGTGACCCCTGAAATGGTTGAATTCGCCAAAGAAATAAAGCCGCAGCATGTTTGCTTTGTTCCGGAAAAACGTCAGGAAGTGACTACTGAAGGTGGTCTGGATGTCGTAGGGCATTTTGAAGATGTCAAAGCAGCAACCCAAGCCTTAACTGCAATTGGTTGTGAAGTGTCTTTGTTCATTGATGCGGATATTGCACAAATTGATGCGGCAATTGCCTGTGGTGCACCGACCATTGAAATTCATACCGGTGCTTATGCCGATGCGAAAACAGCAGAAGCACAACAGCACGAACTTGAGCGTATTGTTCAAGGTGCAGAATATGCAGCCTCTAAAGGTTTGCTGGTGAATGCAGGACATGGCTTAAACCTTGAAAATGTCACGCCAATTGCGCAAATTCCACAAATTCATGAACTCAATATTGGTCATTCTATTATTGCCGATGCTGTCTTTATCGGTTTGGCTCAAGCCGTTCAACAAATGAAAGCTGTCATTAAATCAGCAAGATAAGTTTTTAGAATTATGTCGTCAATAAATTATGATAATCTTATGAAGCCAGTTCTTGGCTTCCTGGGATGTGAAACGCCTAAAGCATGGTTAGATGAAGCAATGAACAACTTAGAGTTGCTCATGCAAGATCATGCCAATTGTGAAAAGAAAGCAGCAGGTACTGCCATGAACCTGATGTTTCGCTACACCTTCTTTACCGATTTACAGGTCAAACTGGCACAGTTGGTGCGTGAAGAAATGTTGCACTACGAACAAGTGCTTGAGCTGATGACCAAACGCGGGCAGGAATGGCAATCGATTAGTGCGGGTCGTTATGCAGGTGGATTACGTAAAGAAGTACGTACTTATGAGCCTGAAGCTTTAATTGACATTATGGTGATTGGTGCTTTTGTAGAAGCGCGTTCATGTGAGCGTTTCTATGCGCTTGCACCGCTGGTAGATGAAGACTTGGGCAAATACTACCGCTATCTTCTTAAGTCTGAATCGCGTCACTTTGAGGATTATTTGGCATTGGCACTGGATGTTGCTCAAACCTCAAAATTAAAAAATCCTAAAGAAGATATTCAGCAACGTATTGCACACTTTCGTGAAGTGGAAAAAAACCTGATTTTAACTCCAGATAATTTATTCCGTTTCCATAGTGGAGTGCCGAGCAAAGCGGCTTAACCGATAGGTTTTATTTATAGTTCTTTGAAAAATCCTCTATTTGAATAGGGGATTTTTTATATCTGGACATGTTTAGAATCTTAAAAATAAAAATGCCAACCTAAATGGATTAGATTGGCATCATTAAATCAGACTCGTTTTATATTTAGAATAAATTAAGCTTCAATGGTTTGAACCGCAATTTTCTTGGCAGGATCGACTTTACGACGCACTGCTGGAACAGGTTCGCCATAATACTGACGGTCAGCAAAGTAGCTTGAACGAACCATCGGTGCAGCCCAGATATTTCTGAAACCCAGCTTTTGACCATGCGCGGTATAGCGTTCAAATTCTTCTGGTGTGACGAAGCGGTCAATTGGCGCATGCTGCTTGGAAGGTTGTAAATACTGACCGATGGTGATGTAGTCCACATCATGTGCACGCAAATCATCAAGCAGTGCCAACACTTCTTCTTCAGTTTCACCCAGACCGACCATCAAACCGCATTTGGTTGGAACGTCAGGGCAGTACTCTTTAAACATTTTAAGCAGGTCTAATGAGTGCTGATAATCTGAACCCGGACGCATCGCTTTATACAGACGTGGCACAGTTTCAATGTTGTGGTTAAATACGTCGGGTGGGCATTCCGTCATGATGCGTAAAGCTACATCCATACGACCACGGAAGTCTGGAACTAAAATTTCAAGTAGCGTTTTTGGACTTAAATCACGGGCTTCTTTAATGCAGTCTACAAAGTGCTGAGCACCACCATCGCGAAGGTCATCACGGTCAACAGAGGTGATCACGGCATATTTCAAACCCAAGTTAGAAATGGTTTCTGCCATATGGCGCGGTTCATCTGGATCAAGTGCATTTGGACGGCCATGCGCAACGTCACAGAACGGACAGCGACGGGTACAGATGTCACCCATGATCATAAAGGTTGCTGTACCGCCACCAAAACATTCTGGCAGGTTAGGACAAGCAGCCTCTTCGCAAACAGTATGTAATTTTTGTGCGCGTAAGGTGGTTTTAATCCGTTGAACTTCATCAGGAGCCGCCATTTTGACACGAATCCAGTCCGGTTTGCGTGGCGTTTCAACCGTAGGTACAACTTTTACAGGAATACGAGCGACCTTCTCTGCGCCACGAAGTTTGACACCCTGTTCTGGTTTACGGTTTTCAGACATATTCAACTTTTCCACTGTTTTTGACGGGGGAGATGCGAGACATAATAGCTGCTTTATTATAACGAACTTAGGCTCAAATAGGGCAAAAACGATATTCATTTAAAAAATGTTGTCATCACTCAATATATGTCAGCTAAATACACCAAATGCATGGGAATTACGTCATAATATAGCTTAGATTGAGTAAATAGATTTGATTAAAGGAGCGTTGAATGCCACGTAAAAAAGAGGTCGTTAGTGGAACTTTCGTTAAATATGACGCGGTAGTTCTCGGTTCAGGCCCTGCTGGTGAAGGCGCAGCAATGAAACTTGCCAAATCTGGCAAGCGTGTTGCAATTATTGATATTCGTGAGCAGTTAGGTGGTAACTGTACGCATGTAGGAACCATTCCAAGTAAAGCATTACGTCAAACCGTATCGAGCATTTTACGTTACCAACGTGACCCGATGTTCCAGAAAGTGGGCGACTGGAAACAGTTCACCATGAAACAGGTATTGCGTAATGCGCATAAAGTGATTCAGCAACAGGTTGAAACACACTCTCGTTTCTATGACCGCAATAAAATTGATATTTATCATGGTCGTGCTTATATCCAAGATAAAGATACCGTACTGATTTTCAGTGAAGATGGCATTAAAGAAACCATTATTTTCCAGCAATTGGTGATTGCGACCGGTTCGCGTCCATACCGTCCAGCGGCGCTTGATTTTAATCATCCACGTGTATTTGATTCAGACAAAATTCTGGATCTGGATTTCTCAATCCAAAAAATCATCATCTACGGTGCAGGTGTGATTGGTTGTGAATATGCGTCAATCTTCATTGGTCTGGACCATAAAGTTGATCTGATCAATACCCAGCACAAATTACTCAGCTACCTGGATGACGAAATTTCTGATGCCTTGTCTTACCGTTTGCGTGAACAGGGCGTATTGATTCGTCATAATGAACAACTGGATCATCTTGAAACATTTGATGATCACGTGGTGATGCATTTACAAAGCGGCAAGAAAATTAAAGCCGATGCCATTTTGTGGTGTAACGGCCGTTCGGGCAATACCGATGGTTTAGGCCTTGAAAATGTGGGTATTCAACCTAACAGCCGTGGTCAGTTAACGGTCAATGATCAGTACCAGACTGAAGTGGACAACATCTACGCTGCCGGTGACGTGATTGGCTGGCCATCTCTGGCTTCTGCTGCTTATGACCAAGGTCGTTGTGCCGGTTCAAACATGAGCGGTGAACAGAATGTTAAGCCGGTAACAGATATTCCGACCGGTATTTATACCATTCCGGAAATTTCATCGATTGGTAAGACTGAACAGCAGTTAACTGAAGAAAAGATTCCTTATGAAGTCGGGCAGGCGTCTTTCCGTCATTTGGCGCGTGCGCAAATTACTGGCGACACCGTTGGTGAATTGAAGATTTTGTTCCACCGTGACACGCTGGAAATTTTGGGTGTGCATTGTTTTGGTAACAATGCTTCTGAAATTATTCACATTGGTCAGGCGGTAATGAATAGTGGTAACAACACGATTAAATATTTTGTTGAAACCACATTTAACTATCCGACCATGGCGGAAGCGTATCGTGTAGCAACATTAAATGGTATGAACCGTTTATTCTAAGCTGAAGCTTTGACTTAGATAAAAACCCGCAAGTGAAAACTTGCGGGTTTTTTGATTCAGGTCAGTAGAATCAGATCAGTTTAATCAAAGAAAATCACTAAGATGGATATACTGAAAAGTTATCTTTTAACTACGGCTGATCAAAGAGCAATCAGGCTGCCATTTTTCGGCATTCTTCCGCACATTGACGGCAGGCTTCGGCACAGCGCTGACAATGTTCATCCTGATGTTTGCCGCATTCTTCCGCACAGTAATCACAGACTTTAGCGCATAAAGCACACATCTCCTGCCTAAAAGGCGACTGTTTCTGCTCCATACGGGCACAGAGCTGACAGGTGTCGGCACAATCCAGACAACGCTGAATACACTCGCGCATCATCTCCAAATGTTCTTCTTTTAGGCAGGCACTGGCACAGGTGGCACAGGCCAGAGAGCAGTGCATACAGGCTTGGGCACAATCTGAAAAATGGCTGTTATTCATATTTTTCTCCTTGATGCGATGCATTTTGATCACTGAATACGCTAATCAGAAAAAGACAAATACACTAGTCCGATTGGGTGAGAAAAAGTAAATAAAGCAGGGATTTTGTTAAATTATCATTTTATAAAAATAGATTCTCTCAATCATTTTAATTTTGCAGATAAGGAGTGTGAGCAGAGCATGATCTATTTCAAAGTCTATTTTAAGAAATCACCATTGAGATAGTCATTCTCAATGGTGAAATATAAAGATCAAAGATTAGAGATCATGAGTTAAATCATTTTAGACAATTTGATTAAAGTTTCCTTTTATCTTTATTTCTTATTAAAAAGGGCGACTTCCTGCCAGACTGATCCGTTTCAGTAATCGGCGCTGATCAGATGGAAAAGGACGACGCGAGTGTAAAGTTACCTGATTATCCCAAAACACGATATCGCCAATTTCCCAATGATGTTCATAGCGGAATTCAGGCTTGAGGATATGCTCGCGTAATGAAGCGATTAATTCACTGCCTGCTTGATCGTCATAATTCACCAGTTCCACTTCACTTCGTGTATTTAGCCAAAGCGCTTTGCGACCACTTTCAGGATGGGTGCGTACTAATGGATGTGGATAAGCATGCCCAATAATCGGTTGATCTTTAAAGCGGTATAAAGGACTTGTGCCATAACCATTGCTATCACTATCTTGAACCTGTTGTCGACGGACAAACGGGTTATAGGTAATCAGTTGCAACTCATCAATATGTTTTTGAGTGTCACGGTCTAAAGCCTCATAAGCCTGAATGGTGTTGAACCATGAGGTCTGGCCGCCATCTTCTGGAAGTTCAATCGCATAGAGTAAGGAACCGAAAGAGGGTTGTGGTGTCCATTGATGATCGGCATGTGGTGAAAGTTCACCATGACCGGTGTAATCACCTTGACCCACGGCATTCGACACAGGGATCACATCGGGTGGCATGCCGGTATCCGATTGCGTGGCAAGTACCGGATTGTCTGCACTGGGGCGAAATATAGAGCCAAAATAACTGGTAAAAGCCAAGTACTGCAAATCATCTAAGGTCTGTTTTTTGAAAATTAAAATCAAGTGTTCAGCGAGGGCTTGTTTCAGTCGGTAAATCGTTTCGCCGGCTTGTGCTTTACGGGCATCCAAACCCAAAACAACGGCACCTAATGCTTCACCTTGTAAGGGAATAATGCTGATTTCTTCTGGGTTTTGAAATTGTTCTGCCTGATGCCAACGTGGTGCATCATGAATGGCTTGGGATAGTTGGGTAAGGCTGGTCATTGTTTTCTCAAATTATTTTGCTGTGAGAAAAATCTAATCAAAAATGACCCAAAGACCAAATCAAAAGAAGTGCTAAACTTATGAAATAACAGTGAAATTTTATTAAATGAATGATTATTAAACTTTTAATATAAACAGCAAAATAAAGCAGTTTTTTTGCTGTTTAAGTGCTGATTTTTAAGCATTAATGTGGACAGAATGCTTGATTGAAGTATTCAAACAGTTGCGGGGTTTTGAACCACAATAAAATGGCTAAACTGATGAATCCAATTACAGCCAGGGCAATCATGGCTTTTAATCCAAAGAGAGAATCAGTCATGAATTACAGCCTCCTCATTGACGAAGAAATGCACCACGATACCCAAGAGACTCAGCAGGATCGAAAACATCCACACCATATTGTAGTTGCCAGTCATGTCGTGATTGACACCACCGAGCCATCCGCCAAAAAAAGAACCGACTTGATGGGTAAAAAATACGATGCCACTGAGCATGGAGAGGTATTTAACCCCGAACATATTCGCCACAATGCCATTGGTCAAAGGTACGGTAGAGAGCCAGAGTAACCCCATAATGACGCCAAAAGCATAAATTGTCCATGTGGTTAAAGGCAGTGCCAAAAAGCCAATAATGGCGATCCCACGTAAGCCATATAAACCCATCAATAAGCGAGGTTTAGAATATTTTCCGCCCAGCCAACCTGCAGTATAGGTCCCGACTATATTAAATAAACCGACTAAGGCCAGGAAAATGGTGCCTGTGGTTGCATTAAATCCATGATCAATCAGATAACCCGGTAAATGAATCCCAATAAATACCACCTGAAAGCCACAGACCAAAAAGCCCAAGGCCAGGAACCAAAAGGGAGTATGGTTTTTGGCAATCACCAAAATTTGTTTAAAGCTTAAAGCGGGCTTGCCGGTAAGCGAAGATGCGTTGGGAGCGACATACATCGGTGCTTTTAACATCCAAGCCAAAGGAATAATCAGGGCAATTAAAATAGCACTGACGATCAGTGCGGCTGACCAACCAATATTTTGTAAAAGCAGTAAGGTCGATGGCAACATGATGAATTGCCCAAAAGAGCCTGCGGCACTGGCAATCCCCATTGCAAGGCTGCGCTTTTCAGGATGGGCGGCACGTCCTACAGCAGAAAGTAACACTGGAAAAGAGGTTGCGGATAGGGCTAAACCCAAGATTAACCCTACGCTTAAATTTAGCATTAAGCCTGTGGAGCTGAATGCCATAAGCAATAAGCCGATGCTGTATAAAGCGCCGCCCACAGCAACGACAATTTTACTGCCATATTTATCCGCAAAAGCACCGGTGATGGGCTGTACCGCACCCCAGATCAGGTTCTGCATTGCAATAGCAAGGCTAAAGACATTATGTCCCCAGCCAAATTCATGGCTCATGGGCACCAGATATAAACCGAAAGCATGACGCACGCCGAGGGATAACGCCAGAATCAGCGCACTTCCAATTAACATGTAAATAAGAGGTTTGGAAAAACGTGTATCTGACATAAGTCGTCCATGCTGCAATTGCGGTGTCGCTATGTTATTAGATTCTGAATAGGGAAGCGATTAAATAAATTTTAAACAAACGATAAAATTAAGTTATAGAAATTTTTATGAAACTTGGATTCTCAAATGAAGTGCAACAGAGATTAAATTATTGGAAGGGAGCAAGATGAGCTAGCATTTTGCTTCCGACCGACCAAAGTCAAAGTTGCATCATGAACTATACTCATCTTACTCAAG
>Ga0308160_10002472_pt1 | contig 22322 bp, 22 predicted proteins | sample PhyFR1_FD_201036 | JGI IMG/M metagenome (GOLD analysis project Ga0308160, IMG submission 201036) | Phyllosphere microbial communities from UC Gill Tract Community Farm, Albany, California, United States - DLSLF.R1 | ecosystem: Host-associated > Plants > Phyllosphere > Unclassified | place: USA...
CACGCCGGGTATCCGACGCAGCAATTCTTCCATGCCCCAGAAGCAACCTCCGGCCAGGATCGCGGTTTCAGTTTGAGATGTCATTGATGTCCTTTGCGTGAATTGGCGGTGTACCGAAAGGCCTATCTTCCCACGTTGGCCGGTTCGTCGTCGCCCCTGCCGCGTGCCGGCAAATCACAGCGTTGCATTGCGCAGTCGGTGCGCGGGAGGATCGGTTCGGTTGAGATGCGGGCACGCTTCCTGCGTTGGGGAGGGCAGTACCCCAGCCGGGATTTTTTCGTGAGCGCCGGTTTGCTGCAGGGTTGATGTCATGACTGAGCGATGCTGCCTTACCACGGTGCTTCAGCGCCGTTGGTAATATACTGCGCGCTTACACTACGAAGCCACTGCCATGACCAACAAAAAACAGACTCTTGCCGAACAGCCAGCCGAGAAGGCCACTGGCCGGGTGGAAAATCCCTTCCTGAGCACCGAGTACTACAATCGTATGCGCGACTACACCGAGCGTGACGCCGCTTTTTCAAAGGAATTGAAAGCCATCGGCGATAGCGGCGCGGGCAAGCACAGCACCGACATGCGCACTGCGCCGTCACTGCAGTTGCTGCGTGCAGTCGTGAAGAAGGGATTGTCGCTCGACGCCATGTTGGAGCGCATTGTGCAGGGAGTGGAACTGGGCTTGTGGGAACCGTGGCTGAGCGCCTTCGGCATCGAGATCCGCGGCGTCAATTATGCCAAGCTCGAGCAGCGCAACGCCCGTCTGGCGCTCGACATGAGTCTGGCGTGCAAGGTCAATTCGGTATTCGCCAACGCCGGCGTCGTCAACTGGCGCAGCCTGGTGGCGCAGGACTGCGCGCAGATCCAGATTGAGAAACCGACCGAAAAATCCGGCGCCAAAGTCTACGCGATCTTCTATCTGGATGCGCCGGGAAAGTGACGCGCTCAGTCGAGCTCGAGTGCTGACTTCAGGCCGCCATCGTTGGCGCTGCACATATGGATCGCATCAACACAAACGCCAACCTTCAGGGGTTGGCGTTTTTGTCAGCGCAACAAGGACTTCCTTCTATATTGATGTATTGACAAAGTAGGGTAATGCCGGATACTTGGGTACCCCATCCTCAGGACATCCCATGCAAATTTTACGAATCGGTAAATTTATCTTGCAAGGCGCAATGGCGATGACATTCGCCCAGCAAGGATACGCATGGGCGGCTGCGCCAATAAACAAGCAGGTGCACGAACATGCCATGCAATCCACGCCGGCGGTCCTGGGCTTGATGGAAAAGCTGGTCAATATTGATTCAGGCACGTCCAACGAACAAGGACTGGATCGGGTGGGCGCCCTGATTGCGCAAGAAGCGCGCCAACTCGGCATGCAGGTGGAATTCTCGGCCGCGGCAGCGCCGGCGGTGGGCAAGAATATTGTCGCCACTTTCAAAGGAAGCGGCAGGGCGAAGATTCTCCTCATGACCCACATGGATACGGTGTTTGCCGACGGAACGGCCGCGGCGCGTCCCTTCCGTGTCCAGGGCGACCGTGCGTATGGCCCTGGCGTTATGGACGACAAGGGCGGCATCGCCATGGCGCTGCAGGCGATTCGAATTTTGCAGCAAACGAAATTCAATGATTTCGCACGCGTCACCTTGCTGGTCAACACCAACGAAGAGACCTTTTCCAAAGGCTCGCGCAGTCTCATCGAGTCGCTCTCCAGGCAGCACGATGTCGTACTGAGCATGGAACCGGGCCGCGCCGCCGATGGGGTGGTTGTCTGGCGCAAAGGCTCGGCTGACCTGGCCATTGACGTCAAAGGCAAGGCATCCCATGCAGGGGTAGCGCCGGAAGCGGGCCGCAATGCTGCCATGGAGGCAGCCCACCAGATGTTGCAAATGTCGAAGCTTGGCGATCCTGCCAAGCTCACCACGGTGAACTTTACTGTGTTCAAGGCTGGCGACCGTGCCAATGTGATCCCCGAGGCCGCCCGTGTCCAGGGTGACATGCGGGCTATTCAGGCCGATGAATTCGATCGCGTCGAGAAAGAGATGGCGCGCATCGCCGCGCAAAAGCTGATCGCTGGAACCGAGGTAACAACCAGCCTCACGCGCGGCATGGCACCGATGCCGGTCAATCCGCGCACGAGCGCGCTGGCCGCACGGGCGCAGGCGGTGTACGCAGAGCTGGGCATGACACTCACGCTCGAAGGCTCGGGCGGCGCTGCCGACGCCAATTACTCTGCAGCCCTGGGCGTGCCCACCATTGATGGTCTTGGCATTGTCGGTGGTGGTATTCACACCGCTGAAGAGTATGCGGAGATCAAGAGTATCCCGCCGCGTCTCTACCTGCTGGTTCGCATGATCATGGAACTGGCCGCCAAGCCGTAGGCTAGAAAGCAAAATGCCAACCGCGGTGGTTGGCATTTTGTTGTACGGCTGAATTCTTGGTGGCCCGGGGCGGAATCGAACCACCGACACAAGGATTTTCAATTCTTGTGCTGCGACCATGCCACCCGGGACGCGGACGACCAGCTCAATGGTAGAAGTAGGGGGACAGCACCGAAACCTCGGTAATGTTGTTGAATGGCAAGCCGTTGCGCTCTGCCACTTGTCGGATCGCTTCGGGCGTCGGCGCATCATAGATGCAAAAGGTGCGCGTCTTGTCTTTGCTCACGTAGGAGTGGACCCATGTCACATCCTGCTCGCTGTTCGTCTTGACGATGGTGCACAAGGTTTCAGCGCCAGTGGCATTCACGGGCACGTTAAGACCATCGGGGAAAGTGCGTTCAACCATGTAGCGTGGCATTTGCGTCTCCTTGTGTTGGTAGTGAAGACTGACCAAGAAAGCAGGAATGGACGGCGAATCCGGCTGGAGGCCAGTAGGGCGTGCGTTAGGCCTACCAGCGAATCACCATAGCGTAAAACCAGCGGTGGAACAAGAAGAGCTCGCAATGTTGCCCAGCTTGTCAGGTTGACGAGGCCGATGCCAACGCTGGCGTCGCCAACTGGCGCAGCTTGGTGGCCGAGGAGTGTGCTCAAATCCCGATCGAAAAAACGGCATGTGATGGCGGCTGTGATGGCAATCGCACTAGAAAAACAAAAACGCGAACCTGCATGGGTTGGCGTTTTCGCTTGGATGTTCTTGGTGGCCCGGGGCGGAATCGAACCACCGAAACAAGGATTTTCAATCTTCGCGTCAAGCGGCGAACAGCGCCTGAATCCACTGCCCTAAGGTTCTACCAGTGCTTAATGCATTTTCGGAAGGAGAATCCAGCGCAAACCGAAAGGCCTATGGCGTTCGGTCTTATCCCGCAATGCCCGAATTTTTCTCAAGAATCATCAGCTGACAGATGCCTTGAAATCGGTGCACTCGACCGGCCACGGACCGGACGACCTTCAAGAGTTAGGAGGGATGGGTGCGGCGCATTCCCGACGCTGCACAGCGAGCAGATCAAAACTATGTATCGAGATTGTCCCATTCATCGCCGAGTACCCAGCGCAAAGCGGAAAGCTTCCCGTTCAGCATACCCCATTCAAAATCGTCCCACGGTCCTGTATCCTCATACTTTTCCTCAAATTTTCTGGCCGCAGCCAAAGCACCTGCCCAAATGCCCTCGTGGATCACATCGTTGCCGTGGCGTTCGGTGCCGTCAGCGATCAGCTTGATCTCGCCGGTCTCAATACCGTGTGCGCGGTTGCAATGTCGGTTGTACCAAATCTTGTCAGTTAGCTCGTCCATGGATTCCAGAATTTCGAAAAGCCCTCGCGTTTCTTCCTCCCATCCGTGTCCTGTTTCGAACGCGATTTCTTCAGGATCCGCTAGGTCGGCCAGTGCGGCGTTAAGCGTTATGAAGAAGAAAGCAGATTGTTGCCCAAAGATGTCTGATAGATCTGGGTGATTTTTTCGATGATCACTGTCCGAGAAGTCCGTATGGTTAAGCGTTACAAACCTAAAAGACTCGTATTCAGTAAGATGTTCACGCCGGAACTCGTCGAACGTCTCGACTAGCACTGCGTCCGCCATGCTATTTTTACTCTTGTGGAAAGGAGCTAACTTCAGGATTGCTCGATTTGCGGCCTTGAGCTTCGCGGCATCTGATATGTGGACTTTTACTGCGCTTGCAAACAGCGCTTCTGCGCGATCGATGGTCACGTAGTTGGCTTCTGATAGTATAGGCAGCCGGTGCTTCACGTCGCTGATAACATCAATTGCTGCCTGCTTGTTGGGGCCTCCAAACGATTCCACGATATCAGCTACCAGCTTGCATTCTTGAGAAAGCCGTTGTCGTGTTTGGTTCGCCACACGGTCTTTGTTGCGCTCATACTCTTCCTTAACTAGGTCTGGGATCAATAGCTTAATGATCCCTTGCTCAACGAGATATTCGATTGATGCCAAGATCGGGAGTTCGTTCTTTTTCGACGATAGCTCAAGCCAAACACAAGTATCCAACATCAACAGATGCATTTTCGCTCCCTAATTCGTTGCGCGTAATTTGATTTATTTTAGCAAGCAGCGAATCGGGGCAAGCCCGACAATCGGGCACGAGCGCGGCTGTATCGTGGCATTGGCTGCGTTCGTGCTCCAATATCAGACTTAACTCAAGGGCTGCGTAACCTCATTCGCGCGATGTTAGTTAGGCGCTCAAAGCGAGCGAATTTCAAAGTCATGGGCAGCAAGAGGCATCCCGCCTGTCGAAAGGGTCAGCGTCCATACGCCGGGGACGTCAGCGTCGAATTGCGGAAAGAATGAGGCCGCATATCGCTTGACCTTACCTACCATGGGATGTGTCGTCAAGTCAAAGTAGGAGTTGCAGGCAACTTTGGCATCGGGTCGGATGACTGCATAGTCAATGCGCAAAATCGTGTCCGGAGAAATCGAACCAGTCTCCGCTATGCACTGAACTACGAGACGTATCTGCTTTTGCGGAAGCGGAATATCCAGCCAAGCCCATCCTCCCCCCAGAACAGAAAATAATCCCTTTGACTGCTCAACGGCATTGGCGATGAAAAACGTCGAAATGCGAAGTCCGTTTTCAATATCGCTTTCATCGCCGGGGCGACCAAGGAATACAGCACGACCGGCACCGCCACCACCGCCACCGGGCGCCTGACCGTCTTGTCCATTAAGGACTATGGGTTCGTGAAATCCAGCCGGGGTGACACCGACGATGGTGATAACGCCACCCGCTCCGCCACCGCCGCCCCACATTCCACCTTCCCCCCCGGCTTTTAACGTCGCGCCACGGAAATCCATATGCACGGCTGGGCCGGTGGGTTTTATGGAGGCCAGCAGCTTTGCAACCAACGCCTCTGACAACGCTGGAACTTGCACTCCACGGGCTTGTTCCTAATGTGAGTGTTTGATGGTTAGCAGCTTTTCGACCGTGTAGGCGTCTTCGTTCGCCGGGTCGTCAATAATCTTGTGATGCACCGAGCACATTAGAACAAGATTCTCCAGAGAGTGCCGCTGTTCTGCTTTTTGCATGGCGTCATATCTTGGGCCGCCGGGACTTTGCGCACGGATGTGACACACCTCTGCAGTAATGGTGTGGGTTGCAGAATCAACGACCGGGGTCTGACAACCAGGAAATGCGCATCGGTTCATCGAAAACGCGAAGAGTTTTCGAACAGTTGTGCTTGTTGGGTTCTGTGGCTGGCCCATACCTTACTTCCGCTAGTGAATTCCTGCAATCTTACTGCATCAAACTAGTGCGGAAGTTCTACCGCTACCTGCTGGCGGCTAATCGGACAATTGGCGATTCGGTCAATGCGTAGAGGGTGCGACGATGCGCGCTGCCGGACCGGAAATACCCCGGACACGAGCACTTTCCTGTTGCAAAAACAAAAACGCCGATCTGCATGGATCGGCGTTTCGTCAAGGATGTTCTTGGTGGCCCGGGGCGGAATCGAACCACCGACACAAGGATTTTCAATCCTCTGCTCTACCAACTGAGCTACCAGGCCAAGAGCGCGCAATTATAGCAGCGTTTGCGGCACATAAACAATCGTCCCGCTGCAACCAGACCGCCATCCCGTCACGCGGCCGGTGTGATGCGCCGCGCATGATCGCGCTCGAGCGTCAGGCGCAGTTCGCGCCGGCCCTTGGCTTCCTCGAAGCGGCGCACTTCTTCCGGCGTGGCCGGTTCGAGTGGCGGGATCGAGGCCGGCTTGCGGTCGTCGTCGATCGCCACCATGGTGAAGAAGCAGCTGTTCACATGGCGCACGACCTTGCTGCGGATGTCTTCGGCGATCACCTTGATCCCGATCTCCATCGAACTGCGGCCGGTGTAGTTCACCGCCGCCAGAAACGTCACCAGTTCGCCCACGTGGATCGGCTGGCGGAAGGTCACCTGGTCGACGCTCATGGTTACCACGTAGCGGCCGGCATAGCGGCTGGCGCAGGCATAGGCAACCTGGTCGAGCAGTTTCAATATGGTGCCGCCGTGGACGTTGCCGGAAAAATTGGCGGTGTCGGGCGTCATCAGCACCGTCATGCTGAGCTGGTGGGATGGCAGGTTCATACTTTGCTCGCGGAAAAGGTCATATCGTCAGCGATGTTGCCCTAGAACGTGCCGCGCGGCAAGGTCAGCCGTTGTTTCTGCACGTTTGCTAGCACGTAAAATTCGCATATCAACATGAAAATAAAGTCGTAGGCGCCGATCCACGAATCGGCTAGGCTCGGCCCATGACCAGCGAATTCCTTCATCCAGGCGGCTCGGTGCAGTGGCACCTCGGGCCCGTCATCGACGCGCTGCGCACTTCGCGCGAGACCACCCATAACATCCGCCACCACGGCCGTGTGCGCGAACTGCCGTCGCGCGAGGTCGTGCGCCAGGTCGTCGACGGCGTGTCTGCGGCCTTGTTTCCTACTCACTACGGACGCCCGGACCTGAACGACGAAAGCATCGATTACTTCGTCGCCGACACCCTTAACGTGGTGCTCGACCGGCTGGCCGAGCAGGTGCGGCGCGCGCTGCGCTTTTCCAGCCAATACGAACTCGCCGACGACGCCGTGCTGCTCGACCGGGCGCGCGCCATCACGCGCGAGTTCGCGGCCAGCCTGCCGGCGATCCGGGCGCTGCTGGTGTCCGACGTGCAGGCGGCGCTGGCGGGTGACCCGGCGGCAACCTCGGTGGCCGAAATCATGCTGTGCTACCCGGGCACCATCGCGATTTTGTACCACCGCATCGCGCACTGCCTGCAGCGCCTCGGCGCGCCGTTTCTGGCGCGCGTGGTGGCCGACATCGGCCATTCACTGACTGGCATCGACATCCACCCGGGCGCACAGATCGGCGCCAGCTTCTTCATCGACCATGGCACCGGGGTCGTGATCGGCGAAACCGCCATCCTCGGTGAGCGCGTGCGCCTGTACCAGGCGGTAACGCTGGGCGCCAAGCGCTTCCCGGTGGACGCGAGCGGGGCGCTGGTGAAAGGCACGCCGCGCCATCCGATCGTCGAGGACGACGTCGTCATCTACGCCGGCGCCACCATCCTGGGCCGCATTACGGTGGGCGCCGGGTCGACCATTGGCGGCAATGTGTGGCTGACCCAGAGCGTACCGGCGGGCAGCAATGTGTCGCAGGCGCAGATGCGCAATACCTGACATTGACGATCACCTTGGCGCGCAGCGGCGCGCGTGCCGGCGCCGCTGATCGGTTTGCTATGATGGCGCGATGGCTCTTCTTCTGGTTCCCGGCTATATGGCCGACGATACGCTGTGGGACGATATGCGCGCGCAGCTGGCGCCTTTCGGCCCACTGGTGCATGCCGACCTGCGGCACGATGCCACACTCGACGCGATGGCGCGCCGCGCCTTGGCGTCGGCGCCGCCGTCGTTCACCCTGATCGGTTTTTCGATGGGCGGGTATGTAGCGCGCGAGATCGTGCGCCAGGCGCCCGAACGGGTGCGCGCGCTGGTACTCATCGCAACCTCGACCCGCCCCGATTCGCCGGCGCTCAGGCACAGCAAGGGTGCGGTGGCGAAGGCGGCGCCGTCGGTGTCGTTCGCGGGCCTGAGCCGGGTTGCCATCGCCAGTTCGCTGCATGAGCGCGAACGTGACAACGCGGCGCTGATCGAGCGCGTGCGCATGATGGGCGTGCGGCTCGGTGGCGCCGCGTTTCGGCAGCAGTCGATGCTCGAGCGGCCGGGCGATCTGCATCTGCTCGCCCAGATCCGCTGCCCGACCCTGGTGATCGCGGCCGGGCACGACCGCCTGCGCAGCCTGCAAGAGTCGCAGGAACTGCATGCGGGTATCCCGGGGGCCGACTTCGCCCTGATCGAAGACAGTGGACACATGATCCCGATCGAGGCGCCGCACGCCTTGCTGGGCGTGATCGTGCCCTGGCTCGAGCGCCAGGCCAGACCCTAGCCGGTTACGCCGGCACTTGCGCCGCCGGCACGCCCCAGGCGTCCAGGCCGCGAATCGCTTCTTCCTTGAGCTTGGCCTCGATCTCGATCCATGGCGCGTTCAGGTACGCCGATGGCATCGTTACGATCAGATCCGAATGCTGGCGGTCGTTGAACCCTTCGCGCCCGTTCGAGATATGCACCACCTGATGCGCCGGGTCGGGCCAGGTGCTGCGCGCCCTGGCCAGCATCTCGGCCACGCTGGGGTGATCGTAGCTGTCGAGTTTTTCGTGCACGATGTGGTGGTGGGCATCAAACACCATCGGCACGCCGGCGCGCACGCACACGGCGTGAATCTCTTCGGCGCTGTACGCGTATTCATCGTTTTCCAGACACAGGCGCAGGCGGATCGCGTCCGGCAGCGCGGCGATGCGCGCCACCAGGGCGTCTGCGCGGTCCGATTTGCCGCCGTGGATTTCGAGCAGCGCCCATGGCGAACGGGGCTGCCCCAGCAAGTCCATGATGTCGGCGTGCATCTGCAAGATCCTGACGCTGTTCTCGACCACGGTGTCGGAATCGGAACTGAGCACGACGAACTGGTCGGGGTGCATCACCAGGCGGATGCCGCGCTCGATCGCACGCTGCCCCGAGCGGCCCAGCGTGGCCCTGAACGGTTCGATGACCTCGAGCCCGAGCGGCGTGTCCAGGAACGGGAAGATCGACGACGGCATCCGGTACAGCGAGATGCGTTCGCGCTCGCAGTAGCGCAGCGCATTGTCGAGCACCTGGATATTGTCGCGGTAGATGTCTTCCAGCACGCGCCGCTGGCCGTCTTCGGCATGTTCGAGCAGACGCTTGCGCGTGAGCGCGCGGTAGCGCACGTCCTTCGACGTGGTGATGCAGACGAGGCCGAGTCGTGGGCGCATGATGGGCAGTAAAAGCTGACGCGGCCCGCATCGGGCCGCAGTTCGGGAACGCGGCGCACCCGGGTGCGCCGCATGGGATGGCGACTACGTAATCAGCCCTTGGCCTGATAAGCCTGGACCTGATCGCGCAACTGCTGGCCGTTCGAGTGCGAGTAATCCTTGTTGATCTCGTAGCTCACCAGACTCTTGAGCTGCGGATCGAGCTGGGCGCGCAGTTCGCCCAGGAAGCTTGGCTCGGCAACCAGCGCCAGGCGGTCGAAGCGGTTCTCGTTCTTGGCCTTGAGCAGGATTGCGCAGATGTCGCGGGCAAAGGTTTGTGCGTTGTGCTCTTCCGGGGTCTGGTTTGGCTCGTACTGGCTGGTGGGCAGGGCGCCGCCGGTATTGTTGAAGCTTTGGCCTGCTGCAAGCGGGCCGCCGCGATCGGTGACTTGGTCCGACATGCGGGTACGTGCCAGTGGATCGACCAGATTGTCGATTTCTTGCCATGCCGAGTTGGCGTCGGTTTCGCAAAAGATACGGGCGCGGCCGGCATCGGCCGAAATAATCCAGGTGTTCATGCTACCTCCTTGACGCTAGAAATCATGTTTTTCTTCTGTGAAACCATATGGCTCACATCCCGTGCTGCTGTTGCCAGGAAGTCTATCCGAAGCAGCATTTTTGGGAGGCACGGCAGGCGTGCAGGCGTGCCGCGCAAGCCGGTCGGACGCCATTGTTCGACACGCCAGCACTGTATGGCTGAGCAGGAACCCGCGCTCTGCAGGCGGCTTTTTTGTTGGGCGCAGGCCATCGTCAGCGCGCTGTGCCGAACGCTTGCGTCCAGTAGATGATGCCGGCCTGGCGCTCGGGTGTGACGCCATAGGCCGCGCCCATGTCGGTGAAGCCGCCGTTCATGATGTTGGCGCAATGGCCAGGACTGTCGAGCCAGCCGGCGACCGCTTCTTCGGGTGTGCGCTGGCCGAAAGCGATGTTCTCGCCGATGCGGCGCCAGCTGTAGCCGGCACGCGCGGCGCGCTCGCCGACCTGGCTGCCATCTTTGGCGCGGTGGCTGAAGTAGCGGCGTGTCGCCATATCGCGGCTGTGCGCCAGTGCGGCATTGCCGAGCGCCTCGTTCCATTGCAGCGGCGGGACGGCGGGATACGACTGGTCGCCGCAACGGCGCGCGCTGGTGCGGGCGGCGTTCACTTCGTCGAGGATGCGCTTGCCGGCATCGTGCCAGTCGGGATAGGTGAGCGACGGCAGCGGCGCCGCGGGGCGCGCCAGTATGACTGTCCAGCTCGCACCTTCGCGATAGCTGCCGACCGTGGAGAAGCGCGTGTTCAACAGTACTGAGCAATATTTTTGCTGTAGCACGTCCATGGCAGCCCGTGCGTTGTCGGGGCCGGTGACGTAGATCGCCTGCGCCTGCTCGACGGCATAGCCGACGCGCTCGAGCGCGGATTCGATGAAGGTGCCGGTCCCGATGCGCAGCTGCGACAGGGCGGGATGCGGCGCCAGGGCGGGAGCCGGTGCGGCGCGCTGGCCGTTGCAGTCGCCGGGATTGGCGCGGTACGCGTTGATCAGGGGCGCCAGCAGGTCGTCGGAGCCGACCGGGTGCGGCGCCTGGGCCTGCGCACAGGCGAGTGCTGGTATCGCGGCAGCAACGCTGATGGCGCACCTGATTGCAGGCATCACTACATCGCTTGCGTCATCTGAACCATCACTGCGCAACCCGCGTATGCGGGGTCGGCTCCAGCTTCGCTACGTCCAGGCCCTGCGCGCGCAGGCGTGCCAGCAGCGCCTGGTAGGCGGCTGGCTCGACTTGGGGCGTGCGCGACAATATCCACAGGTATTCGCGGCTCGGCTCGCTCACGGCCGACAGCTGGTACTGCTCGTCCAGGTCGATCACCCAGTAGTCGCCCCATACCATCGGGATGAAGGACAGGATCGCGGGAGCGAAGCGCACCTTCAGTTTGGGCGAGGTCGACGCGCCGATCTGGCGCGCCACGCCCTCGGCGGTGTCGGTTTTGCCGTCGGCGGTGCGGCAGCGGTTGACCACGTCGACGCGCCCATCGTCGCGCGCGCTGTAGGTGGCGCTGGTGTCGCCGACGCATTTCTTCTGGAAACGGTTGGGGAATTTTGCGATTTCGTACCAGGTCCCCATGTAGCGCGGCACCGACAGCGCCGCGATTGGCTGCAGCGGCTTGGCAACATCGGCGGCAAATGCGGTGCCGCAGCTCAGGCCAGCGAGGAGCAGGGTGGCGGATACGGACTTGGCGAACATGGGAACCTCATTGCTGATTTCGGGCTCTCAGCATAGCGATGTTGGCTTCGCCATGTCGCATCATTCGTGCCTCTCAAACAATCAATCGGTGGCTGGAAACCCATTCGAATTTTTGTGGTCCAAAAAGCATTGCGCTGAAATAGAAGGACCATAATGCGAATCAGAGCAAGCTGGCAGACGATGCGGCGCGCGGCGCCGTACGGTTTGCCGGCCTGTCTTACGAGGAGGATCATCATGAGTCAGCCAGTACAGCCAGCACCCGCACCGCAACCGGGGCGCGACACCGCAGCCGCGGGCGCCGCTCCCGACCTGGCCGCCATCAAGGCGCGCCAGCAGGCAACCTGGGCCAGCGGCGATTTCGCCGTCGTTGGCGTCACCTTGCAGATCGTCGGCGAGTCGCTAGCCGAGGCCGCCGATGTGCGCGCCGGCGAGCGCGTCATCGATATCGCCGCCGGCAACGGCAACGCCACCCTGGCCGCGGCGCGCCGCTTCGCCAGGGTGACCTCGACCGACTATGTGCCGGCCTTGCTCGAGAAGGGGCGGGCGCGCGCCGCCGCCGAAGGCCTGGCAGTCGATTTTCGCGAAGCCGACGCCGAGGCCTTGCCCTTTGCCGACGCCAGTTTCGACCTGGCGCTGTCCACCTTCGGCGTGATGTTCGCGCCCGACCATGCACGCGCGGCGGCCGAGATGCGGCGCGTAGTGCGACCTGGCGGGCGCATCGGGATGGCCAACTGGACGCCAGACGGCCTGATCGGGCAATTGTTCAGGATCGTGAGCCGCTACATGCCGCCCCCGGCGGGGCTGGCGCCACCGGTGCTTTGGGGCGCCGAGGATCACCTGCGCCAGCTGTTCGGGGCCGACATGGCGCATGCCCACTTCGAGCGCAAGATGTTCAACTTCCGCTACGCATCGAGCGCGCATTGGCTGCAGGTGTTTCGCGATTATTACGGGCCGCTGAACAAGGCGTTCGGCGCACTCGAGCCGGGCGCGGGCGATGCGCTGGCGCGCGATCTGCTGGCATTGGTCGAGGGGTGTAATACGGCAGGCGCGGGTTCGCTGGTGGCGCCGGCCGAGTATCTTGAGGTCGTGCTGACCAGGCAAGAGGCGGCGACGCTGCACTGAGCCGGCCCGGCGGCGCGGGTTTATACCTTGCGGACGAACTCGGTCTTGAGGCTCATCGCACCGAAGCCATCGATCTTGCAGTCGATGTCGTGATCGGCATCGACCAGGCGGATGTTCTTGACCTTGGTGCCCTGCTTGATCACGCCGCCCGAACCCTTTGGTTTCAGATCCTTGATAACGGTAACGGTGTCGCCGTCCTGCAGGATATTGCCTGACGCATCCTTATAAACACGCACGCTATCCGTTGTAGCCGCTGCCTGGACCGGCCATTCGTGCGCGCATTCCGGGCACACGTACTGGCCGGCGCCATCTTCATAGGTGTAGGCCGATTGGCATTGGGGGCAGGGTGGGAGGGTTTGCATGAGGGGGCTTGGAATGCAAAAACGCCACCCGGAGGTGGCGTTTTCTGGAATCTTGGTGGCCCGGGGCGGAATCGAACCACCGACACAAGGATTTTCAATCCTCTGCTCTACCAACTGAGCTACCAGGCCAAGAGAGGCACGATTATAGCGACCGATTTTCGGTTGCGCAAGTACTCGGCCCCGTTTTTTCTTGCGGTTCGGCTTGCGGCCAGCGCGCATGCCTGGGTCGGGAACAGGATCGCGGCGTCATGGCCAGCCCGCTGCCCGGCCAGGTAACGGGTGCCTGGCGCTGTCGCGGCCTGGCGCCGGCATCTCGTCCAGCCCTCTGGATTGGCCCGCCATGCTGCTCGGGAATAGACGGCGCAATAGTGGCATATCGCTATAATGCGCCCATGACCACGCCCACGACCACCACCATCCGGACCGACGTCTGCATTGTCGGCAATGGCGCCATCGCCAAGACCGCCGCGCTCGGTTTCGCCCAGGCCGGCCACAGCGTCACGCTGCTGGCCCCGCCCGCGCGCAAGCCGCCCGAGGCGGCGGCGACGTCGGCGGCCGAGCGTCCGTGGGATGTGCGGGTGTACGCCCTCAACCATACGGCGCATGACCTGCTTACTTCGCTGAAGGTATGGGGTGCGCTCGACCTGGCGCGGGTGGCGGCGGTCGACGCCATGGACGTCAACGGGGATGGCGAGCAGGGCGGCAAGCTCGGCTTCGATGCCTTCGGCGCCCGGGTCGGCACGCTGGCCTGGATCGTCGAGGATTCGAACCTGAACGGGGCACTCGACGCGGCGCTCAAGTTCTCGCACAACGTGCAGCAGATCAGCGGCATCGCGTGCGAACTCGATTGCAGCAAGGCCGGCGCCAGCGTACGCCTGGAAGACGGCCGCCGCCTCGAATGCGCACTGCTGGTCGGCGCCGATGGTCGTGAATCGTGGGTGCGCGGCCAGTGCGACATCGGGGTCGACTATCGCATGTATCACCAGCGCGCCATCGTCACCAATTTTGCCTGCGACAAGCCGCACCATGGCGTTGCTTACCAGTGGTTCACCTGCAACGAAGGCATCGTCGCGCTGCTGCCGCTGCCGGGCAACCGGGTGTCGCTGGTATGGTCGGCGCCCGAGACCCTGGCCGACACCCTGATGGACGAGTCGCTGGGCGAGCTGGCGATCCGCCTCGGCGCGTTCGCTGACGAGAAACTGGGCGTGCTGCGCCCGTTGCAGCCGGAAGCCGTGGCCGCGGTGCCGCTGGCGCTGATCAAGCCGCACAGCATCGTGGCGCCGCACGTGGCGCTGGTGGGCGACGCCGCCCACGCCGTGCATCCGCTCGCGGGGCACGGCATGAACCTGGGCTTTGCCGACCTTGTCGATCTGCTCGAAGCCGTGCGCGAACGCGAAGCGCAGCGCGCCATCGGCGACGAACGGGTGCTGGCGCGGTATGCGCGCAAGCGCAAGGAAGAAGTACTCATGATGCAGCTGGCCACCGACGGACTCGAGCGCCTGTTCGGCGCCAACCTCGAGCCGCTGCGCGTGGCGCGTAATTTGGGATTAAACTTGCTCGATAAAATGCCGGCGCTCAAGCGGCGCCTGATGGCGCACGCGATGGGCAAGTCGCTGGGTTGAACTGTTTTTGCGCGCACTGTCGCGCGCAATGCAGTGCGCCGCACCGGGTAACACACTAAGGAATTCAAGCATGGTCAAAATGAAGCTCGCCGTCTTGCTGGCGACGGCGTTGCTCGCGTCCTGCGTCGATGCGCAGAACACGGTCGAAGCAAACATCAAGAAGGCGCTCGAGCCGCGCCTGGGCGGGGCCAAGATCGAGACGATCAAGGAAACGCCCTACGCCGGACTGTACGAAGTGCGCGTTGCGGGCGACATCCTGTACACCGATAAAAAGGGCGAATACCTGGTGATCGGCCAGGTGTACGACACCAAGAGCTCGCGCAATCTCACGCGCGAACGCCTCGACGACATCAACAAGATCAAGTTCAGCGAACTGCCGCTCGACCTGGCGCTCAAGCAGGTCAAGGGCAACGGCAAGCGCGTGATCGCGGTGTTCGAAGACCCCAACTGCGGCTACTGCAAGCGCCTGCGCCAGGGTGCGCTCAAGGAGATCGACAACGTCACCATCTACACCTTCATTTACAACATCCTGTCCGAGGATTCGTTCGTGAAGTCGAAGAACGTGTGGTGCGCGCCGAACCGCAACAAGGCGTGGGACGACTGGATGATCAACGGTAAAGTGCCGCCGAGCGCGCCCGCTTCGTGCGAAGCGCCGAACGACAAGGTGGTAGCCCTGGGCCAGAAGCTCAACATCACCGGCACCCCGGCGATCTTCTTCAGCGACGGCTCGCGCATCCCGGGCGCGGTCGATACCAGGTCGCTCGAAGCCAAGCTCTCTTCGCTCGAGGCGAAATAAGGACGACGCGCATGACGCTGACCGCGATCCTGCTCGCGGCAGGCCGCGGGCGCCGCTTCGATCCTGATGGCGCGCGCAACAAGCTGCTGCAGCCGCTGCCTGGCGGCGACAGCGTGGTGGAGGCCAGCGCGCGCCGCCTGCTGTCGGTGTTCGCACGCGTGGTGGCGGTCACGCCGCCTGACGATGGCGGGGTAGGCGCGGCGCTCAGTGCGCTGGGCTGCGAAGTCACTGTCTGCGCCGATGCCGACGCCGGCATGGGGCTGTCGCTGGCGCATGCGATCCGCTATTCGCTCGAGGCGGCGCCCGATCGTGAACCGGGACCGGCGCCGCAAGGCTGGCTGGTGGCGCTGGGCGACATGCCGTTTGTTGCGCCATCCACGCTGCAGCTGCTTGCCGCTGCGCTCGAGCAGGGCGCCGGCATTGCGGCGCCGCTGTTCAACGGCCGGCGCGGCAATCCGGTGGCGTTCGGCGCGCTGCACCGCGCCGCGCTGCTGGCGCTCGACGGCGACCAGGGTGCACGGCGCTTGCTGGCCAGTTCCGCTGTCAGCACGATCGAGGTCGACGACCCCGGCGTCGTGCGCGATATCGATGTGCCCGAAGATTTGCCTGAGTGATTAGCTGACTGATTGCCGGGCTGACGCTGGCGATCGGCTTGATTGCCGCCAGGGGCATTTTGCTCGCTGGCCCCGAATGCGTTTACACTACGCTCAATTCGGCGCGTCCCGAGAAGACACCAGCACATCATGAAAAAGCCATCGCAGAAAAAGCAGCCCGCCATCCGCTACACCATCGTTCCCAAGGACCTGGCCGGTCACCTGTTCAACGTCACCGTCACAGTCGACAGTCCCGATCCCGACGGCCAGGTGTTCGCACTGCCGGCCTGGATCCCGGGCAGCTACATGATCCGCGAATTCGCGCGCAATATCGTGCGCATCCGCGCCGAAACCGGTGGCGCGACGGTCGGCCTGACAAAGCTCGACAAGCATTCGTGGCGCGCCGCGCCGTGCGCCGGCCCGCTGACGCTGCACTACGAAGTCTATGCCTGGGACTTGTCGGTGCGCGCCGCCCACCTCGACCAGACCCACGGCTTCTTCAACGGCACCAGCGTGTTCCTGCGCGTGCTGGGCCAGGAGGATGTGGTGCACGGCGTCGATATCGTGCGCCCGGCCGATGCCGCCGCCAAAACCTGGCGCGTGGCCACCGCAATGCCGGAAGCGGGCGCCAGGCGTTATGGCTTCGGCCTGTACGCGGCGGCCAACTACGATGAACTGATCGACCATCCGGTCGAGATGGGCGACTTCGAGCTGGCCACGTTTACTGCCCATGGCATCGCGCACGACATCGTGTTCACCGGCCGCGTGCCGAACCTGGACATGGCGCGCCTGCAGGCCGACCTGAAAGCGATCTGCGAAACCCAGATCGCGTTCTTCGAGCCGCAGACCAGGCGCGCGCCGATCGAGCGCTACGTGTTCATGACGATGGCGGTGGGCGACGGCTACGGCGGCCTGGAACACCGCGCCTCGACTGCCCTGATCTGCAACCGCGCCGACTTGCCATGCCTGGCCACGCCCAAGGGCGCCGAGCCGGGCGAAGGCTACCTGCGCTTCCTGGGCCTGTGCAGCCACGAGTACTTCCACACCTGGAACGTCAAGCGCATCAAGCCGGCGGTGTTCGCGCCCTACGATCTGCAGGTCGAGAACTACACGCCGCTGTTGTGGCTCTTCGAGGGCTTCACCAGCTACTACGACGACCTGATGCTGGTACGAAGCGGCATCATTGGCGAGGCGACCTACTTCAAGCTGCTGGCCAAGACCGTCGGCGGCGTGCTGCGTGGCAGCGGGCGCCTGAAGCAGAGCGTGTCCGATTCGAGCTTCGACGCCTGGAGCAAGTACTACCGCCAGGACGAGAACTCGCCGAACGCGATCATCAGCTACTACACCAAGGGTTCGCTGATCGCGCTCGCCTTCGACCTGACCATCCGCGCCAGGACCGGCGGCGCGAAATCGCTCGACGACGTGATGCTGGCGCTGTGGCAGCGTTATGGCCGCGACTTCTACAACGGCGCCGCGCGCGGCGTGACCGATGCCGAAGTCGAGGCGCTGTTCGACGAAGTCAGCGGCCTGAAACTCAAGCCGCTGTTCGAGCGCTGGGTGCGCGGCACCGACGACCTGCCGCTGGCCAAGCTGTTCGCGCCACTCGGCGTCAAGCTGCTCGAAGAGCGCAAGGGCGGCAAGGCCTCGCTCGATGCCGGCATCGGCCGCGACGCACTGGGCGCCAAACTGACCCAGGTGCACGAGGGCGGGGCGGCGCACCTGGCCGGCCTGTCGGCGCACGACGTGCTGATCGCGATCGACGGTTTGCGCGTGAATGGCACTGCGCCGAATGTCGAGGCGCTGCTGGCGCGCTATCGGGTCGGCGACAAGGTCACCGTGCACGCGTTCCGGCGCGATGAACTGATGGCGTTCGACGTGACGCTGCAGGGCGACCGGGTGCCGGGAATTACCCTGTCGCCGGCGGTGGCGGGGCGCAAGTCGGTGGCGATCAAGCGCCCGAGCGCGGTGTAAGGTTGGCGCTGCGGCCAGGCGCCTTCTGCATGCCGCCTTGACATGCTATCGTTGTGTACAGCCCCCATCACAACGACAAGAGGTCCATGTTGAAGCTCACCCGCATCGCCGCCGCACTGCTCGCCCTGTCCGCCATTCCCGCACTGGCCCAGCAGGGTGCGCCGCTGAACCAGGACGTAACCACCCGCGTCAACGCCATGTATCCCTGGCTCGACGCAATCTACAAGGACCTGCACGCCCATCCCGAGATCGCATTCCAGGAAACCCGCACCGCCGGCAAGCTGGCGGCCGAGATGCGCAAGCTCGGTTTCACGGTGACCGAGAAGGTCGGCAAGACCGGCGTGGTGGCAGTACTGAAGAATGGCGCCGGCCCGACGGTGCTGGTGCGCACCGACATGGACGGCCTGCCGATGGAAGAAAAGACCGGCCTGGCGTACGCCAGCCGGGCGCGCGCCACCAGCGAAGGGCGCGAGACCTTCGTCACCCATAGCTGCGGCCACGACATCCACATGAGCAGCTGGCTGGGCGCCGCGCGCACCCTGGTCGAACTGAAGTCGCACTGGAAGGGCACCCTGGTCTTCATCGGCCAGCCGGCCGAGGAGATCGTCTCGGGCGCGAAAGCGATGCTCGACGACGGTCTGTTCAAGCGCTTCCCGAAACCCGACTACGCCTTCGCCCTGCATTCGTGGCCGCTGGCGCATGGCACGGTGGGCTTCAACGACGGCCCGGTGTCGTCGAATTCGGATTCGCTCGAGATCACCTTCAAGGGCCGCGGCGGGCACGGCTCGGCGCCGGATAAAACGGTCGACCCGATCGCGATCGCGGCGCGCTTCGTGGTGGACGTCCAGACCGTGGTCAGTCGCGAGAAGGATCCGAAGGAGTTCGGCGTGGTGACGGTGGGCGCGATCAATGGCGGCACGGTCGGCAACATCATCCCGGACAGCGTGCAGGTGCGCGGCACCATCCGTTCATACAGCCCGCAGGTACGGGTCAAGCTGCTCGAAGGCGTACGCCGCGTGGCCGAAGGCGCGGCGGCAATGGCCGGCGCGCCCAGGCCCGAGATGCTGATCGGCGGCGGTGGCAAGGCGATCGTCAACAGCACCGAGTTGGTGAACAAGACCGAGGCAGTGTTCAAGGAAGCCTTTGGCGCCGACAAGGCGGTGCGCATGCCGGCAATGACGGCCAGCGAAGACTTTTCGCTGTACGCGAACGAGGGCGTGCCGTCGATGTTCTTCTTCACCGGCGTCTACGATCCGAAGGATGTCGCCGAGGCCGAGCGCGAAGGCGGCAAGCCGATCGCATTCAACCACTCGCCGGCCTACGCGCCGGTGCCGGAGCCGTCGATCAAGACCAGCGCGCGCGCGATGACGCTGGCGGTGCTGAACGTGCTGGCGAAATAAAGGCAGGGTGGACGGGGCTGCCCGTCCAAGGTTTCAGGCCGATCGGGGGCGGGATCGGCCGGCCGGTTCAGGCCTTCAGGCCTTCACGCAATCGGCACAACGCCCATATAGCGTCAGCTCGTGGCGCTCGACGCTGAATCCCTTGGGCGCCATGCTGTCGATATCGCCCGTGCACGCATGCACGTCGAACACGCGCTGGCAGTTGGTGCACTGGAAATGATGGTGGTGGTGCTCGGCCACGCTGGTGGTTTCGTAGCGCGCGCCTTCGCCCGGCAGGGTGACGATTTTCAGCGCGCCATCATCGACCAGCGACTTCAGGTTGCGGTACACGGTCGCCATGCCCAGCTGGCTGACCTGCTGGCTGGCGTCCTGCAGGACTTCTTGTGGTGACAAGGGACGGCGTGCATGCTCGATCGCGTGCAGGATGGCGGATTTTTGGCGTGTATTACGTTGCATAGTGGAAGAATACCCGAAACCACACACGATAAGCCAGACAAGGCTTGAAACCTTAATGATAATGACATATCATTAGAAATTATCGATAGCGGCTTATCACTATCATCGCACGATTGCCCCCGCGGCGCACACGATCATCGTCCATCCCATCTTCGAGGAATACCATGTCTGACTTCACCTGCAAGCGCACGCCGCTGACCCTGGCGCTGATGCTGGCTTTCAGCGCACCACTCGCCGTCCATGCACAGACCACGTCGGCCCGCGCGGCGAGCGACCCGGACAGCGTGCCGACGGTGGTGGTTTCGGCCAGTGCCCTGGGCGTGGTGGACGACGACATGATCACGCCGGTGACCTCGCTCGGCGGCGGTGAACTGGTGCGCGCCCGCGAGTCGACCCTGGGCGAAACGCTGGCCACCCTGCCGGGCATCACGTCGAGCCACTTCGGCGCCGGCGCCAGTCGTCCGGTGATCCGCGGCATGGATGGTCCGCGCGTCAAGATCCTGTCGGACGGCGCCGAGATCCAGGATGCGTCCACCATCAGCCCGGATCACGCGGTGGCGTTCGAACCTGTACTGGCCGAGCGCATCGAAGTGCTGCGCGGCCCGTCGGCGCTGGCCTATGGCGGCGGCGCGATCGGCGGCGTGGTCAACATCATCGACCGCAAGATCCCGACCGCGATGCCGGCCAGTGGCCTCGAAGGCAGCGCTGAAGTGCGCGCCAATTCGGCGGCGCGCGAAAAAACCGGCGCCTTTGAATTCACCACCGGCTCGGGCAACCTCGCGTTGCACCTGGAAGGCGTCAAGCGCGATGCCGACGACTACCGCGTCGGCAAGGACTGGGCCGAAGGCCGCCACGTTTCGGGCAGCTACAAGGAAACCGAAACCGGCACCGTCGGCCTGTCGTGGATCGGCAAGAACGGATATCTCGGCGCCGCCTTCACCAAGGAGCGCACCGAATACGGCATCCCGGGCCACAGCGACCTGTTCCATGAATGCCATCCGCATGGCGACCACCTGCACTGCGGCGGCCATGAAGAAGAGGAAGGCCATGACGGGCACGAAGAAGAAGGCCATGATCACGAAGGTGAGCACGACCACGATCATGAAGAAGTGCCGGTCGTGAAACTGGACAGCGAGCGCTGGGACATCCGCGGCGAATACCGCGCCCCGGTGGCCGGCATCGAACGCGTGCGCCTGCGCGCCTCCTTCACCGACTACGTCCACGACGAGCTGGAAGATAACCTGGTCTCGACCTCGTTCCGCAACAAGGGCCACGATGCGCGCCTGGAGTTCGTGCACGCGCCGCTGGCCGGCTGGCGCGGCGTGTTCGGCATGCAGACCACGCGCCGCGATTTCGAGGCCGTGGGCGAAGAGGCGTATGTGCCGCCGACCCTGACCAGGAAACACGCTGCCTTCATCACCGAAGAATACAAGCTGGCCGACTGGCGCTTCGAGGCCGGCCTGCGCCACGAATGGCAAGACATCAAGGTCGACGCACCGGGCCAGCGCGACACCGACGCGCGCGGCACCTCGGCCTCGGTTGGCGCGGTGTGGAAACTGGCGCCGCAATACTCGCTGCGGGCCTCGCTGGCGCGCAGCCACCGCCTGCCGACCGCCGAAGAGCTGTACGCCGATGGCGCCCACCTGGCCACCAGCACCTATGAAATCGGCAACCAGAACCTGAGCAAGGAAACCTCGAACAACGTCGACCTGACGCTGCGCAAGTTCGCCGGCGACACCACCTTCTCGCTCAGCGCCTTCCACAACAAGGTCGACAACTACATCTACGCGCGCACGCTGGACAGCCATGAAGGCTTCCAGCTGGTCGAGTATGCCCAGCGCGACGCCACCTTCACCGGCCTGGAAGGCGAATTGCGCCACAAGCTGTCGGCTTCGCTGAGCGCGACGCTGTTCGGCGACTATGTGCGGGCCCGCTTCGATGAAGGCGAGGGCAGCCGCAACCTGCCGCGCATCCCGGCCCACCGCGTCGGCGTCAAGCTCGACGGTGAATGGAAGCAGTGGCATGGCATGGTCGAGCTGTACCGCGTCGGCAAGCAGGACAAGCTGGCCGAATTCGAAACCGAAACGGGCGGCTACAACATGCTCAATATCGGCACCCACTACGCGACCCGCATTGGCGGCGTGCCGACCCAGTTCTATGCGCGCCTGAACAACCTGACCGACGAACTGGCATTCAGCCACACCTCGTTCATCAAGAATGCGGCGCCGCTGACCGGCCGCAACCTGACAGCCGGCGTGCGCGTCGTTTTCTAAGCGCATTGCCAGGCACGCCTTGGGCGTGCACCCCGGCCGGCCCGGCATGACGCCAGGCCGGCCGTTTTCATTGAAAGGAATCGGGAATGAAGTCTCTCATCAAATTCGGCGATGTCGCCGGCATGACGGCATCGGCACTATGTCTGGTGCACTGCCTGGCGATGCCGCTGGTGATGCTGGCCTTCCCCATGCTGGGACTGGCGCATG
>Ga0308160_10002474_pt1 | contig 22310 bp, 21 predicted proteins | sample PhyFR1_FD_201036 | JGI IMG/M metagenome (GOLD analysis project Ga0308160, IMG submission 201036) | Phyllosphere microbial communities from UC Gill Tract Community Farm, Albany, California, United States - DLSLF.R1 | ecosystem: Host-associated > Plants > Phyllosphere > Unclassified | place: USA...
AGGGCGTAGCCCAGGATCAGGATGACGGCAACCACGAGGGCGCGCAGGAAGATTCGCATGGTGGTCTCGTATTGACAAGGTGATATCAATCAGGTGGGGACGCTTTGGCGGATTCCCAGCCTGCAGGGCGGGTCATCCTTTGCAGATGCGATATTCTGGGCGCCTACTCATTCTGGAAAGAACCACTATGCGCGCAAGCCTTTGTCTCCTGTCCGTCAGCCTCGCCCTGGGCGCCTGCTCCAGCATGCCTTCAACTGCGCCTTCCAATTCGCCAGCCAGCGCACCCGCAACGGCCGCTGCAACACCAACCCTGGCCGGCACGAGCTGGCGCCTGGCGTCGTTCCAGGCGAATGACGATGGCAGCCAGGCGCTGCGCCCCGGTACGCCGGATGGCTTCACGCTGTCGTTCGGCCAGGATGGCCGCCTGGCCGTCAAGCTCGATTGCAATCGCGGTAACGGTCCGTGGCAGGCGGTGGCCACCAATGCGACGGGCGGCACCTTGACCTTGGGGCCGGTCGCGACGACCCGCGCAATGTGTCCGCCCGATGCGGTGGGTTCGCGCCTGGTGCAGGATCTGCCGGCGCTGCGTACCTGGCGCCTGCAGGACAGTCGCCTGTATACGGGCTTGCCGGCTGACGCCGGTGTCTATGTGTGGGAACGTATCACGCCGTAGCCGGCACGCGCACGACGAAGCAACTGCCCTTGCCGGGCCCGTCGCTGTGGACGGCGACGGTGCCGCCATGCAGGGCGGTGAGTTGCTTGACCAGCGCCAGGCCCAGGCCCAGGCCGCCCTGGCCACGGTCGATGCTCGTCGGCCCCTGCACCAGCACGTCGAAGATCAAGGGATGCAACTCGGGCGCGATGCCCACGCCGCTGTCGCTGACGCTGATTGCCACCTGATCGCCGTCGCGCCAGACCCGCACGTCGACGCGGCCGTCTTTTGGCGTGTACTTGATGGCGTTGTGCAGCAGGTTGTCGACCACCTGTTCCAGGCGCGTGCGGTCGCCATCGACCCAGGCCTCCGGTTCTGTCTCGATGGTCCAGGCATGCGCACCGGCATCGACCAGCGCCTTGGCTTCGGCGCTGCTGCGCACCACCTGCGCCACATCGATGCGGGCGCGGTGCAACACGATCTTGCCGGATAATATGCGCTGGACGTCGAGCAGGTCGTCCACGATGCAGGTCAGGTGACGCATCTGGCGCCGGCTGATGTCGCGCGCATTGGCCGCGATCTGCGGCTTGAGGTTGGGCATGTCCAGCACCGACATCGCGCCCGAGATCGCTGCCAGCGGGTTGCGCAGTTCGTGACCCAGCATGGCGAGGAAATCATCCTTGGCCCGGCTTTGCGCCTCGGCCAGGCGGCGCGCGCGCTGCTCGCTGACCAGCAATTGCTCGCGCTCATCCTGCAGCGATTTGCGCACCTGGCTTTCGCTGGACAGCGCTTCGCTGGTACGGGCCAGGCCTTCGACCAGCGCATCGACTTCCTCGACCCGGGTGCGGGCGGGCAGGGCGATGGCGCCATCGGCGAGCAGCGTGACGGCCGCCGCCGCCTGGCTCAGCGCCCGCTCGAGCGTACGCCCGAGATACAGGACGATGGCCACGGCCAGGCCCAGCAGCAGTACCAGCACCAGCGCTGCATACCAGGTTGCAGTGCGCGCCGCCGCCTCGATCTGCGCCACCGGCACGCCGATGACGATGGTCCAGTCGCTGCTTTTCGAGCGGGTAAACACGGCGTAGACGTCGCGCCCATCCTGCGTCACGTGGCGAAACACGCCGTGGTTTGCGGCGCGCGTGGCGGCGAGAAAGTCCGCGCTCATCGGCTGGCCCAGCGTGTCCGATCCACGGTTGCGCATGATGGCCAGCCCGCTGCGATCGAAAATCCCCACTTTCCAGTCGGCGCCGATGGCGTCATGGCGCAGGATGCGCTCGAAGAAGCGCACGTCGAAGATCTGGCTGACGATGTTGTACTGGCCATCCTCGAGCGGGGCCGGCACGCTGACGGCGACGGCCGGCAGTCCCGAATATTCGTCGATGAAATAGCCCGACACGAGGGTGCCGCCGGCCAGCGAGACCTGGCTCGCCCAGTCGCGGGTTTTCGATAACAGCTCCGTGCCGACCGGCGCCTGTGTGGTGAACAATTCCCGGCCTTTGCTGTCGTACAACACGGTCCAGGATTGGGCATTGTTGGCGTTCGTGCTCGACGTCCAGCGATGCAGGCGCGCATAGTCGTGCTGGCGCATGCCTTCCGAATAAGCAACGGCGCGCAGCGAGGCCTCGGCGGCGGCGATCTCGCGGTCGATCTGGAAGGCGGTGGCGCGGGCCATCTCGCGCACGCTGCGCAGGCGTGATTCGCGTTCCCAGTCGAGCAGCATCGACAGGCCGATCCATGAGGCGATGGCTACGGGTAGCAAGATTGCCCCTGCCATCAGGAACAGGTAAGTGCGGGTTTTCATCGATAGTCGGCAACGGACGCGACAAGAAGGCGGAATCCGGCAGATGCCGGGCGCCGTGCCGGGTAAGCGCGCATTGTACTTAAGTTAACAATCGGATGCGTCGATATGACGTGCACGAGCAGGCCGGGCTTGCCGGCCCGGCCTGCTCGCGCGCGGGCAATGGCGATCAGAGAATCGGCGTGCCGCCGGTGACCGCGATCCGCGCGCCGGAGATATAGCTGGCTTCGTCCGAGGCCAGCATGACGAACACGGGTGCCACTTCCTTCGGCTGACCCGGGCGCTTCATCGGTGTTTCGTCACCGAAGCTTGCCACTTCGTCCGCCGGCATGGTCGACGGGATCAGCGGGGTCCAGATCGGGCCCGGCGCGACCGAGTTGACGCGGATGCCCTTGTCCGCCAGCAGCTGCGACAGGCCGCCCGTGAAGTTGGCGATCGCGCCCTTGGTGGTGGCGTAGGCCAGCAGCGTCGGCTTGGGCTTGTCCGAGTTGATCGACGTCGTGTTGATGATCGACGAGCCACGCGGCATGTGCTTCACCGCGGCTTTGCACAGATGGAACATGGCGGTGATATTCACCTGGAACGTGTAGTCCCATTCGGTGTCCGGGATGTCTTCGATGGCCTCATGGCTCATCTGGAAGGCAGCGTTGTTGACCAGGACATCAATGCGGCCGAATTCGGCCACGGCGCGCTCGATGATCGCGCGGCAATGCGCCGGATCGGCCAGGTCACCCGGCACCAGGATCGCACGGCGGCCGGCTTCTTCGACCAGGCGCGCTGTTTCCTTCGCGTCGTCGTGTTCGTTCAGGTACGAGATCAGGACGTCGGCGCCTTCGCGCGCGTACGCCAGCGCCACGGCGCGGCCGATGCCGCTGTCGCCGCCGGTAATCACGGTGGCCTTGTCCTGCAGGCGGCCGGAACCGCGATACGAGGTTTCGCCGTGATCGGCCTTGGGATGCAGGGCAGCTTCGCTGCCCGGGGGTGTTTGCTGTTGGGATGGCATGTTCATCGGTGGATCCTTTCAGAATTCGGCGCTGAGGGGGAGCCGACTTGAGCTGACTTTATTCAAAGCTGAATTGAGAGCTGATTTGAGAGCTGAGTTAAGAGCTGACTTGAGAGCTGACTGCATGAGACGTCAGCGTGACAGTGTCAGCCGTGACGGTCGGTTAGGTGACACACCCAGGGAGGACCATGTTTCAGTAGCAACCACGATAGGCCGCAACGGGGTTTTCGGGTAGGCTTATGCTATTGACAAGGCCAAGATTGGCTATACCAGGAGACCCGCATGTCCACAGCCTACGCAACCCATCAGCCCGAGCGCGCCGAGATCGATTCGGCGCCCGGCATTCTCGTCCTCGACTTCGGCACCGACTGGTGCGGCTATTGCCGCGCGGCCGCGCCGGCCATTGCCCAGGCCGTCGCCGGGCAACCGGCCGCCAGGCACGTCAAGGTCGAGGATGGGCCCGGCCGGCCGCTGGGCCGGTCGTTTCGCGTCAAGCTGTGGCCGACGGTGGTCGTGCTCAAGGATGGCCAGGAAGTCGCGCGCGTGGTGCGCCCGGCCGATACCGGCGCCGTGACCGACGCGCTGACCCGGGCGGACGCATGAGCGTCGTCACGGCCAACAAGCCCCGTACCGTCCTGTTTGCCAGCCTGATTGGCACGACGATCGAGTTCTACGATTTCTATATCTACGCCACGGCCGCCGTGCTGGTGTTTCCGCGGCTGTTCTTCCCGACCGCCGACCCCGGCGCCGCGATGCTGCAGTCGCTGGCGACATTTGCCATCGCGTTCTTTGCGCGCCCGGTAGGCTCGGCCGTGTTCGGCCACTTCGGTGACCGCGTGGGCCGCAAGGCAACGCTGGTTGCCGCGCTGCTGACAATGGGCCTGTCCACCATCCTGATTGGCCTGTTGCCCACCTACGCCCAGATCGGCGTGGCCGCGCCCCTGCTGCTGGCGCTGTGCCGCTTTGGCCAGGGCCTGGGCCTGGGCGGCGAATGGGGCGGGGCGGTGCTGCTTGCCACCGAGAATGCGCCGCCGGGCAAGCGCGCCTGGTACGGCATGTTCCCCCAGCTGGGCGCGCCGATCGGGTTCTTCCTGTCGGGCGGCGTGTTCCTGCTGCTGGGCGAAGTGATGAGCGATGCCGACTTCTTTGCCTGGGGCTGGCGCATCCCGTTCCTGGCCAGCGCCGTGCTCGTCGGCGTGGGCCTGTACATTCGCCTCAAGATCACCGAAACCCCCGACTTCCAGAAGGTCCTGGACAGCAAGGCGCGGGTCAAGGTGCCGTTCGTGATCGTCATGCGCGACCATCGCCGCGCGCTGGTGCTCGGCACGTTCATCGCGCTGGCCACGTTTGTCATCTTTTACCTGATGACGGTCTTCGCGCTGAGCTGGGGCACTGCGCAGCTCGGTTACACGCGCCAGCAATTCCTGTTGCTGCAATTGTTCGCGGTGCTGTTCTTTGCGCTGACCATTCCGCTGTCGGCTTTGCTGGCCGACCGGCGCGGGCGGCGCACGGCGATGATGCTGGTCAGCAGCGCGATCGCCCTGTTTGGTCTGCTGTACGGGCCACTGTTCGGGGCGGGTGGTGCGTGGTCGGTCGGCGCCTTCATGGTGCTGGGCATGTGCCTGGTCGGCTTTACCTATGGGCCGCTGGGCACGCTGCTGGCCGAGCTGTTCCCGGCCGAGGTGCGCTATACCGGCGCGTCGTTGACCTTCAACTTCGCCAGCATCCTGGGCGCGTCGGTCGCGCCGTATATCGCGCTGTGGCTGGGCACGAATTACGGGCTCGAGTACGTCGGGTATTACCTGAGCGGCGCGGCGCTGATCAGTCTGCTGGCACTGGTCCTGGCCCGCAGCCTGATTCCGCACACGGCGAAGGCGTGAACGAACGCCGCTTCGGCGCGCTGACGGGCCGTGCGCCGCACGCAAGCGACGCCGCGTTCCTGGCGGCGCTGTACCTGGCAACGCGGCCCGACCTGGGCGCGTTGCCGGTGCCGCGCAGCGTGATCGAGGGCATCGCGCGGCACCAGCAGCAACTGCAGGTCGACGAGTACGCGCTGCGCTATCCTGCCGCCGAAACGTGGCTGCTGACGGATGGCAAAGCGGCGCTGGGGCGGGTGGTGCTGGACTGGACGAGCGACACGCTGCGCGTGGTCGACCTGGCGGTGGCACCCCACGCCCGCCGCCACGGCGTCGCGCGCACGGTGCTGGGGGCGTTGCAGGATGCGTGCCGTGGCCAGCGCACGATGACGCTGCGCGTGCGCTGTGAGAACGTTGCCGCACGCGCACTGTACGCGGCGTGCGGCTTTGCCATCGTGCGGGACGACGGCGCGACGCTGGAGCTGGCCTGGCGCTGAAGATCGAAAACGTCTAGAACGAATAGACCATCGTCAGCGAGGTCTGGGTATCCGTGTTCTTCTTGTCTTCGGGCACGCTGCTGTCGTTGCGGACGCTGAAGCCTGCCTTCATCTGCATGCTGCCGTTGATCTTGGTCGACAGTGACGTCTCGGCCACCGAGTGCGTGTTCGACGTGCCTTTCTCAACGCTGAGCGTCTGCGCAAAGAACGCCGACGGGCTGACCTGCCAGCGGAACTGCGCCGCGCCGCGCACGGTCAGGCCGTCTTCTTCTTCGTCCGTCTCGCGCCTGCCATTGAAGTAGCCCGGACCGATCTCGACATCGAGCGTCTTGTCCGGCGCCGTGTACCAGCGCGAACCGTAACCGACCGACAGCGACGAGTAGCGCACGTAGGCGCCGAACTTGTCGTTGACGTGCGAGCCGAGGACGAAAGCGCGGCGGCCGTCGCCCAGCAGCTTGAACGAGGCCTTGGCCGACGTCGCCCAGCGCTCGGCCGACCGCGCGCGCAGCAGCTCGCCTTCTTCGTTCTCGTACTCGTCTTCCTTGAAGTAGCCGCTGGCAATGAATTCATGGCTCCAGTCCGACGTTTCATGACGCGCGTCGATCTTGCCCGTCACCGACGTGCCGCTCGTGTTGCCGGACGTGTTGATCGCGCCGAGCTCGGCCGACGTGAACCAGCCACCATCGGGAATCGCCGGCATCATGACTTTGAGCGGCGCATGGACGTCGCCAACCTGCGGAAGATCGGGGGCCGCATTGGCCGCGCCGTGGACGCCGACAACGAGCAGCGCCAGGATCGGGGATAGTTTCATCAGCATCCGTTGAGAAGCATGGGCCGCACTGCACCAGACCTGCGCAGGGCAACCGGCCCATCGTTCGTGAATCGTTCATGAATCGTGCGCGGCAGACAGGTTGCCGCGAGTTGGCCGATATTGTAACGCAAAGGCTGCGCGATGCGGCGTGCCCGGGCACCCGGATCGCGCTGCGCACTGGCATTCAGGTCCCGACGTAGGCGATCTTGAACGCGAACAGTGCGGCAATCACCCAGACGACCGGTTTCACGCCGCGCGCGCGGCCCGTCAGCAGCTTGAGTACGGCATAGCTGATAAAGCCGAACGCAATGCCTTCGGCGATCGAGTACGTGAATGGCATGCCCAGTGCAGTGACGGCCGCCGGGATGCTTTCGGTGGTGTCGCTCCAGTCGACTTCGCCCAGATCGGCCAGCATCAGGCAGGCAACGAACAGCAGTGCCGGCGCGGTCGCGTAGGGCGGCACGACGGACGCCAGCGGCGCAATGAACAGGCACGCGAGGAACAGCGCGGCGACCGTCAGCGCGGTCAAGCCGGTGCGCCCACCGACCTGCACGCCGGCTGCGCTTTCGATGTACGCGGTCGTGCTCGACGTGCCCAGCATGCTGCCGGCGACAATGGCGCCGCTGTCCACCAGCAGCGCCTTGTTCAGGCGCTCCATCTTGCCTTCGACCAGAAGGCCGGCGCGGCGCGCCACGCCCATCAGCGTGCCGGTCGCATCGAACAGCTCCACCAGAAAGAACACCAGCACCACATTCAGGATGCCGGCCGCCAGCGCGCCCGGGATATCCAGCGCGAACAGCGTCGGCGAGATGGGGGGCGGCAGCGAGAACACGCCCTGGTAGGTATTGCCACCGAAGAAAAAGCTGAGCACGGTCACCAGCACGATGCCGATCAGGATCGCGCCGCGCACCCGTAGCCGGTCCAGCGCAACGATCACGAAGAAGCCCAGCACGGACATCAGGGCGGCGGGCTGGTGCAGGTCGCCCGCCTTGACGAGCGTGGCGTCGCTGGCGACGACGATGCCGGCGTTCTTCAGGGCGATCAGGGCCAGGAACATGCCCAGTCCGACCGTGATGCCGACCCGCATCGAGCGCGGAATGCCGTCGACGATCATCGCCCGCAGGCCGACCATCGTGACGAGGATGAACAGGCACCCCGAGATGAACACGGCGCCCAGCGCCGCCTGCCACGGTATGCCCATGCCGAGCACCACGGCGTAGGCGAAGTAGGCGTTCAGGCCCATGCCGGGTGCCATTGCGATCGGGTAATTGGCGTACAGGCCCATCAGGGCGGTGCCGCCGGCGGCGATCAGGCAGGTTGCGACGAAGACGGACGCCTTCGGCATGCCGGCGTCGCCCAGAATCGATGGATTGACAAAAATGATGTAGACCATCGTCAGGAACGTGGTCAATCCTGCCATGAGTTCGGTGCGGACGGTCGTGTTGTTGGCGCTGAGTTGGAAGAAACGGTCGAGCATGGTGATCCTGCAATGTACGGTAGGGCGAAGCATAGCATTGCGCGTCGGCGCAGCGGCGACGGATCGCGACTGTCAGGGTCCTTGCCGGGGGTGTTACCATGCGGGCACGATCATTCTTTCACCTTCATTCCCTATTTCAGACATGCCAAAAAACAAGCGTCCGGTGCCCCGCACCTCGAACAACACACGCGAACCGGACACCAATGCCCAGGCCCAGGAAATGGCCGATCTGGCGCTCGAGATCGCCGAGCGCGAAGACCTGGAAACGGGCGAACCCGACACCGTGCGCCGCGACCAGCTCGTCCTGGCCGTACGCAAGGCCGTGCGCAAGAAGCGCGACGAAGTCCTGTACGAGGCGATCGAACTGGCCCGCTACACCGATCCGCTGGCCTGCCGCGTGCTGCGCGGGTGTATCGAAGAAGAAGCAGCGACGCTGCGGGTGGGGCGCGAAGGCGGCCCGGAACACGAGATCGACGCCTTCATGGTGCCGCTGTTCGTGCGCAGCGAGGGCGGCTTGGTGGCGCAGGAACTGTTCCAGGACGAAGCAGCGTTCGACGCACTCGTGGCCAGCTTCCAGGATGGCGGCCTCGACAGTCCGGATGCGCGCGTGATCCTGCTCCAGCACGCGTTCGATCTGGGCGAGATCGACCATATCGCCTACGGCACGCTGCACGAGATGCTGCGCGAAGCAGCCGCCTCGCTGACGGAAAAGAAACTGCAGCCGGCCCCGACCATTGCAGCGAGCATGCGCGGCTGGACCGGCGAGCCGGTCGCCCCGGACGAAACCGCGCTCGAGCTGCGTTTCCTGCTCGGCTTTTCGTTCAAGCGCAGCGACGATGCCTTCTACCGGATTCCGAAAGACGAGGCCGGCAGCGACGCCTATTTCACCGCCCGCATGGACCGCTACCGTGACTGGACCGTGGCAGCGGCGCCTCTGGTGGCGCGCTGCCTGGCGGCCGACCCCGCACGGCTCGACCTGAACTTTTTATACCAGGATCTGTTTTACGGCGCCAAGGAGCAGGGCGTGGCCGAGCTGGCAACGCTGGGTGTACTGGCCGACATCAAGGGCCTGCTGCAGGCCAAGGACCTGGCGCCGGACGCCGTGCATGCGACCGTCGCGCCGATCGATATGGGTGAACACATCCTGCTGCGCGCGAACCTGTACGCGCTCGATGGCGGCCAGCCATGGGGCAGCGTCGAGAAGCCGGTCGATCTGGCTGCCGATCTGGTCGCTGAAGTCGATGAACTGTGCGACGCGCTGCTGTCGCTTGGACTGGAAGGTGTGTCGATCGCCGTGGGCTTCAGCGACGACGGCCGCGCTGAGGGCGCCGAGCCCTATCACCCGGGCTGAGCGTCGCCGCCCTGAACGGCGCGCCGTCAGGTGCGCCTGCCTGCCCTGGCGGTACTGGAATTGCCGACTCGTGGTGCGGTGCAACCTGCTTGAAACACCGATTTTACAGGGTGAATTTTGGTGAGTTTCGTCAAGTTTTTCACTTGTACTCGTAGTGGAACTTCCTGTGCCAATGTAGGACGCCTCTGACAGGAAATCATGTCAACACCCGCTTCTTCCTATGAGGCGCGACAAGAATCATCAAAAGTCCTGTTACATTTCCTGAAATATTGCTATGCACAAATCAAAAAATTAAGAAAATTGCATGTTACGATCCACTCGTCCGGCCAGGTTCCCGCGCGCAAGCAGCGGTGGTCCCGAGTAGAGAGAGCAGAACCGTCCGGCTGCACAATTACCAACAACTATAGCGCCACCAAGGCGAAAAGGAAAATTCACATGCCGACCCTCATCGTGTTCTGCCATCTCCGCTGGGATTTCGTGTTTCAACGCCCTCAGCACCTGATGACACGTCTGGCTCAACACTACAAGATTCTCTTCGTCGAAGAGCCGATGCACACGGACGGCGAAGCGCGCCTGGAAAAGATGGAAGTTGCCGACAATATCACCGTCTGCCGCCCACACACACCGATTCATCAGTGGGGATTCCACGATGACCAGCTGCCAACGCTGCAGAACCTGCTGGCCGACCTCGTGCCAGCCGGCGAAGAGCCTATTGTCTGGTTCTACACCCCGATGGCGCTGCCATTGCTGCAAGGCCTGAAGCCTTCGAAGGTGATCTACGACTGCATGGACGAGCTGGCAATGTTCAAGAACGCGCCGAAGCAGCTGCTGCAGCGCGAAAGCGCCTTGCTCAATATCGCTGACGTGGTCTTCACCGGCGGCCCGAGCCTGTACCAGTCCAAGCGCGACCGCCATGCCAATGCGCACTGCTTCTCGAGCAGCGTCGACGCGGGTCACTTCCGCCAGGCGCAGGAAGCGGCGATTTCGCATCGTGACCAGGCCCACATCGCGCATCCGCGCCTCGGCTTCTATGGCGTGATCGACGAGCGCTTTGACGTCGACCTCGTCTCGAGCATGGCCGATGCGCATCCGGAATGGCAAATCGTCCTCGTGGGTCCGGTCGTCAAGATTGATCCGGCAACGCTGCCAAAGCAGGCCAATGTGCACTACATGGGGCAGCGCACCTACAACGAGCTGCCACAGTTCCTGGCCGGCTGGGATGTCTGCCTGCTGCCATTCGCGATCAACGACTCGACCAAGTTCATCAGCCCAACCAAGGTCCTGGAATACATGGCGGCTGAACTGCCATCGGTGTCCACGCCGATCACCGACGTCAAGGTGCCATACGGTGATGTGGTCGAGATCGCTGAATCGCACGCTGACTTCATCGCAGCCTGCGAGCGCCAGCTGGCGCTGACGCCCGAAGCCCGTGCAACGATGGCAGCGCGCATGCGTGACGTCGTCGCCGGTACGTCGTGGGATCTGACCGCGCGCAGCATGCACGAGCTGATCGAGAGCGCCGTGCGCAGCAACAAGGTCGAGCGCTTCTTTGCCAGCAACCAGGAAGCCGTGCCAAGCACGCCGGATCTGGTCGCGGTTGCCCACGCGGGTTAAGCCGGGCAGCACGTGGTAGTAAAAAGGCCGGTGTCGCAAGACACCGGCCTTTTTTACGTTGGGACCTGGCACCTGCTATGCTATCTGCCGCAGCACGTCCTCGATCGCCTCCACCGTTGCCGGCTTCGTCAGGTGCGCATCGAAGCCGGCCTGCGCGGTGCGTTCGCGGTCGGCTGCGCCGCCCCAGCCGGTCAGCGCCACCAGGCGCACGGCAGCGTAGCGGGTCTGTGCGCGGATCGCGCTGGCCACCTCGTAGCCGGACATGCCCGGCATCCCCAGGTCGAGAAACACGACATCCGGCATCAGCATCGGCAGCATCCGCAGCGCCTGATGACCATCATTGGCGACCGGGGCGCTGTGGCCCAGCATCGACAGCAGCGAGGCCAGGGTTTCGGCGGCGTCACGGTTGTCGTCGACCACCAGCACGCTGCAGGGTGGCACCACAGCCGCCTTCACCGCCTCGGTTGCGGGCGGCACTGCACCGACGAGCCCGCTGGCAAGGGGCAGGCGCACCGTGAAGCGGCTGCCGGCATTGGTCCCGGCGCTGTCGGCGCGCACGCTGCCGCCATGCAGTTCGACCAGGCTGCGCACGAGCGACAGGCCGATGCCCAGGCCGCCGGAGCCTGGTTGCTGCGCCTGGCCGACCTGCGTGAACATCCGGAATACCGCTTCGAGCGCATCGGCCGCGATGCCGATGCCGTTGTCGGTCACGGTGATGACGGCGTCGTCGCCATCCCGCTCGACGCACAGCGCAATGCGCCCGCCCTTGGGTGTGTAGCGCGCGGCGTTGTTCAGCAGATTGCTGATGACCTGGGTCAGGCGTGTGGGATCGGCCAGCAGCGGCAGGGGCAGGGCAGGCAGGTGGACATCGAAGCTGTGACGCGCCGCCTCGAGCAGCGGCATGCTCGTCTCGATGGCTGCGTTCACGACCGTGGCCAGGTCGACCGGCTCGCAGCGCAGCTCGACCTGGCCGCGCTGGATACGCGCAACGTCGAGCAGGTCGTCGACCAGCAGCACCAGGTGGTCGAGCTGTCGGCCCATGATCTCGTGCACGCGGCTGACCGCAGCGGCGTCGCCCGGCGCGCGCCGGATGAATTGCAGCCCGCTGCGGATCGGCGCCAGCGGATTGCGCAGCTCGTGCGCCAGCGTGGCGAGAAATTCGGTCTTGAGCCGGTTGGCTTCGGACAGGTCGGCCGCCATCTGGCGCAGCGCCGCGTCCGACCGGCGTCGTTCGGTCACATCGGTAAACAGCACGGCGAGACGGTACGCGAACGGCCCGCCCAGGCGCGTGGCATACACGTCGTACCAGCGCGAGAGGCCCTTGACTTCGTTCTCGAAGCGCACCGGCTCGCCCGTGGTGGCAACCCGGCCGTAGGTGTCAAACCAGTGCTGTTCGAGGCCTGGCACCAGTTCGCGCGCGGTCTTGCCGATCGCATCGACGAGACCGGTGTGCTTGATGAACGCGGGATTGGTTTCGACGAAACGGTAGTCGCATGGTGCGCCGTCGGCGTCGAACAGCATGTCGATCACGCACAGGGCGTCGTCGATCGAGTTGAACACGGTGCGGTAGCGCTCTTCGCTGGCGCGCAGTTGCTGCTCTGCCTCGAGCTGGCGGGTGGCGTCGATGATCACGCCGCGCACTGACCTGGCCTTGCCCTGGCTGTCGGTGTCGACATGGCCACGTGCGATGACCCAGCGCCAGCCGCCGCCCGGCAGGCGGATCCGGTAGGTGGCTCCATACGCGCTGCACGCCGCGATCGCCGTACTGATCTCGGCCCGCGTCGACGCGACGTCATCGGGATGGATGGCGGCCAGGTAGTGCGCCAGCGGCGCGCTGCTGCGTTCGTGGCGGGGCACGCCGAACAGATCGGCCACGCGCTCGTCGGCCTCGACGCGGTCGGACGCGATATCCCACCACCAGATGCCCAGTTCGGCAGCTTCGATGATGCGCGCGAGGCGCCGGCTGGTATCGTCGAGCGCCGCTTCGGCGCGCCGGCGCTCGATCTGCGTGTCAAAGGCAGCGGTGTAGAAGCGCGCCTTGGCACGCAGGATCGTCGGCGAAAGTGGTTCGGTAAGCACGGCAATCACACCGGCGTCGTACAGCGACTCGTGCGACATCGGCAAGGGCTGCGGCAAGCCCATCGCGACGATGGGCGTGAGGCTCGAGCGCGCATTGCTGCGCACGGCGGATACGACGGCAAGCATGCCGTCGGGGTCGCCCGCGTAGCCGACCAGTACGAGGGCAAAATCCCGGCGCTGCACCTGGGCCAGCGCGTGGTCGAGGGAGGTTGCATGCACGACCGCCCTGTCAAGTTCGCGCGCGACCTGCGCCACGACGGGATCGACGGTGGCGTGCGGGCAGATGAACAGGATACAACTACTGGTGAGACTGTCGGGGCAGTCATTCGAAGTGTTCAACATGCGCCTGGCGTGCGAGTGTGTTTACTCTGACAATTTAATGCGCTGTTGAGCAAGTGTCAACGACAGACTTGCCCGACACCAAGATGGCAAGCGCGGCAGGCACTTGCCGAGCCATGACGGCATTACGGTTTCTCGGGCACCTGCTGCGACGGTACCGGGGCTTTGAGTGCCTCTGGCAGGGAATCGGCGATGCCGTTGCCCGGGGCCTGGCCAATGCGCCGCGCTTCATCGGAGTGCTGGTCCAGACTGACTTCCTCGGCCACGTCGAAGCGGCCGTCCTCGAAACCTTCTTCGCCCGGCAGCAGGTTCTCGGAGCGTTGTTCCTGGCCACCGGCGGGCACTGGGGCGTCCGGCTTGCGGTCTGCTTGTTCCTGATCGGTCATGATAATCTCCAGCATTGGTTTGATATGCGCCAATTATGTCGCAGCGACCGGGTGCGGGGCGCACGTCAACACCGACTGCCGCAAGCTGCGCGGGCGTGGCGTGGCGCGCCGGTGCGGATGCGCTACGAGAATTTTATGCTCGGGAAATTGTCGCTCAGCTAGAATGCCCGCTGTTTCCCTCAGTGTATCGTCATCATGTTCCGATTGTCCTTTGCCAGTATTGCCGCCCGCTTTGCGTTCGCCGGCGCGCTGCTGGCCTCCGCCGCCGCCCAGGCCGCGAGTTGCCCTGTCCATTACCTCGACGGCCGTCCGCCGGAAATCCAGAACCAGAAGCTGGCCGTGTCCACGCGCGAGCTGTGCTACGGCGTGTTTGGCGTCGTGCATTCGGGCGTGACCCGCACGCCCTTGTGGTCCGCCGAATATGTCCGCGCCGATAATCTCAAGCGGGCGCAGGAGCTCGACCGGGACGATAAATTCCACGCCGAGTCGCGCCTGCCGCGCGGCCAGCGCGCCGAGCTGGCCGATTACGCCCGCAGCGGTTTCGACCGCGGCCACCTGGCGCCGAACGCGAACATGCCCGACCGCCGCACCCAGCGCGAGAGTTTTTCGCTGGCCAATATGGTCCCGCAGGACCGTGACCATAACCGCAAGATATGGGCCCCGATCGAAGGCGCCGTGCGCACCATGGCAAAGAAGGAAGGCGAGCTGTACGTGATCACGGGGCCGGCATTTTTGGGCACGAGCCTGAAAAAAGTCGGCAACGTGATCGTGCCGACCCATCTGTACAAGGTCGTCTACAGCCCGCGTCAGCGCCTTGGCGCCGCCTGGCTGACCGAAAACCGGGCCGATGCCCCGATCAACGTCGTGCCGGTGGCGGAGCTCGAGCGGATCGTCGGCATCGAACTGCTGCCGTCGCTGAGCACGAAGCAAAAGGAGCGCATGCTGCGCCTGCCGACGGTCAAGCCATCCAAGAAACGTTCATAACACGGAGGATCCATGAGCAAGAAACAACCCGTCAGCTTTGTCCCGTTTGCCAATGAAGCCGATGTCGTCGGCATTGGCGCCCTGATGCTGGAAAACCGGCTCGACCGCATCACGATTGCGGGCGACGTCGACCTGACTGCGGACGTGCCCGGCCTGGCGCACGCGCGGCGTCTGCACGCGATGCTGGGCAAGATCGTCGCTGCACTGGAAGCGCGCGAGGCGTCTGGCGAGTTGCCAGCGCAATTGCCGCCGCCCGACGTCAAGACGATCGACAATCCATTCGCCTGAAAGGCCGGTCGAGAAGGGGGGCAAGACGTGGGTCGTGCGGAACTAAATTTCCGCTCGTCAATGGTGTGCGAGTTCCACCGAGAATAGAGTAATGTTGACAACATAGCGCGAACGAAAGAGGCGGCGTCGCCGCCCGCGCACGACCTACTATTTCGGAGGAACGACCATGCAACATACCCTCGTCGCGGTGTTCGACAACCGCACTGATGCACAAAACGCCATGAACGAATTGCTGTCGTCGGGCTTTACCCGCACCGATGTGCGACTGTCGACCGCCGATGCAGACACGATCGGTCAGAGCGATAGCCTGAACGCATCGTCCGATCTCGACACGACCCGCAGCGCCGATGGCGACACGGGCATCACGGCCAGCATCAAGAATTTCTTCGGCGACCTGTTTGGTTCGGATAACGCAGAGCACGCCAACCGCTACGAAGGCGCCGTCAACCGCGGTAGCCATGTGCTGACGCTGGTAGCGAACTCGCTGCCGGAAGTCGAGCGCGGCGCCGACATCGTCGAACGCTACGGTCCGACCGATATCGATGAAACCTCGAGCGGCACGCCGGATCTGGCATCGACCGGCTTCAGCAGTGGCGCGATGCACGCCGGCAGCACGATCGGCATGCAGCAGGCATCGTCGATGTCGGCACAATCGACCTCGACCTCGACCCCAATCTCGGCTGGCGCTGGTTCGGTGCAAGCCGCGGCGATTCCGTCGCTGGACAACCCAGGCGACCGTCAACTGTTCCAGCACCAGGAATCGCTGGGCACGGCCGATCTGACCAATTCGACGCATCAGGAACCGCTGGGCCAGAGCGGCCTGACCGCCACCGGCGGCACGTCCCTGCAAGGCTCGACCCTGCGTGACACGGCGCTCCAGGGTTCGGCGCTGGACGGTTCGATCCGCCAGGGTTCGACGGCCGTTGACCGCGGCGACTCGCTGCAGCGTGATACATCAATGGGCAACATCAGCAACATCGGCAACACCGGCACCAAGTTCACCGACAAGCAGCGTAATGGCGTGCGCATCTTCTCGCGCGGCCAGTCCGATGCTGCACTGGGCACGGCAACGGGTTTTGAGTCGGGTTCGGGCAGCAGCGCGATGGGCTCCCTGAGCGGCGACGATACGTACTACCGCAATCATTTCGACACCACCTACGGCGCGAGCGGCGCATCGTACGACGAGTACGCACCAGCCTACAGCTACGGTAGCGAAGCTGCCCGCAGCGGCCGCTACACCAACGGCGCCTGGGACGACATCGAAGCCGACCTGCGCAACGACTGGGACAGCCGTTACGCGACCGGTGGCGAGCCATCGACCTGGGAAAAGATGAAGGCCGCCGTGCGTCACGGCTGGGAACGCATGACGGGTGACAACGACGACGACCAGTACCGCAGCCACTACGACAGCACCTACGCGTCGACCGGCGAAAAATACGACGACCTGAAGCCGGCCTACTCGTACGGCACCGAAATGCGCCGCAACGAGATGTACCGTAACCGTCCATGGGACGATGTCGAAACCGACCTGCGCACGGGCTGGGACAACCGCATTGACGGCACCCGCGAATTTTCCACCACCGGCAGCGACAGCAGCGAGCCATCGGCCTGGGATCGCGTCAAGAATGCCGTGCGTCATGGCTGGGACAAGATGACGGACGACAACGACGACGACGTCTACTACCGCAACCACTGGAATTCGGTCTACGGCAGCACTGGTGGCGCCTACGACGAATTCCGTCCGGCCTATAACTACGGTACCCAGATGGCGCGCGAAGAAAAGTACCGCAACCGTCCATGGACCGAAGTCGAAGCCGATCTGCGCAGCGATTGGGACAACCGTTATCCAGGTGAACAGTCGACCTGGGACAAGATGAAGTCGGCAGTGCGTCACGGCTGGGAACGCATGATGCGTTAAGCCTGTCGGGTCATTGACAGAAAGAGAAACGGCGCCTGCGGGCGCCGTTTTTTTTGTTTCATTCGCGGCGTTCCGGAGGTTTGGCGTAGGGTGGACGGGTTTCCCGTCCACGCGTTCAACCGACGCCGCAGGTTGAATGCGAGGACAGCACCGCTGTCAGGCCGCCTCGGTCATCGGCAGGCTGATCCGGTTACGCCCCAGATGCTTGGCCCGGTACAGCGCCGCATCGGCAATCGCGACCAGCTGATTCGCATGGTTGTCGGGCCCGGCGATGGCCGTGGCCGCGCCGATCGACACAGTGACGTGGCCGGCGGCAAAGCGGCACGGCAGCTGCAGTTGCTCGACCCGGCTGCGGATGCGCTCGGCCACGATGGCCGCGCCCTTGAGCGACTGGTTTGGCAGCACCACGGCAAACTCTTCGCCGCCATAGCGCGCCACCAGGTCATTGGCCCGCATCTCGCTGGCCACGGCGCGCGCAACGCGCTTCAGGCATTCGTCGCCGCCCAGGTGGCCATGGGCATCGTTGTAGGCCTTGAAGTTGTCGACGTCGACCATCAGCAGGGAGAGCGGCTGCACCTGGCGCAGCGCGCGCGCCCATTCCGCATTGAGTGTGTCATCGAAGCAGCGCCGGTTGGCCAGGCCCGTCAGGCCGTCGCGGGTCGCGAGTTGCTCCAGTGCCGCCTGGGCCATTTTTTCATCGGTCAGGTCGCGCAGGGTTTCGACCACCGCCGACAGCTGGCCGCTCGCGTCGAAGATGGGACTGGCGTCCGCCGCCAGGTAGCGCCGGCGGCCAGCGCGCGGCATGTCGCACCAGCTCTCGATGGACAGCCCCGGCGTGGCGCGCCCGGCATCGCCCGGGGCGGCGAGTGCCTCGCCCGCCTGTGCCGGATCGCAACCGGTGCGCAGGACGAGATCGGCGAGGGTGGGGCGCTGAACGTCGTAGAAGCTGCGCCAATGGTCGCCCGTGCCCAGCACTTCGGGCGCCGGCACGCCGGTCAGCTGCTCGCAGGCACGGTTCCAGATCGTCACGCGCGCATGGGTATCGAGCACGAAGACCGGTACCGACAGGCTTTCCATCAACTGACCGACGAAGGCGACGTCCTGGAGCAGGGCTGTCGGGTATGCCGCGCTGCTGCTTGTGTTGATCATGAGCAGTCCTCTGCGAGTGGTAGCGCTTCGGTTTGCGGCAACCGGGTGGCTGCCGTCAGGAACCGATTCTGCTACTCGCATCAACACCTGCTATTGATCTTTAGCAAGGAGGTTTCAGCGTTGTGTTTAACGTACACGGTTGTGCGGTCGCACGCCGCTCATCGCTCATCACACGCCGCTCATCACAGGTCAATCATGCAACCACGGCCATTTCCGGCGCCAGTCCGGTGGCAGAATGCCTGACCGGCAACGACAAGGACCAGCGCCCGGCATCCCCGGCCGTGGCGACGACGCGCAGCACGCCGCCCATGGCGCGGATCTGGTCGATCAGCTCGGCCGGCAGCGAGGCGACTTCATCCGGGGCGCTGGCGCAGCCGTCGATTTCCAGCCCCAGCGAGCTGGCGTTTTCCAGCAGGCGCACGTGCAGTTCGCCGTGCTGGACCCGCGCGGCCGTGGCCAGCACATCCTGCAGCACACGAAACACGGCCAGCCGCGCGGCGCGATCCTGGCTGGCGCGCGAGCCGGGGTCGATGCCGGCCTCGAAGCGGTAGCGCATGCCGTACAGGTGCGCGTGCTCGGCCAGGCAGCGTTCGAGTGCGTGGCGCAGGCCATCGCCCGGACCGAACCCACGCAAACCGCTTGCCACGGCGCGTACGGCGCCGAGCGCACCGTCGATGTGGGTCATGGCGCCGGCCAGGCGGCTGGCCAGCGCTGGTGCCTGGGCCGACGTGGCGCTGTCATGCAGCGTGGAGAGGTCGGTACGCAGTGTCAGCAGGCGCCGGCCCAGCTCGCTCTGCAGTTCGCGCGCGATCCGCGTGCGTTCGCTGTCGCGCACGTTTTCGTTCTGGCGCACCAGGCGATACACGACGTCGTGGTTGTCGGCCAGTGCCTGCTCGGACTGCGCGCGCGATTCGCGTTCCGCCGCCAGCTGACCGTGCAGGGCCTGGGCCCGTTCTTCCAGGCCCATGCTGCGCCGCAGGCTCAGACACGCCAGTACCAGCGCCGCCAGGGTTACCAGGACGCAGGCCAGCAGCTCCGGCGCGGCGCTGCGTAGTGGCATCGGCACCATGACATAGGCGTCACTGGCGCTGGCGCTGCGAGTGACGAAGGGCAAGGTCACCAGCAAAAAGTTCGGTTTGTTCATGATTGCCCTCGTGAAGGTGTCGGAAGTTTCCGTAAGAACTTACCGCTCCGCTCATGTAGGAATATTGTTCAGTCTCAAACCTGACGTTTCCGACAGCCTCTCAGCAGTCGACGACATCCGCTGCGCCGGTGAATGCGCCGCGCTATAATGGAAGGTTGACGAGAGGCTTAACGTGACTTACAGCATTAAAGAGATCTTCTACACCTTGCAGGGCGAGGGCGCCCATGCTGGCCGGCCGGCCGTATTCTGCCGGTTTGCCGGCTGCAATCTGTGGAGCGGCCGCGAGCAGGATCGCGCCACGTCGATCTGCCAGTTCTGCGATACCGATTTCGTCGGCACGGATGGCGAGCGCGGCGGCAAGTTCAAGGAAGCGGCGCTGCTCGCCGCCGAGATCGACGGCCTGTGGCCTGCTACCTATCCAGCCAGCAAATATGTGGTGTTCACGGGGGGCGAACCGCTGCTGCAGCTCGACCGCGCCCTGATCGACGCCATGCACGAGCGCGGCTTCACCATCGCCATCGAAACGAATGGCACGCTGCCGGTGCCGGAAGGTGTCGACTGGATCTGCGTCAGCCCCAAGATGGGCTCGACGCTGGTGGTGGAAAAAGGCAGCGAGATCAAGGTGGTCATCCCGCAAATCGGGCAAGACCTGGCCGCGTACGAGCGGCTCGACTTCGAGCACTTCTTCGTGCAGGCGATGGATGGGCCGCTTGCTGCGCAGAATATCCGCCTGGCCATCGAGACGTGCCGCGCCAATCCGAAATGGAAGCTGAGCCTGCAGACCCACAAGCTGCTCCAGATTCCCTGATTTATTTACCCAATTACCTGATAAAGCAGCAATGTTGACCATTACCCGCAAGCTCGAATTCGATGCCGGACACCGGATTCCCGACCACAAGAGCCAGTGCCGCAACCTGCACGGGCACCGCTACACCCTCGAAATCACGCTGACTGGCGACGTCATCGACGCTGACGGCAATTCCGACAACGGCATGATCATGGATTTCTCCGACGTCAAGGCGCTGGCCAAGCAGCACCTGGTCGATGTGTGGGACCATGCGTTCATCGTGTACGAAAAGGACGACAAGGTGCTGGACTTCCTGTCGTCGCTGCCGGATCACAAGACCGTGGTGATTGACCGCATCCCGACCGTGGAAAACCTCGCGCAAGTGGCGTTCACGATCCTCAAGACCGTGTTCATCGACCGTTTCGGCACCGGCCTGCGCCTGCACAAGCTCGTGCTGCACGAAACGCCAAACTGCTGGGCCGAGATCACCGATGCCTGATGTATCGTCCGCAGTCGTGCATGACCATGCTGCGGATGCGGCGCACGAACGTTTCATGGCGCTCGCGCTGGCCCAGGCGCAACTGGCGTGGGACCGTGGCGAAGTGCCGGTCGGCGCCGTCGTCGTCAAGGACGGTGAAGTGATTGCGACCGGTTTCAACCAGCCCATCAGCGGCCACGATCCGACGGCGCATGCCGAAATCGTGGCGCTGCGCGCCGCCGCCGACAAGCTGGGCAACTACCGGCTGCCTGGCTGCGAACTGTACGTGACGCTCGAGCCCTGCATCATGTGCTCGGGCGCAATGATGCATGCGCGCCTGGCGCGTGTGATTTACGCCGCGACCGACCCGAAGACGGGCGCCTGTGGCTCGGTCGTGAACCTGTTCGGCGAGCCATCGCTGAATCACCACACCGGGGTGGTCGGCGGCGTGCTGGCCGATCAGGCGAGCAGCCTGCTGCGCGCATTCTTTGCCGAGCGGCGTGCATTGGCGAAGAAGGCCAGCGCAGTCTGACCCTTCGCGGGCACGTTGGCTGGCGCTGCCGGCCGACCTTGATCGTCACCGGTGGGCGCGGTAAGATGTTTTCAGACTCCACCTACCACCTTCCCGCCACCAGTGATCACTTCCCGTCTCGGCATCGCCATCGTGGCGCCCGCCGGCTGCACCAACGATCCGCTCGCCGTCGAGCGTGCCATCGCACGCTTTGAAGCGCAGGGCTGCCTGGTCCGCAATTATTACGATCACAGCTGCCTGCATCAGCGCTTCGGCGGCACCGATGAAGCCCGCCTCGCGCAACTGCATGCGGCGGTGCGAGACCCCGACATCCACCTGATCATCGCGCTGCGCGGTGGCTACGGCATCAGCCGCCTGTTGCCTGCCATCGATTTCGACGCGATTGCCGCCAGCGGCAAGATCGTCGTCGGCTTTTCCGATGTCACGGCGCTCCACATGGGCCTGATGGCCCGAACAGGGGCACTCAGCTACGCCGGTCCGATGGTGGCCGGCGACTTTGGCGCAGAAGAGGGGGTACCGTTCACGCTCGACGATTTTTGGACCTGCCTGGCGGGCCCCGCGCACACGATCCGCGAGACCGTCAGCGGCAATCCGCAGCTCGATGTACGCGGGACGGTCTGGGGCGGCAATCTCGCCATGATCGGCTCGCTCGTCGGCACGCCATACTTTCCGCAGATCGACGGCGGCATCCTGTGGCTCGAAGACATCAGCGAACACCCGTATCGCGTCGAGCGCCTGCTGCTGCAATTGATGCAGGCGGGTGTGCTGGAACGCCAGCAGGCCGTGGTGCTGGGCGACTTTTCCGGCTACCGCCTGGGACCGCTCGACAATGGCTACGACTTCGATGCCATGCTGGCATATGTGCGCCGCACGTTGCCGGTGCCCGTGCTGACGGGGCTGAGTTTCGGGCACATTCCACGGCGCGTCACGATCCCGTTCGGCGCGCAAGGACACCTGCAGTCGGATGCCGACGGTTTCAGCCTGCTGCTGTCGGATTACCCGACCGTGCGCCGCGCCTGAAGGCGCGTCGGATAACGGCACCCGGTAACGGCGCCCGCCAATCCAGCCCATTCGCCCTGCAGGGCATGCGATGGTAAAATAGCCGGTTAATCAAATACGCTTTTTGGGGTCATACAGTGCTATCCACAGCCAACATCACGATGCAAT
>Ga0308160_10002475_pt1 | contig 22296 bp, 17 predicted proteins | sample PhyFR1_FD_201036 | JGI IMG/M metagenome (GOLD analysis project Ga0308160, IMG submission 201036) | Phyllosphere microbial communities from UC Gill Tract Community Farm, Albany, California, United States - DLSLF.R1 | ecosystem: Host-associated > Plants > Phyllosphere > Unclassified | place: USA...
CGGCGGAAAGTCCGCGCACCAGCCGGTCGAGGTCGGCCTGAGTGTGGTCGGCCCGCACCACCGCGGACAGCACGGCGCCGGGCCGGCAGCGGGGCAGCTGGACGAGTGCCTCCACACCCCTCGCAGTCAGGGCCGCATGCCACCGTCGCGCCAGCGGCAGCGACGCCACCCGGGTTCCCACGATGGGAAACGGCTGTCCCATCGGAGGCAGCCCCAGCCCGCGGAACGCCTGCCGGAGCCACCGGGTCAGCCGCCACAGCCTGGCCCGCAGGGCGGGGAGGCGGCCGTTGCGGAGGGCCCCGATCCCGGCGGCAAGGTCGGCGGCCGACGGCGGGCTGCTGTGCATCCGGTTCTCCCCGTTCCGGGCCAGCAGGTCAATCGCGGCACGGTCGCCGGTGATCACCGTGACCGGGGTGCCGTACGCCTTGGCCAGCGACCCCAGCCACAGCACATGCTCGTGGTTCAGCCCCAGCCAGCGCGCCGTGCCGGTCCCGTCGCCAAAGCCGCCGCCCGCAAAGTCCGTATCGCCAAGACCGCCGTGCCCGCCTGGGCGACGTCCGCCGTCGTGATTCCTCCTGCCCAGTACGCCGAACGCCAGCGAATCATCCACGATCACCCGGCCGCCGGTCTTTCCGGCCAGCGCCTGCAGCCGGGCCAGGGGAGCAGGCCGTCCGCAGCCCTGGCACCAGCCGTCGGTCACCAGCCACGTCCGCGTTGAGGGCACGACGGCGGGCGGCCGGAAATGCGGGTACGTCGCCACCCGCATGCCGCGGGATACGGAGGCCCGGCAGGCCCAGTGGGTAAGGGGATAGGCGCCCTCGTCCACCAGGAGAAGGTCCCCGGGGCGGGGGATTGACTGCAGGACGTCCATCATGCCGTGCAGTGCGGAGCGCGCCACCAGGCCGGCGCCGGCGTGCTGGCGGGCGGCCACAGTTGAGGCGAGGTCCGCGGCGGCCGGCAGCTCCCGCAGCGCTGCCGGCACCCCCGTGGTGAACTCCGCCCACGGCGCCAGTGAGGCGCTGGGGTGGTGCTGGCCCAGGAACAGTGCGGAGGTGAAGTCCGTCCCGCGCAGCGGGCTAGACATCTCCTGACCCGGCCATCGCCTAGTACCGCACAAGCTTCCGGGCCAGCCGGCGCTGCAGCAGCGCCGACGGCATGGTGGTGTCCACCCGCTCGCTGAGGTCCGCCCCTGTCACGGCCCGGTAGGCGTGGATGTAGCGCTGCACGGACGGCTTCCACTTGAGCGCCCAGTTCTTGGCGTCGTCGCTGGCCATGCCTGACTCGTTCCACCGGCCGTGGCGGACGGACAGCAGCAACTGCTCGCCGTGGACGGCCAGGTCGTAGAAGTGGGTCACGCTGGTATCGGCCCACTCCTGCATCAGCTTCATGGTGTCCACCCGGCCCATCCATTCCTCCTGGTAAGGCACCATGGTGCGGCCGCCCAGGAACTCGCGCATCTCCGGCTGGGCCAGCATCCACTGCACGTCCAGGGTCTCGATCCGGGCGGTCAGTGAAACGTCGGCGAACTGGTTGTTGGCTCCGGCCGCGAGGACCAGGTGCAGTTCCTGCAGGTTGCTCAGCAGCGGAAAGGCGTCCGCGTCCACGGTCTTGTCGCTGAACTCCTTGTAGTAGCGGTGGCAGGCGTTGAGCAGGCCATGGAAGGCGTCCAGGAACTGGGTCCGCCGTTCCACGAGCGTCTCCGACGGCGGGATGGCCCGGCCGATCAGCTGCAGCCCGTACTGGTACTCGTACTCGGCGGCGCGGCGGCGCAGCGAGAGCCGGTCCTTCTCCGCCTCGGCCAGCCCCCAAAGGAGGCCTCTCAGCGGCAGGAGCGGGCTGACGGCGAGCCGGGACAACGCGTCCCCGCCGGCCGGAGTCCGCCGGTTCTGGAACCGGGCAATGATCCGGTTCAGCGACTGGAACAGCATGCCCTCCTCCAGCCAGTACACGTAGATCAGCTCGACGAAGGGCACCAGGTCCAGCGGGTAGGGGCCGTTGGGGATGCCGCTCGGGAAGGGGCTGGCGAGGTCCTTGTCCTGGTCGCTGACGTAGGACAGCGGAATGGCCTGGCTGCTGTGCGGGGCCGGTCCCCAACTGGTGCCCTTCTTGCCCGATCCGAACTTGTTGCCCAGCGCCCCCTTGGAAACGAATTCGACCGAGAGGGCGTGCAGGTTCTGGTACGTCATCCCGCCGAAGGGCGGGAAGGCATTGAAGCTCTTCTTCCGTGTCTTCGCGAATGCGGCGAAGTTGGTGTAGGTCAGGTTCCCGGATACCCCGGAAATGAACTCCCAAAGCTGGGAATGGCCGCTGTTGGGGGAGGCGTTCGGTTCCAGGGCCACCTTGACCACCGGTGCGGACTCGGGCGCCTGCACATCGATCCGGTCGATGATGGTCCAGTTCCCTACGATGCCGCGCATGTTGGGCCGGAACCGGATCCTGTACTCCATGGCCTCGGGAAGCTGGACTTTCAGGTCCAGGGCCTTGCCGCGGCTCATGGTCTTGCTGAAAACGCCGCCCTTGTTCCCGCCGATGGGCACGCTCCTGCCCCGTTCGTCCAGGACCTGGAAGTCGTAGTCGCCCAGTGGGTCCGAAGATTCCAGTTGGAACCGGATGCCCACGTCCTGTCCGGCGTAAACCGGTGCAACCGGCCGTCGATTGAAATCCATGGCTATCTCCTTGTTGTTAGTGCTGGTGTGCTGGGGTTCTGCGGTGCGTGCAGGCCCGGTGGTGCGGGGCTGCCCATGAGGTCCAGGCTGCTGCGCACGGCCCACGCGGTGAGCAGGGATGACAGCTGGGCGTTTTCCTCCCCGGCGGTGATCCGGCCGGCGGCCTTCGCCTGGCCCAGCACGGCGAACACCAGGGCGGGCCGTTGCCGGGCCATGATGCCGAAATCGTTGCCCCAGGCTTCGTGCAGGCTCAGCAGCCGGTCGGGCTGCCGCTGGCGGACGGGCCAGATGGTGCCCAGCTTCCGGCCGCCGGCCAGGGCCACGGGGTGGTTCATGAGGACCTCCACCAGGCTGCCGATATGGGACTCGTGTTTCCTGATCCAGGCGAGGTGGTGGTCCGGGAGGCCGGCCACCGGGTACATCGCCCGCCACACCGCCGCCAGCTCCCGCCACTGCGGGTGTGGGTAGAGGGCGTTGCCCAGTGCCGCGGAGATCAGCACCCGCAGGTACGGCATCGGGTGGGGGTCGGTGCCGCCGGGGCGGAACACAAAATAGCGGGGAAGGCTGACCACCGCCAGGAGGCCCACCGTGGAGGTGATACCCACCGTGGCCACGGACCACATGTCCGCCACGATTTCGCTGATCCAGAGGGACCACACGTCCCAGCCGCCGTCCGGGTCCTGCGCTGCCCGCCGGTCCAGCTCGGCCCGAAGTGAAGTGACCAGGTCCAGCTGCGCGGCCCCCTGGTGGCCCACCTCGTGCGCCAGGGAGGACGCGATCCCGCTGCCCACCATCCGCTCCCGGGGTAGCCGGATGATGCCCACCGGGTTGGGCTTGCCGCCGGGCAGCCGGGTCTTGGCGCGCCGGATCGCAGCACCCGCGCCCCGGGCGAGGTAGACCACCAGCCGGGCGTCGCCGTCGTCGTACCGTCCCAGCCGCAGCGCATCCTGGGCGAGGATGTCCAGCCCGGAAAGCCAGACCCCCGTGGAGTGTTCGCTGCGCTGGGTGACCACCTCGGTGAACATGTCGAACTGGGACAGGACCACGTTGAACTGGAGGCGGATGAGGACGAAACGGCGCTGCTGTTCGGCGGGGGTGGCGGTCCGCCCGTCGCTGTGCAGCCAGTCGAGGAAGTCCCCGATCTGGACACGCAGTTCGTGGCGTCCGGTGTGCAGGAACCGTTCGATCAGCAGCTGGGCGTCGCGGGGGAGGGCGGCGGCGAGGACCATTGTTTCGTGCATGACGAAAGGCTTGATCTGGTCCAGCCGCGACATCAGGCCGGTCGCTTCACTCTCGATCAGCGCCGTGCCGATGCTGTTGGTGTCCACCTCGATCGCCTGCCGTCAGCCGTCTGCCGTGTCCGCTCCGCCGGTCAGAAACCCAGCAGGATGACGCGCCCGTTGCGGCGGATCCAGCGGCCCTCGTCCGCGCCGCCGTCCTGGCCGCCGCCCTGGCCGGCGTCGGAATTTCCGTTCTGCTGGCCGCTGTCCCAGCCCTCGTCCGGGGCGCCCCAGGTGGCTCCGGAGTACTGGTTGTTGTAGATCCGGGTGCCGCCGCGGTAGCCCTGGTTTCCGCGCCGGGCGGCCTGGCGGGCGCGCAGCAGGGACGGGGCGTAGCGGCGGGCGGCTGCGGTGGCTGCGGCGCGGGCGGCCGCGTTGGGCGGGACCGAGACGGGGGTCCGCGCGGCGTTGCGGTAGGCGGCCCGGGCGAACCGGACGTAGCGGCGGGCGGCTTCTTCCTCGGCCTCGGATTCGTCCATGGACTCGGCTTCGTCGGCTTCGAGCAGGCCGCCGGCCATGGAGCCGAGCTTGCTGCCGATGGCTGTCCCGACGCCGGGAGCCACGAAGGAGCCGATGGCGCCTCCCACGATGGGCAGCGCCGTCTTGGCCACCGATTTGAGCGCGCCGCCCAGTGCTTTGCCGATGGGGGACTTGATGAACTTGGAGGCGCCCCGGACCACGCTGCGGGCCAGGCTGCCCAGGAACTGGTCCAGTTCCTCCTCGGAGCTGACGCTGAGGAGTTCCATGGCCAGTTCGGTTTCGAGGTTCCCCTCGTGGTCCGATTCGCCTTCGTAGCCGAAGCCGCCTTCGTCCTCTTCTTCCTGCGCCCAGGGGCTGGCGGACTCGGTCTCGTAGTAGGTGCTCATGGCAATGTCCTTTGGGTTGGGTGGTGCTCGGGGGTGGGTTGTGCCGGGTTAGCGTGCGTTGAGGATGACGATGTTGCGGCCGCGGCGGATCCACCGGCCGCCGGAACGTCCGGACTGGCCGGGCTGGCCGGGGCGTTTGAGGAGGCCGGGGAGGTGTTGCCGGGCCGCGGCGGTGGCTGCCTGCTGCGCTGCCTGGACGGCGGGCACACTCTTGGGCGTGGCGGCGGTCCGCTGCGCGGTGTCGGTGGCGAAGCGGACGAAGGCGCGCGCGGTTTCCAGGTCGCGGTCCTCGGCGGAGAGGCCCTCCAGCTGCAGGCCGGATTCGAACTTGCTGCCCAGCCACTTGCCCACCTGTCGTCCGGCCTGGCCGCCGGCGCCGGGGACGAAGTAGTTGCCCACCGCCTGTCCCAGCTGGGGAAGGGCCTTCCTGGCGGCGGACTTGAGCACGTTGCCCACGGCCTGTCCCGCGGCGCTGCCGGCGAAGTCGCGGGCGGCGGAGAAGGCCTTCTTGGCCAGGTCGCCGAGGAACTGGTCCAGTTCGTCCTCGTCGCTGACTTCGAGCAGTTCCGCGGCGAGGGCGAGCTCGTCGGCTTCGCGGCTGTCCGCCTCTCCCCACAGGCCCCCGGCCTCGCCGGCGTCTTCGCCCTGGAACGGTGACTCGTCCTCGTAGGAGTAGCCGGACTCCTGTTCCATCACCTCGCCCCAGGTGCCTTCGTCCTGGCCCTCGAACAGTGCCCTATCGATGTCGTGCATGAGTATTTCCTTTCCGGAGTCTTGCAGGCGCCGTGGGAGGCACCATCGCGGAACACCGCATACCCTCTTACTGCACAATTCGTGCCACCTTTGGCGGCTGGGCTGCGGCAGGTCTGGGGGCCGGGTTTCCGGGGTGCGGCGCGGGCCGTCCGGGCCGCGGGGCGGCGCAGGCCCGAACGCAGTTTCGCGGCCGCGAAGGGGGATTCGCGGGGCGCGGCTAGACGTCCTGGTTCAGGGAACGCCGGTACTTGTTCACCGTCCGCCGGGCGAGGGTGAAACCGTTGCGGGCCAGCTCTTCACGGAGCTTCTGGTCCGATGCGGCGCCGCCCGTGAGGGCCTTCTGCAGCACAGCCCGGGCCGCGAGGCCTTTTCCGAAAAGGCATGAAAGGTCGGTGACGGACCCGGTGGGGAGACGGAGCCGCTTGCCGTTGACGGCCCGGCTTACGGTGGACGGGTGCAGCCCGATTTCCTGGGCGACGGCGGTGCGGGTCAGGGGGTGGTGGTGGCCGGGGCCATGTTCCAGGAAATCCTTCTGATGGGCCACGGCGCATTCGGTGATCCGGAGCAGTGCACCGGCGCGGCGGTCAACCTGGTACAGGAGGCGCCGGGCAGCATGTTCGTGGCCGGCCAGCCATTCTTTCGCCCCGGACGCTGCCGGCACCCCCGTTGCGAGATCCGCCACCTGGAGCCCGAACCATGCGCTGGCGGGAACCTCCACCTCCAGTGACCCGTCCGGGCGACGGTACAGGAACACGTCGGCCGTCGGGGCAGGGGCTTCTGCCTCGTTCGCCACGAACGCGGCGAACGGTTTCAGCCGATCCCTGATGATGTCCAGCCCGGCCAGGACCTGGTCCGCGGTCAAGCCCATGGCGCGGACGACGACGCCGGTGCTTCCCGTGGCAAGGTCGCCCAGGTGCTCGCGGACAAGGCGGGGGAGCCACGGCGGGGCCAGGCCGGCGTCGGCCAGCACCTCAGCCTGGGCAGCCAGCAGTTCGGTGACGCTGGTGGCGGCGATGCCGGGCGGCCCGACGGCCCGGATGGCCCGCAGCGCCTCGTGTACCTGCCCGGGGTCCAGGCCTTCGGCGGCGGCAATTTCCCCGGGTCCGCAGTCCAGGAGGCCACGTGCTGTCAGGTGGGCGAGAACCTGTCCAAGGGCGTGCCTGCAGTCGGCCCTGATGTCCAGGCCGGCGTCGGCTTCCAGCGTTGCGAAGGGGTCCACCCCCTGCTCAGGGCCGTCGCGCAGGGCGGACACGCCGGGGTGCCCGCGGCAGCGGGAACACATACCCGAAGTTACGTGCCGCCCGCAGCCCGGGCAGGGGTGCCCGTCGGCCCGCTCCAGGACGGGGTTCTGGGCGAGGGCGCGCTCGGTGGCCTCTGCCACTTCGTCGTGGGTCATGGCCAGCATGCCCATGGCATTCAGCAGTCCGGGCAGCGCGCGGAGTTCGGTGTGGACTCCCACCTGCAGCTGCAGGCCGGGCCCGGTCCGTCCGGTAGCCATGGCGCCCTCCAGCCCCTCCCAACGCCCGTCATGCAAGGGGACCCTGCAGCCGGTTGTCCTTCCGGCCATTCCCCCCGCCCACCGGTTGGCAAGCCGGCGCGCACTGAGCTTACGCCCGTGCAGGTGGCAGGGGTAGGGGACTGCAGGCTCGAGCGGGTATGCCGGGGCTAAGCCGTGGTCAGTACCGTCTTCAGCCAGCCTTCCTCGCGGCGGTCAAAGTTCAGGTAGGCGTCCACCACATCGGTGATCGGCTCATGCTGGGTGATGAACCGGGTGGGGTCGAACACACCGGAGGCCACCAGGTCCACCAGTGGCGGGGTGACGGAGCGGTGATCACAGTTGCCCATCCGGAGGGTCAGGTTCTTGTTCATCGCCTGGCCAATCGGATAGGAGGTCATGGTGGGCCCGTAAACCCCGATGATGCCAATCCGGCCGTACTTCCGCACCGTTTCCACGCTCCACTGTGAAACCTGCGACGGCGCGTTGCCGGGGACCCAGTTGTCGCCCTGGATGTTGGTAGTGGGCGCCACCTCGTCAACCTCCTGGGCGAACTGTTCGGCCTGCTCCTCGCTTTTCGCAGCCGCCGGGCCGGCCCAGGGCCGCTGCGCATCGACGCCCACGGCATCAATGACCGCGTCCACCCCGATGCCGAGTGTGGCCTCCTTCACGGCCTCCACCGGGTCCTCGCTGTTGAAGTTGATAACGTCCGCGTTCTGGTCAAGGGCTTGGACCAGCCGGGTCTCGATGCCATCAATGGCGAACACCCGGGATGCGCCCTGCCGGAAGGCTGAAGCGATGGCCAGCTGCCCCACGATGCCCGCCCCGTAGACGGCCACGGTGTCACCGCGCCGGACACCCGCCAGCTGCGCACCGAACCATGAGGTGGGAAAAATGTCCGAGAGCAGAATCGCCTGTTCGTCGCTGACGTTCTCCGGGATGGCCGTGAGTGTGTTCGAGGCCCAGGGGATGCGGGCATACTCAGCCTGCAGGCCGTTGACGGGACCGGTGGTCTCCGGACCGCCGAAGAAACAGGTGCCGGCCTGGGGCCCATTCGGGTTGGCGGTATCGCACTGGGCCGTGTGCCCTGCACGGCAGTGCCAGCACACCCCGCAGGACATGGTCGAGGACACGATCACCCGGTCGCCCGGCGCGAACCGGCGCACGGCCTTGCCCACGGCCGTCACCTCGCCCACCGCTTCGTGGCCGAGGATGGTCCCTTCCTTCATGCCGGCCATGGTGCCGCGGATGAAGTGCAGGTCCGTGCCGCAGATCGCGCTGCGGGTGATCCGGACGATCGCATCGTTCGGGTCGAGGATGGTGGGATCGTCCACGGTGTCCAGCCGGATATCGCCTTCGCCGTGCCATACAAGAGCTTTCATGATGTGACTCCTTACGCGGCTCCGCATTACCGCAAAGCCGTCTGGTGGGTTCCGGTCATCAGGCGCTTCACCAACCGCTGGAGGGAGCGCCCAGCTGCAAGATAGTAAGCCTACTGCCTATATTGCCGTCGAACCAGAGGGCAGTCAGCGGGGCAGCAGTGTCTGAAGAATCGCTGTTGCCAAAGCCAGGCCACTCCCGCGGCGCGCTGCCGGAGTGGCGTCATCAAGGATGACCAAGTACTTGATTTCCTTTCCGGGCAAGGGCCAAGCCATGAAGCTCACCGAGGAGGAGTTTCCCGCTGTCGTGGCCGAATCCCACGCCGTCATTGAAGAGGGCCAAGGCTGCCGGCGTCTACGTCTTCGGCGGCGGCATCGCCGAGGATGTGGCACCGGTGCTGGTGCAGGCCGACGGCTCGGTGGGCACGGACATCTATCCGGGCTCGGACATCACCGGTGGGTTCACCGTGCTGGAGCTGCCCACCCGCGAGGATGCTGAGGAATGGGCGCGGAAGATCGCCGTGGCGTGCCGTTGCGCGCAGGAGCTGCGCGAGTTCATGTACGACCCCGCCAGCTGAGGGCATCCGCCGGCTGAAGAAGTCCGCCGGACGAAGAAAGCACAAAGCGCCCGGCTCCACCAAGGGAACCGGGCGCTCTGAGCGTGCGGTGTTACTTTTCCCGCTGGGCGGGGGCGGCGGCGGGGCCAGTGGCAGCGTCGTCAGCGTCCGTGAACCGTTCGCTGAGCTGGGCTTCCACGGCCTCGTTGACCTGGTCCGCCAGGTGTTCCTGGTAGTGCTCCTGCACGGAACCGGCCATGGTGTCCTGGACGTGCTCGGCCACGTGTTCGGTCACGTGGGCTGCCATCTGGTCCCGGGCCAGCTTGCGCTGCGCGCGCATCAGGGCGCGGTGTTCCAGATGGAAGGCCTTGGCCGTGGCAACGCACATGAGGATGATGACCACACTGAACGGCACCGCCGTGAGGATCGCCGCGGTCTGGATGGCTTCAAGGCCGTTGGCCAGGAGCAGGGCGATGGCCACGGCCGCAGCAGCCAGGGCCCAGAAAATGCGCAGCCAGTTCCGTGGTTCCACGTCCCCGCCGGTAGCGATCATGCCCATCACCAGCGCGCCGGAATCTGCGGAGGTGATGAAGAAGATGGCAATCAGGAGGAGCGCGCCGATGGTGAGTACTACGCCTCCGGGAAGGTTGCCGAGGAGGTCGAACAGGGCGCCCTCGGTGTCCACGCTGCCATCCTCGGCCACCAGGCCGCCGGAGCCGAATAGCTGCCGGTGGATGGCTGCGCCGCCCAGCACGGAGAACCAGAGGAATCCCATGGCGGTGGGCACCAGGAGGACGCCCGCCACGAATTGCCGGACCGTGCGGCCCTTGGAGATGCGGGCAATGAAGATGCCGACGAACGGCGCCCAGGAAATCCACCAGCCCCAATAGAACGTGGTCCAGGCGGCCTGCCAGGCTTCGCCTTCGGCGCCGGAGAACGCCAGGGTGTTGAAGGTCAGCCCAATGACGTTCTGGAGGTAGTTGCCAATCGACTGCACGAACTCGCGGAGCAGGAACAGGGTGGGGCCGGTGAACAGGACCACCAGCATCAGCAGCCCGGCCAGGACCAGGTTGGTGTTGGAGAGCCATTTCATGCCCTTCCCTACACCGGAGACCACCGAAACGATCGTCAGCGTGATGATGCAGAGGATCAGGCCGATCTGCGTCATGGTGGTGGCCTGGGCGATGTTCGCGTGCTCCAGTCCGGCGGAGATCTGCAGGACGCCAAGTCCCAGGGATGTGGCCACGCCGAAGAGCGTGCCCACCAGGGCCACAACGTCGATCAGGTTGCCCCAGCCGCCGGCCACGCGCTTGCGTCCCAGCAGCGGCTCAAGGGTCCACCGGATGGAGATGGGGCGGTTTTTGCGGTGCACGGCGTAAGCGATGGAAACGCCCACCACCACGTAGATGGCCCACGCGTGCAGGCCCCAGTGCAGGTAGGTCTGTGTCAGGGCCTGCTGGGCCAGGACGGTGGGCGTTCCCTCGACGCCGGGCCGCGGCGAAGAGAAGTGGCTGAGCGGTTCGGCCACTCCAAAGAAGACCAGCCCGATTCCCATGCCGGCTGCGAAGAGCAGGGCAAACCAGGACATCATGCTGAATTCCGGTTCGTCCTCGTCCTTGCCGAGCTTGATGTCGCCGTAGCGGCTGATGCCGATCCACAGGGCAAACACGACGAAGAGGGCGACGGCGGCCACGTAGTACCAGCCGAACCACTTAATGACGTTCGTTTGGACGGAGCCAAACAGGTCCGTTGCGGCGCCCGGGAAAATGGTTGCGAAGAGGACAAAGACGAAGATGATTGCGGCGGCGGGCCAGAATACCCACGGTGCCACCTTGTGGACGTCGGCGGCGGCCTGGTCTTTGCTCCGGCCTGCGCTGCCGGGCGGTGCCTCCCCGTGCGGCGGGTCGGTCTTCTTTGTGCCGGATATGGCGGACATGAGTGATACCCCTTATGCGCCTGTGGCGCTCAGACTGCTTTGGTTCGTTATGTACGTTTACGGTCGTCTGGTGCTGGATTGTCGAGTGCAACCTGCAGTCTACGGAGGGCAGCGGCTCGGCCGGATATCAGAATCCCTGAGGTGCTGCATCGATACGGGATCGAAACGTGGCAGGCCGCCATTGTGAGCTGGGTCGCCGAATGTCCAGGGTTGTTGGGTCATGGCAGGGTCAGCGCCTTGCGGGCTCCGAAGCGCGCACGACGCCGGGACAGGCCCGCCGCTGCCAGCTTGCGTTCCAGCGTTCCCGGTTCCATCAGCTCCGCCCCGTCGCAGCGCATCACCTTCAGCGCAGTTGCGCGGATCCGGTTCTCGCGGTTCTTTTCCGCCGCGACGGCCTGCGATGGGTCCGCCCGTTGAGGTGTTCAGGCTTGAGGTCATTGTCCTCGCCAGCAAATTCACCCGCAACCATTGGACCGAAGAACGCGTACGACGCCGGCGCCTCGCCACGAGTGAGCGCGCGTTGGGGAGAGCCGCCGCAAGTGAGCGGGCGTCGGGCGGCGCCCCACCACGAGTGAGCGCGCGTTGGGGGGAGAGCCGCCACGAGTGAGCGCGCGTCGAAAAGGGGCGGCACGCTTGACGCCCCCAAACGCTTCCGCATATCCTGAACGAACGGTCGGTAAATAAATCCGCGCCGTCCCGGAAGGTCATTGCATAGGAGCAACCATGGCAGCGCAGAACCTGCAGTCAGTGCCCGCTGAGCCCACAACCGCCCAGGCCCAGGCGGCCCAGCAAGAAGCGGACACAGCCGGCCAGGCCCACTTCGACCGCGTCATCGCCGAAGATTCACGCATTGAGCCCAAGGACTGGATGCCGGCCGCCTACCGCAAGACGCTGCTGCGCCAGGTGTCCCAGCACGCCCACTCTGAGATCATCGGCATGCAGCCGGAAGCCAACTGGATCTCACGGGCCCCCAGCCTGAAGCGCAAGTCCATCCTGATGGCCAAGGTCCAGGACGAGGCCGGCCACGGGCTCTACCTCTACAGCGCCGCCGAAACCCTGGGCCAGTCCCGGGACAAGATGATGGATGACCTCATCGCCGGCAAGGCCCGCTACTCCAGCATCTTCAACTATCCCGCACTCACCTGGGCGGACATGGGCGCCATCGGCTGGCTGGTGGACGGCGCAGCCATCTGCAACCAGGTTCCGCTGTGCCGCGCCTCCTACGGCCCCTACGGCCGCGCCATGGTCCGCATCTGCAAGGAAGAGTCCTTCCATCAGCGCCAGGGCTTCGAGATCCTCCTGGAGCTCTCCAACGGAACGGCAGCGCAGAAGCAGATGGCGCAGGACGCCGTGAACCGCTGGTACGCCCCGGCGCTGATGATGTTCGGCCCGCCGGATGACGATTCGCCCAACTCCAAGCAGTCCATGGCCTGGAACATCAAGCGGTTCAGCAATGACGAGCTCCGCAGCCGCTTCGTGGGCATGATGGTGGAGCAGGTCAGGGTCCTGGGCCTCACCCTCCCGGATGACCAGGTCCGCTACAACGAGGACACCAAAAAGTGGGAGCACGGCCCGCTGGACTGGCACGAGTTCCAGGAAGTGCTCGCCGGCCGCGGTCCCTGCAACGCCCAGCGGTTGGAACGCAGGCGGGAAGCGCACGACGACGGCGCCTGGGTCCGCGAGGCAGCGGCGGCGTATGCGGCCAAGCAGGTTAACAAGCAGAAGGAATACGCAGCATGAGCCCCCACGGCAACCCGGAAGCCCCCGCAAGCGGCGCCGCAGAAATCAACCGCGAAGCCCCCAAGGTCAGCCCGGCACCCGAGCAGTCGGCACCACAGGAGCACCACGACCGCAGCGCCTGGGGCCTCTGGGAGGTCTTCGTCCGGTCGAGCCGCGGCCTGAGCCATGTGCACGCCGGCTCGCTGCACGCCCCCGACGCCGCCATGGCCCTGAGGAACGCACGCGATCTCTACACCCGCCGCAACGAGGGTGTCTCCATCTGGGTTGTCCCGGCCGACGCCATCGCCGCCAGCGATCCGGACTCCAAGGGCTCGTTCTTCGAGTCCCCGCAGGGCAAGGACTACCGGCACGCCACGTACTACACCAAGAGCGAAGGGGTAAAGCACCTGTGAGCACCGCCGAAACCACAGGCCACGGCGACATCTCCACCGGTGTGGCCGGCGGCGATTCCAACGCCTCCGCCACCAGGATCACGCCCGGCAACGCCCTCCGCCCGGAGGACATCGCCCTTGAGGTGAAGACAGGCCTGGCCAAGCCCACCGAGGACGTGGCGGAATACGCGCTGCGGATCGGTGACGACGCCCTGATCCTCGCCCAGCGCCTGGGCCACTGGATCTCCCGCGCCCCGGAGCTGGAAGAGGACATCGCCCTGGGCAACATCGCCCTGGACCAGCTGGGCCACGCCCGCAGCTTCCTCACCTACGCCGGCGGCGCCATGACCAACGAGGACGGGTCCGCCAAGTCCGAGGATGACCTGGCCTACTTCCGCCGCGAGCACGAGTTCCGCTCCGTCCAGCTGTTCGAGCAGCCCAACGGGGACTTCGCGGCCACCATCGCCCGGCAGTTCGTGGTGAGCTACTACCAGTTCGAGCTGTACCGCCGCCTGACCGAGTCCACGGACGCCACCCTGGCTGCCATCGCCGCCAAGGCCGTGAAGGAAGTGGATTACCACCGGGACCACAGCGCCCAGTGGGTCCTGCGCCTGGCCGGCGGCACGGACGAGTCCCGCCGCCGCATGATCCACGGTCTGCGCACCATGTGGCCCTACGTTGCCGAACTGTTCCGCGACGATGAGCTGACGCAGCGCCTCGCCGAGGCGGGCGCCGCCGTCGTACCTTCCTCGCTCAGGGAGGACTTTGACCGCCTGACCGGCGAGGTCCTGGCAGAAGCCGAACTGGAGGTGCCGGACGTTCCGGCAGCCCCCGGCGGCGGCCGCGAGGGCCGGCACTCGGAACACCTGGGCTACCTCCTGGCGGAGATGCAGGTCCTGGCGCGCGAACATCCCGGGGCGAGCTGGTGACCGTGTACATTTCGGACTTCGAGACCCGGACACGCACCCCGCGGCAGCGTGCATGGCAGATCGCCGCAACGGTGTGCGATCCGGAGATCCCCGTGCTCACCATCGAGGACCTGGGCATCCTGCGGGACGTGCAGGTGGCTGAGGGGGACCGGATCACCGTCACCATCACGCCCACGTACTCTGGCTGCCCGGCCATGGACGCCATCCGGGACGATGTGAAAACCGCGTTTGCCAAGGAAGGCTACGCGGATGTCACCGTGGACCTGGTGCTCGCCCCGGCCTGGACCACGGACTGGATGACCGAGGCCGGCAAGGCCAAGCTGCAGGAGTACGGAATAGCCCCGCCCATTGGCAAGAGCGACGCCGCCCGGCATGCGGGACCCATCCGGCTGCAGATGGCCGTGAAGTGCCCGCAGTGCTCCAGCCTGCACACCAAGGAACTCACCCGCTTCGGTTCCACGTCCTGCAAGGCGCTGTATGTGTGCCAGGACTGCAGGGAACCGTTCGACTACTTCAAAGTCCTCTAAGGAACCGCCATGACTGTTGTCCGCCAGACCGCCGCCGAGGAGGCCCAGGCCACCGGCCGCCGTCGTCCGTCCTTCCACACCCTTGCGGTGAAGGAGGTGCGCCGGCTCACCGAGGACGCCATCGAGGTTTCCTTCCACGTGCCCGCGGAGCTCGCCGGCAAGTTCGACTACCTGCCCGGCCAGTACGTGGCCCTGCGCACCACACTGCCGGACGCCGACGGCGAACCGCACGAGGTGCGCCGCAGCTACTCCATCTGCGCCGAGCCGCGCAGCTTCGAGGACGGCAGCAGCGAGATCCGCGTGGCCGTGAAGAAGGACCTGGGCGGGCTGTTCTCCACGTGGGCCAACGCCGAGCTGAAGGCGGGGGACACCCTGGACGTGATGAGCCCCATGGGCGCATTCGTGTCCAAGCACGGCCGCGACGGCGTGGCCGTGGAACAGAACGTCATGAACTCCATGAACCGTCCGCAGGACATGGCAACCGAGCTGGCGGGCGAGGCCGGCAGCTTCGTGGCCATCGCCGCGGGCTCCGGCATCACCCCGGTGATCGCGATCGCCCGGACGCTGCTGGGCGCAAACCAGGAGACCCGGTTCGACCTGATCTACGCCAACAAGGCCGCCATGGACGTGATGTTCCTGGAGGAGCTGGCGGACCTGAAGGACAAGTACCCGCAGCGGCTGGCCATCCACCACGTGCTGAGCCGTGAGCAGCGGATCGCGCCGCTGCTCTCCGGCAGGATCGACGCCGAGAAGCTCCAGGCGCTGCTGGGCACCGCCATCCACGCGGACGATGTGGACGAGTGGTTCCTGTGCGGGCCGTTCGAGCTGGTTCAGCTGTGCCGGGACACCCTGGCCGAGCGCGGCGTGAAGCCGGAGAACGTCCGGTTCGAGCTGTTCACATCCGGCAAGCCGGACCGCCCGGAGGGGAACGCCGGCCGTCCCGTGGTGGTGGACGAGTCCAAGGAGACGTACAAGATCACGTTCAAGCTGGACGGCCTGCAGGGCGAGGTGGCCAGCCCCACGCATGCGCGCGAATCGATCCTGAACGCGGCGCTGCGGGTGCGGCCGGATGTGCCGTTCGCGTGTGCCGGGGGAGTGTGCGGCACGTGCCGGGCCAAGGTGGTCACCGGCACCGTGACCATGGACGAGAACTACGCGCTGGAGCAGGATGAGCTGGACAGGGGCTACGTACTGACCTGCCAGAGCCACCCCACCAGCAAGGAAGTCACCGTCGACTTCGACGTGTAAGTAATTTGCAGCTTCAACGGAGGAGTTCCATGATTTCCCTTTCCATCAGCAACGGCATCGCCGAGGTTGTCCTCAACGCCCCGCACAAGCTGAACTCGCTGGACGAGCAGGCGCTGCGGGATTTAACCCAGGCGTACGACGACGCTGCTGCCGCCGCCTCGCGCGGTGAGGTGCGGGCGCTGCTGCTGCGGGGAGAGGGCCGCGCCTTCTGCGCGGGCCGGGACATTGCCGGGGTCACGCCGGAGAGCGACGACGCCGCCGCGTACCTGAGCGGGCTGGTGGAGCCGCTGCTGAAGAAGATGGCCGCGTTCCCTGCGCCGACCTTTGCCGCCGCCCAGGGTGCCTGCCTGGGCGTGGGGCTGGGCCTGCTGCTGGCCACGGACGTGGTGTACGTGGCGGAGAACGCGAAGTTCGGCTCGCCGTTCGCCAAGCTGGGCGCCACGCTGGATTCGGGCGGGCACTGGTACTTCACGGAGCGGCTGGGCATGCACCGGACGCTGGACCTGATCTACACGGCAGACCTGATCTCCGGTGCGGAGGCGGTGGCGCAGGGGATGTTCAGCCGCGCCATGCCGGCGGATTCTTTGCTGGAGTCCACGCGGGAGATTGTTTCGCGGGTGGCTACCGGGGCAACAGGCGCCTTCGTGGCGTCCAAGGAGCTGGTGGCGCACATCCGCGACCAGCGCCTGGGCCTGTGGGCGTCCATGCAGGAGGAAAACCAGGAGCAGGCCCGCCTCTGCAAGACCGACGACTACGCCGAAGGCTTCCTGGCGTTCCAGGAGAAGCGGGAGCCTAGGTTTACAGGCTGACAACTTCAGCATGACGTGCTGCACGTACGACGTCCGATGGGGCAAGATTAGGGACTCAACTACTGCAACAAAAGGGGTTACCCCAATCTCATGCGTCCATCCCCAGCTAAGGGCGACCGCATTCGACGCATAGCTCGCGTCGCTTTACGAAGCACAACCGGAGCGTGGAAAGACTTCGGCCCGCTGTTGTTTCTTGCGACACTGGCTTCTTGCGTCCTGATTGTGATCGGATCAATCTCCTCGATATGGGTTGCTTTCGCAGGTATCGCCGTCTTCATAGTTCCAATTTTGATCACTTTCGAAGTTGAGCGGCGAAAGAATTTCGCAGCTAGGCGTTCCGTGCTGAGGCCCGTCCGGTTAGCTACTGCAGGTAATGACGTCAATGTCTCCGGATCCCTTCTGGACGGAGTTCCGTCCGAATCTACCTTTTTCCCCCGCGAAGAGCACCGGTTTCTCGATAAGTATTTTGCCGACTCGAAACATACGATCTTAATCTTGGAAGGCGGTCCTCTTGTAGGCAAAACGCGTCTAGCAAAGGAGTGGGCGGCGAGCCTGGAGCCCCGATGGGTTGTCGGATGGTTGCGACAGGGGAAGGGGAAGGAAGCCGTCGATGTTATCAGTGCGTGCGGCGAAGACGCGTTGATCATTCTCGATGGCGATTCTCCAGATCTGACGGAGGTAATCGACCGGCTGATGGAACGTGATCGGTCACATCAGCCTAGGATCCGACTACTGCTCGTGACGCGTGGTGCTGCCGCGCTTCGCCGCTCGCTTTCCGGCAGCGTGTCAGCCTTTATCGATCGCGCTCCCACTGTCCACCTCGGCCCTCTAGGCGAGACGGTAGATCATCGGCGCTGGTTTGATGAGCTCGTCCGCTACTACGCGCGGCAGCTGCGCGTTGTAGTCCCGCCAAGCGACTACCGGCATATTCCTCGACTGCAAGCTATGCCGATCGGCGTCCTTCATTTGGCAGCATTGAGCGCACTTCTAAGGAACCATAATTCGGCGCTGGCCGGCGGAAGTCCTTCTTCCAGCGGTCACAATGATCTGGGCCTGGAAGATCTGCTCGAGATACTTTGGGGTCGTGAGAGCGAGATCTTGGGCGAACAACATCTGAATGCTGAGTGGGGAGTCGCGGATATCAGCAGCTACCATCTGGGCGTCGCCACGGTAGCGTTGACACTCTTGGGAGCGCGGGACGCGGCGTCGTGTTTGGATATCCTCAGATGTATTCCTGAACTGAACACAGTTTCGACAGCTAAGCAACGAAACATTGTAGTTTACCTTCATCGCAACTATCCGCCTAGCAATCAGTTAAATTCACCGTACGTTTCTGTGACCCCCGAAATCTTAGCTTGTGGAGCTCTCGTTCCTTTCGTCGCCGACGGCTTACTCGGAAGTGCGTTCTTCAAACAGGTCGACTCTGGGATGGTTGATGATCTCATTGTGAAGATTGTCCGATGGGCCGCCTTCCTTCCGAAAATGATGGTGGTACTTACCGAAGCAATAGGCGACGACGAGGTTCGTCTTGCTACAGCTGTAAAGGCAGCTGTTCTCGAAAACAACCGGAGTTCGGATCTCGACGGTGTGCTCGCCGAAATCGTAACCAGTTGTCATGCAAGTCCAGCGTCGGTAAAGGCGATTCGATCTCTGATCCCAGTGACCACGATGCCTCGAACGGAAATCGCACTATGTAACCTTCAATTGGCGGCCCTCGGTCCTGATGCTCCTACGGGACAGTCTGATGCCGCATTCGCAGCCCTCCTCAGTGAGAAGGCGCGTCTGCTGCTGCATCGAGGAGACGCCATTGTAGAGGCCTTGAGGGTCAGCACGGAGGCTGTAGAAGTCTTGACCCGCTTGAAAATGGAGGACCAGCATTCCCTCACGGCCTTGCGCGGACAGATATACGTCACACACTCCTTGTGCCTTCGCTCGTCGCTGCAACTACCAGAGGCTGTCCAAGTGATAACCCAGGCCGTTGAAGATTTTCGCTCACTAACAAACCTCGACTCTGTCGAGAATGTTGTGGCGCTGGGCGATGCACTCATGATTCTTTCTACCTGCCTGTCTGCGTCGGGCTCCACTCAAGACGCCTACGAGGCAGTTTCCGAAGCTGTCGATACTTTTCGTACGCTCAGCGGTGAAAGGAGCGGTCATCTGGGCTCAGCTCTTATTGGGCAAGCTACCTATTTGCAGGAAATGCCGAATTGTATCGAGGACGCACGGAAGACCATTGCTGAAGCTGAGGCGCTATTCAGACTTCTTTGCACAGAAGATCCTGCGGATAACGAGGCATCGCTGGCCGGTGCGCTGCTGACTCAAGCTCAGATCCTTCGGAGATTTCAGGGATGCGGACACAAGGCACTCGGTGCTGTAGATGAAGCCGTCGGCATCTACGAGCGTCTTGTGCTCGAGGATCGCTCCCGCCATGAGCCACAGCTTGGGGGAGCCTTGCTGCAGCAGGCGGCCATTATAGCTAGCGGAGGAGCGAACAGAAGTCGGGCCCTAGCCTCGAGCAAGCGTGCTGTTGAAATATATGAACGGCTAGCACGGGTGGGGCCGTCCCATGAGGGAGTGTTGGCGGATGCGTTGCTGAACTATTCAGGCGCCCTCCGAGACGCTGGAAAAGACTCGAAAAAAGTTCTCGAACCCCTGTCACAGGCCCTCGACATTTATCGACGACTTTCTGGCGCTGTGGGCGGGCGATATGTCCGGAGGTACGTGGCTGCTCTCGCAAATAAAGCCACCACTTTGGCGTTCCTGGCTACGGATGCTGAGGAGGCCTTAGTTACCATCGATGAGGCCCTGCGGATCTACCAGCTCCATGCTGCTTCTGACGGATCTGACCTGCAAAGGCAATTCCCCTTAGCAGACCTGCTCAGCCATAAGTCCAGCATCCTCATGCTGCTGGGTGACCACGAGAAGGCAATCGCGCTCGCTCGAAGGGCTCTGAACGTTTATGAGTCGCTTGCCGACAAGGATGCCGAAACATATTCAGCACAGGTCAATCGGCAACGCCTGATAGTGAGGCACCTTCTAGAGGAATCAGGGCAGAGTTCATCCTCCTTGACGGAAGGCCTGACGCCCTAGCGTTGTGAGACTGAGAGATCCAACTGCGAGGGAGGGAGTTGCCACGCAACACCTGTCGTTCAGAAGTATCCGGTAGAGCCCTGACCGGAACCAATCAGATTCGCCAAAGCGGAACTGGTCGGTCAGCGGCTACGCCTGGGGGAACGCCGCCATTGAATTTGTTGCGTTTAGACTTGCCCCGCGGATGCACGGCGTTCCAGGAGAAGCGGGAACCCAAGTTCACCGGCCGGCGAGCAGGGCTTAGCGTCGAAGGCATGGATGCTTCCATATTCGTCAAGTGCACTCTGGATGACTGCACGGTGTTCGACGGCGTCGGCGGGCTACCGCCGTTGTTGGCTCCATTAGGAGTCTTCGCTGGTCGTAGAGAAGGTTACTCATGGGTGGACAATCTTACTATTTTTTCGCATGGACTGATGTGGAGGCTGCGGGTGTGATTGATCGGCCGGACGGCATTATCTACTGCGGGGTGTGGGTGTAGCCCGTGGCTGATTTTCCTCCTTGCGACGATGTCTGCGGAACGCTCGAGCAGCATGTGCGGAACTTCTTTGATGGGCGCGAAATCCAAGCCTTTACCTGGCCTTCTGGTCCGATCCTGGAGCAGAACCCACACTTCCGAGTGTTGAGAGTGGCCCCATCAAATTCCAAAGGGTTATGGACATACGTTTCTGTTGGTGGTTGGGCTGCGACCGAAGCAGAGAACGTTGGGACAGAATTCATACTCTGCTCGGCTATTGAAGACATCCGTGCTGTCGAACTGCTTGCAATGACTGTCTTTTACCACGAAGGGGGCAAGCTGGGCCTGGGACATACCCTGCCTTTGGGGGAGCCGTGGGTGGCGGGATCCCAGTGTGATCACTTTTTGGTGTCCTTGCCTTACCCGTTCGGCCCCGACTTGGAGGTCGCGCACGTCGGCGACCGTCACGTGGAGTTCCTTTGGCTGCTACCGATTACGAAGGCAGAACGGGATCTCAAAGTCGCCAACGGTCTTGAGGCGTTGGAGTCACGCTTTGAGGAAGCCGGCCTTCGCTACTGGGAAACTAATCGGGCTTCCCTCGTGTAGCCACCCCCTCGGCTGACCCCGGCGACACTGAGCTGCCGGTAAATCTCGCGGGTGATGTATCGATTGAGGCTTCGAATGCTTTCTTTCTTGGTGCGGCCTTAGCTTGTCCGTTTTGCCAAATCATCCGTCCTTCGATGGGCCAGGCCACAGCACCAGGCGGCCGGCCGCTCACAGAGCAACTGTGTAGTGACTTACGGCCCCGTGGGTACTTCCCGCGGGGCCATTTTTTGTGCCCGACTGGATGGCGGGGGGAAGAGTGATTCAGGCAACAGAATTGGGCTTCGGGAATGTTTCCGCAGGTCAGAGGCTGGTTGAAAGCTCAAGAAACAGAGGAGAACTTGGCGCAACCTTGACTGTACGGCGGGGCAAAAGCTGAGAAGCGGTTTGAAGAATGAAGGTGCGGCCCAATGGGGGGCCTCACAACATTCGAGGAGACCTCCATGCAGTCAGCCCTGCTCCCAGCCCCAACAGACACCTCCGGTATTTCCGGCAATGACGCCAGCCGGGAACCTATCCTGGCTCCCGGCGAGGCACGCGGTACTCCCACCCACCAGGGGCTCCTGCGGGTCGTGGTCCTGGTCCCGGCTTACAACGAGGCCGGCTCCATCGGGGCCACCCTTGAAGGACTGATGCTGCAGACCCGCCCCGCGGACCTCGTGGTGGTGGTGCCCAACGGGTGCACGGACGGGACCGCGGAGGAAGCGCGAAAGTATCCGGTTACCGTGATGGAGCTGCCCCGGCTGGAGCACCGCAAGTCCGAGGCTCTGAACCGGGCGTGGGCGCAGTACGCGTACGACGCCGACGTGCTGGTCTGCCTGGACGCTGACACGGTGCTGCCTCCCAATGCCCTTGAGGCCTGGGAGCGGGAGTTCGCGGGGCGCCGGTCGGCACGGCTGGGCGGGTCGTCGTCGAAATTCACCATGCAGGACCCCGGCTTCCTGAGCCGGCTGCAAAAAGCCGAGTTCGCCACCTGGACGGACACCGCGCTCCGGCGCCGGGAAACGAGCGTCCTCGCGGGAACAGGCTGCGCCATCAACAATGCGGTGCTGCGGGAGATCGCCGCCCGGGATGACCGCGAAGGCCCCTGGGTCTACACCTCCCAGGTGGAGGATTTCGAGCTGACGTACCGCATCCGGGAACTTGGCTACATCTGCCAGGTCTCCCCGGACGTCCGCGCCTACACGGACTCGATGAAGACCATCAAGGCGCTGTGGGGCCAGCGGATGAAGTGGCAGGTGGGCACAGTAGAGGACCTGCTGGACCTGGGCGTTAACCGGCTGACCCTGCGCGACTGGGGCCAACAGGCCATGGGACTGCTGGGAGTGTTCTTGAAGGCCCTATGGATCGCCGTGATGGTCCTGTCGCTCGCACTGGGCGTCTTCAAATTCATCCTGTTTTGGTGGCTGGTGCCGGTGCTGTTCATCGCGCTGGACATCAAGCGCGCCCTGCGGATCCCGCACCGGGACTGGAAAGACGTCCTGCTGGCCGCCACCTTCTTCCCCCAGGAACTGTTCATGTGGCTGCGCTCGGGCTGGTTCCTGGCCTCCTGGTGCGCAGTCCTGAAAACCAAGATCACCCGGCAGCGAATCG
>Ga0308160_10002476_pt1 | contig 22291 bp, 21 predicted proteins | sample PhyFR1_FD_201036 | JGI IMG/M metagenome (GOLD analysis project Ga0308160, IMG submission 201036) | Phyllosphere microbial communities from UC Gill Tract Community Farm, Albany, California, United States - DLSLF.R1 | ecosystem: Host-associated > Plants > Phyllosphere > Unclassified | place: USA...
AGCATGACTTCTGCTGAACGTCCGGGATGCAGCGCCGGATGGGAGGCCTTGGCAAAGCGCACCGTTCCTGGCGCAAACAATGCTTCCAGGTCTGCCTTGACATCGAAATAGTCGACGTTGCGCGCTGGCTGGCCCCACTGCTCTTCCACAGTTTGGCCGTAGGCAATCGCTGCTACCTTTTTCGGTTGCGAGTAACCGGCGACGGACAACGGGCCATCTTGCACCTGTTCATCACGCTTGAATATCGCACCGGTTTCAAACAAGCGAACACGATTGATCTTGCGGTTCAGGTTATAGCGCACGTTTGCGACCAGACTACCGATCAGCGTCGAGCGCATCACGCTCATCTGGCTGGCAATCGGGTTTAGCAAACGGATGGGCGCAGTATTGTCAGCAAAGTCCTTTTCCCATGCTTCCTCTACAAAACTGAAGTTGATGACTTCCTGGTAATCCAGGTCCGCCAGTTGTTGCCGAATATCGAACAGCGAACGCGTGTTCTCCGGGGCGATACGAATTTCACTCGCAGCGACGGGCGGCAGCGCGGGAATATTTTCAAAGCCGTAAACCCGTGCGATTTCCTCGATCAGGTCTTCCTCGATTTCGATATCGAAGCGGTACGACGGCGGCGTGACGTGGAATACGCCCGCTTCCTGGGTGTAGGGCAGCTTCAGACGGCTGAAGATGTCGGCAATCTGCTGATCGTCGAGCGGCACACCGATGACCTTGCGGGCACGCTCGGTGCGCACGGCGACCGGCGCACGCTGGGGCAGGTTGACGATATGGTCGTCGACAGGACCCACCACGGTGCTTCCCGACTGGCCGCATATTTCAACAATCAGGGCGGTGATCCGCTCCAGGTGGTCGACCGTGGTTGCATAGTCGACGCCACGCTCGAAGCGATGGGCAGCATCGGTGGAAAAATTGTAGCGGCGCGCGCGGCCCTGTATTGCCTGCGGATGCCAGAATGCGGCTTCCAGATAAATATTCTGGGTGTCCAGCGACACAGCCGTCGAATCGCCGCCCATGATGCCTGCCAGCGATTCGATTTCCTTGTCGTCGGCGATCACGCCAACCCATTCATCCACGTCGACGGTATTGCCGTTGAGCAGCTTCAGGTTTTCGCCCTCGCGGCCCCAGCGCACCGTAAGTCCGCCATGGATCTTGTCCAGGTCGAACACGTGGCTGGGGCGGCCGAGTTCCAGCATCACATAGTTGGAAATATCCACCAGAGCGGAAATCGGACGCTGGCCGCTGCGCTCAAGCCGGCGCTTCATCCAGTCCGGCGTGGCTGCCCGGGCATTCAGGCCACGAATGATTCTTCCCGAGAAGCGGCCGCATAAATCCGGCGCCGAAATCGTTACTGGCAGCTTTTCATCGGACGTGACGGCAACCGGTTTAAAGGTCGGCTCGCGCAGGCTCACGCCCGTCAGCGCGGAGACTTCCCTTGCCACACCCAGCACCGACAGGCAGTCGGCCTTGTTCGGCGTGAGCTTGATCGTGAAACGCAGGTCGTTCAACTGGTAGTAATCGCGGAAATTCTGTCCGACCGGCGCGTCATCCGGCAATTCCAGCAGGCCGCCATGATCTTCCGACAGCTTCAGTTCGCGTGCCGAACACAACATGCCCTGCGACTCCACGCCACGCAACTGACCGACGCGGATCTCGAACGGCTTGCCATCGTCACCGGGTGGCAACACCGCGCCGGCCTTTGCGCAAGGCACTTTCATGCCAGGCCGCACATTGGGCGCGCCGCAGACGATATTGAGCAGTGTGCCGGTACCGGCATCGACCTGGCAGACATTGAGCCGGTCTGCATTCGGATGGCGCGTCACTTCCAGCACCTTGCCTACCACCACGTTGGAAAACGGCGGCGCAACGGGCTCCACCTCTTCCACTTCGAGACCGGACATCGTCAGTAGATGGGACAGCTCATCCGAGGTCATGCCCGGATCGGCCATCGTGCGCAGCCAGCTTTCGGAGAATTGCATAGGAAACCGTGTCTTAATTAAATTGTTTCAGGAAGCGCAGATCGCCTTCATAGAACAGGCGCAGGTCGTTGATGCCATAGCGCAGCATGGTCAGCCGCTCCAGGCCTGAGCCAAAGGCAAAACCGATGTAGCGATCCGGGTCCAGGCCCATATTGCGCACCACGGTCGGGTGCACCTGTCCTGCGCCGGAAACTTCCAGCCAGCGTCCTTTCAGTGGGCCGCTGCCGAAAGCAATATCGATTTCAGCCGAAGGTTCGGTAAACGGAAAATAGGACGGACGGAAACGCACCTGCAAGTCGTCAGTCTCGAAGAAAGCCCGAACAAAATTGAGATAAACGCCCTTCAGGTCGGCAAAGCTGATGTTTTCGTCTATCCACAAGCCTTCGACCTGATGAAACATCGGCGAGTGGGTGGCATCGCTGTCGACCCGGTACGTCCGGCCCGGCGCGATGACCTTGATCGGCGGCTTGTTCATGCGCGCGTAACGCACCTGCATCGGGCTGGTGTGGGTGCGCAGCAGCAGCGGCTTGCCTTGGCTGTCCTTGCCATCCACATAGAATGTGTCCTGCATCGAACGCGCCGGATGATTTTCCGGGCTGTTCAGTGCGGTGAAATTGGTCCAGTCGGTCTCGATTTCCGGGCCGTCGGCAACATCGAAGCCGATCGAACCAAAGATCTCTTCCACGCGCTTCCAGGTGCGCATGACCGGATGGATACCGCCCTTGCCTCGTCCGCGGCCGGGCAACGTGACGTCGATCGCTTCCGCGTTCAATCGCGCCTGCAATTGGGCATCGGCCAATGCGTCGCGACGGGCGGTCAGCGCCGTTTCGATTTGTTCCTTGGCTGCGTTGATCACGGCACCCTGGGCGCGTCGCTCATCCGGCGCCAGCTTGCCCAGGCCCTTCATCTGTTCGGTGATCTGGCCAGTTTTTCCGAGATATTTTGCCTTGGCATTTTCAAGCGCTGCGGCGTCCGGCGCGGCGGCGAAATCAGCCTGCGCCTGTGTTACGAGTTGTTCTAAGGAAGTCATGCGGTATTTCCGCTTTCTGATTGAAGCCGAAAGAGACAGCCGGTTGAAAACGACCATGTAGCCGCCAAACAAAGCGGGGCAAAGGTGTACACCTGTGCCCCGCTCTTACCATCATCTGCAAGCAATGATGGGTGCTAACAATTAAGCAGCGATCGCGGCTTTCACCTGATTGACGATAGCGGCAAATGCCGGCTTGTCGGTCACAGCCATGTCGGCCAGTACCTTACGGTCCAGCTCGATGGCAGCGCGCTTCAGACCATTCATGAAGACGCTGTAGGTCAGGCCGTGCGAACGCGAAGCCGCGTTGATACGGGTGATCCACAGTGCGCGGAACACGCGCTTCTTGTTACGGCGGTCACGGTAGGCATACTGGCCTGCGCGCATGACAGCCTGCTTGGCAACGCGGTAAACCTTGCTGCGGCGGCCGCGGTAGCCTTTGGCTTGATCGAGAACTTTCTTATGACGGGCCCGTGCTGTGACCCCACGTTTTACTCTAGGCATGGTTACTCCTTAAATGTGAGGTTAAGCGAACGGCATCATTGCGCGTACGGACACCATGTTTGTGGCATGGACATCGGTAGCACCGCGCAGTTGACGTTTGGTCTTGGTGGTTTTCTTGGTCAGGATGTGACGCTTGAACGCCTGGCCGCGCTTGACGGTTCCGCCCGGACGTACACGAAAGCGCTTCTTGGCGCTGCTTTTCGTTTTCATTTTTGGCATAGCAATACCTGTCCTTATGGACAGCTCCATTTTTTAACATGATTGCAGGTGGCCGCCTGTGGCTGCACTTTGATGCCTGCTCTCACTTGTTTTACGGCAACTTGAAAGTTGACGTTATTGCGCAGGCCGCCTGCAAGAAGCGGCCCGCGGAATTTTTTGGCTACTGCAACAGCTACTTCTTCTTTTTGGGCGCAAGCACCATGATCATCTGACGGCCTTCCATCTTGGGCCACTGCTCGACCTGGCCATACGGCTCAAGATCGGACTTCAGACGTTCCAGCATGCGCATGCCGATTTCCTGGTGAGCCATTTCACGGCCACGGAAACGCAGGGTAATTTTGGTCTTGTCGCCTTCATCCAGGAACTTGATGAGATTACGAACCTTGATGTTGTAATCGCCATCATCCGTACCCGGGCGGAATTTGACTTCCTTGACCGAAATGACTTTCTGCTTCAGCTTCGCTTCATGCGCCCGCTTCTGTTCCTGATACTTGAACTTGCCGTAGTCCATCAGACGCGCGACCGGTGGAGTAGCGTTTGGCGCAATCTCCACCAGGTCAACGTTCTTCTCTTCAGCAAGACGGAAGGCTTCGGCCAGGCTAACGATGCCGATCGGCTCGTTCTCGACGCCACTCAGGCGCAGTTCGGGCGCATTGATTTCGCCATTAATGCGATGCGACTTGTCAGTAGCTATTGTAGTTTCCTTTGAAAATCAAATGATTAAGCCGTGCTTTTGCGCTGCGGGTTCCCCGCTCAGGCTTTGGTTTCGAGGTCTTGGGAGAGTCTTTCCACCAGCGCATCGACTGGCATGCTGCCCAGATCGACGTTGCCACGCGCACGCACGGCCACCGTATTCGAATCCCGCTCCTTGTCGCCCACCACTATGATGTACGGCAATTTTTGGACGGAATGCTCGCGTATTTTATAGGTTATTTTCTCGTTGCGCAAATCCGAATTCACCCTAAACCCTTGTTTTTTCAAGGCTTGTGTTACCTCACGGGCATAATCCGCCTGGGCATCGGAAATATTGAGAACCACAACCTGCACCGGCGCGAGCCACAACGGCAACGCGCCGGCATGGTTTTCGATCAGCATGCCGATAAAACGTTCCAGCGAACCGAGGATAGCGCGGTGCAGCATGACGGGCACCTTGCGGGTGTTGTCTTCGGCAACATACTCGGCTTCCAACCGTACAGGCATCGAGAAATCGACCTGAATCGTGCCGCATTGCCACATCCTGCCGATCGCATCCTTCAGCGTATATTCGATCTTCGGACCATAGAAAGCGCCTTCACCCGGAGCAATTTCGAATTCGCATCCCGAACGCTTCAGCGATTCGATCAGCGCCGCCTCTGCCTTGTCCCAGGCCTCGTCCGAGCCAACCCGCTTTTCAGGACGGGTTGCGACCTTGTAGATGATTTCATTGAAGCCGAAATCCTTGTACACCTTCTGCAGCAAAGCAGTGGCATTGACACACTCGTCCAGGATCTGGTCTTCGGTGCAGAAGATGTGGCCGTCATCCTGCGTAAAGCCGCGCACCCGCATCATGCCGTGCAGTGAACCGGAGGGCTCGTTGCGGTGGCACTGGCCGAATTCGCCATAGCGCAGCGGCAGCTCGCGGTAGGAATGCATGTTGGACTTGAAGATCTGCACGTGCCCGGGACAGTTCATCGGTTTCAGGGCGTAGGAACGGTTCTCGGACTCCGTCGTGAACATGTTTTCCTTGTAATTCTCCCAATGGCCTGACTTTTCCCACAGGCTGCGATCGAGAATCTGCGGCCCCTTCACTTCCTGGAAGCCATTGTCCTGGTAGACCGAGCGCATGTATTGCTCGACCTGCTGCCAGATGGTCCAGCCTTTCGGATGCCAGAAGATCAGGCCCGGAGCCTCGTCCTGGAAATGGAACAGATCCAGTTGACGACCCAGCTTGCGATGGTCGCGCTTCTCGGCTTCTTCCAGCATGTGCAGGTAGGCTTCCTGGTCTTCCTTCTTTCCCCAGGCGGTGCCGTAGATACGCTGCAGCATTTCGTTCTTGGAATCGCCGCGCCAGTAGGCGCCAGCCAGCTTCATCAGCTTGAACACCTTGAGCTTGCCGGTGGACGGCACGTGCGGGCCGCGGCACAGGTCGGTGAACTTGCCTTCCGCGTACAGCGAGACATCCTCGTTGGCGGGGATGGAGGCAATGATCTCGGCCTTGTAATCCTCGCCGATCGATTTGAAATAAGCGACTGCTTCATCGCGCGGCAGCACCGAACGGGTTACCGGCTCGTCACGCTTGGCCAGTTCCGCCATTTTCTTTTCGATGGCCTGCAGATCCTCGGGCGTGAATGGACGCTTGTAGGAAAAGTCATAGTAGAAGCCGTTCTCGATCACCGGACCGATCGTGACCTGCGCATCGGGAAACAGCTCCTTGACCGCATAGGCCAGCAAGTGCGCCGCCGAGTGGCGTATGACGTCGATGCCCTCAGGATCCTTGTCGGTGATGATGGCCAGCTCGGCATCGTGGTCGATCAGGTGGGAGGTATCGACCACCTTGCCATCCACCTTGCCGGCCAGCGCCGCCTTGGCCAGGCCTGCGCCTATGCTGGCGGCGACCTGCGCCACCGTAACCGGGGATTCGAACTGGCGCTGCGATCCATCGGGAAGTCTGACTGCAATCATTGTGCTCTCCATATCCGGCCTGAACCGGGTTACTGCGGTGTGGAAGATAAAGAACCGGGACGAAAAAAAACGCGGACCAGCCGCGCTTTTTCAATAAGTAAGACGAAAAAGATCCCGACTAGCGTCGCTCCTGGACTTGCTGCGGGGTAGTTCGCGGTGTCATAACCGGATTGCCTTTCTCGCTCTTACATAAACAGAATTTGGAATGAGGGGCGAGCTTACCAGACTCAACGCCGGATTTCCAGACTCAAAGCAGCACTTCCGCACCGGCCGCCCTGCCCCGGTAACGCCGGTAAAGCCATTGCACCATGGCGCCCATGCCGATCAGAGTTGCCAGAAAAACCAGCATGCCGCCAAGAACAGGGATGCTGGCAGCCAGACTGAACAGCAGCAACGCCGACGCCAGGAAAACGACCTGCCAGCCCGTGCCGGTTTTGCCTGATTGGTTCAATGCATGTGCAACAGCATGACCAACAAATAAGGCAGCACATAGATAGCCCAGCAACAACAGCAGCGGATACGCCAGCATCAATCCGAAACCGATCGGGATGCCGATCACAGTGATCATGAAAAGGATAGCCACGGGCGGCAATGTAAATAACAGGGCAAGGCCAAGCGCCAGACTTTTCAGCGGCGTATGCCACATGGCCTGCTCCGTGCCTTTCACTGCATTTGGAAAGACAAGAAACAGAATGGCGCCGCAGGCCAGCATGCTGATGAAGAATAGCGGATGCATCCAGCCACTGCCGGCGTTGCGACTGCGGCCTGGCGCGTCGGCTTCCCGCGTGACATGGCCGGCGACCAGCGCCAGTTCCTGATCGGAAAGCGGATTGCTGCTGGCATATACCAGATCTCCCCCTATCCTCGCTCCAGGCGCAAGCCGGATATCCTGACCGTAGAGACGGGCATTGCCCTTGACCTCGCCGGCCAGCACAAGCTTGCCGCCAGCCAGCTTGACATCCCTCATGGCTTGCCCCGCAAAGCGGACCTCTCCGCCTGCCAGCATCACATCGCCTCCCACGCGACTGGCTGGAGAAACGCTGACATTGCCACCAGTTGCCAGCAGGTCGCCGCCAATCTTGGCATCGACGGCTACCTTGCCGCCGGCGACACGCAGATCCTGACCCACCGCCGCCATCACATCGACCCTGCCGCCGGCCAGCGTGGCATCCTCGGCCACTGGCTCCGCAACCACGACCGCCCCGCCAGCCGCGTAAAGATCAGCCGGGACTGCCTGATTGATTCTGACCTCGCTGCCGGTCAGATAAGTGTTTCCTGAACCCGAATGCGACGCTGCGCTGCCATCCGCCATCGCCGCCAACGGCACACAGAAGACCACCAGGCCAAGAAGAAACTGTTTCAATGTGGACGCCATCTGCCTCTCCTTCCCTTGCGCTAGCTGACAGTTGACAGCCGCCAGGAGCCGTACCGGGACGATTCTGAGGAGATGGTATTGAATGAACAGGATGGAGCGGAATGATGCACATCAAAGTCCGCGGCAAAGTTGCACGGCACGACAGCGCTACCGGAGATGAAAGTCTGAAAGAAGGGGAAAGCAGGAAAGGAAAAACGGGGACAAAAAAAAGCACCGTCTTTCGACGGTGCTTTTCCAAAACCAATGATTTTTAACCCTCGATACATCCAAAGATCAAAATTCATTGGTAGGCACGATTGGACTCGAACCAACGACCCCTACCATGTCAAGGTAGTGCTCTAACCAGCTGAGCTACGCGCCTGAGGAAGCAGGATTATAGGGGCATGAATCGGATTTGCCAAGGGTCATTTCAAACTTCTTCAATTCCGCCTGGCTTCCTGCACGCCGTTCACGTCGCGGATGATCTGCAAGGCTCTTTGCAACTGGGATGTGGAGGTGATCTCGGCAGTGAACGCCATGCGCGCCTGCCCCTTGCTGCTCTGGGTGCTGACGCCGATCACATTGATTTTCTCGCGCAGCAGGATTTCCGAGATGTCGCGCAGCAGACCCTGACGGTCGCTGGCCAGAATGAACAGGTCAACCGGATAGACCGTCTCGGCGGCCGGCAGCCCCCATTCAGTGGCGATCACCCGTTCCGGCGCCGCCGCCTCCATTGCCGCAAAGTTCTTGCAGGCCACGCGATGAATGGAAACACCCTTGCCACGCGTGACGAAACCGACGATCTCATCCGGCGGCGCCGGCTTGCAGCAGCGCGCCAGTTGGGTCAGCAAGCCTTCGGTGCCCACGACGAGCACGCCGGACTTCGCGCCCTGTGTCACGCTGGACGCCCGGCTCTTTCGCGGCACGACGGCATCATCCGGATTGACCGGCTTGCCCGCTTTGCCATCCTCGGCATGCAATGCCTGCTCCACCTGGCGCAGGCTGAAGGTTTCCTTGCCGATGGCCAGGAAAAAATCGTCGAGCTTGGCAAAGCCCAGCTTGTGCGCGAGGTCTTCCAGATTGACCGAAGTCTTGCCTTCGCGCTGCAAGGTCTTTTCCACCTGCGAACGGCCGCTGTTCAGGGTTTCCTGCTGGTCGATGGCGTTGAACCAGGCGCGTATCTTGGCCCGGGTGCGCGAACTCACCGCGTAATCGGCGCTCAACCAGTCCCGCGACGGACCAGCCGCACCCGACGCGGCAACCCCTCCCTTGGCGGTGATGATTTCCACGGTCTGGCCATTTTTCAGCGCGGTGTTCAACGGCACCATCGCGCCGTCGACCTTGGCGCCGCGGCAGCGATGGCCGACATCGCTGTGCAGATGATAGGCAAAGTCGATCGGCGTGGCGCCGCTGGGCAGCTCGATCACGCGCGCCTGCGGCGTCAGCACGTAGATGCGGTCGTCCAGCGCGGCGGCCTTGAGCTTCTCGACCCAGTCGCGCCGCACTTCCTCTTGGCCGACCACGGCATCCACCACCTCCGACTTCCAGGCAAGGAGCTGCCGCAGCCAGGCGATCTTGGCGTCGTATTTTTCCCCGGCCGATCCCGGGCTTTCCTTGTAGCGCCAGTGTGCGGCGACACCGTATTCGGCGAAGTGGTGCATCTCGCTGGTGCGCACCTGCACTTCCAGGGGCCGGCCATCCTCGGCCAGCACGACGGTATGCAGCGAACGATAGCCATTGGCCTTGGGCCGGGAGATGTAGTCGTCGAATTCCTTGGGAATCGGCGCCCAGATGTTATGCACGATGCCCAGCACCGCATAGCAGGTCTTGATGTCCTCGACGATCACCCGGAATGCGCGCACGTCATACAGCTCGGAAAACTCGAGCGACTTGCCGCGCATCTTGTTCCAGATGCTGTAGATATGCTTGGGCCGGCCCGTGACCTCGGCCTTGATGCCGGCCGCAGCCAGTTCCGACTTCAGGCGAGCAATCGCGGAATTGACGAACTGCTCGCGGCCCAGCCGCTTCTCTTCCAGCATGCTGGCGATGCGCTTGTAGGTCTGCGGCTCGAGAAACCGGAACGACAGGTCTTCCAGCTCCCATTTCAACTGCCACACGCCGAGCCGGTTTGCCAGCGGCGCGTACAGGTCGAATGTCTCGCGCGCGTACTGGCAGGTGCGTTCATTCTGCAGCTTGTTGTCGGCAAAATAGCGCAGCGTGGTCAGGCGCGAGGCCAGTCGCACCAGCACCACCCGCATGTCGGAAGCCATGGCCAGCAGCATCTTGCGCAGCGTCTCGACCTGGGCTGTTGCCTGCTGGCTGCTGGCCTTGTCGGTCCGGTCGAAAACCGCCTTGTGCTGTCCGAAGGTCATTTCATGCAGCCGCATCAGCTGCCGTATGTGATCGACCAGTCCGGCAATCTCCGCGCCAAAACGTTCCTCGATCTGTTCCGCTGCCTTGTCATCGATGATGGGCAGCTCGAACAGCAGGCCGGCGATTCTGGTCTCGGCATCGGTCTTCAACGACGCCAGCGTGACGCCGACGCTCTCGGAAAACACGAAGGCGTCCTGCCCGGTCGCCACCGGGTTTCCTGAATACAGCGGACGAACGAATTCCAGCGCATCCAGCACGCGCTTTGCATCGGCCTCGGAGAGACCGGCTACCATTTGAACCGATGCCTCGTCGCTCGCAGTCGAAATCGATACCATGAACCCGGATACTCCTACACGGCCGCTGTGACCACGACTTCAATCAGCAATTCGGGCCGCGCCAGCAGGGCCTGCACGGTGGCGCGCGGCGGCGTATGCCCGGCCGGCACCCACGCATCCCAGATGGCATTCATCGCAGCGATGTCCTTGATGTCGGCCAGATAGATCTGGCACATCAGGATGCGGTTCTTGTCGCTGCCCGCCTCGGCCAGCAGGCGATCGACATGCCCCAGCACCTCGCGTGTTTGTCCTTCGATATTCTGGGTCGCATCCTCGGCGATCTGGCCGGCCAGATAGACCACGCCGTTATGGATCGCCGCTTCAGACAGGCGCGGCCCGACATGCATTCTCTTGATATCCATCGTTCTTTCCAAAATGTTGCAACCGGCAGCTCAGTCGAGCAGGAATTTCTGCACGACCGCAATCTGGTCGCCATGCATCAGGCTGGGCGCATGACCGACGCCGGCGAATTCGACCAGGCGCGCCCTGGGCCCGCGGTTTGCCATGTCCCGCGCGGTTTCCGCAGTCAGCAGATCCGACTCGGCGCCGCGCAGCAGCAGGGTGGGACAACGTATCGCATCATAGGCCGCCCACAGCATGGCTTCCGCCTGGGCGGTGGCTTCCACCGTGCTGCTCTTGAATGGCAGCGCCAGTTGCGGATCATAATGCCTGATCCATTTTCCTTCCGCGTCCTGGCGCAGTACATCGGCCGCCAGCTTCTTCCATTCGTGGTCGGCGTGCGGGCCGAAGGTCGCGGTAATGGTGCGTATGTATTGCTCGCCCTCCTCGAACGTGTCGAACTGCACCTGTTCGCCGATGTAGGCGCCGATGCGTTCCAGCGCCGCGTGGTTCAAGGCGGGACCGATGTCGTTCAGTACCAGGCGGCGTATGGAATTGCCTTCGAGTCCGGCCAGGCCCATGCCTATCAGCCCTCCCATGGAGGTGCCGACCCAGTCGACGCTGTCGGCATCCAGCCGCGCCAGCAGCGTCACCATGTCGGACACATATTGCGGCAGCAGGTAATAGGCGGGATTGCGCAGCCAGCCGGAACGGCCGCGGCCAACCACGTCAGGACATACGACGCGGTAGACGTCGCTCAGTTCACGCGCCAGCGCGTCGAAATCGTCGGAGACGCGGGTTACGCCATGCACGCAGACCAGCACATTGCGATTGCGCGGGTCGCCCCATTCCTTGTACGCCATGCGGTGCAGCCCGCCTGGCGAAATGCATTGCACATACTTGATCGGGGGATAGCCTGGACCGGGAGCGGGAGGAATTGTCATGAGGATTTACCGTAGAAGTACTGGCATGCGAAACCTGTATTTTACTAAGCGTTCCGCTTAGAATCCGATAACTTCTTTACATTTCATCAATCTTGGCGATAGAGGACTTCATGCAAGGCACCACTCTGAAAGGCAAGACCGCCCTGGTAACCGGTTCCACTTCCGGCATCGGCCTGGGCATCGCGCGCGCGCTGGCGGCGCAGGGCGCAAACATCATGTTCAACGGCTTTGGCGACGCCACCGCCATTACCAAGCTGCAGGCGGACGTGGCCAAGGAATTCGGCATCAAGACGTCCTATCACAATGCGGACATGGCGCAGCCGACCGAGATCGAACTGATGATGCGCAGCGCCGTGGAGCAATTCGGCGGCGTCGATATCGTCGTCAACAATGCCGGCATTCAGCATGTCGCCAACATCGAGGATTTTCCCGTGGACAAGTGGGACGCGGTGATTGCAATCAACCTCAACTCAGCCTTCCACACCACCCGCCTGGCATTGCCGCGCATGAAGGAACAGAACTGGGGCCGCATCATCAACGTGGCCTCGGCGCACGGCCTGGTGGCATCGGCGCAGAAGTCAGCTTATGTCGCGGCCAAGCACGGACTGGTCGGCCTGACCAAGGTCACTGCGCTCGAAACAGCGCAAACGGGCATTACCTGCAACGCGATCTGCCCGGGCTGGGTGCTGACGCCGCTGGTGCAGAAGCAGGTGGATGCCCGTGCAGCCGAGAACGGGGTGTCCAACGACGAAGCCAAGCGCATGCTGCTGTCGGAAAAGCAACCGTCGGGGGAATTCGTCACCCCGGAACAGCTAGGCGCACTGGCGGTTTTCATGTGCAGCGAGGCGGCCAGCCAGGTGCGCGGCGTGGCCTGGAACATGGATGGCGGCTGGGTCGCGCAGTAACCCACTTCAGAACGGGAATAAAAAACGGCGCCTGGTCAAAGGCGCCGTTTTTATTGATGCCGTCCGATCAGGCAACTGCCGAGGTATCCAGCGGTGCGCCGGTCTTGGCGACGATCTCGTCGACGGTGACGCCAGGCGCCAGCTCGACCAGCTTCAGGCCCTGCTCGGCGACGTCGATCACGCCAAGGTCGGTAATGATGCGGTCCACCACGTTGACGCCCGTCAGCGGCAGGTCGCACTTCTTCAGGATCTTGTGCGACGTGCTGCCGTCCTTGGCCTTGGCCACATGCTCCATCAGCACCACGACCCGCTTGACGCCTGCAACCAGGTCCATCGCGCCGCCCATGCCCTTGACCATCTTGCCGGGGATCATCCAGTTCGCCAGGTCGCCATGCTCGGATACTTGCATCGCGCCAAGGATGGCGATATTGACCTTGCCGCCACGAATCATGGCGAACGAATCGGCCGATGGAAAATACGAGGCGCCCGGCAATGCCGTCACGGTTTGCTTGCCGGCATTGATCAGGTCGGGATCGATCGTCTCTTCGGTCGGGAAAGGACCGATGCCCAGCAGGCCGTTTTCCGACTGCAGCCAGACTTCCATGTTTTGCGGCACATAGTTGGCCACCATGGTGGGCAAGCCGATGCCGAGGTTGACGTAAAAACCGTCCTGCAATTCCTGGGCCGCGCGCGCGGCCATTTCTTCACGAGTCCATGCCATGATCTGTCTCCCGATTATTTAGCACGCATCGTGCGTTGCTCGATTCGTTTTTCCGGGCTCGCATTGACGACGATGCGATGCACGAAAATGCTGGGCGTATGCACATGGTCAGGGTCGATCTCGCCAACCTCGACCAGCTTCTCGACTTCGACCACTGTGATCTTGCCGGCCATCGCGACGTTGGGGTTGAAGTTGCGCGCAGTCTTGTTGTACACCAGGTTGCCGGCCTTGTCGGCCATATAGGCTTTCACCAGGGACACGTCCGCGACCAGCGAGCGCTCCAGCACATATTGTTCGCCGTCGAATTCCCGCACATCCTTGCCTTCCGCGACGATGGTGCCGACGCCGGTCTTGGTGAAGAAGGCTGGAATGCCGGAGCCACCGGCACGCAGCTTCTCGGCCAGGGTGCCTTGCGGCGTGAATTCCAGTTCCAGTTCGCCGGCCAGATACTGGCGCTCGAACTCCTTGTTCTCACCGACATAGGACGCGATCATCTTCTTGATCTGACGCGTTGCAAGCAGTTGGCCAAGGCCGAAGTTGTCCACGCCTGCGTTGTTGGAAATGGCGGTCAGGTTCTTGACGCCGGAGTCGCGCAGCGCTGCGATCAGTGCCTCGGGTATGCCGCACAGGCCAAAGCCGCCTACGGCAATGGTCTGCCCGTCCTTGACGATGTCGGCAAGTGCGGATGCCGCATCGGGATAAACTTTCTTCATAGCGTCCCTTTGTGTAAAGTAGACCGGATTCCAATAAGAAATGCGGTCATTTATGATGCAACCGGAAGAATAGATTGCCGTATACCGCAGCACAATACCGTAGAAGTACGAACTTCATCTCGGATAAAGAGCGTATCACCCCATGAGACAAGGCGTTGCCATCGACTTCGAGACCATCTTCATGCATGCCCCGGTGGGCATGTGTGTTTCCCATAACCGCGTAATCCAGGCCAGCAACCGCGCGCTGGACCGGATGTTTGGCTACGCCCAGGGCGAGCTGAACGGCAAGTCTTTCTCCGTGCTCTACCCTTCGCCGGACGAATTCGAGCGCACCGGCGCCCGCATCGTGCCCATCATGAATGCCTGCGGCCGTTATTCCGATGAACGCATCATGAAGCGTGCAAACCAGGAATTGTTTTGGTGCCATGTGTCCGGCAGCGCGCTGGTGCCGCAGGACGCCCACGCAGCCGGCATCTGGACCTTCGATGATCTGAGCGCGAAACGCCCCGTCACCGCCGAACTGACGCCGCGCGAGAGGGAGATCGCGGCCCTGCTGGTGGAAGGCAAGACCAGCAAGCTGATCGCACGCCAGGTGGGCCTGAGTCCGCGTACTGTCGAGATGCATCGCGCCAGGCTGATGCGCAAGTTCGCCGCCGCCACGTCCAGCGAACTGGTCAATCGATTGCTGGGCGTGGCGCGCCAGGCGCCGCCGGGCAACCCGGCCGCGGCCGAAGCCACCGTCGTTTGAACGCCTGACTACTGGCTTGCCGGCTATTCGGCCTGCAAAGGGCGCGACAGGATGGCCCGCAGTTCCGGGGAGATTGGCGTCGACTTGCCTGCCGTAAAATCCACCCAGACCACCTTGGCCGCGCCCTCCGCCGCCAGCACGTCCGGCTGATCGACTCGCCGGATCTCGTGGAAGGTTTCGAAGCTGGTGCGGCCGAAGGCGCCGACGAAGGTGCGTATCTCGATCTGGCCCGGATATTCAAGCTGCCTGAGGAAGGTGCAGCTTGCATTGATCAGCACCGGCCCCTCGCCTTGTGGATTGGGAGAACAGGCGATGCTGGTGAACCAGTCGATGCGGGCGGTTTCGATATAGGTGAAGTACTTGGCATTGTTGACATGACCCATCATGTCCATGTCGCCCCAGCGTATCGGCATGCGGGTCACATGCACCAGCGTGCGGTCTGCCATGGTCAGGACGCGCTCATGCCGTCGTCGGCCGTCATGATCGCGCCGTTGATGAAGTGGGCTTCATCGGATGCCAGCAGCAGCAGCAGGCCGTCGAGGTCCTGCGGCTCGCCGACGCGCTTCCTGGGCAGCATGTTGACCAGCGCCTTGCCCTGCTCCGACTGGAAATGCTCGGCATTAATTTCGGTGCTGATATAACCGGGGCAGATCGCGTTGACGTTGATGTTGTAGCGGCCCCATTCCACAGCCATCGACTTGGTCATGTGAACCACGGCTGCCTTGCTGACGCAGTAGATGCCGATTTGCGGCAACACCCGCAGGCCGGCCACGGACGCAATGTTGATGATGCGGTGCTGTTTCTTCGGATCGCCCTTGGCGCGCGCGATCATGCGCTTGGCCGCTTCCTGCGCGACGAAAAAGGCGCCGCGCTGATTGGTGTCCATGACATAGGCGTAGTCGTCAGGCGTGACGTCGATCAGGCGCTGGGTGGTGGACACGCCGGAATTATTGACCAGGATATCGATCGGGCCGGCTTCGGTCTCTGCATGCGCAATCGCGGCCTTGATGCTGGCATAGTCGGTCACGTCCAGGCTGACGACGTGGGCGGCGCCGCCGTCGGCCTCGATCTCGGCCCGCAGTTCCTTCAGGCGCTCGATGCGGCGCGACGCCAGCACCACCTGCGCGCCTCCCTGGGCAAGTACTTTCGCAAAGCGTGCACCCAGGCCGCTCGACGCGCCGGTGACCATGGCGACCTTGCCTTCGAAATTGAGTTCTATCCCCACAATTTTCTCCTTGAATTGTTTTACCTTGACGCTGGCGCTGGCCAAGCCGCTAAGATTACATGAATGGCGGGCGTTTAGAGGCGCGCGTCTAGTATTCTGACGCAAAATCCCGGACAATTAGCACGCACGTTCGAAAATAAAGTAAAGGTAACGAGACCATGACGGAGAACCAGAGCATTCTTGAACAATACGGTCCGCGCGAAGCGATGGAGTATGACGTCGTGATCGTCGGTGGCGGACCCGGCGGCCTGTCGGCCGCGATTCGCCTGAAGCAACTGGCAGAGAAGAGCGGCCGCGAGGTCTCGGTCTGCGTGCTGGAAAAAGGCGGCGAGGTCGGCGCCCACATCCTGTCGGGCGCGGTGATGGACCCGATCGCCATGAACGAGCTGTTCCCCAACTGGCGCGAACTGGGCGCCCCTCTGAACACTCCGGTCAGCGAAGACCGCTTCATGTTCCTGACCGAAAAGAAGGCCCGCACCACCCCGGAATGGATGCTGCCGGCCTGCTTCAAGAACCATGGAAATTACGTCGTGTCGCTGGCCAATGTGACGCGCTGGCTGGGCCAGCAGGCTGAAGCGCTCGGCGTGGAAGTCTTCCCCGGCTTTCCGGCCGCGGAGATCCTGTACAACGACGACGGCTCCGTCAAGGGCGTTGCCACCGGCAACATGGGCGTGGACCGCGAAGGCAAGCCCACCGACGCCTTCCAGCTCGGCATGGAACTGCACGCGAAGTACACCCTGTTTGCCGAAGGCTCGCGCGGCAATCTGGGCAAGCAATTGATGCAGCGCTTCGACCTCAATGCCGGACGCGATCCGCAGACCTATGGCATCGGCATCAAGGAACTGTGGGAAATCGATCCGAAGATGCACAAGCCGGGCCTGGTGATCCACACCGCCGGCTGGCCGCTGGACGCGACCACCTATGGCGGCTCCTTCCTCTACCACCTGGAGAACAACCAGGTGGCGGTCGGCTATGTGGTGGGCCTGTCCTACTCCAATCCCTACCTGTCGCCGTACGAGGAATTCCAGCGCTACAAGACGCACCCGGAAATCCGCAAGTTCTTCGAAGGCGGCAAGCGCATCTCCTACGGCGCGCGCGCCATCACCGCGGGCGGCCTGCAGTCGCTGCCGAAGCTGACCTTCCCCGGTGGCGTGCTGCTGGGCTGCGATGCCGGCTTCCTCAATGCCAGCCGCATCAAGGGCAGCCATGCCGCGATGAAAACCGGCATGATGGCCGCCGAAGCCGCGTTCGATGCGCTCGGTGCGGAGCGCCAGCATGATGAGCTCACGGCTTATCCAGAGGCTTTCCGCAACAGCTGGCTGTACGACGAACTGCACAAGGCGCGCAACTTCAAGCCCTTCATGGGACAGGGGCTGTACACCGGCACGCTGATGGTGGGCATCGACCAGGTGCTGTTCCGCGGCAAGGCGCCATGGACACTGCGCCACAAGAAGCCGGACAACGAGTATCTGCGGCCGGCAGCCGAGTTCAAGCCCATCGTCTATCCGAAACCGGACGGCAAGCTGACCTTCGACCGGCTGTCCTCGGTATTCATCTCCAACACCAATCATGCCGAAGACCAGCCGGTGCACCTGACGCTGAAGGACCCGAACGTGCCGGTCGACATCAACCTGCATATCTATGCCGGCCCCGAGCAGCGCTATTGCCCGGCGGGTGTGTATGAGTATGTGACCAGCGACGAGGGCAAGGAAAGGCTGCAGATCAATGCCCAGAACTGCGTGCACTGCAAGACCTGCGATATCAAGGACCCGACCCAGAACATCGTCTGGGTGACGCCGGAAGGCGGCGGCGGGCCAAACTATCCGAACATGTAAGAACAAAAAAGCCGCGACAAGCGGCTTTTTTTACGACCAGTCTTTCATACGGACGAACGGTAACCCATCCGCCGTCCCTACTTCACTGGCCACGCGCCGGAAACGATTTTCTCCAGCCAGAAGGAGCCGATCACGGTCTTCACGTCGGTGATCTTGCCTTCCCTGACCCATTGCAGCAGTTCATCGACCGACACCGTCATGGTTTCGAGGAACTCGCCATCATCCAGCGCGCTCTCGCCCGCCACCAGGCCGCGTGCCAGGTAGATTTCGAGATGCTCGTCGGAATAGGCGATGGCATTGTGAATCGTGCAGACGAACTGCCAGTCGGTCGCGGTGTAGCCGGTTTCTTCCTTCAGTTCACGCTTGGCACAGTCGAGATGGTCCTCGCCCGGATCGATTTTTCCGGCCGGGAATTCATAGAAGACCTGGTCCAGCGGATAACGGTACTGCCGCTCGATCAGGATGCTGCCGTCATCGAGCACGGGCAGGATCACGACCGCGCCCGGATGCTTTATGTATTCGCGCTCGGAGTGCGCGCCGTTGGGCAGCATGACCCTGTCTTTCTGAACCTTCAAAAAGTCGCCGTCATACACGGTCGAGCTGTCGACACGGGTTTCTCTCAGGTGCTTGTCCATGATGATCCTTTCGCCAATAACGGCGCTCAGCCCTGGCGGCGTCGCAGGTAGCGGTACACGAAGCCGGGATAGGCCAGCACAATGAAGAGACAGCCGGTGACTGCATAGAATTCCCAGCGCTGCGGAAAACGGTTGCCCATGCGCGACTCGAGCAGAAATGCCAGCAAACCGACCGCGGCATAAAGGCAGAACATTTCCAGCAGGCGCAGCCAGAACGGCTTGGCCGCGCCGCGCCAGGGAATCAGGCCAAACACGCGCTCGCTGAGAAAAGGCAGGTTGGCCGCAAGAGCGGCCAACAGGATCACCAGCCAGCTGGAGAGGGAAACGTCCATCTAGCGGGAGAGAACCGGCATCAGGAAGCCAGGGTACGCAGGATGGCGGCGCCGCAGGCAGCCATCAGCGGGCCGGGCAGCAGGCCCAGCACGACCACAGCTGCGCCGTTCAGGCTGAGCGCAATGCGCATGTCGCCGTTGGCGACGATGCGGTTCGTATCGGTCGCGTCATCGAAATACATCAGCTTGATGATGCGCAGGTAGTAATACGCGCCGACCAGCGAGAACAGCACCGCAACGATGGCCAGCCACAGCATGCCCGCACTCACTACCGACTGCAGCACGGCCAGCTTGGCATAGAAGCCCATCATCGGCGGCACGCCGGCCAGGGACAGCAGCAGCACCATCATCACCGCCGCAAACCACGGGCTGCGCTGGTTGAGTCCCTTGAAGTCGTCGAGGTTGTCGGCTTCGAAACCGGCGCGCGACAGCAGCATGATCACGCCGAAGGTGCCCAGCGTGGTCAGCACATAGGTGATGGCATAGAACATCGACGAGCTGTAGGCATTGGCAGCGGCATTGGCATCGCTGCCGGCATACACGCCCGACAGCAGGCCCAGCAGCATGAAGCCCATCTGCGAGATCGTCGAATAGGCAAGCATGCGCTTCAGATTGGTTTGCGCAATCGCTGTGATGTTGCCGATCGCCATGGAGACCACGGCCATCACGGTCAGCATCTGCTGCCAGTCGACAGCCAGCGTCCACAGGCCTTCCACCAGCAGGCGCATGCAGATGGCGAACGCCGCCAGCTTCGGCGCGCCGCCCAGCAGCAGCGTGACCGAGGTCGGCGCGCCCTGGTAGACGTCAGGTACCCACATATGGAACGGTGCGGCGCCCAGCTTGAATGCCAGGCCGGCCACGACGAACACCACGCCGAACACCAGCACCATGCGGTTGACGGTACCGGAGGCGGTGATGCGCGCCACTTCAGCCAGATCCAGCGAGCCGGTTGCGCCATACAGCATCGAGATGCCATACAACAGGAAGCCGGAGGCCAGCGCGCCGAGAATGAAATACTTCATCGCCGCTTCGGTGGACGCCGTATGGTCGCGGCGCAGCGCAACCAGCGCGTACAGCGACAGCGACATCAGTTCGAGGCCGAGGTAAATGATCAGGAAGTTGTTTGCAGACAGCATCACCATCTGGCCTACCAGCGAAAACAGCGCCAGCACGTAGAATTCGCCGCCGGTATTGACCGTCACCATGTTGCGGTCGGTGGTGTACTGGCGCGAATAGATCAGCGTCAGGCCGACTGCCAGATAGGAAAACAGCTTCAGCAGGTTGGACATCGGGTCCGACACGAACATGTTGCCGAAGGTGTACTGGGTAGCGCCGTGATTGAAGTCCACCAGCGTCAGCGCGGCACACACCGCGAGCGCGCCGAGAGACAGCAGGTAGGTGAGGTTGCGCCTGGCATCGCTCAGGAACATGTCGATCAGCAGGATGACGGACGTCGCGACCACCAGAAAAATTTCGGGGTACAACGGTGCGAGATTCAGGTTGTTCATGGTTTCCGCTTTGATTGCGCCGGTTTTATTGCAGGTGGCATGCAGCGCGCCGCATGCCACCGATAACTTGCCCCTGCCGCCGTGCGGCAAGGTAAAAATGGAGTTGCCTGATTGGCCTCATGCGCCGGATCTCAGGGCACCTTGCTGACAGCCACATGCTTCAGCAGATCCGTGACCGACGTCTGCAGCGTATCGCCGATCGGCGCCGGGTAGACACCCATCACGATCACGGCAATCGCCAGCACGCCCAGCATCATGAACTCCCGGCCGCTCAGGTCCTGCAACTCGGCCACATGCTTGTTGCCGATGTTGCCGAACACCACCCGCTTGACCAGCCACAGCGAGTAGGCCGCGCCCAAAATCAGGGCGGTACCGGCCAGCACGCCGATCCAGAAGTTGAACTGGACCGATGCCAGGATGACCATGAACTCGCCGATGAAGCCCGAGGTTGCCGGCAGGCCCGCATTGGCCAGCGAGAACAGCACGAAGAAGGCGGCGAAGCGCGGCATGGTATTGACGACGCCGCCATACTCGGCGATTTGCCTCGTGTGCATGCGGTCATACAGCACGCCGATGCACAGGAACATTGCGCCCGACACGAAGCCGTGCGAGATCATTTGCATGATTGCGCCCTGCGCGCCCATGTCGTTGAAGAGGAAGCAGCCCAGCGTGACAAAGCCCATGTGGGCAATCGAGGAATATGCCACCAGCTTCTTCATGTCAGCCTGCACCATCGCCACCAGGCCGATGTAGATAACCGCGATCAGCGACAGCGACATCACCAGCGGCGCCAGGTAATGGCTGGCGTCCGGCGTAACAGGCAGCGAGAAGCGCAGGAAACCGTAGCCGCCGAGCTTCAACATGATGGCAGCCAGCACCACCGAGCCGCCGGTAGGGGCCTCGACGTGGGCATCCGGCAGCCAGGTGTGCACCGGCCACATCGGCACCTTCACGGCGAACGCCATCATGAAGGCGAGGAAGATCGGGATCTGCACCGCCAGCGGCAGCGGCAGCGCGTGCCAGGCCAGGATGTCAAAGCTGTTGCCGGCCTTGAAGTACAGGTAGATGATCGCCACCAGCATCAGCAGCGAGCCGAGAAAGGTGTACAGGAAGAACTTGACCGCGGCGTACATCCGGTTGCTGCCGCCCCAGACGCCGATGATGATGAACATCGGGATCAGCGTGGCTTCGAAGAACACATAGAACAGCAGGCCGTCCAGCGCGCAGAACACGCCGATCATTGCACCCGACAGGATCAGGAAGGCGCCCATGTATTGCGACACCTTCTTCTCGATGACCTGCCAGCCGGCGATCACGACGATGATCGTGATGAAGGCCGTCAGCGGCACGAACCACAGCGAGATGCCGTCGATGCCCAGCGCATAGAAGATGTTGAAGGTCTTGATCCAGGCGGCGCGCTCGACGAACTGCATGCCATGCGCGGCATTGTCGAAACCGGCGACGATCGCCAGTGTCGGCAGGAAGCTGATCACTGCGCCGAGCAGCGCCAGCATGCGCGACGCGCCGGGTTTGTTGTCGTTGCCAACGGCCAGCACCAGCAGGCCAGAAAGAATCGGCAACCAGATCGCCAGACTGAGTAGAGGTAGTGTTGACTGCATCATGTTTGTTTTTCTGGAAGCGCGACGTTATTTCATGTAGTTGGCCAGCAGCAGATAGCCCAGGTACAGCGCTATGCCGAGGATCATCGTGAATGCGTAGTGGTAGATGTAGCCGGTCTGGAAGGCACGGGAAATCACCGAGAACCAGCCCACCACGCGCGCACTGCCATTGACCAGCAGTCCGTCGATCAGGGCGCGGTCGCCGACATTCCACAGGCCGCGGCCGAGGCCGCGGGCGCCGCCGGCGAACACCACTTCATTGATGCGGTCCATGTAGTACTTGTTGTCCAGCAGCGTGTAGACGCC
>Ga0308160_10002477_pt1 | contig 22287 bp, 14 predicted proteins | sample PhyFR1_FD_201036 | JGI IMG/M metagenome (GOLD analysis project Ga0308160, IMG submission 201036) | Phyllosphere microbial communities from UC Gill Tract Community Farm, Albany, California, United States - DLSLF.R1 | ecosystem: Host-associated > Plants > Phyllosphere > Unclassified | place: USA...
CTAATCAACAATGTCAAAGAACAACCCAGACAGCAAAACCCGGACAACCATCCATCCCCGGTTTCCACCGGAAATCAAAGCCGTCCGTAGCTATCTGGCGACCAACCCCGAAACCTCCCTGGCAATCTACCAGAAACCGGTAGAAACCGGCTGCTCCGTGTCGGTGAAGCGGCATATATGGACGAGGCCCCACACGGTCAACACCGATTTTTCCACAAGCCACCCCAAACCCGCCAAAACCCAGCAACCATCGGCGCTTTTGCATGGCACTTTTGTGAAATCAGGCGGGAACGATCTGGCGAATCACTGCTGCCCCGCGTGGAGAACAAGCCCTCCCCCGGCCCCTCCCGCAAGCGGGACGGGAGGATCAGGGGAGGAACGGCGCAAAAGAAAAACCCCGCAGCTCGCGCTGCGGGGTTTTCTTTTGGTCCAGGCTCGGGGATCAGGGCTGGGCGCAGTCCAGGTCGTAGAAGCGCATGATCTCGCGCCAGGCTTCCTCGGCGGTCTCGACCGGCGTGAACAGCTTGAGGTCCTCGTGATTGATCACCCCCTCGTCGGCGATCGCCTCGAAGTCGATGACCTTGTTCCAGTAGTCCGCGCCGAACAGCAGCACGGGGATCGGCTTCATCTTGCCGGTCTGGATTAGGGTCAGCAGCTCGAAGAATTCGTCGAACGTGCCGAAGCCGCCGGGGAACACCGCCACGGCGCGGGCACGCATGAGGAAATGCATCTTGCGCAGTGCGAAATAGTGGAACTGGAACGAGAGGTGCGGCGTGACGTAGGGGTTGGGCGCCTGCTCGTGCGGCAGGACGATGTTGAGCCCGACCGAATCGACGCCGACGTCATCCGCGCCGCGATTGGCGGCTTCCATGATCGAAGGACCACCGCCCGAGCAGACCACGAACTGGCGCTTGCCGTCCTCGACCACGCCGCAGGTCGAGGCATAGCGCGCGAGCTTGCGGGCTTCCTCGTAATACTTGGACTTGGCGACGAGCCGCTCGACCACCGCCTTGCGTTCGGGCGTGGTCGCCGTGGCGAGGGCCGCCTCGGCCTGTTCGGGTGCGGGAATGCGCGCCGAGCCATAGATCACCAGCGTCGAGCCGATGTCCGCTTCCTCGAGCAGCATCTCGGCCTTGAGCAGTTCGAGCTGGAACCGCACCGGGCGCAGTTCCTCGCGAAGGAGGAAATCAGTGTCGCGGAAAGCCAGCTGATACGCCGGATCCTGCTGCTGCGCGGTGGTCTTGGGGTGGCTTTCGACGAAGCCGGCTTCCTGCTCGGCCTTGTAGAACTTGCGATTGCGCAAGGTGTTGAGTTCTTCTTCAGTCATTCCCGGAGAAATGGGGGTGCGGGACCGTCTTGGCAAGTGCGCAGACTATGGGCCTGCACTCCCGGGAATGAGCAACCGTGATCAGAGCAGCGCCGAGACCAGCATCTGCAGCGCCGCGCCGTAATAATCGTTGGCGAGGCCGAGTGGCGGGGCGGTGCCGATCAGCTTGTTGGCGATCGCGGCGCCGCCGTTGGAGATGGCATACTCCGCCCGCTGACCGGTCGCGAGGTCGATCCAGGCAGGGATCGGCTGACCCTGCGCCAGGCACTGCCGCCAGAAATTGGCGACCGGCTGCGCCAGCCCCGCGCGATTGCCCGCCATGGCGTAAAGCGGCACGCGGATCGCATCGAACCCGAACCGGGGATCGTGATTCGGCGCAAGCGCATACTGGCCCGGGCCGGCGATCTCGATCCAGTCGGCCGGCAGGCCATAGGGGCCGAACCGCGCCTGGCTGACGATCATCGTGCAGTCGTCGGCCAATTGCTGCCAGGCGCCCTGCCCGTCCCATTCAGCAAAGGCGCGGAAGGCCGGCCAGATGAAATAGGCGGGATTGACCACGACCCGGCCATTGGCGGTGAAGCCGTCGAGGCCGGGCAACAGCAGTTTCATCCCGAAGCGATCGACCACGAGCCGCTTGCGGATCGCGGCCCGGATCTCGGTCGATTGCGAGCGCCACGCCGCCACGCCCCAGCGCTGTCCTGCACGGCCCAGCGCCCAGGCAATGAGAATGTCACCATCGGTCGCGTTGTTGCGATCGGGGATGTGGCTGAACCCGTTGGGCTCGTATTTCCACGCATGCAGCGCGACGTCGTTGCGCCGGAGGGTCTCCTGCGTCCACTTCGCCATGAGCTCGAACGCGGCGCGATCACCGGCGTGATAGGCGAGCAGCATGCCGTAGCCCTGCCCCTCGCTGTGGCTGATGCCGCCATTCTGCGGATCGACCACGCGCCCCGAGGGATCGAGGAAGCGGGCCTTGAACGTCTCCCACTCGCTGTTGCCGACCATGGCCTTGCTCTGCCGCGAAGGGGCGCAGGCGGCGGTCAGCGCCACCAGCAGCCCGAAGCCGAAACCGCGCCGGTCGATGTCCGCGCTGCGCACGGCACCCGATGCCTCGCCGCCGTTCCCGGCGGCCCCACGTTCAACGACCATGCCGGATTTCAAGCGTGCGATCGATCCAGCGGGCACTGGTGCCCAATGCGCGGCTGCTGCCCATCATGCGGAACCAGGTTTCGTACGTGCCCTCCATCAAGGGGGGCAGGAGGTGCTTCCACGGGGTGGCGATCTCCGCCTCGGTATCGGGATAGAGACCGTCGTGGCGCACCACGATCGCGCTGTCCTCGACCGTGACCACGGCGCTGCCCCAGCCGAGCGCGGCCCAGAGCGCATTGATGCGCGCGGTCATCGTGCCGAGATCCTCGACGTCGTCGAGCGGCACGACCGCGGCGATGCGGTGACCGACCGCGACGTAGAAGCCATGGCTCTGGTCCTCGCTGGCAGCGCTCGCCAGCTCGCGCGCGATCATCGCGACGAGGAAGCTGGCGCCGGCGGGCGGGCTGGCCCGGAAGGCTCCCGACATGCGCGGGACCTGCGAATCTTCGTACATCACTTCGTTGCTCCCAGGCTCTGGCGCAGACCGATGGTCGAGCGAAGCTCGTCGTAGCTGCCAAAGGTATTGTAGCTGGCCTCGCCGCCGATGCGCGTCGACGGGCCGATCTGGTAATAGAGCGAACCCGCGGCCGAGAGCGCGAAGCCGGTCTTGCTCAGGCTGTCGTAGCGGGCACGCACGTCGCTGTTGTTCACCTTCAACCCGTCGAGCTGGGCCTGGCGGGCCGTGTCGATCGGATAGAGCGCGACTTCGTCCTGGTTGTAGCTCTGGTAGCCCGGCGTGACGCCGGCCTTGAGCGCGAGCTTGTCCTTTTCGAGCGTGTAGCTGACCGGGAAGCTCACCGAGAAGAAGCTCTGCGGGCTGAAATAGCCGCCGTGGCCGTAGGTGAAGTAGTTCTGCGGGTTGCGGAACGCCTGGTAGTTGACGTTCACCCCGGTGGTCAGGCGCGAATGCTCGGTCTGCATGACCTTGAGGTAACCGCCGGCATTGGCCTCGATCCCGCGGTTGTGCGCCACGCGCGTGCCGCGATAGGTGTTGTAGGCGACGCTTGCATAAGCGCCATTGCCGTCATGGTCGACCGAAAGCCCCGCACCGCCGCCGAAGCGCATGACCTGACCCCAGGTGATCCCGGTGACCGGATCACGCGTGCCGGCATAGGAGATGATGCTGTCGGTCACCGGGCGGCGTTCGATCCAGGCCTGCGCCTGCGCACCGTTGCCGAGCGAGGGCGTGACAGCGAGACGGCCCGAGAACTTGGTCTTGCCCATGCCGATCGGGGTGGTACCGGCATCGAACTGCACGGTCTTGCTGTCGAACCCGGCGCTGAGCGCGACGCCCGACTTGTGCTGCGTTTCGGTCTGGACCAGCGCCGAGGGCTGCTTGTTGACGATGGCCTGCGCCTCGATCGTGGCGTTGGTGCCGAAGCGGGCGAGGCCCGAGCCGGTGGGTCGGCCGGAGTCGATCACCACGGCCTCGGCGCGCGCCTTGACGCGGCCGCCGATGAAGCCGGTCGAGAGTTCGGCCGAGCCGCGGATGTCCTGCAGGGCGGACAGGCCGGTCTCGCCCTTGCGCTCGCGATACGAGGTGGCGAGATCCGCGCGCGGTCCGCTTTCACGGGTCAGGCCGCTGATGTCGTTCTGGATTTTGGCCATGACCGGGTCGAGCGGCTCGCCGCCGGGCAGCGGCGCCATGCCGCCATAGCCCGCCTGGCTGCTGCGGCCGGCGAAGGGATTGTCCGATGCGCCGGGATAGGCCTGCGCCGGATAAGTCTGTGCCGGGTACTGGCTGTCGAACGGCTGCGCCTGATACGGCGCGGCCTGATAGGGTTGGGCCTGATAGGGGGCGGCCTGGTAGGGTGCTGCCTGATACGGGGCCGCCTGATAGGGTGCTGCCTGGTAGGGCTGGGCCTGGTACGGCGCAGCCGGATAGGCCTGTGGCGCCTGGTAGCCCTGCCCCTGGTAGCCTTGGCCCTGATAGCCTTGGCCCTGATAGCCTTGCTGGGCAGGATAGGTCTGCGCCTGCGCGGGATAGGCCTGCGCCTGCGGGTACGCGTCGCCATAAGCCGCCTGCTGGAAGCCCGACGGCGCCTGGCCGGCAGCAGGGCGGTCGAGCGCGGCCGGCGCCGTATAGCTGGCGGGGGCATAGCCGCCATCGCCTGCGCCGGACGACTGGCCGAAGGCCGGCTGCGGCAGCGTCGCGCTCATCCGCGCGATCGGTGCCGGGGCATAAGCGGAAGGGGCCATGCCGGGGGCATAGCTCTGTTGCGGCAGGCGTGTGCCGTTGCCCAGGGCGAACGGGTTGACCTGCGGCTGCTGCACCATCTGCTGGTCGCGGAACGGATTGCCGGTGGCGACCGCCGCGGGCGCGCCGCCGAACGGGTTACCGCCAAAGGCCGGGACCGTGGCGCCGGGCTGGCCGGCGTTCTGCCGGGCATAGAGCGCGCGCGCTTCCTTGAGCAGGCGCACCGCGGTCGACTTGTCGCCACGCGATTCGGCCACTTGCGCCAGTGACATGCGGACCTGGTAGTCCTGCGGGAACAAGCGCAGCGCACGTTCGGACGCGTTCTGCGACAGCTCGCGATCGCCCGCGGCCTGCGCCGTCTGGGCAAGGCCGATCAGCGCGTCGCGGTCGCGTCCCTCGCGCGTCAGGACAATCTGGTAGGTCTGCGCCGCGCGCGAGGCCATGCCGCCCGACTGGTAGAGACGCGCCAGCGCCGAGAGGATTTCGAGGTTGTCGGGCGCCGCACCCCATGCACCGCGCAGGGCGTCGAACGCCTGGGCGTATTGGCCGGCGGTGCGGAGGCGATCGGCCTGGCCGACGGCGAGGCCGGCGGACATGCGCGCGAGCTGGCGCTGGCCATCGGGTGTCGCGTTGCCCAGCGAAGCCGCCTTTTGCAAGGCGGCGCGGGCAAGGTCATCGCGCCCGGTCTTGGCGAGCACGCGCACGACGGCGTCGTAGCCGTCGAGGTCGGAGATGTCGCCGTTCATCGCGGCCTGCGCGAACTGGCCGGCACCGGCCCCGTCGCCAAGGTCGAACAGCGCGCTGGCGATGGCGGCGCGGCGGGCGGCCGGCAGGGTGGTGATCTTGCCCAGCTGGCGCAGTGCGGCAATGGCCTGCGGACGCTGACCGTTGGCTGCCATGGCCTTGGCACGCTCGATCGCGCTGTCGGTCTTGATCGCGATGGCGAAGTTGCGCATCGCCGGGCTGCGCTGCGTTTCGGGCACGCGATCGATCAGCCCCTGCGCCGCGGTGTTGCGGCCCAGGTCGCTGTCGATCATCGCCGCGGCATAGAGCGCATCGGGGTCGCTCGACTGGGTAAGCGAGCCGATCAGCGATTCCGCCTCGACGCTGCGGCCATGGCGGATGAGGAAGCGCGCGAATTCGTAGCGGATCCAGGGGTCGCTCTGGTCGACCATCAGGCCGCCCTGGAATTCCTGCTCCGCGGTGATGTCGTCGCCGCGCGCCATCGCTGCCAGCGCGCGACCGCGGGCGGCACGGCTCTGCAGGCGCTGGTCGGTCTGCGGACCGCCCTGCTCGCCCGCCTGGCGATAGAAGTCGGCCGCGTCGGCGTAGCGCCCCTGGCGTTCGTAGATGTCGGCGAGCAGCTCGAGCGCGAGGGCCTGCTGCGGATAGCCCGAACGGACCAGCGCCTCGGCCTTGGCCTGGGCCTGGTCGACCTGCCCACGCGCGACGAGCGCGCGCGCTTCCTCGATGCCCGAGAAGAACCGCGCGGCCGAGAGCGCCTCGGACCAGCGGTCGGGGTTGGGCTGGCGGGCCGCCTTCTCGAGCAGGTCGCGCGCTTCGGTGAAGCGGCTCTGGCGCAGGCGAACGATGCCCAGACCGCCGAGCGCATCGCCGTCGTTGCGATTGACCCCGAGTGCCTTCTGGAACCGCGCGGCGGCGCCGTCGAGATCGTTGTCGTCGAGGGCGTTGAACCCGGCCATGCGCTGCTGGCCCGCGTTGTCGGCCGCGCGCTGCTTGGCCGGTGCCGGAGCAGGCTTCGCACGCGCGACCTGGGCAGGGCGCGGAGCCGGCGCGGGCTTTACTGCGGCCGGCCGCGTCGGCGCGGCGGCGCTGCGCACCGGTGCCGCCGCCTTGGCAGGGGCTGCGGGCGTGCCGCCCTGAAGCAGGCGGCGCGCCTCGGCATTGGCGGGATCGAGCGCCAGCGCGCGGCGCAGGGCCTGGTCGGCGAGGTCGTTGCGGCCCTTGCCCTTCCAGTACGCACCCTGCTTCACCAGCGCCTGGACACCCGGCACTTCGGCGAAGGCCACGTCAGGGATCGCCGCCGTGGTGGCGGAGGCCATCAGAACCGTAAGGGCTGCTCGGCTGATCGTGTGAGGCGCGGACATCTCATTCATCCTTGGCGGCAAGGCGCTGGCGGGCGTGACGACGGAAGTAGGCGTAGGCAGGACCGGTCAGGCCCAGGGCGAGAATGATCGTACCGAAGGCCATGAGCAAGGGGCGCTGGCTGAACCAGAAGGCGATCTTCATCCAGATCGGCAGGCTGCCCACCCAATAGGTGCTGCCGAGGGCGAAGCTCGACATGCCGTCGCCCGTCGAGACCGAGAGATCGCCCTGGATCTGGGCGTTGATCTTGGTGTCGGCCATGCCATCGACCAGGTCGGGGAGTGCCGCCGCGTCATCGGCGATGAGACCCACGACCGTGCGGTTCGACGAGAACGGCGACTGCGCGCTGACGATGCCCGAGAAGCCGCGGGCGGCATGGATCATCGGCTCGACGTCGCCCTCGCTGGTCAGGCCGCGATCGCTGAACAGCGCCGTCACGTATTGCAGCGGGCTCTTCTCCGCGACCTTGAGGCCATTGCCGGTCCAGCGCAGCGGCGAGTTGGCGAAGACGCCGCCGGCCCCGACCATCGCCGAGCTGCCGATGACAAGGATGTCCTGCTCCTGCAGCCGGTCGGGATTGATCGAGTCGGCCACGGTCACGCCGGTCGCGGCGACGCCGGTGCTGTCACCGAAGCGGCCCATCACGTCGAGGAAGGCTTGGACCGCCGCTGGCGTGGGGTTGCGGCTCATCAGCACGGTGGTCTCGCCCAGGTCCGGGCGGATCGTGAAGGGATAGCCGGCGCCCGCGAAGGTCGCGAGGTCGGGCATCTCGAGCGCGTGGTAGGCGTGGCTGAGATCGATTGTCGAGGACGGGTCGATCGCCACGCGCACGTTGTCGGGCAGCGTGCCGGTGCACTTCTGCTTGTCCGCCAGGATGAGATTGTAGTCGAAGACCATCTCGTTCTGGCCGAACAGGTTGTAGCGCGGCAGGGTCAGCGTCGCACTGCCGTCGAAGCTCTTGGCCCCGGCGGCGCCGAACCAGTCGCTCCACCAGCTGCCGGCCAGCGGCAGGGTCTTGAGGAACTGGCTGTTGATCGACACGTCGAGGCGCGAGGCCTTGCGGTCCATCCACTTGGCCAGCGGATAGCGATAGGTGAGGTTGAGCGTGCCACCCTGGCGTGGCCAGAAGAACAAGTCGGGCGCGACGCGGAAGCGGGCGGTGAGCGGACCCGGCGGCAGGCCGAGGCCCTGGAGCGAATAAGGCTCCATGATTTCGCCCAGCTTCACCGCGTGGTCGGTGGTGATCCAGCGCGGCGCGCTGTAGCGCGGGTAGCTCGGGATGCGGGCGCCGTCGAAGTTCATGCGCGCGCCGCCGAACACGCCGCGCCCGGCCGAGACCGAAGCCGCCGCGGTGCGCAGTTCGGCATCGTCGCGGCCCATGATGACCAGCAGCGTGCCGAAGGGATCGCGCGGGTTGCGGATCACGGCAGCCGAGGGGCCGGTCGCCTGCAGATCGGTGCCGGGCAGACTCTGCCCCGACTTGAGGAAGGCGATGGCGTTGCCGGTGGGCAGCGCGCCGAACATCGGCTGGAACGAGAAGCCGCGATAGCTGGCCATGCTGCCCAGCCACGAGGCCATCGCGGCTGCCGCCTCGAGCTCGCCGTGATGCGGCTGGCCGGCGAAGACGAACGGCATCTTGAGCGTGGTGTTGGCGGCCTTGTCGAAGAACGGCCCGGGCAGGCGCGACAGGTCGGGCACGTTGGGCAGGCTCTGCACCGTGAGGTCGAGCCACGAGCGCGTATTGCTGACGTTGGCCCAGAGCACCGAGTTGAACGGGTCTTCGCAATCGCGTGCGTAGTGGCCGATCAGGCGCAGGTTGAGCTGGTTGTCACCGGGCAGGAACAGCGCGGGGTTGATCGGCAGGTTGAGCACCTGGCCGCCCGAGTCCTGCGGGCGCAGCGGCACGGTCTGGACGACCTCGCCGTTGACCAGCACGACCAGCTGCGACAGGTCGCCGAGCATGGCCGGCGACCAGGCGAGCTGGAGCGTGATCGAGGCATCGGTCACGACCTGGTTCTTGCGCACGCCGAACGGGATCGAGATTTCGCCGCGCGTGCCCTGCAGGCGCACCGCGTCGCGGATGCGCAGGTCCTTGAGCGTCAACCGCTCGTGCTGAACACCGCTGCCGACCGAAGCGGTGACAGCGGTGGCAGCAGCGGCAGCCGGTGCGGCGAGGGCCGGTGGCGGCGCAAGCAAAGAGCCCAGGACCGGCACCGCCAGGACCAGCGCGGCCGCAGCGGCCATGGCCTGGCGCTTCTTGGCCTTCTTTTCCTTCTTGGCGATGGCGGCCTCGGCCTTGGCCTTCTCCTCCACCGCACGGGCGGCGACCTTGGCTGCCTCGGCCAGGCGCCGGGCTTCCTCGCGGGCGCGCTTGCGCTCGTTGAAGTTGAGCAGGAACATGCGCTTGATGGTCATGGCATCGACGGCCAGAATTCCCTTGATCGACCTGAAGCCGGACACGATCGGCGGCGGCGCCTTGCGCTGCCAGGCGTCGGCACGACCGAGCACGGCGCGGACGAGCCGGCGCTGAGCCAGCGTGTCGAGGCGCTGGTAGCGCACGAAGGCCTTGCCGGCGGCGCGGCGCACGGTGTCGACCGGCACGGCCAGGCGGTCGTCGCCCATCGCCAGCACGATGTCGGTGATCGGCGCATCGCCGGTGGGCAGTTCCTTGGGCAGGCTGATCGCGGCGCCGCCCATCGAGATGTCGATGGTGGTGCCGTCGACCACGTGGCCCGAGGCGAAGTGGACCGCGACCGGCAGCTGCGCATCGACGCGGATGGTCTGGCGGGCCTGGCGGGTTTCGCGCGCCACCGAGACCGCGCCGGTCAGGATGATGAGGCTGAAGATCGCCCAGGCGACGTTGAGCGCCAGCGTGTCGAGCTGTACGTTGAACAGGTGGGGGAAGAAGATGCGCTTCACCACCGCCAGCACGATGCCGAACACGATCAGGCCGATGCAGATGAGGTGCGGCTTGACGATCGCCCAGTCGAAGAACGTGCGGTCGAGCAGGTCGCCCTTGTCGGTCACGTTGAACTTGCCCTTGCGCGGGTTGAACCAGGTCATGACCGTGGGCGCGACGAGGTGGAAGGCCAGGATCGTCTCGTAGATTTCGCCCCAGAACGGGCGGCGTTCACCGGCCTGTGAACGCTCGCTGGTGACTTGCGAGCAGAACAGGTGCGGCGCGGCGTAGGCGAAGATCAGCGAGGCCGAGGCGGCGATGATGTTCTGGCCAAAGATCAGGTAGGCGAGCGGGCTGGTCAGGAAGCAGATCCGCGGCAGCGGAAACTGGAAGTGCAGCATGGCATTGAGGTAGCACAGCCGCTGCTGCCACTTGAGGCCGGGCCCGGTCAGCGGGTTCTCGATGCGCAGGATCTGCGTCATGCCGCGCGCCCAGCGGATGCGCTGGCCGATGTGCAGCACCAGGCGCTCGGTGGCGAGGCCAGCCGACAGGCGCGCGCTGATATAGGCGGTCGACCAGCCGGTGCGCTGCAGCTTGAGCGCGGTGTGCGCGTCCTCGGTCACGGTCTCGCCGGCGAAACCGTTGGTTTCCATCAGCGCCTCGCGGCGGATGACCGCGCAGCTGCCGCAGAAGAAGGTCGCGTTCCACAGGTCGTTGCCGCCCTGCACCGGGCCGTAGAACAGGTCGCCCTCGCCCGGCATGTCCTTGGCGGTGGCGAGATTGCGCTGCACCGGATCGGGCGAATAGAAGAAGTGCGGCGTCTGCATCAGCGCCAGCTTCTCTTCCTTCTGGAAGTAGGCGACGGTGAGCTGCAGGAAGGCGCGCGTGGGCACGTGGTCGCAATCGAAGATCGCGATCAGCTCGCCATCGGTCTTCTTCATCGCCGCGTTGAGGTTGCCCGCCTTGGCGTGCAGGTTGTTGTCACGCGTGATGTAGCCGCAGCCCGCCTCGCGCGCGAAGGCGCGGAATTCGGGGCGACGACCGTCGTCGAGGATGTAGACGTTGAAGCGGTCGTGCGGGTAATCCATGTCCATCGCGGCGAACGTGGTGTTGCGCACGATGTCGAGGCTCTCGTTGTACGTCGGGATGTAGACGTCGACGGTCGGCCAGGTATCGGGTTCGCCCTCGATCTCGATCACCGGGCGGTTGAGCGGCCAGGTGGTCTGGAGGAAGCCCAGGATCAGCAGGATCCAGGCGTAGAGCTCGGCGAGGTAAAGGCCGGTGCCGAACAGGAATTCGAGCGGCGTGCCGAAGGCCAGCGTCTGCGTTGTGCGCCAGAAGATGTAGCGCGTCGAGGTGATGATCGCGAGGATGCCGATCGCCAGCGAACCCTTGCGGGTCTTCCAGCGCGACAGCGCCATCATGCCCACGATCGTGCCGCCGGCCAGCATCCACTGCTGCTTGAGGTCGAGCGGAACGCCGATCACGACGATGGCGATCAGGCCGAGCATCACGAAGGTGCCCAGCCGGAACAGCGTGGCCGGTTGGCGCAGCAGCCGGATCATGCGGCGCGATGCCTGGTGTCGTCGTCGCTCGTGCCGAGCGACGCGGGATCCTCGAAGAACTCGACGTCGAGATCCTCGTCGTAGAGGTCGGCCAGAAGCGTGCTGATCTCGCCGCCGAGCTTGATGGTGTCGGCCAGCGCGGCGCTGTGCGGTGCATAGCGGCCGAGCGACTTCAGCATGGCGCAGGCCTCGGTCACCGCCTCGTCGCGGCGCACCTGGCCGAGCAGTCGCTCGCCGAGCAGTTCGCGCAGGAAGCCCATCGAGTGACGGGCGAAGCGGCGCGTGTCCTCGACCATGCTGAGCACGAAGAAGGTCTTGGCGATCCCCGCGTCGGTGATGCCGGGCAGCATCATCAGGCTCTCGGCCGTCGCGGTCAGCGGGCAGATCTCGAGCAGGGCGTGCGGCAGCAGCATGTCGCGCAGCTGGCTGTCACCCGCGGCGATGTCCGCCACAAAGACCTTCTGGCCCGAGAAGCCGAACTCGTTGCGCGCAAGACCCTCGGCGAAGTCGCTCTGGCGGGAAAGCGCGGAGGCATCGCGCAGTGCGACGCCCTGGACCGAGGCGCTGGCGGTTTCGTCCGAGGGCGCGTCGAGCCCGGGCAGGCGCTCGCCCGGACCCATGCCGAAGTGCAGCTGCAGCGTGCCGTTGCGGTCGAAGTCGAGCGCGGTCACGTCGTGCCCGGCGCGCGAAAGCGCGATGGCCGTCGTCGCGGCGAGGAAGGAATTGCCGGTGCCGCCGCGCGGGCTGTGGAACAGGATCAAAGGCATCAGTCTTCTCCACCCTCGACGGCATCGGACAGGCGCTGCAACAGCGAGCGGATGTTCTGGGCACGTTCGGGGCGACCGTAGCGGCCGAACAGCGTGGAAGCCGGCGGCGGTGCCTCGGCGGTGAGATCGACGCTGCGCGGGCGTGAGGGCGCGGGCCGCGACATGGCGTCAGTGCGGGGTTCCGGGGCGCGGGCTTCGGGCTGTGCCAGCGGCATGACAGGCTCGGGCACCGGCGCGGACTTGAAGACCGGCGCGGGCTGCGCCTGGGGCGCGGGCTGGCGCAGGCTGTCGCCCGGCGTCGCCGCCTCGATCATCGCGGCCTCGTCCTGCGGCATGACCCGTCCGTCGCGCAAGAGCGCCTCGAAGATGGGCCAGCTTTCCAGATCGGCGAAACGGTCGACGAACTCGCGATAGCGAAAATCGCTCCGTCCCAGCCTTTCCAAAAGGATCTTAGCATCAGCCCGCATCGTGCCACCCCTCAGCATTCACACCGCAGACCTTGCAGACATTGGTTAACAAATGCCTTCTACCTACGCAAAATCACTTGGGAAGCCCCGATTTTTGGGGTTTTCGGAATCGTTCCCGCGGTTCGTGCGTAAATTTGTTGCGACGCAACGATTTGGACTGGCGATTCCAGCCGGGCCGCGAATCACTTTCCGGGAATGAGTCGGTAGGGAACCATGTCGCGCTCGGCCGGATCGACCGCGATCGAGCGGTCGCTGGGCGGAAACGCCCGCTGGTCGCAGGCATCGCGCGGACAGGTCCGGCACGAGGTGCCGATGCGCGTCACCGCCTCCTCGCTGCGCAGGTTGAGACCGTCGGCATAGACGAAGTCCCGCGCCAGCGCCGCCTCGCAGCCGAGCGCCACGGCATAGCGGCGCGGCGGGCGGTAGTAGGAACCCGAGGGCTTCACCAGGCCCTTGGCGATCGAGACGTACCGCACGCCATCGGGCATCTCGGCCAGCTGGACGTGAATGCGGTCGGGGATGGCCACGGCCTCGTGCACGATCCACAGCGGGCAGGCGCCGCCATAGCGGCCGAACTGCAGACGTGTGGCGGAATGGCGCTTGGTGATATTGCCCGCCATGTCGACGCGGCAGAAGAACACCGGAATGCCGCGCGCCTGGGGGCGCTGCAGCGTGGAGAGGCGATGGCAGGCCTGCTCGAAGCTGGTGTGGAACGGCTGGCGCAACCGGTCGACATCGTGGCGCAAGGTACGCGCGGCCTGGCGGAACGCCTCGTAGGGCATGATCAGCGCGCCGGCGGCATAGTTGCCCAGGCCCACCGCGAGCAGGTCGCGCGCCGCATCACTGCGCAGGGTGGCCGCGCCAGCGATTCTGGCGATCGTGTCGGCCAGGGCCAGCGCGCAGACCTGGTAAGCGATCTGGAACCGGCTCGATTCGAGCGGCTGGTTGGAATCGAGCGTCAGCACGCGGCGCTCGGCATCGAACTGGCGCACCGGCCCGCCTCCGCGCCAGAGCACACGCACGCCCTCGCCGGCCAGCCACTGCTCCATCTGGGCTATGTCGGGCGACGGCTCCCCCGCGCCGATGCGCGCCGCCAGATCCTCGGCCCCGCGATCGAGCGCATCGACATAGTTGTTGGCCTGGTGGAACCAGTCGCGCACTTCTTCCCATGGCAGGCGCCCGCCGGCGGCAAGGCTGGTGCCGATGGTCTCGTCCATCATGTCCAGCCGCTGGCGGGCCCGGGTATAGAGCCCGTGCAGCTGCACCACCTGCCGCGCGAGATCGGGGAACTGGCGCGCCAGGCGCTCGATCTGCTCCCCGGCTGGCTGCCCCCCGGCAGGCGCGGCGGCGAGTTGCGGATCGCCGAGCGCCGCGCGCAGGGTTTCGGCAAGGTCGTCGACCGCGGGCGGCGCAAGGTCCGCCCAGTCGACCGGGAAGGCGCTCGCCAGCGTGTCTGCCAATGCCGCGGTGAGCGAGCGCTCGTCGTTCTCGAGCTGCGAGAGATAGGACGCACTGATCCCCAGCGCCGTCGCCATGTCCGCCTGCCGCAGTCCGCGACGTTGGCGCAGGGCGCGCAGGGCCTGACCGGCGAAGAGCGAGCGACGTACCATGCGCCCGCCGCTATCATGCGTTTCGCTGCATTGCAAAGTGACGCTTTGCAACTTTGCAGCTTAACATTGGACAGTGCTGCCCTGCTGCGGCATCGCGAAGTCAAGATCCCCAACCCTGCTGCCTCGAGAGGATGCCCATGTCCGCCAACATTGCCGAAATGGAACGGCGCCGCGCCGCCGCGCACCTGGGCGGCGGCCAGCGCCGGATCGACGCGCAGCACGCCAAGGGCAAGCTGACCGCGCGTGAACGCCTCGACATCCTGCTCGATGAAGGCAGCTTCGAGGAAGTCGACGCCTACGTCGAGCACAACTGCGTCGACTTCGGCATGCCCGGCACGGTGATCCCCGGCGATGGCGTGGTCACCGGCTCGGGCACGATCAACGGCCGGCTGGTCTATGTCTTCAGCCAGGACTTCACCGTCTTCGGCGGCGCCGTGTCGGAACGCCACGCGATGAAGATCTGCAAGATCATGGACACCGCGATGAAAGTCGGCGCGCCGGTGATCGGCCTTAACGATTCGGGCGGCGCGCGCATCCAGGAAGGCGTCGCCTCGCTCGGCGGCTATGCCGAGATCTTCCAGCGCAACGCGCTCGCCTCGGGCGTGGTGCCGCAGCTCTCGCTCATCATGGGGCCATGTGCGGGCGGCGCGGTCTATTCGCCGGCGATGACCGACTTCATCTTCATGGTGAAGGACAGCAGCTACATGTTCGTCACCGGCCCCGACGTGGTGAAGACCGTGACCAACGAGGTCGTGACGCAGGAGGAACTAGGCGGTGCCGTCACGCACTCCACCCGCACCTCGGTCGCCGACCTCGCGCTGGAGAACGACATCGAGGCGCTGCTGACCGCGCGCGAGTTCTTTGACTTCCTGCCGCTGACCAACCGCACCGGTGTTCCCGAGCGGCCGACCTCGGACCCGTGGGATCGCATCGAGGACAGCCTCGACACGCTGGTCCCGGCCTCGGCCAACCAGCCCTACGACATGCACGAGGTCATCGCCAAGGTGCTGGACGAGGGCGATTTCTTCGAGATCCAGCCGGGCCACGCCGGCAACATCCTGTGCGGTTTCGGCCGGATCGAGGGGCGGACGGTCGGCGTCGTCGCCAACCAGCCGATGGTGCTGGCCGGCGTGCTCGACATCAATTCCTCGAAGAAGGCCGCGCGCTTCGTGCGCTTCTGCGATGCCTTCGAGATCCCGATCGTGACCTTCGTCGACGTGCCCGGCTTCCTGCCCGGCACCGCGCAAGAGCACAACGGTATCATCAAGCACGGCGCCAAGCTGCTCTTCGCCTATGCCGAGGCGACCGTGCCCAAGATCACCGTCATCACCCGCAAGGCCTACGGCGGCGCTTACGACGTCATGGCGTCGAAGCACCTGCGCGGCGACCTCAACTATGCCTGGCCTACCGCCGAGATCGCGGTGATGGGCGCCAAGGGCGCGGTCGAGATCATCTTCCGCGGGCTGTCGGCCGAGGAACAGGCGGAAAAGACCCGCGAATACGAGGACCGCTTTGCCAATCCCTTCGTGGCGGCGAGCAAGGGCTTCATCGACGAGGTCATCCACCCGCACTCCACCCGCCGGCGCATCGCCCTCGGCTTGCGCAAGCTGCGGACTAAGCAGCTCGCCAATCCGTGGAAGAAGCACGACAATATCCCGCTTTAAGGAATCCGCAGCGATGAAGCTAGGACGTCTCAACCACGTCGGGGTGGCCGTGCCCGCGATGGCCGACGCGATCGCCTATTACCGCGATGTGATGGGCGCCGAGGTCGTGACCGAGCCCTTCGCCATGCCCGAGCAGGGCGTGCTGGTGGCGTTCGTCGACACGCCCGGCGAGGCCGGCACCGCCGGTACGCAGATCGAACTGATCGAGCCGCTGGGCGCCGACAGCCCGATCGTCGCATTCCTTGCGCGCAATCCCGCCGGGGGCCAGCACCACCTGTGCTACGAGGTGGAGGACATCGAGGCCGCGCGGGACTGGTTCACCGCGCAGGGCAAGCGCATCCTCGGCCCGACCCGCATCGGCGCGCACGGCACGCCGATCTTCTTCCTGCATCCCAAGGACATGCTTGGCCAGCTGACCGAAATCATGGAGACGCCCCGTGGCGAACACTGAAAAGTCGGGCATCAAGGATTGGGATGCCCTCGCCGCGAAGGAGGTCAAGGGTCGCGACCTGACCTGGCAGACCCCTGAAGGCATCGCGGTCAAGCCGCTCTACACCGCCGACGACGTGACCTCCGATCCGGGCCTGCCCGGCTTTGCGCCGTTCACCCGCGGCGTGCGCGCCAGCATGTACGCCGGGCGCCCGTGGACGATCCGCCAGTACGCCGGCTTCTCCACCGCCGAGGAATCCAACGCCTTCTACCGCCGCAACCTCGCGGCCGGGCAGAAGGGCCTGTCGGTCGCCTTCGACCTTGCGACCCACCGCGGCTATGACAGCGATCACCCGCGCGTGGTCGGCGACGTCGGCAAGGCAGGCGTCGCGATCGACAGCGTCGAGGACATGAAGATCCTGTTCGACGGCATCCCGCTCGACCAGATGTCGGTGTCGATGACCATGAACGGCGCGGTGATCCCCATCCTCGCCTTCTTCATCGTCGCGGGTGAGGAACAGGGGGTTCCCACCGAGAAGCTCGACGGCACGATCCAGAACGACATCCTCAAGGAGTTCATGGTTCGCAACACCTACATCTATCCCCCCGAACCCTCGATGCGGATCATCTCGGACATCTTCGCCTACACCAGCGCGAAGATGCCCAAGTTCAACTCGATCTCGATTTCCGGCTATCACATGCAGGAAGCCGGGGCGACGCAGGTGCAGGAACTGGCCTTCACCATCGCCGACGGCATCGAATACGTGAAATACGGCGTGGCCTCCGGCCTCGACATCGACAAGTTCGCCGGCCGCCTGTCGTTCTTCTTCGCCATCGGCATGAACTTCTTCATGGAAGTGGCCAAGCTGCGCGCCGCGCGCGTGCTGTGGCACCGGGCGATGACACAGCTGGGCGCGAGGGACGAACGCTCCAAGATGCTGCGCACCCACTGCCAGACCTCGGGCGTCAGCTTGCAGGAACAGGACCCCTACAACAACGTCATCCGCACCACGATCGAGGCGATGGCGGCGATGCTGGGCGGGACCCAGTCGCTGCACACCAATGCGCTGGATGAAGCGATCGCACTGCCGACCGACTTTTCCGCGCGCATCGCCCGCAACACCCAGATCGTGATCCAGGAAGAGACGGGCATGTGCAACGTGGTCGATCCGCTCGGCGGATCGTACTACATCGAGGCGCTGACCAGCCAGCTGGTCGACCAGGCCTGGACGATCATCGAGCGCGTCGGCGCCGAGGGCGGCATGGCCAAGGCCGTCGCCGCCGGTTGGCCCAAGGCGATGATCGAGGAAGCCGCCGCCGCGCGCCAGGCCCGCGTCGATCGCGGCGAGGACGTCATCGTCGGCGTCAACAAGTACCGCCTCGCCGAGGAAGACCGCATCGAGACGCTCGAGGTCGACAACCACGCCGTGCGCGAGGCACAGATCGCGCGGCTCGGGCGCGTGCGCGCGGGGCGTGATGAGGCCGCCTGTCAGGCGGCACTGCGGGCTTTGACCGAGGCAGCGCGGGGTGGGCATGGGGCTTCGACAAGCTCAGCCCGAACGGATGTTGGGGAAGATACCCCCTCCTTCACCCCCGTTCGCCGTGAGCCTGTCGAAGGGCCAAGCAGCCAGGCCCCCGACCTCACCCGCAACCTTCTCGCGCTCGCGGTCGAGGCGGCACGCCATCGCGCCACGCTGGGCGAGATTTCCGATGCGATGGAAGCGGTGTTCGGTCGCCACGGCACGCAGCCGACCCCGGTCAAGGGCGTCTATGGCGCTGCCTATGCGCAGGATCGCCGCTACGCCCAGGTGATCGAGGGCGTCGAGGCGGTCACGCGCCGGATGGGGCGCCGCCCGCGCCTGCTCGTCGCCAAGATGGGCCAGGATGGCCACGATCGCGGCGCCAACGTCATCGCCTCGGCCTTTGGCGACATGGGCTTCGATGTGACCAGCGGCCCCTTGTTCCAGACGCCTGCGGAAACCTGCGTGCTGGCACTGCAGGCCGATGTCGATGCGGTGGGTGCCTCGTCGCTCGCGGCCGGGCACAAGACGCTGATCCCCGAGCTGATCCAGCGCCTGCGCGAGGCCGGGCGCGGCGACATCAAGGTGGTGGCCGGCGGGGTGATCCCGCCGCAGGACTACGACTATCTGCGCGAGGCCGGGGTTCAGGGCATCTACGGCCCGGGCTCCAACGTGGTCGAGTGTGCGGCCGACATGCTGCGGCTGCTCGGCCACAACATGCCGCCGCTGGGCGAATGACGGGACGGGAGAGAGCCATGTTCAAGAAGATCCTCATCGCCAATCGTGGCGAAATCGCCTGCCGCGTCATCAAGACGGCCCGCCGCATGGGCATCGCGACCGTGGCGGTCTATTCCGACGCCGATGCGCGCGCGCCCTTCGTGGCGATGGCCGACGAGGCGGTGCACATCGGCCCCGCCCCCGCCGCGCAATCCTACCTGATCCCCGAGAAGATCATCGCCGCCTGCAAGCAGACCGGCGCCGATGCGGTGCATCCGGGCTATGGCTTCCTGTCGGAGCGGACCAGCTTTGCCGAGGCGCTGGCCGCCGAGAACATCGCCTTCATCGGCCCGCCCGTCGGCGCGATCGCCGCGATGGGTGACAAGATCGAATCCAAGAAGCTGGCCAAGGCCGCGGGCGTCAACGTGGTGCCCGGCTTCGTGGGCGAGATCGCCGATACCGACCACGCGGTGCAGATCGCCGACGACATCGGCTATCCAGTGATGATGAAGGCCTCGGCCGGCGGCGGCGGCAAGGGCATGCGCCTCGCCTTCAGCGAGAAGGACGTGCGCGAAGGCTTCGAGAGCGTGAAGCGCGAGGGCCTCAACTCGTTCGGCGATGATCGCGTGTTCATCGAGAAGTTCATCGAGAACCCGCGCCACATCGAGATCCAGATCCTGGGCGACCAGCACGGCACGATCCTCTATCTCAACGAGCGCGAATGTTCGATCCAGCGCCGCCACCAGAAGGTGGTGGAGGAAGCGCCCTCGCCCTTCGTCAGCCCCGCGATGCGCAAGGCGATGGGCGAGCAGTGCGTCGCCCTGGCGCGCGCGGTCGGCTATCATTCCGCCGGCACGGTCGAGCTGATCGTCTCGGGCGCGGACAAGACCGGCCAGTCGTTCTACTTCCTCGAGATGAACACCCGCCTGCAGGTGGAGCATCCCGTGACCGAGGCGATCACCGGCATCGATCTCGTCGAGCAGATGATCCGCGTCGCCGCGGGCGAGAAGCTGGCCTTCGGGCAGGACGACATCGGCATCGACGGCTGGGCGATCGAGAACCGTGTCTATGCCGAGGATCCCTATCGCGGCTTCCTGCCCTCGACCGGGCGGCTGGTGCGCTATGACCCGCCGGTCGAAGGCTGGGCGGACGATGGCGCGGCCAACGGCCGGCGCGGGATCGAGGGCGTGCGCGTCGACGATGGCGTCTACGAAGGCGGCGAAGTCTCGATGTTCTACGACCCCATGATCGCCAAGCTGGTGACCTGGGGTGCGACGCGCGACGAGGCGGCCGACAAGCAGGTCGCCGCGCTCGACGCCTTCGCGATCGAGGGCCTCGGGCACAACATCGACTTCCTCAGCGCGATCATGCAGCACCCGCGCTTCCGCTCGGGCGAGCTGACCACCGGCTTCATCGCCGAGGAGTATCCCGAGGGCTTCCACGGCGCCCCCGCCACGCCCGACCTGCGCCGCGCGCTGGCGGCGATCGCCGCGTTCCTTGCCACGGCCCGCGCCGATCGCGCCCGCCGGGTCGACGGCCAGCTGGGCAAGCGGCTGCGCCCGCCGGCGAGCTGGGTCGTGACCCTTCAGGGCGAAAGCCTCGCCGTGGCGATGGACGGCGACAGCGTGACGGTCGACGGCACGCCGGTCGACCTCGCCATGGAATATACCCCCGGCGAGACCTGGATCGAGGCCGAGGTCGACGGTGACGTGCTCGGCGTGAAGATCAAGCCGACGCGCGGTGGCTTTGCGCTCACCACGCGCGGGGCGATCCACAAGGTACAGGTTCTGCCCGCCCACGTGGCGCCCTATGCCGCGCACATGATCGAGAAGATCCCGCCCGACCTCTCGCGCTTCCTGATCTGCCCGATGCCGGGGCTGCTGGTGGCGCTGCATGTGGCAGAGGGCGATTCGGTCGAGGCGGCCCAGCCGCTGGCCGTGGTCGAGGCGATGAAGATGGAGAACATCCTGCGCGCGGAAAAGTCGGGCACGGTCAAGGCCGTGCGTGCCAAGGCGGGCGACAGCCTTGCGGTCGATGCGGTGATCCTCGAGATGGAATGAGCGGACCGCCTCTCGGGCAGGTTGACGTTTACGTAAAGGGGAGTAGATTGCCGCGCAAAGGATGTTGAAAGGACTTTACCGATGAAAGCCCTGGTCTGCGTGAAGCGCGTGATCGACTACAACGTGAAGCCGCGTGTGAAGGCGGACGGCACGGGTGTCGAGCTGGCGAACGTGAAGATGAGCATGAACCCGTTCGACGAGATCGCGGTCGAGGAAGCGATCCGCCTGAAGGAAAAGGGCGTGGTCACCGAAGTCGTGGCGGTGTCGGTCGGGCCGGCGAAGGCGGCGGACACGCTGCGCACCGCGCTGGCGATGGGCGCGGACCGCGCGATCCTGGTGCAGAGCGATGACGAGGTCGAGCCGCTGGGCGTTGCCAAGATCGTCAAGGCGATCGCGGGCGAGGAACAGCCGGGCCTGATCATCACCGGCAAGCAGGCGATCGACGACGACAGCAACCAGGTCGGCCAGATGGTCGCCGCGCTGCTCGGCCGGCCGCAGGGCACGTTCGCCAACGAGGTCTCGGTCGAGGGTGACCAGCTCGTGGTCAAGCGCGAGATCGATGGCGGTCTGGAGACGGTCAAGCTGGCGCTGCCGGCGGTGGTGACCACCGACCTGCGCCTCAACGAGCCGCGCTATGCCTCGCTGCCCAACATCATGAAGGCCAAGTCGAAGCCGCTGGCGACCAAAACGCCCGCCGACCTCGGCGTCGACGTGGCGCCGCGCCTCAAGACGCTGAAGGTGGCCGAGCCGCCGGTGCGCGCCGCCGGCGTGAAGGTCGCCGATGTCGATGGCCTGGTGGCCAAGCTCAAGGAACTGGGAGTCGCGTGATGGGTAAGGTTCTTCTCTGGGTCGAGCACGACGGCGCCGCGATCAAGGACGCCACGCTGCATGCCGTGACCGCCGCCGCGCAGATCGGTGACGTGACCGCGCTGGTCGCAGGTTCGGACGTCGATGCCGTGGCCGCTGCCGCGGCGCAGGTCGCCGGCGTGTCGGCGGTGCTCAAGGCCGACGATGCCGCTTATGCCCATGCGCTGGCCGAGAACGTCGCGCCGCTCGTCGCCGGGCTGATGGATGGCTTCGACGCCTTCGTCGCGCCCGCCACCACCACCGGCAAGAACGTCGCGCCGCGCGTGGCCGCATTGCTCGACGTGATGCAGGTGTCCGACATCCTCTCGGTGGAGGGTCCCAAGACCTTCACCCGCCCGATCTACGCCGGCAATGCCATCGCCACGGTCGAGAGCGGCGATGCCAAGCTGGTGGTCACCGTGCGCGGCACCGCCTTCGCCAAGGCCGAGGCCAGCGGCGGGAGCGCTGCGGTCGAGGCGGTGAGCGGTGCGGGCGATGCCGGGCTGTCGAGCTTCGTCGGCTCGGAAATCGCCAAGAGCGAGCGCCCCGAACTGACCAGCGCCAAGATCATCGTCTCGGGCGGCCGCGCGCTCAAGGATGCCGAGACCTTCGCCGCGACGATCACCCCGCTGGCCGACAAGCTCGGCGCCGCGATCGGCGCAAGCCGTGCAGCGGTCGACGCAGGCTACGTGCCCAACGATTACCAGGTCGGGCAGACCGGCAAGATCGTGGCGCCCGAAGTCTATGTCGCGGTCGGCATCTCGGGCGCGATCCAGCACCTTGCGGGGATGAAGGACAGCAAGACCATCATCGCCATCAACAAGGACGAGGACGCGCCGATCTTCCAGGTCGCGGACGTGGGCCTGGTGGCGGACCTGTTCACCGCCGTGCCCGAGCTGGCCGGCAAGCTGTAAGGCTGCTGATCCTCCCCATCATTGATGGGGAGGTGGCAGGCCGCAAGGCC
>Ga0308160_10002479_pt1 | contig 22258 bp, 33 predicted proteins | sample PhyFR1_FD_201036 | JGI IMG/M metagenome (GOLD analysis project Ga0308160, IMG submission 201036) | Phyllosphere microbial communities from UC Gill Tract Community Farm, Albany, California, United States - DLSLF.R1 | ecosystem: Host-associated > Plants > Phyllosphere > Unclassified | place: USA...
AGGAGATCGCCAAGACGGGCGTCACCGAGCCGACGTTCCCGGCCAGCCAGGACGATGCTGCCAGCCTGCCGCACGCCAATCCGGGCCTCCGCACGCCTGAGCCTCAGGTACGGCCCCTTTCGGCCCTTTCGCTGCTCGCAGATCTCCCCGATTCTGGCCGATGCACGCCATTACCGTCAACCGGTCGCTCGACGCCGAGGCTACCAGGTCACGAGGACGAAGGAGCTCTCGGGCTGGGCCTCCCCTCGACGGCGAGGCCGGCCAGGCGGACGCCTTCGGTCAACCCGCCGACGGCGGCGCCGTCGAGCATCTTCGGCGCCTGGGGCAGCAGCAAGGACGAGTCGTGGACGTCGTCCATCACCTCGTCGCTCTCAGCCCTTGTCGGTCTCGGCTCCGGGTCCATCGGCCGCGGAGGTAAGGACCCGGTAGTGCGGGCGTCCTCGATCCACAACCTGCTCTCGCCCGACCAGGCAGCGCCGGCCGTCCCGATCGAGGACAAGCCGCACGTCCTCGTGACGAGCCACTTTGGCAAGAAGGAGGTCGCCTGCACCGTCTACTTTGCCTCGGCCTTTCACCTACTCCGACAGCGGCTCGGCGTCGAACGCGCGTTTGCCCACTCGCTCGCCCATACCCGGCCGTGGGAGGCTCGCGGCGGCAAGTCGTCGGCCCTCTTCTGGCGGACGGCCGACGATCGCTACGTCGTCAAGGAGCTTGTCGCCAAGTGGAACTGCAGCGACCTCCAGGCTTTGCTTGAAATCTCGCCCGCCTTCTTTGACTTCATCCTCGGCGCCGCCGCCGTCAAGCCGACCTCGTTCGCCAAGATTCTCGGCTTCTACTCGTTCAAGCTGACCGACCACGCGACCGGCCACACGCGCCGGGTCGAGCTCGTCGTCCTCGAGAATCTTTTCTTCGACCAAACCGTCAGCCGGACGTTTGACCTGAAGGGCATCGAGGGTCGGCGGGTTCGCGCTGGTCAGGGCGATGTGATCGCGACCCCGGCCGAGACGGTCGGGCACGATCACGAGTGGCGCGAGGTACGTTCGAGGCTCGTCTCGAGCCGATCTGCCCGGCTGCTGACTCTCGCCAACTCGATCCTACCACAGGGCCAGCAGGTGGCGCCTCTCCTCATCCACGCGCACGCCAAGCGCATCCTCCGCGAGGCCGTCGCCAACGACACCCGCTTCCTTTCGAGCCACAACGTCATCGACTTCTCCATGCTCGTCGGCGTCGACGAGGACAAGCGGGAGCTCGTTCTCGGCCTCGTCGACGCGATCGGTGCCTACACCGTCTTCAAGGCGCTCGAGAGCAAGGGCAAGCTTCTCGCCAACAAGGGCGGCGAGGTGACCGTGGTACGTTCCCAGGTCGAACGGTGTGCGCCTCCGCTCGCGGCTGACATATGGTCGCCGTTCCAGATCCCTCCCGAGCAATACAGCGCCCGCTTCGAAGCGGCGATGGAGGCATACTTTACCGCCGTCCCCGACCACTGGACGAGCAACCCGTCGAGATTAGCCCGGCCGGCCAAGCCAACGATCCCCGACATCTTTTGAATCCCGCCCCCCCCCGCCCTGACGATCACGACCGCCGCTCGTTATCCCTCCCTTCACGCCGCCGCCCCCGGCCACGCCTCTATGGAACCGCTCTGCCATCACGATCGCCCCTGTCTCAGGCGCCACCCCGTCTCGCTGTTTGTACTTGATGACCTCGCCCTCGTCTGCGTCGCCAGGATCTGTCGAAAGGCGAGAAAGGATCGTGCGCGCACACGTGCCGACTCGATCCGCGTCTGGCGTTCTGGCGAAGGGGGACCCTCTGGCGCTGCATCCTCAGGCCGCCGCCCGTCGCCCGCCGCTGCTGAGATGGCCCGCCGCTTCGCCCGAGATCCCCTTTCTCTTCCTCCGTAGAGCGACGACCCGCCCTCACATCTTTTCCTCCCCTTTCCACCGCGAACGGCCGTCCAGCAGGTCATGGCCGACAGCTCCCGCGACGGGTCGCTCAGCCTAGGTCCGTGCCCGCTTGTCCGCCCAAGATCCGAGCTCGAGCTCGGCCTTGACTCGTTCCCCCCTTCGAGGCGCGCGGCGCGCCGCTCAGCCGGCCGACCTGGCACGCCTGGCGAGCTGCTGCTCGGTCATGGTGGGGCTACTGGGATACGAGCCTGAGACGAGACGAGTCGCTGATCCCTCGTCGGCCTGCTCTCCAGACCCCTCTGCGCAGACCTTCACGACCCCGCGCCCGACCTTCTCGACGCCCATGACGCCGCCCTTGACGTCGCCGTCGCCGTCCTCGACCCGGCTCAGCGCGTCGTCGGCCTCGGCACGCCCACCTGCGCCGCCGTCCGAGACACCCTCTGGCTCGGATGAGCTCGGGCCGTCGGCTTCGGTCTCGGTTTCGAGCTCACTCCTCTCGCACCGGACGACCGACGCCGGTAGCTCAGTCGGGGCCGACGACGACGACCGCTCGGTCGCCGCGACGAGCGCGACGGGCGACGACGATGCAGCCTCTGCCATCGCCGCCGCAGGGAGCAGCGTCGCGCCGTCGTCTAAGGGTGGCGCCGGCAGCAGCTCATCTTCTTCTGTCGCGACCCGGGACGACGAAAGCATCGGTCCGTCGGCGAGCGTTGGCCGTGCCGGCCCCGGTCGCCCGCCCGTCGACCCGCAGCTGGTCGAAGCGCTCACCGGCAAGGATCGCCTTTACGTCCTTAGCGTCGCCCAGGACATGGAGGGCCTTTTTGGCAATCCGAGGTGCGTCCGGTCCTTCCAATCGTCTCTGGATTCGGAGGCCGAGCGTTTCCGCTGACGGCATGATTTTGGCGCACCGTCTCCCCCTCAGCCGAGCGAGCCTGTCGTACTCGCCGAGCACGTCCTTCCATCGCCGGATCGTCCACCAGTGCGCGGCCTTCCTCGGCCTGCAGACGTCCACCGGAGAGGCTAAGGCCATCGTCGTCCGCCTGCCGACCGAGCTCTACGCCCTCACGAGGTTCGTTCTGCCCGCATCCTACGCCGTCGTCTCATGTGTCCCACCCGCTAACGTATCAGCCCGCACAACAGCGCGCCCTACCGGGTGATCAACATTACCCCGGCCCCTCAGCTCTCGTCATCGGTCTCGAACCAGCCTCCGAGCGGTTTCCGACTCATGCGGCGTGATCCGGCCAGCAGCTTGCCCACTTCGCGCGGCGCGTCGCCCGGCGGCGAGGATGCCAGCGACCGAGGCAGCCGAAAGAAGTCTTATGAGCAGCGCCAGGCCGAGTACGATGCAGCGCGCAACAAGATCTTCAGCACGGCCTCACCCTCCGAGACGAGCTCGGACGCAGGCGCCAACGCCGGCGGACCGAGCAAGCTTGCCGGGCGAATCATTGGAGGCGGGCCCACCCGAGGGCTCTCGGGCGACCGGCGGGTGACTGGGCGGTCGCGCGCCTCTTCCCACGCCAGCTCGACCGACTCGGTGCCGGTCGTTTTCGTCGAGCCCCCGCCGTCGGCAGCCGCGGCGTCGGCCAGCGGGACCTTCATCTATCAGTCGGCCGCGGGCGCTCAGCCGGCCTACTCTGCACCCCTACGCCCTTCGGCGCCAACCTTTGACCCTTCGCTGCCTGCGTCAGCCACAAACATGCCCTCCCATGCGCGGTCGTTTGCGACCTCGCCTGTCTATGCTTCGGTCGGAAGCCACGCGCCGGCGATGGCCAAGTCGAGCAGCGGCGGCGGCGGCGGCTCGCCGCAAGCGACGGGGTCGTCGGCCTCGTCACGAGGCAGCTACCGAGCTCGCAACGTCCGCCCGCCGGCGGCTGCCCAGCAGCAGACTTCGTTCGGCTCAGCCTCGTCTGCCGCATCGGCCCGCGGGTCGTCGGGCAGCCATCCGGGGCATGCCAGCCAGCCCCGCCTGTACGAGCCGACCTCACAGAGATTGCAACGAGCGCCGGTCGCCTACGGTCAGGCGTCTGACTGGCAAGTCACGCAGCAGCCCTCGCCCGGCTTGCCACCGCACCAGCAGCAGCAGCTGCAGGCGGCCATGGTGCCCGCGCAGACCTTCTATCAGCCCCAACCGCCGCCCCACCTCGCGGGCCAGGCCTACATGTTCATCCCTTTCGATCAAACTGGCACCTCGGCCGGCGGATTTGTCGCTCCGTATGGCCAGCAGGCCTTCATGGCCCAGCCGCCCCCGCATCAGCCGCAGGTGCCGACCTACGTCCAACCGAACGGCCACGGCTCGCCCTACAGCGCTCACTCGTACCCGGTCACGCCTGCTGGGCCCATCCCAGCGTCGTCGCCGGCGGCCAATTACCTTCCCGTCGGAGCGGCCGGCCAGGCGTCGTACTACGCCGTTCCTGCGGGCTCGCAGCAGCCCCAGTTTGCGCATTACCGGAGCGACGGCGCTTCGTCGGCTCCGCCCTTCCCCAACGGCCATCACTCGCCGGCCCACGCTCAGCCGGCAATCTCATACGGGCCCGGTGGACAGCCTTATCACGTCTACGGCGTCTCGCAGCCGCAGCCGCAGATGGCCATCCCCCAGCCCCAGCACTACGCCGTCGCGGATCCGGCTCTTCAGCCTTGGGCGACAGCCAGCAGCAACGGCGGCGGCGGCACCGGAGGAGGGCCTTCCGTCTATCACCGGTCCGACTCGAGCGTCTCGTCGTTCGGCGAGGGCAGCTCGCGACCCCAGTCGCGCGGCTCTTCGTCGAGCCGGCTCAGCTTTGGTGCTAGCAGCGGCTTGAGCAGCTTGCGCCAGCAGCCGTGGGGGTCCGACGTCGGCACGACGTCTGGCAGCCGACAGAGCTGGGCTTCGACCTCCAATGCCAGCACTTCAAACGCAGGCACCTCGAACACGGGCACCTCGAACGTCGGCCCGACTAGCGGCCGGTCCGGGCGCCGACGTAGCTCGGGCGCTGGGACCGACCGGCCACCGTCACCAGTGAGCACCTTTGCCCTCCGTCTCCTTTGTGTGAATGCGCCCGAGCTGATCGTCTGCCTTCATCGTTGCAGCAGTCATCGACGGCGTCCTCGGTCTCGCGGACGCGAGGCCTCTCGCAGCTGGCGCACATCCCGCCACCAAAGGATCACCCGCTGCCACCACGGCCAGATTGGTCGGTCGGTCACCAGCGTGCGTCCCGAGACTGCACGCGAACGCCCGATTCTCTGCGCTGACCAGCGAGCGCCCGGCCCCCAATAGAGTTTGATCTGAAGCGGCCGGACGGAACCTCGACCCGCACGCCTCCCCGCCTGGCATCGACGAACGACTTCCCCCCCTTGGCAGGCATGGGCCCGAGTGTGCCAGTCCAGCCGCAGCTGACGAGCCCCAAAGCCAGCGGCGACGGCATCTGGAGCGGCGGTCGCGGCCGAGCGGCCGTCCTGCGTTCGACGACGGGCGCGCCGCAAACTGACGGCGATCAGCCGGGCGCCGACCAGCTCAGCTCGCCGGATCGAACCATACACGGCAGCTATCCGGCGCCGCCGTTCGACTCGCCCAAGCGGGCGTCGACGTCTGTGACCGCCGCTGCGCTGCCGCACGCCGTTCCGCCGTTGCGCGCCGCCACAGACGACGCCTACCCGTCGCCGGAGGACGACGACTTTGAACCGCGGCGGCCGATCGTCCGCTCGTCAGCCGCGCTCTTCGACCCGTCACCGGCCGCCTTGCGGCCGAGCGAGGCGCCAAATGTCGCCATCGGCGAGGAAAGCATGCTCCGGGACGAGGAGCGGGCGTCGATAGAGGACAAGCTCGCCAACATCAACCTTGGCCTGAGCGCCGGTGAGGGTCAGGGCGCGAGCGTCATTGGACCGCCAGCCTCGTCGCCTACGGCAGCCGGGGGAGGTCCGGGCTTGACGTACTCGAGCATCGTCCGCCGGGTTTGATTGAGCGATGGATGTGAAGAAGCGTTGCTACCCACCGGCCTGTTTTTGTCAGCCCCTGCGCGATCCCTAGCGCGCCAGCCTGCGAGTGGCTGGTAAGAGTGTGCACCAAGAGAAGAAGGAGAAGGGCGCGCGGGGGGTCTCTTGAGAGGTAGGAGGGCAAATTCGGCTGACCCAAACATTCCGCTTGGACGGCCCGTCACCGATACAAGCTGGGGCTCATGAGCGGCAGAAAAGGAATCAGGAAAGTGTCGGTTCCAAACCGGCAAAAAGAGAACATTAGCCCCATGGGGGGGTCGAACCCCCAGCCTTCAGATGAAACCCCGCTGTTGAACAGACCGTGTTAAGAGTCTGACGCTCTACCGATTGAGCTAACAGGGCTTTGATGACTTTGGTCAGTCAGTCAAAGTTACAAAGATTGACACCTTTTCCCAGACTTTGGGAGTTGCAGACACACGCTCTTATAAGTTTGACGTACCTCGTCAAAATCAGAGCGTAGCGTGCCTACACGCGCATGAGAGCTCTCGCATGTCAGGGCGGCCGCTCGCATTGTCTGGCCGCCTCGCGCCCGCCAGCGAGCTGCAAGGCCGCCGCCGTTCTCCAGCGCCTCGCCTGCGTTCGATGACCCCGCAACCCCGACGTCTACCTTCTCCGCTACCCACCCTTCCATCCCTTCCTCGCCTCGTTCAGTAATGTCTGCTCCTCCTTCTCCCAAGGCCGAGGGCGAGTCCGCCAAGGGCGAGGTGCATCCACCTTTACTGTCTCCGGCTCAGCCCTGCCGTCTTGCCGGCCTCGCAGCTTGTGTGTCGGCCGGGCGAGCTCGACAACACGATCTCCCGCCCTTTGGAGCCTCTGCTGCTCGACGCTAGGCCTCTCCGCCCCTCTTCATGCTCACTCTTGACTCCCTCGCTTCGCGCATGCTTCCCGCCAGCCAATCAACATCAAGGTCAGTCCAACTATCGGTCCGAGAGGCGTCCAACATGGCCGCGCACTAACGCGGGCGCGTCCATGTGGCTCTCTCTTCTCCCACCTCGACTTCCCGCCGCCTCCTCTCTCCAGGTTGCTAGCTCGGACGGCAACGAGGTCCACTTCAAGATCAAGGTGCGCCAGCCTTTGCGCTCGCAGCGATCCCGAATCCGGTAGCGCAGCTCGCTGACGCGCTTTCTCGCCTCCCAAACCCCACCAGACGACGACCAAGTTCTCCAAGCTGAAGTCGGCTTACTCGCAGCGTGTCGGTGCGTGCCAGACAAAGCCCATGCCTGGAGACCTCTCTCCGCCGCATCCGTCGTGGCGGCTTCCCGCGTAACCACACCGACCAGCTGCTGACCGCATGATGCCCCCTTCGCCGCCCGCCGCCACTTTGCCCCTGCTCTGCATGCCGACGAGCAGGCAAGGCCGTCGGTACCATCCGGTGCGTCCTCGTCTTTGTTCCGGCCTGCCCGTGCACGCTCGAGGTTGCGAACGGCTCTATGGCAGAGCGCTCTGCTGACCTGCCGCTGCTTCGCCGCTCAGCTTCATGTACGACGGCGAGGTTGTCCGCGACGAGGACACGCCCGGCTCGCTCTCGATGGAGGACTCGGACACCGTTGAGGTCGTCCTCGAGCGTCAGTTCCCGCTGCTGGCGGCTTACAGATGCTCAACGGCCGTCCGAGCGCTGCCTTGCTGACTGGCTTCTTCGCTTGCGTCTTACCTCCGCAGAGATCGGCGGCTCCATTTAGGTGCCTACCGGCGTCGCTTGCGGTTGTGCGCTGCCGAGCAAGCCTACACTTGTCGCTATGAAAAGCGGCTGCACGAGGTCCGTTCCGCGCCCTGCCCTGCCGAGTGCGCGCCCGATGGCTCACTCGGTCTTTCCCTCTTCGCTGCACAGCCCTTGTACCACCGTATCTGCCCCGCAAAGCAGGCTCGTAACACCGCGCAGGCTCTTGCTTCTTCTCCTCCATCGTAACACACTATGCCTGGCCTACGTGATGGCAAGCCTGACAGACTGCTGCGCTGCCAGGAGCTTCGAATACGATGTCTCACTTCTTTGTGGACGGACGTCTGGTGCGAGCGCGGTCGTGTCGCTCTCCGCACCTTTTCTGTTCTGGTAGCATGCAAGCTCGATAGAGCAATTGAGGGACGGCAGCAACGAAGATGGGGCGTGCGGACGTCGGAAGGGTCGCGGGCGTCGCCCGCCGGTGGGCCCGTCGCGCCGACCGCCTTCACGTCGTCACTCCCCCTTTGACCATCACCCTCCCTCCTCCCTCTCGCTGTCTACTCCCTCACCTGATTCTCCTGTCGCAACCTCGCAGCATCTCTGCCTCCCGAGAGCAATGTCGAACGTGCGTACCTGCCCTGCGGTGTCGCGGGTAGTGTCGGCTCGGTTGGCCATCGCATCAAAGGGGCCGGCCGGACCGAGCTGACCGGCCGCCGAACTCCTCGCACCCTGAGCAGAGCACCATCAACATTCAGGTCCGCATCTGAGCTTCCTCCTTGACGAGATCGTCTCCACTGACGTCGCCGGCCTTGTCGCAGCTTGTCGACATCAGCGGCAGCATCACCCACTTCAGGATCAAGGTTGCGTCCGTCCCCTTTCTTGTCGGCGTCGCCTAGTCTGCCTGACCGGCCGCCGTAGGAGAGAGCTCCTGCCTCGCTACGTGTCGCCATCGTGCTTGCTAATGTCGCCGCCGCCCACGCACAGTCATCGACAACCTTTGCCAAGATCAAAACCGCGTACGCGCTGCGCACAGGTCCGTTGCAGTGCTCCCTGTGACTTTCTGCCGTCACCGGCTGCTCGCTGGATCGACCTCTCTTCCCTCCCCTGACGCGCAGGCGACAAGGTCGAGAGCATCAGGTGCAGCGCGACCTATTCCAGGCATGACCGATGTCGGTCATCGTCCATTGCTGACGAGCCGATCGCTCCGTCGTCCAGATTCATCTACGACGGCGAGCTCGTGTCGGACAGCGACACCCCGGGCACGTTATGCGTCGAGGACGGCGACACCATCAACGTTTCGATTGTTACGGCCAAGAAGAAGACGTCGACGTCGTCGACTAAGTCGTCAGCCAGAGCCTCTGGAAAGGCCGTCCCGCCAGGCACCACTTTCAGCAAGCGCAAGGCGTGTGCGTGCTCTTACTCCCTGGCCGCACCGTCTCGCCCGAGACTGACAGCATTGGTCTCTTCCCGGAACGTCAGCCGCCATGGGCGACGACGACGAGCTCGCGCCCGAGGCGCAGGTGATTGATATGGGAGATGAAGACGACGAGCCGGCCGTCGCAGTCAAGGTACGCTCGAGCAGTACCGCCCGCTTCCAATTGTGGTGCTGATCGTCTGCTCGCGGTGCGCACCGGCTCGTAGCTTGAGACGGCCGACGGCAAGCAGACCGACTTCAAGTTAAAGGTCGGTCTACGTGCCTTTTATGTCCGTACGAGTCGAACGCTGCTGACATCTGTGCTCGCGAGCCGCGACTTACAGATGACCAAGGACTGCTTTGGCTCGATCAAGACGGCGTTCTCGCGCCAGCTCGGTGCGTCCCGGCTCGGCTGGCTGGTCCCTCAGACTCTCAAGCTAACGCGTTGTCCGCTGCTATCTGGACAGGCAAGCCGAGCGAGACAATATTGTACGACCCTCCGTCACTCTCTTCCCAGGCACCTGCAAACCTCCGAGGACAGTCGCTGACGAGCTGCTTCCCGTCCCCCGGGCAGCGTCGTCTACAACGGTCGCAAGGTCGACGACAATGCTACGCCGTACGATGTCGACTTTGAGCCTGGATCTGCCGTCCTTGCAGTCGTCGCGTCGAGTCGGTCCCCTGCTGCTCCCTGCACTCGCTTTTGTCTCCGCCGCTGATGACGGGCTTCCGGACCCTCCTCCAGAGAAGCTGCGGACGAAGTGAGGCTCTGATGTCGTCGTTAGCAGGCCGCGGGAAGATGGACGGTCCATGCCGCGCTCTTCGTCCTAATCACACCAAAGCCTATATCGTACGACGCATTCATATCCTACGTCATCTCGCAGCCATGGCGTCCGATTCGTCCTCCAATCCGCCCCTCAGTAGCGGTGACGCGCGCTGACCGGAGGAGCGGCTATCGAGCAGGCGGCTGCGGGCGATACGCTCGTCAAGGTGACTTCGATCGCGAACGCTTGTCTTAATAAGCCTCTTGTGTGCGCCGGTACCTGCTTGTTAGGCGGTCCGGCTCTCCTCTGCCCAGGGGAAGGCTGCTTGAGCGAGCGGCATTCTGAGCGACTCGGCGAAAGGGGAGCGCTGCGACCCCTTTCACGCCGCGGGCTGCTGCGCGGCCTCGCCGTCGTCGCACCCCGGCCCCTCTCCGAGCCTCGGCGTCCTTGTCGTCCTGCCCTCCGACAGCCACCTTTGCGTTGCCCTGGGCTCCGTCGTGCTGCATCTCTTCTTGGTCCCCAACCTTCTCTTGCGCCCGATTGCCTTTTCGTTGGTAAAGATCACTCATAATGTCGCAGATTACGCTTGGCAGCTAGGGTAGGGGGATTTGAACGGACCAGAAGGGGGAAGACTACATATCGGAGGCGGGCGAGCGCACTAGGCGGTCGCAAAAGGGATAGGTAGATGCGGACGGAGCCGCTGGTCGAAACCCGGGGGAGCAGAGCAAAGGAAGATAAGAAGCGACAGGAGAGGGCGCTGGGTAGAAGGAGCGGGAGGAGACGCCCGCGCGGCGTGGTTGAGGGCCAGTGTATCGGCCTGAGAAGGGAGCATGAGAGCTCGGTGGAGGAGGAGACTGTCGAAGTCAGAAGGACGCAGACACGAGTCGCGAGATGGGGCGGAAGTGAGAGAAGGCGGATGAGGGGGGTTGGGGGGGATTCCAGGATGGCGGATGACAGAGGAGAAGGGATCATCGGAGGCCGGTGGGGGAGGGGGCCGGACGCTCCGAGTCGCGTCGCTGACGTCCGATGGACGTCTGGCACGCGACAGGCCGTCGTCGAGCCAGTCGATGACGTGATGAGTTCTTGGGAGGAGGGCCGAAAAGAAGGGCCTGAGAGCTTGAAGAATGTGCGACAGAAGGCCGGCGGTGATCAGCGCGTGCGCTTGCCGCCACGATGCTCGACCGCCTCATCCTCGAGTCGCTTGCGCTTGCCGCCGCCGTTCGAGGCCTTGCTGTTACGTGAGACGACGGGCTTCTTGAGGTTGCCCGAAGGGGCGACGCCGCTCAGGAGCTCATACGCGTCGTCCATCGTAAAGTTGATGAAGGTGCTCCCGAACAGGGGCTTGGCCCGCTTAGCCGTCGGCTTGACGGCCGGCGCGGCTGCCATCGGCCGAGGGCTCATCGGCGAAGCGGCCTCACTCGAGGATGAGCAGGATGACGACGACGATGACGACGAGGAGGGGACGTGGTAGATCGGCTTTGCCGCCGTCGTCGAGGGCCGGGGAAGCTTGCGGATCGCGCGCGGCGCAGCCGGCGGCGAGGTCGCGTAGGGGTGGACCGAAGGTGGCGTGCAGGGGTAGCTCGGCTCCATCGGGGAGCAGACGATTGCTGCGGGTGCCGGTACGGCCGCTGCTGCTGCCGCCGATGTCGTTGCCGATGGCGTCGGAAGAACGGGCGCGAGGCGAACGGGATGCGAGTGCGGTGCCGGCGGGGAGAACGGCGAGCGCGCAAGGTCATCGCCGCCGATCGGCTGGAGGCCGTAGTAGTGCTCGGGGAGGACGGTATTTACGACTGGCAGCGCTGGCGGAGGACCGACGGGCTCGGCGGCCGACTGGAGCGGATTTGAAGCCGAGGCAAAGGCGAGCGCTTGGAAGGACGCCTTGAGGGACGAGGCTCCAGCCTTCCGACGCAGCGGAGGCGCCTTGCGTGCCACCGGGGTCGGAACGGGCGTCGGCACTGGCATCTGTGACAGGGCAGGGGTCCAGCCGACGAGCGAGGCAAAGCCGGCGGTAGAGGACAAGTCGCCGGCCGAACGCTTGCGAGCGAGTGCCCGGTCTGAAGCCTGCTTGCGGAGGAGAGCCCGGGTCGCATCGCGGTCGTCGACGGAAGCGGGGGCGATGGCTGTGAGAGGAGCCGTGGGCGTGATGGTGGTCGACGATGACGAGGGCGACGACGACAACGGCTGTAGCTTGTCGTATGGCAAATGCTGTAGGACGGGGCGACCAAGGGGAGCGCTCAGCGCGCTGAAGCAGATTTGAAGGAGGCCGCACATAGGGAAGAGACCTGATGCTCACCAGCTGGTGGGGGACGACCCATTGCTCAAAGCCCGAGCCGACCTCGTCGTCGTCGCTGCCTCCTCCCTCAGCGATCCTCGGCTGGGGCGGTCCTGCGAAGCCCCACGAGCCGTCGACCGCCCGGCTGCCGGAGCCGTTGGCGAGGTCGGTCTCGAAGTCGTAGTAGTCCCACCGGTCGCCCGAGAGGGGCGACGAGGCCGAGACGAACGAGTCGAACGACGACTTGGTCGAGAGCGTCGACGAGGATGAGGGGTCGTACCACTCGGGCACGTCGTCCACCGATGGGACCGGGGCCAGGGCGAGCGCGTAGGCCGAGGTCGACGACGAGGACGGGTAGCCAAAGGCATCGGCGTCGTCGTTGTCGTCGTAGAAGGCGACCGAGGAGGACGGGCCGTCATAGACGTACGACAGCGGCTCATCCTCGGCGGGCAGGTCGATCGGGGCGAAGTAGGGCGAAGGCGAGGCCGCACCCCACGAGCCGGCCGACGACGAGGCAAAGGCCGAATCGTACGACTCGTAGCCGTCGACACTTGACGACGTTGTCGGAATTGTTGAGTTGGAGAAGGCTGAGAGCTCAGCCGCCATCGGGTACGAAGCCGAGGCCTTGCGCTCGACGGCGCCATCGAACGAGGACGCCAGGTCCTCGCCGTCGCCACCGCCGCAGCCACCAAAGAGCTGCTCGGCCAAGCCAGAAAACGAGGCGAAGCTGAAGGACCCTCCGGAGGTGCTGCCGTGCGGGTGGGGCTGACCCCAGGCGGCTGGCGAGCCGATCGGCGAGGCGGCCGCGCGGTCGAGCGGGAGACCGGCCTCGAACGAGCGCTTCGACGTTAAGGTCGAGCTGGGTCGTGTGAAGAGCGAGGCGGAAGACGAGGGTGTAGGCGGGTAGTAGTCGAACGCGGGCTCGGCATCGTACTGCTCGAACATGGCTGCCGGGTGGGCGGGAGGAGGCGCGCGGGGTGGCGGGCGCGCGGCGGGTAGGAGAGGAGAGGGAGGAGAGGCTCGAGAGAGCGAGGCTAGCTGACTAGCAGCAAGCGAGAGGAGAGAGTCGGGAGCGGAAGGGACCTCTAACCAGAGAGGCTGTGTGTCGGGGAGAGAGAGAGAGGATGAGGTGGCGCTGGAGAGAGAGAGAGAGAGAACGGGATGGGGGTCGAGTGACAGGTCGACCGTTGACTGAGGAGGCGCGCCCTCGCCGCCGCCGCCGCGCGCCGGGGGGGAGAGCAAAAGACAGGCGCGCAGGCGCGTCAGCACGAGCGGCGCCCTTGTCTTCGTCCTGCCCGCCCTGTCGTCGCTCAACAACGACCGACCCTGCCATCCCAGCGCCACCCCCTCTTTTTCTTCCCAGGTGATGGCTCTCCCGCCGCCTCAGCCGATCCCGGCCTCCCCCTCGCCTAACGAGCATGCGATCCCCCTCGCGCCCTCGACGCCAGCGCCGCACCGAGCCCGGCTGACCTCGCTCGAGGGCCAGATCGCCCAGCTCATCGCCCAGCGCCAGTCGGCCGAACGCCGCCACCGGGCCGAGGTCGCCGAGCTCAAGGGCCTCCTAGCCGAAGCTCGCGGTCGGGCCGAGGAGGGCGAGGGCGAGGTTGGCCGCTGCCGGAGGGAGGGCGAGCACATGCGCCAGGAGCTCCTCGACGACCACGGGCTCTACGCCCAGCGCGCCCAGCTCGCGCTCCTCACCGAGCAACTCACGGCCGAAAGCCTCCGCGAGGAGGTCCGCACGCTTCAGATCCACTCGAGTACGTCTCCCTTAGCTGAGAAGGGCGACCTCGCTCGTCGGCCTGAGCTAGACAGCCAGCCATCCAGGTTGTCAGCGCCGCTCTCGGACCCGGGCCACCTACGCCTGACCCCTTAGGTTGCTGACCTCCTCCCAATTCGCCCACCCGCAGTCATGCGCAACCACAAGCTTGTCCGCTTCAAACATCGCGAGGCTCGGTCTGACCGCCAGTTCGACGCGCTCGAGGAGCGCGAGCGGCTCGCGACGTCAAAGGTGCGGTCTTTCCACGCGATCAAGTGCTTCGGTCCTACGTCGTCCCGACTGGGGCGCACTTGACTAGCCGCCACTGACGAGACGGCTTCGCCTGCTCATGCTCATGTGTAGCTCGCCAAGCTGAGGTCGACCGACCAGTCTTCAGCGGCCGAACGGCAAGCAGCCCAAGCCGAGCGCGAAGCGACGCTCGATGCCTCGCTCTCGTCCGCGCTCAAGCAGCTTAGCCGGCTCCGGTCGGCCCTCGATGACAAGGAGGCCGAGGTCGCCCGGCAGGTGGCCGAGACGCAGCGGGTCGAGAGCGCCTTCAAGGCGCGTGAGCGGGAGGTGGCGAAGGAGGAGAGGGAGCGTGAGCGGCGGATGAGGGAGGAGGTCGAGGAGAGAGAGGGCGAGGTTGAGAGACAGGTCGAGGAGACGAAGAGGGTCGAGAGTGCCCTTCGCGTGCGCGAGAAGGAGGTCCGCGAGCTCAAGGTCGGTCCCTCCTGCTCTGGCTACCTTGGGAGCACTTCGCACCGGCCGCTGACCCAGCCATGCGCTCTCGCACCCCTTTAGAGGCAGCTCCAGGCGGCCAAGCTCGCATCCGCCCAACCACGGGCCGACCTTTCAGACGACGATGCAAGCATGTCAGACGCTGAGGTTGAACCTCCTGTCAAGCCGAAGGTTCGTCTCACCCTCCTACTGCTCATCTCCGTCCTCGCTCGCTTAAGTGGCACATTCCCTTCGACCAGCCGACCAAGAGGCCAAAGGCGCCCGCACCGGCGCCTGCCACCCCCCGCTCGTCCTCGCCCCCTCCCGCTACCGTCCCAGTCCCAGCGGCCAAGGTTAAGCGGACCAAGCCAGTCCCTCCGATCGTCGCCACCGCCGGTCCTTCGTCCGACGCACCTGGCCCCGACTCGCCTGCGGCGCTACCCAAGAAGACCAAGGTCACGAAGAAGGAGAAAGCGAAGGCGGCGGCCGCAGCGGTCCCAGCCGTCTCCTCTCCTGCAGCTGCAGCGCCGGTCGCCAAGAAGCCTCCTATCGCTGCCACTGCTGCACCGGTCGAGAAGCCAAAGAAGGCCGCTTCATCAGCCAAGCGCAAAGAGTCGCCCGCGGCCGCGCCGAGCGACGAAGACGATGGTGAGGGCACGGCCGTCGTCAAGGAGAAGAAGAAGAAGCGCAAGCTCGGCGGCGGGCTGCTCAAGACGGGCAAGCGCTTCGACTGGGACGTCGTCGAGGTCCGTCATCCCCTCCCATCCGTGGTCGCACGCAGCCCGCTGACATCGTGCTCGCTCGTCGCACTGATGACTAGGGCTCGGGTATCCCGACAATGCTCTCGCCCGTCAAGCCGTCGGCGAAGTCGGCCCTCGGCGGCGGTCTCAAGGGCAAGTCGCTCGCCGGCAGGTGGTGAGGCTCTCGATCTGGCCCCGGCGTTCATCTCCTGTTTCTTCAAACCTTCGTCGTCTTCGTCTTTTCGTCTGTCTCTTCCCACCCTTTCGGATTCTGTCATGCTCTTCGATTGATCATCCCGGCTCGGATCGCCAGTAATGGTTGGCGTCAACGGCACTGCGCGCTTCTCCTGAAGCTCTGTGCACCGAGCGCGATGACGCTGCGCACTTTCCGGTGTAGCGGTAGCCGGCTGACCCGAGGCGGTCGGGAGGCGAGCTGAGCGGCGCATTGTTGGTACATGTACATGGGTTGGTGCAGAGAGAGTGGTGACATTGCTTGCGGCCGTACCGCCCAGGGTGCACGGTATTCCATCACACCGCAATCTTTGCTTCATAACCGTGCAACAGCCCATATCGAAGCTGGCTTAGCAAAGTGGTCTACTGCGATTGATTAGAAATCAATTCCTCTCTGAGGGCGCAGGTTCGAATCCTGCAGCCAGCTCATCCTTTTGGAGTACTGAGCTCGCTCCTAGTTTGATATTGTGACAAGATGTCGGGGGGAGCTTCGGCGCCGGTGTAATACCACTACCCTCATCTTCTATCAACGTATTGAATGAAGTGGAGCCAGGACTAACGTCCCATCTTTTCGGATGTAGGTCCTTTACGGGCTGATTCGGGTTGCAGACACTGCCAGGTCGGGAGTTTGGCTGGAGCGGTAAATCTGCTCAAGCTTCTTCGGACAGCGCTCAACCTCTCTCGCGGTTCAGGAAGGAGTCATGGGCAGCGAGACGATGCAATAGATCGACGTGTCCATCCTCTGCGCTCCGTCGGTCAGCCCGAGCACTTGTCGCGCATGGCCGGCTGTGCCTGCGCCCGAGCGAGTTGATCGGCCGGGCACCCGTTCGCGCGGGCGCTGCGAGCTGGCTGCGGCTGTCGCTCCCCCCTCCGACCTCCATCACCTTCCCTCCCCTGCCTTCGCCAAGAGTCGACTGCTAGAGTCCTCGCCTCGCCCATCTCTCCCGTTATGGCCACCACCGAAGTGTACGTACCACACCTCAGAGCCTTGTCTTAGGTCGGAATCCCCTGGGCTGATGCGTCAGCTCGCCTCGCCTGTCGCCTCGGCAGCTTCCATCTCTCCTCGGGACCCATCACCGCCCACTCGTTCTCGCCCGACCGGTCCCGTGAGTCCTCGGGATCGCCAGCTTGAGCTAGCCACCCTGCCCTGCTGATCCGCTCTTGCCCCCCCTTGCCAATGAAAAGAGGTCGTCGTCTGCGAGAATGACAACGTCGCCAAGATCTACACGCGCAACGCCGCCGGCGGCTACGACCACTCGGTGACGCTGGCTGAGGTCCGTCCATCCGGCCGGGGTCCTCCCTCAGACGATCGGCTGCTGGTTCCTCCATCGAGCTGACATGCCTTGCCTTTCTCGCGGCTGCCATCTCTCTCTTTCGCAGCACGACAAGATCATCACCGCCGTCGACTGGGCGCCGCACACGAACCGCATCGTCACCTGCTCGCAGGACCGGAACGCCTACGTCTGGGCGCTCAATGACCAGGGCGTCTGGAAGCCAACGCTCGTCATCCTCGGCATCAATCGCGCCGCGACCAACGTCAAGTGGTCGCCGTCCGAGGAGAAGTTTGCCGTTGCATCGGGAGCTCGGTGCGTCTTCGAGCGAGGTCGCACGCGCTTGCTGCCCGCAGCAGGCACGGCAGGCGGCTGACCGCCGACTCTTGCCTCGCCTCGTCTCAGCGCTATCGCCGTCTGCTCGTTCGACGAGGAGAACAACTGGTGGGTCGCCAAGCGGCTCAAGAAGCCGCTCCGGTCGACCGTGCTCTCGCTCGACTGGCACCCCAACAACATCCTCCTCGCCGCCGGCTCGGCCGACATGAAGGCCCGCGTCTTCTCGGCCTGGATCAAGGACATTGAGTCAAAGTATGTCGTCCCGGTCGGAAGTCGAGCGCTGGCAGGAGCTGACACGGAGCCTTCGCCACACTCAGGCCGCAGGCTAACATCTGGGGCTCGAAGCTGCCGTTCAACGCCGTCTGCGGCGAGTACGGCTCGCTTTCAGGTGGCTGGGTCCACGACGTCGCCTTCTCGCCCTCAGGCGACGCGCTTGCCTTCTGCAGTACGTCCGACGTGCGACTCTCGGTACTGCCATGCCGCGTGCTCACCCATCTGCCCTGCCCTAGGCCACGACTCGTCGATCACGGTCGTCTACCCTTCCGGCCCGGATGCTGCGCCGCAGGCGGTGCACACCATCCGGACGCCGTCGCTGCCGTACGTCGCCGTGCTCTGGCTGTCTGAGACCTCGCTCGTCGCCGCCGGGCATGACTGCCAGCCGGTCCTCTTTTCGGGCTCGCTCGAGGAGGGCTGGTCGCTCGTCAAGTCGCTTGACGAGTCGGTCGCCGGTGGCGCCAAGCCCGGCATCCTGACGCCCTCTAACACGGGTGGCGTCGGCCGGCTCAACTCGGAGGCCTTCCGGACGTTCCGCTCGGCCGACTCGCGCGGCGCGACGCACGGCTCGGGCGGAGGGGCCGGAGGGGCCGGCGGCAGCGGCTCGACTGAGCTTAACACCATCCACCAGAACACCATCACCAAGGTCAAGGCGTTCGAGACGTCTCCCTCGGGTGAGGTGACGCGCTTCTCGACGAGCGGCGTCGACGGCCGGCTCGTCATTTGGACCGTCGGAGGCAGCGGAGGGGCCGGAGGTCTCGCCGGCAAGGTCGGCCGGATGGCGCTCTGAGGCAGCGATCTCCTTGTAGATCGAGAGCGACTACTGGAGAGGGCCAAGCCGCCACATCAGATGTTTTCCCAGGTTGTTGTGAGTCGGCCGACGATGGGACCGGCCAATGCCGGGCAGGGCCGGATGAGCAGAACGGCAGGTCGGGCATGCAAGAGACTAGGGGCTTTCCATCGATGTACTCCTTCACTGATCGGACGGCAATGTGAGGAGGAGACCATGCGATTTAAGGCGGACGTGAGGAAAAGGTCGTCAAGGAGGAAGCAGGGGAGGGCGTTACAAGCAGGAGGGAGAAAGGGAAGAGGCAAATTCGAAGGAGAGGAAGTGTTCACCAGCGGCTGGTGTACTTGGGGATGGGCCAGTACTCGTCACCGAAGCGGGTGTCCGTCTCGCGCTCGGTCCCGAACATAGTAGTCGGCGCGGGAGGGGTCGGCGGCGGGGTGACGACCGTGGAGCGTTGGCTCGGCTTATTGGCTGAGGCGAGCTTGGAAGGCGTCCGGCGGCGGGGCGCAGACGAGAAGGTGTCGAATGAGCGCCTGGCAGGCGACGAGGCGGCGGTCGATGCGGGCGCTGGCGAAGGACGAAGGCGAGTGGCCGACTTGCGGGGGGCGCTCCTAGTCGTCGTCGATGACACAGTGTTGGCGGCGTCGGCATCGTTGGTCTCGCGAATGATGAGAGGCTCGGTGGTCAACTCGAGGACGGTAAGGTTGGTCGTCACCGTCGTGGTTGAGCAGACTGAGTCGACGCAATCGCCGTTGTATGAGTGCGGGGTCGAATCGACACTGGAAGGAAAGATCGCAGGTCAGCCAGAGTCTCGGAGCGACAAGGAAGCGGGGAACTCACGTTGGCTCAGGCATGGTAACGGGCTCCTTGCGAGCAGCGTCGGGCAGACCGTCGACCTTGTGCTGGAGTTTGAGGAACATCGATTCGAGGGTGGCGATGCGGGCGTCGGCGGCCGCGAGCATGGTTTCGTGTGAGGTCGACGTTGCCTCGAGAGACGCGATCGCTTCGTTGGCTGCGGCGAGCGCGACCTTGAGCGCCGCGTTCTCGTTTCTTAGGTCGTCAACGATAGTTGAGCCTGGGAGGAGACGAGGAGTCAGTACCAAGGTCGCAGGATGAAAAAGGAGAGAGGACAGATGAGGCACTGACTCTGAGGCTCCGACTTTTTGATGATGAGGACCGCGTCCTCGACGACGACCTCTTTGGTGTCGGTCGTCGCCTTGGCACGTTTCGACCGGTGGACGTTGGTGATGTCGTCGGCGAACTTGCGCTTGACGCCCTTGGTCTGAGCGGGAGGCGGCCTGAGGGCGCCGCGACGAACAGCACCGGAGCGTGTCAGTCTTACTGAGCTGGTTCGGTTGACGGAGCAGATAGTGACAGGAAAGAGACGTACGAGACAGTTGCCTGCGAGTGCTTGAGGATGGCGCGGATGAGGTCGCCCTTACGCATCGAGCTCGAGGCCTTGATACCAGCCACCTGCGCGACGCGACAGGGGCGGCCGGAAACAGGAGGCGGGAGGGGAGTCAGTCTTGGGCCTTTGGCGGGCAATGGCGCAGAGGGCAGGGCCGCCCTGGACAGAGCGAGCAGGAGGGATGGAGAAAGGGTAGGAGGATGAGGTGGGAGAGGAGGCGTGGGAAAGGAGGGAAGGGTCGTCGGACGCACCTTGCACCGGCTGACGAGCTCGGTCTTCTTGAGCGCCTCGAGGGCAGTCTTCGTGACGGTGGTGGTGTTCATGGTGGTGGGAGGTTGAGGGGGGGGGGGGGGGGGTGGGGGTGGTGGGGGGTGGTAGCGCGAGGGTATGGGGTAGGAGTAGAGGTGTGTGTGTGAGCTGAGAGTGAGTGAGTGTTAGAAGGCAGCCGGCTCTGTCGCTGCCCGCCCTGGGCTCAAGAGCAACGAGGCCGGGCTGCTGCGCGCCTCGCCTCCTCTCTCCGGAGGCAACCGAAGCCTCCTGCCTGCTGCCCTACCTTCGACGACCCAGAGACCTGGCCTCTGCCAGGATGCCTATCCAATTTTTCAAAGCCGAGCCTGCGCATCGATCTGGAAGCGCAGAAGTGGGATAAAATCAGGCTGGTCGACCCGCAGAAGTAGAGCCGGTCCTCGAGGCCAGGGTTCGCCGGCTTGGGCCCGTAAAGTTCACGCGACGTCGGCGACACGTAGACCTCAATTCCCAGACCTGGACCGACCGACTGCCGGCCGACACCCGCTCGACCGCGAAGGGAGCCAGCGTCGGAGCGCGAACAGGACGAGCGGTACAATGGCGCGCTGCTGGTAGACTCAGGTGGGGGAGATGACGAGGAGGCAACCTGTCGAGGTGCCGTCCTGGTCGACGAGTTGAACGATCACGCCGCCGGCCGCCTCCATCATCCGCACAACCTTATGTCGTTGCACCAAAGTCAGGCAGGGTGACTCTTCAGCACTGAGGCCGAACGATAGCAGGCGTTGCACGCTCAGCTTGTGCGAGGAGTTTGGGCAGGCGATTCGGTCGGTACGAGCTCTCGGCCAGCGTGCTGCAGGGGCAGAGACTCGCCCGCCAACGCGTCGAAGCTCCGCCGGCGCGTCCGTCGCCCTGCTGCTCATTTCCCGCCTTGCCCCCCTTCGCCCTTCGCCCCCACGAACCCTTACCTGCGCCACGCCCCAAGCACCTCTCTCTCCCGCCTTCACCCGTCTCTCAACCTCTCCTCCTCCGCCATGCTCGAAGCCCGTCTCTCCCAGGCCGCGATCCTCAAGAAGCTGCTCGATGGTCCGTCCCTGCCTTCCGGCCGTCGAGCCTGCTGTCTGGCCGCGCCGCCGCCGGCTGACGATCGTCCGCCACCTCTTCTGCTTTAGCCGTCAAGGAGCTCGTCCAGGATGCCAACTTCGAGTGCAACGACGACGGCATCGTGCGTCCTCGCTGCCAGCTCTGCCCACTCTCTCCCGTCCGACCCGAGCTGACCATCCGCCACGCCCCCTCGGCCCTGCCCACCATCCCTGCGATGAAAACGCGTCCGCTGCCGGGCCTACCGCGTCGTCCCACCCAGTCGCTCCAGGCGATGGACAACTCGCACGTCGCCCTCGTCTCGGTTCTGCTCAAGGCGAGCGGCTTCGAGAACTACCGTTGCGACCGCAGCATGCCGCTCGGCATCAACGTCCGTCCCCCTGTGCCCTCTCGCCTGGCTCGTCTCGAGCTGGGTCCATTTTGCCCCGCGCGCGAGAGAGGAAGGGACGCGTCGCTGATGCCGCCGACCTGCCCTCGTCGCCTCCTCGCAGCTCGCCTCGTTGACCAAGATTCTCAAGTGCGCAAACGACTCGGACATTGTCACGCTCAAGGCTGCCGATGACGCCGACAGCCTGGGCCTCATGTTCGAGGCGCACCGTGCGTCGTGATCCCAGCTCGCGGCAGAGCGCCGGCCCTGCTGGCCAGCGTTCAGTGCACGACGCTGACATGCCCTCCCTCCTTGCCTCCTTGTCTTTGAACGCCCAGGGGCCGACCGGGTTGGAGTGCGTACCCGCTGGTCCCCGGCTGGGTGCTGCTCGGCCTCCCTGCTCATGGCTGACCACCCTCCCAACGCCTCGCTTCCTGCCTCCTGCAGGAGTACGAGATCAAGCTGATGGACATCGACCAGGAGCACCTTGGCATTCCCGACACATCGTACGACGCCGAGGTCGTCATGTCGTCGGGCGAGTTTCAGAAGATCTGCCGCGACCTGACGGTCCTCGGCGAGTCGGTCAAGATTGAGGTGACCAAGGAAGGTGTCCGCTTCTCGGCCGAGGGCGAGATCGGCGCCGGCAGCGTCTTCCTCAAGCCGACGAGCGTCGGCAAGATCAAGGCCGAGATCAAGGACGAGGACGACGAGGCTGAGGATGACGACGACGCCGTCAAGGTCAAGACGGAGAAGAAGGACATTGACGACGATGACGACGACGAGGTCGTCAAGGACGACGACGAGGAGGGCGGCGACGAGAGCGAGATTGGTCCGTCCAGCTCCCGGTCGACAGCATCCTCGCGAGTGCCCCCGCTGACGTCGTCCCTTTCGCGCCCCGCTCGATCCGCAGAGATCGACGAGGACGAGGTCAAGCCGGCGCTCAAGAAGCGCAAGAACGCAAACGGCTCGGCCAGCCCGACGAAGAAGGGCAAGAAGCCGAAGGTGCGCACTCTCGCTGGCCCTGCATGCTCACCATTAACTCGTGCTGATA
>Ga0308160_10002480_pt1 | contig 22249 bp, 25 predicted proteins | sample PhyFR1_FD_201036 | JGI IMG/M metagenome (GOLD analysis project Ga0308160, IMG submission 201036) | Phyllosphere microbial communities from UC Gill Tract Community Farm, Albany, California, United States - DLSLF.R1 | ecosystem: Host-associated > Plants > Phyllosphere > Unclassified | place: USA...
CGGACAGGTAGAGCGGATCAGAGCTGTTCGTCTGAGCGATGGCTGCTCGCCGCGGAATTAGACTGGACGAGGTTCGCCTCAGCTTCTCGCCTTGCGACCATCCAATCGCGGTGTAGTGCTTTGGAGACACCGAGGTTATGCCTCCACTCGTCGGAGACGACGCATGTGGCAGCGAACAAGTACGCTGCTTGGTCCTCAGCAATTTGTTCCGGCAGGATGAACCGCCCCGTGTCCGACCCAACGTACATTCCGAGTGCGGACATTGCTGCGTGTGCTGGACCGGAAAGCTGCGAGTAGATCTCAGGCGTCACGCCACTTTCGTCGTGTGTGCCGGGGCGGAGTAGGTCTTGCACCATGGTTTGCGCGGTCGGCGCTTCCAGCCGGCCGAGGTCTAACTTCGCGGCGATCTGGACGTGCGCGTCTCGAAGTCGTGCGTTGTCCAGCACTTTGCCGGTGCGGTCGCTGAACTTGGAATGCCGCAGGGGATGCTTGAGGTCTGCCTCGGTGATGGCTATGTGGCGGCTGATGAGGGTTCTGGTGTCTGGAGCGCCGAGGATCGCGTATGCCTTCGCGAGACCCTCGGGCGCGCCTCGGGTCATTGTTGCAAGGGACACGGTTGCGGTCCCGCTCCGAATGAGGTTGCTCCACGCCTTGGCGTGGTCGACACCGGACAGTGTTGCGTACATCGCCGCAACGAGCGCTTCGCGGACGATAGGGAAGCCGCCGTCCGACGGGAGGTTCAGGCCGCTGCTCAGCTGCTGATCGATCCAGGAGCCGGCTGGCGGCGAATCTGACTCGGCTACCAACTGAGGCGCCAGCCTCCCCAGCTCTTCTGCGATGGGAAGCACGGATTCCGCTAGTGCGCCTCGATCTATAGCCATGCACGAACCGTATCGTGGAGGAGTGCCCCCTCATCTCCCGGAGTCCCATTGCGGGGCAATGCTGCGAATATGACTGTCCTGCGGACCGTGCAGATTATCGCTATCGTAGACGTTATTCTGAGCGTCGCTTCCCCCGCGTTGTTTCTCGATGCAAGTTATCGCATCCGGAGCCTGATGACGCTCGTACGACAAAGGAGAATGAACCCCCATGGCACAGAAGATCGTCACCACTCTGGTCGATGACCTCGATGGGTCCGAGCTGAAGCAGGGCGAAGGTAAGACGATTACCTTCGGCCTGGAAGGCTCCACCTACGACATCGATCTGTCCGAGAAGAACGAGAACGCGCTGCGCGCCGCGCTCGAACCATACGTCAAGGCCGCTCGTAGCTCGTCGAAATCGAAGGCGGCCAGCTCGGCTGGTTCGACTCGGAGCAACAAGGAAGAGCTCTCGGCTGCCCGCAGCTGGCTCCGCGCCAACGGCCACGACGTCTCTGACCGCGGACGGATCCCCGGGGCTCTTCTCGAGAAGTTCCGCGCCGCAGCGAAGTAGCAACAGGTTCCATCGCTGGGTGCCACGCCGTCGGCGAGCGTGGCGCCCAGCGCAGGTCTGAGCAGAGTGGAACAGGACTCCGATGGCGTTGACGCTCGGCCCCCTCTTGATCGATGCCGGCATCGACCCAGCTGACGCGCTTGTGATTCGCCACACCTACGTTCGTGAACACGAGGAGAGCGGGCTGCGCGGCATACACCCTGACTCAACGGACGTCGAGATCCTTGAGTACACGCGGAGCCAATCTCCCGATCCCAGACGTTTCCCCATTGCCCCAGCACCGCTCTGGGTCGTGTTCATCCGCGAGGGAGGGGACCGAGCCAGGCTGTGGTCCGTCGTCGAGAACCGCGGCGAAGTAGGCCGCACGGAGCACCTTCGTATGTTCGATCTCGTTCAGTCTCCGCGCATGGATGATCTCCGTAGCAGGCTTGTGGTCGGCTGGCGGTCTCCGCGCACCTGGCGCATGAACGCAACCACGGCGGCGAGCTATCCCGTGGTTAAGATCGCAGATGCCGAGCCGGTGCCCTTTCCCGGTTTCGATCGGATCGTGTTGAACTACGACCAGTTGCAGGCAGTGGCTCGCGAGCCTCGGTATGCGTCCTGGCGAACTGCCTTGGCATCAGTCGTTGGCGTCTACCTGATCACTGACACGAGCGACGGACGCCACTACGTCGGGAAGGCTGACGGGGCGGAGAGCATCCGACAGCGCTGGAGCTCCTACGCGTCCAGTGGGCACGGCGGCAACGCAGGCCTGCGCGGTCTCGATCCCTCAAGCTTTCGATTCTCGCTCCTGCGAGTGTTCGATCCGTCGACGCCGACGCAGGTCATCGACGCGGCCGAGGGGCATTTCAAGGTGGCGCTTGATAGTCGTCGGCACGGTCTCAACCGGAACTAGTGCGCTGAGGCCGGCCTGTTGGCATGGCGGCCCGTAGCTGAGCAATCGGGCTTCACAAAACGCACTTGATGATTCATAATCAGCTGCAGAAATGCCGAACGACTTTCGTCAACGTATCTACAAGCTCAAGGTCACAATCGTGGCTCTGGTTTCGCTTGGAACCGGCATCGGACTGCAGGTGATTGCGAGCTACGCCGATCGCACGCCAGAGCTGGAATGGGTCGGATTCTGGCAGCTCGGAAGTATCGGTGGCACTCTCTTCGCGGCCGGCCTCTTCGGAATCGTCTGGGACTACTTCGATGGCAAGGACAAGGAAGCCCGGGAGGACGAGCGCATCCGTCGTCTCCTGAAGGAGTCTGCGCCAGCCTTCCGCGATGCCGTCGTGCGCGGGTTCGGAGTTGAGAGTGACGATCTGAAGCGCGTCGCCACGCCCGAGCTGCTCGACAGCATCGCGACGAATGCCCTGGCGCTCCGCCTGAACGATCGAGACTTCGCGCGGGAGATCTACCAGGAGGTTCGAGACCAGGTCATCCACGCCTCGGAACGTTGGTACGACGCTGACGTTTCCATCCGCCTCAGCAGCCTTCCTGCGCCGGCAGCGGCCGGACCGGCGCGCTTCGAGGTCACCATCCAGTGGGAATACACGCTCACGCCTACAACTCCCATCCGCAAATTCGCCTGCACTTCGGACCGCGAAGAATTCCATGAGCTCATCTCGGATATCCCGGCGACGTCGACCTGGTTCATGACACCGCGTCCTGGCTTCGATGCCAGCGATCGCGATGCGTTCGAACTCTTGCAATTCTCCGTCGACGGTGAAGACCGCTCCATCCGTAGGTCGCAACGCAGAGCAGGGCAGACCTACTCCGTGAACATCGGTGACGAGGTTGTGCACGCGGCGCGGCCAGTTCGGATCCGACATGTCTACCGCACAATCACGGCACAGAGCGGGCACCTACTGACCGTCGCTCTTTCGCAACCGACGCGCGGACTCAAGCTCTCCATGGATTACACGAACACGACCATTGCTTCGATGCGCGTCAGCGACCTCGTGTCGAGTGCCCGACGTCCGCGGGTTTCGCGTCTCCCGCAGCAAACGCACGGGAAGGAGCTCACCATCGATGTCGATGGCTGGCTCCTTCCGCAAGCCGAAGTCTCCTTCGTGTGGACGCTCGCTAGCGAGTCTGAATCAGGCTCCGCAACGACTCCATCAGCTGCCGCAGACTCCAGCGTCGCTGCGTAGCGTTTCCCATGTACAGCCCATCTCCACCGCTCATCGCGCGCCTCCTGTCGTAGCCGTGGCGTTTTCCGCGGCCCTCGTTGCCCACTTTGGCATGTATACATGCGCAAGTCGAGCACCGTTTGCGTCCATCGTCGAAGAATGGCGACAGGCAGGGCATCTGAACCGTGGGACGCATATGTCCGCGAGCTCGGGCACAACCTGCTTCGCGCTCGCTCGGCCAGCAACCTCAGTCAGGAGCGTGCCGCTCATGCCGCGGGAATCAGTAGCTTCACGTACCGGAAACTGGAGAAGGGCGAGTCCAATCCTGGGACACCGGCGAATCCTCGGCTTCGAACTCTCGTAGCGTTGGCCGAAGTCTTCGGAATCACTGTGCAGGAGCTGATGCCGAAGGAACAGCCAGGAATCGCACTCGGACGCTGACCGGCCGCCATCCCCAGGTTTGCGCCACCGAGCCAGTGTCCGGCGGGCCCCCGTCCAGTGAGTGGAAAGGTCTGAGCGCCTGCAGATGCACCAGGACCGCTACAGAGCCGCGCTAGCGAAGACTGCTAACGGCCTTTGCTAGCGCAGATGCTTCATCGAGATGAGATTCAGCCCAACTAGCCGCGAGAACGGCCAGTACGTGGGCCCGCCCGTAGGCCTCGCCAAGAAGGTTCACCCAGTCATGGTCGTCTTCGCCCTCCATAGCATCGAGCTTGCGTTGAAGTTCCTGCTGGTTTACGCCGAGGGCTGTAGCGAGGCTATCGGGCGACTCCTGCAAAGACCGGAACAGCGAATCCGGATCTTGATCTGTCGGCAAGAAATGAACCGGCCACCTGCCCGCTATCGGGCTAGACGACATTTTGCTGCGTTGGTCACCATCAGGTAGGAATCCGAAAGCGATCTCGGGTCGCGCCGGGCGCGGCACTTTCTCTCGGAGCTTGCGCAGCGAGCCTTCGCCATCTCCCCAAATGAGTGATGTGGCGAGCGAGAGCCCGCGGTCCGCCTTGTTGAGGAGTGCGCGGGCGAGGTACCACGCAGCCTCGTCCTCTACGAAAACCACGCGCTCAAACGGTGGCCGAGTCAGAAGAGTGTCGGCAATGGCGCCGTCAGTCCGAGAGTGGGTGGCTTCCGACTCTCCGCCTTCTCCCATTCGAACGCGCAGGAACTCGCCGTGCTCCACCGCAGAGGAAATCATCTCTTCAGAGTGCGTCGAAACAATCATCCTCCAACCTCGCTTCTGGCAGATTGCTAACAGGCGAACTAGGAGTCGCTCTACACCCACCGGCGGCAGATAGGCGTCGGGCTCGTCGAGCAACACGAGTAGATCTTCTCGATCCCGGTATTGTTCCAGGATCCATAGGAGAAAATGGACAGAAAATTCTCCAAGGCCCATGTCGAGCGCGTCGTATTCAACTCCCTTGTATGAAACGATGAAGTAGGGGAAGAGTGGATCATCGCCGCCCCAACGAAAGCGCTCGACCACTTCTTCGTCGTCGGGCCCAATGTCGAGAGCGAACCAATCCATCGTGTCGTACGTACGACCAACGATTCTCCGCGCGTCGTCTGCTCGTTCGTCATTCGGGCCGATTCTGCCCAGCTCTTCCTTCATCTCGGCCAAGTTCTTAATCGGGCGCAGTACGGAGAGCGCCTGCTCGCAGAGGCGATGAAGGTCGAGGTAGAGAGTTCCGTCCGGGTCAGCGTTCGATATTCGCTTCAACAAGCGCGACTTTCCAGACCCGTTGTTGCCACCAAGGATGGTGCAGGGGCGAGCCAGATCGATGGATGCGGTCGCACTGATCCCGAAAGGCGCAGGAGTAGCGCTAGCCGCACCTTCCTGAAGCTCACGCCACACCCGAACTTCTTTCGCCCTTCTCATGCCTGAAGACCTCGGTGCACAATTGATGAACCCCAACTCGACGTCTGTAGGAACTCTGAAATGAGACCTGGCGCAGCTCCGGAGGGAGTGCGCTTCAGGTCCGCCAATAGCCCGTCGGAGCCATACAAAGAGGGCGTTCCGAACTCATCTTGTGAAAAGAGATGGATCACCAGGTCACGAATGAGCACTGACGATACATCGGTAACCCGATAGGACGCGCGGTCATCGTAAAGCGCGATTGCTGGGCCGAGAGGGCTGACGCCCGTGTCAACCTTCGCGGTCGCTCTCAAGCTCTCGAAGTGCGCCAGCAACCGATCGGGAATGGGTCCTGTTCGCTCGGGGGCCCAGGCCGAATACACAAGCCACGTTTGTAGCGTGCCCTTGTTGAAGCGCACGCGACCGAAGACCTGGGCAATCTGATCTTGCAGCGCTTCGCCGGCGTGTCGTATGCGCTCGATGGTCTCGGCCGCGAACGGACCGCTCCTGTACTGGTTCTCGACGACGGTGTTATTGATGTGACGGCGAAGATCATTGAGCTCCAGCGCGACGCAAGCGCGAGCAATCACATCGTCATACGCCAGACGGCTGTTACTGAAACCGATTTTGTCCTTCGTAAGGAGCCCGTCGCTTGTCAGAGTCTGCACGAGTTCTTTAACCTGGTCTCTGGCTTCGCCGTGCAGAGCGTTACGCTTTTCAGGGGGCGTCAGGTTGTAAGACTGATTCAGCCTGAAGAAGAGCTCGTTCGGCTCTTGAGGCTTATAGTCGTCCAAAGTAATGACCGAGACTGAAAATCTGTTGACCGCGCGCCGTACGTCATTGGGAAGCTCTGAGTAGAACTTGCCATCGAGCGCTCTGATCCGGTCGTCTGGCGGCTCGGTAGCCCCGTCCACCGAGATTTTGTCGGCGAAGAAGTCGCGAATTGCCGCGAGACGTTGTTGACCGTCGAGTACGACGTCATTTCCCTCAGTATCGACGACGATATGAATTGCGGGCACATACCACGTGCGCAGCACCGTGTCGACGAGCCGCTGCCGCCGGGTCCCGTCCCAGATCTCGTCACGCTGAAAATCGGGCTGCAAATCAAGCTCGCCGTCTCGAATTCTGCGGACGAGTGATTCGAGGTCTGGATCGGTTTTCGTGAGTCTCACGGATCACTCCTTAGAAAAGCGCTGTCGCGTCGTCGTCTGTCGTCGAGGCCGCTGCGGCCAAGGAGTTCGGAATCACGGGCTCGGGCACGCGGTCATTGTGACTCTCCATAATGTCTGATATCTCAGCGGAGATCAGATCGAGAACGTTGTCGAGGCTGGTGACGCGTTCCGATACTCCGCGAGATACCGACGAAGAGACATATCCGTCGCCCGTCTCGTTCTTGATGAAGCCGTAGATCCCGACGCCGTCCAGGTAGGTAGCGGTGAGCGCTTGAGCGTCTTGCACCATCTTGCCGAACTCGCCGGGAGAGGCCAGGCGTGCTGCCCAGAGGGTGTAGACGAGGGGCGGCGCCTTTTTTCGCCACTGGTCCCAGTGTTGAATCCGGGTGCCGCCCTGTTGCCGATAGAGCTTGAGGTCGGTCGCTTGGAACTTCAGCTCCTTGCGGCGATTGCTCCAATCGGCCCGACCATTGCGATCAGGCGTAGTACCAAAACCCGGGGCGCCGGTCAGCTTTACCTCGCAGCAGATCAGCGGATCCTGCAGAGCCCTTCCAGGTCGGGCCGGCCATGCGATGTCGATCTGATGCACCTGGGAGAACCCCTGCACGTTGCTGCGCGAAGCGAGCGCGCTGGACGTCTTGTTGCTAAGGATCAAGGTCATGATCTCGGAGAAGAAATTGCCCTTGCTGCGGTAGATTCCTTCGCCACCCTCCGCGCTCTTGCGAAGGACGGTTCCTGGCAACGCGCGTGGAGTGACCTGTTCTACGCGGTACGTGTCGATCGTCCAGAGTAGGTCAAGGAAGTCTGCCTCCACATCACGGAACGATTTGACCATCTGGTTCTGGATTCGGTCGCGGAGCTTCTGGAGCTTCTCACCTGGAACGCCAACCATCGCTTCGATGCGCGCCTGGTCGTCGGGGTTGTTCGAAGAGGCCATGCCTCATTCTGCCCGACGAAGTCGCCTTTCCCTGCGCTGACGAGCCGCGTCGAGGAGTATCGCGATCTCCCCGGGCTGTAGCCCGGAGCCGATGCCCAGGACCGCTTCATCGACTCGCTTAGCGACTTCAGTCCATTTGCCGCTACGAAGTTGGGTATCCAACGAGCGTCGTTGCGGTTCGAGCACCGTCCACGCTTTAGCCATCACTTCTGGTGAGGGTAGGGGCAACAGCGCAGCCTCCCGCGGTTCCATCTTCAGAATGCCACCGCCGTATGATCGTCCGTTGATCTCTGCGCCGAGCATCGTGACCGAGTTGAGACACATGTAAGGCAGCGCTACTGCAGCGATGGACGGTGCTGTCTCGTGCAGCCGCACACCATGCATGGAGTTGAGGAACCCTACTTTCGCTGCGTTGGTGATGAGCCGTGGATAGTTGTGGCTCATATAAGTGAAGAAGAGGTGTGGGACAGTCGGAGCGGGGGGACGCCACCATGGAGTCCTGATCTGGCATTTGTAGCCCTGGTCCACCGACAGGGATTCACCATAGGCGGTGTACGCGCGCCGGCCTTCTGAGCGATCATCGGCATTCGGACGGAACAACCACACCGGCTCCCCAGCTTCCCGCAGTTGATTCCACTGCGTGCGCGAGAATGACGGGCTTTTCAGGTGCCGGGTTCCAGGTGGACTGATGGGCACTAGTTGTGCTTCCGTCAGCCCGTACTGCTGACGGGTCGCCTCGGAGATTGTGAAGAACTTATTCGCTCCGGTAACGGCTCCCAGTTCCGACGTACCGTAGTCGCTTAGTGGGCTAAAGGACCGCGCGAGCACCTCGCGGTACAGACCACGAGCGACCTTCGGGACGAGAATATCCGTCCACTTTCCCGAGTCAGGCGGGGTGACGTTCAGGTGCGTGTAGGGACCGATCTTGGCGAGATCGTCAGCGCTCTCGACGTGAATTAAGGAGAACGAGTCGCATCCTCCACGGCCTTCCGCCACCAGGAGCACCACATCAGCCAGCGCGTCTTGGAATTGAAGTCGTTCGAACATCACTAGATTTACCTGCGCGAATCGCCTACGAAGCCACATACGGATCGGCTCCGCGTACCCCACGGTCAGCAGTTCCGCCGGCAGCACCATCGCGATACGTCCATCTGGCTTCAGGAAGCCGGCAGCATGAACGAGGCTTGCTGCCCACGAAGACGCAAGACCACTCAAGCGGACACCTTGCCTCAAGGCAGCCGCAGCGCTCGAGCGACGCGACGAGCCGGTGTGCTCCTGATACCGAATGAATGGTGGGTTGCCGACGATGGCGTCCAGGTAGGGCACAGGCGAACCGGCCACGTCTGGCGTCTCGACGTCGAAGAAGTCCGACACGATCAGTTGAGCATCGAGAGAATCATCAGCGAGGAGCCGTGATGCCTCGTCGAGCGAAGCGGCGTGCAGATCGACGCCGATGAGTTGCCCTTCAAGATCACCAGTCTGCCCGAGTTCCCTCAGCCTGCGTCCTGCCGCACGCAGGAAGACCCCGTCGCCACACGTCGGGTCCATCACGACTGCGCCTGGGTCATCCCGAATCGCCCATGCTGCGAGGTGCTCAGCGATCGGCTCCGGTGTGAAGAAGGCCCCGCGAGCTTTGCGCAAAGTGGCGCTGTCGCCGGGCAGGAGATCCATGCTCCTCACTTTACGATCCACCTCTGACCTTCGCCAACCGCCGCGCCGCTCGAACCTCTGTTCGACTGAATTCACCGTCAGAAGTGTCCTGTCTTCGTAGTTTTCGCCCCGAAGGGTCCGTCGGAGGGTGTTCAGCACTGAACGGCAAGTCAGGTTCGTCCAGGCAACCCAATCCGACGAGCGATGCCGGTCACTGCGGGGCCGCGAGGCGCCCACAGGCCTCGCCCGGCAAACAGTCTCGAGAAGTGAAAGGGGCCCCAGCTATCAGCTGAAGCCCCGTTGTCGTCACTGGAAGGTGACGCGTGCGCTCTTGATCTCTCCCCAGACCCACATGAGCCGAAGACACTGTCGATACGCCTCGTCCCATGTCTTCGGCCTGCCGTCGACGGTGATCCACTCGTCTGGCAGAGTCGCCAGTTGGACCTCCACGTCGAACATCGACCGCTCGAGGAGGAGTTCGCGAAGCTCACTCGGCACATCCGTCGACTCGCCCCGGACGTTCTCCGGTCCGATCAAGACCGCGTCGCCCGCCACCGAGTCTCCATCATGGATACGGTTGTGCATCCGCATGATGAGCGTCGCTCGTTCGTTGTCAGGCAGACGACGAATCTTGCCCTCTTCGTTCAGGAAGAGCGAGGCGGTCGGCTCCGCCAGTGCGATGTACTCGACGTAGCCACCGACGGCGGACTGGTAGTCGGGGAGGGTCTCGAAGGTGCGGATGGTGAGATCAAGGTTGTCATCTGCAGGGATGACGATTCCGATGGCCATGATGAGTCACGTCCTCTGATCGTGGGGTGTACCTACAGCCAGCCGGCTGCAGGATGAATCCCACGATCGAGGGGCGAGGATGTGTGTCACTGGATGCCCGACTGCGCCGCTCGAGCCCGGATGGGCGAGCAACGCAGCGGACATCCAGCGGGGTGGCGACTCAGCTCCCGGTCGGCTTCGCCGTCCGTGCGCTAGCCGCCGGTGTTGAAGCCGGAGACCGCTTCTCTTCCGCCGCCCTATCTGGAGCGTCGAAGATCGCGGCGATAGCGTTCCGCTGCGTGGCGGCAGCGCGCTCGATCTCAGCGCGGGCGTACTCTGCTCGCTGCTGAATCGTCGGATCTGACTTGCTGCGCTCGATCCATGCCTCGATGGCAAGCCGGATTTCTTCGGTTGCCGACCGGTCGTTGAGCTGCGCCAGAATGTCGAGCTGGGCTCGAACATCCTCGCTGAGGCGCACAGGCAGCGGCTTCATCTGGGTGGTGCGGGTTGTGACATGTTGCGTGTGGTCGCTCATGAAGGCGTCCTTCCTTGACGGGTGCGGCCGGCGAACCTGGGGGTTCCCCTACGTAGCCGCTAGCCACCAAGAAAGGCGGAGGGACATCCTGTCACTGCATCTCCCAGTGAAACCCGAGACGTCTGCAACTTCAACCGTCCGATCGCTCCTCGCTCGCGAAAATCCTGCTTTGAACGGACCACTTGCGCACATCTGCGCCGTTCACCCAATGAACCGTGACCGGACGCCGAGGTCCCGGAGCGCCCAGAACATGGGTCTTGACGAGCTTCGGGGCCGATGCAGTACATTTGCACAATCGTTAGGGGGACGATGGATCCGCACATCGAGGATGGATTAATACGTCGATCGACGTACGCAGAGCTCCGTCCGCTCGACCCAAATCACGTCACCATCGTGACACGTCACATCTATGAGGTTGAAGCAACCCGTCAGACCCGGCTGCTCCAGCGCAGATACACCTGGACCGGCACCGGGGTCGAGAACCGACCGGCCGTCGAACCAAACGCCGACCCAATCGGGCACACAACACACAAGTTGCTCGGTTCAGTGCTGTATGAAGCAGACCGCAAGAGGATGATGGTTGTGGACCTGGGGCGGACACTGTCTGAAGGTGATACCGCAACCGTCGAGGTTTCCCACCGCTTTGTGGACACCGGCGGGACGTTCGACCCGCACCTCGGACACACCGCGTACGAGGGATGCCGTAGCATTACCCTGGCCGTCGTTCTGCCTGGCACCGGAACTACGGTCGAGCGCGTCACCAAGCACCCGACGGCAGCGATGCCCCGAACTCGGGATCCTCAACCGGGAGTGCCCGAGAAGCTCGGAAAAGTGCATGTCGTCAGATATCAGTGGGTTATACCTGATCCTGAAGTAGGACTATCTTACTCACTCAACTGGACTTTTTGATGGTAAAGTAATAACAAGGAGAAATATTACATGGACACGGACGAGTAGAACAAGAGGCCTAGCGTGGTAGTGCAAATCGATCATGAAGCACGCAGGGTCTCTGCATTTTTCTCCAATCTCATTTCCGAGTTGGGGGCGCAAACGGCGACCGACACGGTCGCCGTTTGCGTTGCTCATGTACTTCCCACCTCACCACCGTTCCTTCAAAGCATCTCCGAAATCTGCCCGATAGCTGTATTAGTGCCAAAACCAAAGTCCCAGGACAAGCACGCGGTGAGCTGGGCGAGGAAAAACCTCAAGTGCACCGTCCTAGAGGCATATCGTGAAACACGTGATTCCACGACGGAGAGCCAGGACGAGTTTCTCGCACGGTTAATTAAGCTACTTCAAACCCCTAAACTGAAGTCAAAAAAAGTCGTATTCATAGATATAGGCGGTTATTTTGCGCCGCTCTTGCCAGCTCTAGATCAAACGCTGGGAGATAGATTCCTTGGCGTCATGGAAGGAACAGAAAACGGCGCTCAGGAATATGATCGCCTGTATCCTCCGGCGATTAAACCACCCGCACCGATTGTCACAGTGGCGCGCAGTCCTCTGAAGTTGCCGGAAGACTATCTCGTCGGCTCGAGCATCGTATTCTCGATCGAGTCAATCTTGCGAGACCACAACCAGATCTTGCAGACAAGATCAGCATGCGTGATCGGATTCGGGCGGGTCGGAAGCGCTGTTGCTTCTTCCCTTCGCGGTCGAGGAATACCGACGATTGTCAACGACACACACCCTGTCAAGATGGCTGAAGCCGCCGCACAGGGGTATCAAGTCTATCCGAACGTTCACGACGCCGTACTTCGATCGTCGCTGATCGTTTCCGCCACGAGTTCTGCTGCGCTTGACGAAAGGGTAATGGCCAGCGTGCGAACAGGCGCCGCGGTGGCCACCGTAACGTCGCGCGACACGGAATTCAGTGGGGCAGGCGAGTTTCTCAAGCTGAACTACAATGCAACTCCGCTCGACCCAAAGAATGTTGTTAGGTACGACGAGAAAGAGGTGGATCGATACTTCTGGCTCCTGAATGACGGAAATGCTCCCAACTTCCTACACGGAGCAGTCCTCGGACCTGCTCTGCAGCTCATTGAGGGTGAAAAGCTGGCAGCCGTGCTGGGGCTCGCCACGTTGGGCGAATTCAACGCCATACACGCTCGCACAAACCTTCTTGAGGTAGACGAAGACAACCGGATGAGTGTAGCTCGGGTTTGGAACGAGCACTTCATCGGAATATAGCCGGTTCTCGAGGCGTAGGAGCACATGCTATCCGTAACCTTCGGGCGGGCAACCAGCTGGTTCGCGGTTTACCTCTCGGTCGGCTTCGCCGCGTGAGTGTTGATTACTAGCGACACAGGAAGAGACCGTTTTCGCCCCCCCCGACGAATCCCGCGGAGCGTAGAGGATCGCAGCACCGGTATCACGCCGAGCGGTCGCACTGCGCTTGACTTCGGTGTGCACGCGGCCTTCACACCGCCGGACCGCTGGATCCGAGTTGCCGCGCTCGATCCAAGCTTCAAAGGCGAGCCGATCTTCTCCGGTTGGCAACCGATCGTTGAGCTGAGCCAGGATATCGCTCGAAAGTCTCCATTGAGACGGAACGGGAATGGCTTGACCTGCGCGGCGCGGATACGTCCTTGCTACTGGTGACGGATCGTAGCAGGAGCCTTTTTTCATGGGTGCGGCCGGCGAACCCGGTCTGGGGGTTCTCCTGGATAGCCGCAGGCCGCCAAGAATGGACTGCTTTTTGTGGAGCCCGTCGTTTCCAGCGAAACATGGCAGCTTGGTTGCGTCTAGCGTCCGATCGCACGCCGTGCAGGAGAAAAGTGTCCTGTCGAAGCTCACTCTTCCGGGGAGACGCGACTTGGCATCAGGTGGAGCACGAGATGCTGAAGGCAGCTGCGCTGGTGCTTCCGCGACCTGCGTCTTCGCTCATGCAGTTTCAAAGGGCATCGCGGAAGTCAACATCGACTCGCTGCGAGACCCTGCCTCGCACTCGTTGTCGATTTCACGTCATCTTCCATTCCCAGCTCACGAACATAGGTCTACAATTGAAGGAGATGAATGACGCGCCCCAATCAAACCCTGCAAGCTACGAGACGCATGCCTCGGCTCTGTGGAACTTTCTGGCTCCGCAGCAGACACCCGAGGCGGTGGACGCTGTCTTCGTCTTCGGCGGCGTCAATCTGCGCGTTCCCGAATGGGCGGCAGAGCTCATCCATGCGCAGTATGCCTCAACTGTTCTCGTCTCCGGTGGAGCAGGCAGCCGCACGCATCTCCATTTCGATCAACCGGAAGCTGATGTGTTCGTTCAAGTTCTTCGCGACAAGGGCGTTTCCTCCGAGAGCGTCGTAGTTGAATCGGCCGCCACAAACACGGGCCAGAACGTGGAGTACGGGATGGCAAAGCTGTTGAAACGCGTCCCTCGTGTTTCATCGCTGCTGCTGGTATCAACGCCGTTCATTATGCGACGATGCGTCGCTACCTTCAAGCACCAATACCCGGACATCCGCACTGTCGCATGCCCGCCTCGTGGCTCCTACCGCGAGTTCGTTGACCGCCCGCAAACGGAGTTCATCGACCGCCTTGTAGCCGAGGTTGAACGCCTAGATGCCTATGCTAGGTCTGGCTTCATCGCGCCTGTCGATATCCCCGACGGAGTGCGAGTGGCGTGTGATTACTTCCGCGGGCAGCGCACCTAGGCGAGTGGATGGTCTTCGTGACATCGGTCCGCTAGGCAGGATCGGCGCGAAGCCACTTGTCCGACAGGTTGTCCGTCCGTGACGTGAGCCATCGTGCAACAGCGGTGCCTGGACGGACGCGTGCTATGGGACCGCGGTCCCAACCCGGCGCTTGATCGAACCAGAATCTTGTTCGCATCACCCGTTCTTCGTCGATGCGGATAGCATTCACGCCTGGCGCCATATCCGCGTCACTCCGGGCCAGGAACGAGACGTCAGCCAGCCCTCGCGAGGGTTCGGGGACGTACGGCAACGCCATGTCGTCGACGAGAGCGAGCCACATCGCCAGCTGCGTGAACGTGAACGTGCGCGGACGTCGAAGCCGGACGTCGCTTGCGATCTCGGAATATAGAGCGCGCATCAGAGCCCGGTCGGCGATCCCGTCTCGATCTCCTCGGGGCTCTGTGCTGGCGAGTAGCGTGTGGGCACCAAGCAGTGCGCGCAGATGCATGATCTTCGTCTGTATCGGCCAGTCCAGCGACGAGATGAAACCGTCCTTGTGGCGCTTTTCGGGAAGGCCGTCGCCAGCACGCTCGCTGAGCTCGGCCAAAGCCACCTGGGCACGAGCGGCGTACGACACCGCGGCCGTAGCCCAGCGCTGGTAAACCTGCGGTGACCTGCGATACGCCTCTCTGCGCGGAATGTCGACGAGCAGATTCTCGACGATCTTCGCAGCTGTGCCAGCGTTGCTAAGCAGGTGCTGGTGGAGCGCTTCGTGGAAGGCGCGGATGTCACCCCGATGTTCTCTATCGAGCAGAGAGAGCTCTCGGATGCCCCGGTCAGTAATTTGCGTTGCGCGAGCAAGATGGCCATGCTTGCTGGCGAAAAGCCCCCGATCGCGCCACGTTAAGGCACGGTAGGCAGTGACAGGGTTCACCGGACTCTCTCCGGTGCGGAGCGCATCTACTGCTTCGAATCCGGCCCCGTCCATCGCGTCCATCGCGTCATGACTTACCGACTGATCGGCCTGCAGCACCGCGCGGACGTGGAGTTCCGAATATGAAGTCAGATGGGGCTGTATGTTCCGGCGCACCTCGATGTAGGTCCGCACTAGCGGCGGTCGTTGGAACGGCGTAGCTTCCCGAACTGCTTGCGCTAGGTAGATCGCCTCACCAGCAGGGCTGGCCGGGTCAATATGCGCCATTGCATTCATCGATGGGACTGACACCAGGCCTGGCATCGACGCGATCACGAATGGCTTCGGAGTCGACTTTCTCAGGAACGTCTCGTAGGCGAGTCGAGACCTCCCAGTGGCCTCTAGCTGCCTGATGAAATCCGCCTCGTCCGCGAGACACCGGAAGAATTGGAGTGTGACCACGGCCCTCGAGACCGAAAGCGACACGCCCTGCTCAGCACCTGCTACAGGGAAACGTTCTCGAGCAAACATTCCCCGCACCGGTTCGATGAAGCGAAGGTCATCCCAGAACCAAGCGCTCTCTACGACCTCGCGGTGATGGATGAGGTGGCGTGGTTCGGCAGTCAGGTATGCTCGCACGCGTTGCGTGACTAGCTGTCGGATCGTCTGGAGGAGTTCTCGTTCCTCGCCCTTCAGGCCCGCTCGCCGAGCGAATGCAAGAAGCGCCGTCCGCGACGCTGACTCAGGCGGGAGGGCAGAAGGAAGCGCCTTCGACCAATCACCGTCGCCCCCCACGAGCCGAGCGGATAACGCACGACTGAGCTCTGTTCTGAACGCCTCCGATCCGTATGCTCGTTTTTCCCAGTTTCTCAGCGTGCTGTGACCGATGTTCCCCGTGTCATCTGCGAGGGCGGTCCGCTCGGGGTACCTGACGATGCCCCACCGGCGCTTCAGCACGTCAACGACGTCCGCGACTACGCGACCTTTGTACGGGTCAGGGGCAGACTCACTGGCTGCATAAACGTTTAGCGCGCGCTCGATCGCGAGGTTCAAGACGGCGAGTTCGTCCGCCCGCCCGGCGAGCGCGACTGTCCATGGCCTGTCGTCTTGCGTCGGGATACGACCCTGGTACCCCAGCAACTTCCCGACGTAAGCGGTGATGACTCGCTCCGCCTCTGGAGCGGTCAGCATGCGACAGACACAGGCGCTATTGCCGTCTCGTTGCCATTCCCAACTGCCATCAAACCTCCGATAGACCAAATGGCAATTCGCCCGCCTTTATCATGCCTGGCGCAGGGGGACTTGTCACTTTCGATGAAGACTACCGATCACACCGAGCGCCGCTCGGCTCACTTCTACACGAAAGGCAGCAGTCAGTGAACGCCTCCATTTCAGGGTCCAGCCCGGGGTACAACCTCGTCGGCGCGCCGAGCTCTCACCCCATCACCGTCATCTACATCAGCAAAGCGAATGCCGCCGTGCTGCGAGCCATCGCCGTCGTGAGAGAGGAGTTGGAGACCAACGGGCCCCTCACGATCGACGCCTCCACCCTCAAACGCGCCAATGAGCTCGCCACACTCACCACCACGTTCGCCCAGATGCTCGCCGACATGCCCGTTCAGGCAGCTGAGTCTCAGCCTGATAGCTAGGACGAGGTATGGCCTCGACCTCTTCTGTATCGAAGGATTCGCGGTCCCCAGCTGGAAGTCGAGGCGGACAAAAAGTACTGATAACGACGCAGGAGGCCACTTCCGGTGACCTGCTCTATGGGCTCCCGTCAGCTCTGTCCCGCGGCGGGCCACGGGCCCCTCGAAGTTATGCGAAGCCCGTCGCGGCGAATGCCCGTCAATCTGAACCGTTCGAAAGGAATCTCATGTCAGACATCATCTCCCTCTTCGGGAATCACACAACGCAGGGTGGGCAGACCATCAGCGGGTCGCTCGCGCGTCAGACAAAGCGAGAAGCCGACACCGTTGCCGCCCGCGCGGAGGTTGCCGCCGTTGAAGAGCAGGCGCACGCGTTCCTGGCCTCAGTCGCGCTCACGAACGTCGCGGTTCTCGTGAACCAGGCGGAAGCGCACATGAAGATCGCGCCGGCGGGTGGCCAGTTCTACGAGTCGATCATCGCGGGCTACGCCATCGGCGCGGGCCAGCGCCTCGGTCGCGGGCTCTGATCGTGTTCTGGATCGAGGTCGCGAGGTCGCTGGCAGGCGTCGCGTTCATCGTCCTCGTCGTCTGCTGTGCGCTGCTGCTGCTGCAGTTCGCGGTCGAGATGATCTGCGCGTGGTGGTCGGAACGTCACGAGCGGCGGCGAGCCGCGGTCGAGGCGCAGCTGAACCGTGAGGCCGCGGAGCTCCGCGCAGCGATCTATCGCTTGGCACGCGAGCTGAACTCGGACGCCCAGCAGGCCAGCGACGCCCTCCGGGAAGCCGCCGACGCACACGCCGAACGCCAACTCGACGGCCGCGGCTGACGACCGATCGCGCGGGCGTCCCAGAGGTCGTCCGCGCGTCGGTTGTATTTCGTCCGACTGGACGGTTTACGAATCGCGTCAAATGACGCATAAATCAGGGTGCAGTTCCCGCACTTCGACGACTTGACGGCTGTCTTGGTGCCTAACGCGGGCTGCGGTAAGGAGGGTTTCCACATGCACGACATCACATCAACCCACAGGGACGAATCGTCCATCGATGAGGCCGAAGGCAAGCCCCGGTGCATCATCATCGACCCGCCATGGCCGACTGGCCAGCGCGGGAAGTACGGAGCGGAGAAGCACTACTCGCTCATGACTATCGACCAGATCCGGCAGATGCCGATCGGTGAGCTCGCTGCGGACAATGCGCACCTCTACATGTGGTGCTACCCGGCCACGCGCCGGATCGCTGAAGAAATTATGGAGGAGTGGGGATTCCGCTACGTGGACGAGTTCGTGTGGGGGAAGGACCAGATGGGCCTCGGCCCGTACTTCCGCCACGCGCACGAAACCCTCCTCCTCGGGGTAAAGGGGTCGCTGCCGTTCCAGTTCCACGGGCAGCGCTCGTTCACGATGCTTCCTCGCCAGGCCCACTCTCGGAAGCCGGAGGAGGTCCACATCATGGCCGCTCGGTGCAGCCCCGGCCCTCGTCTCGAACTGTTCGCACGCCGGCCGTTCCCGGGCTGGAAGGTCTGGGGCAACGAGGTCGAGAGCGACATCGTCGTCCCCGGCTACCCCGTCCCCAGCGACGCCCTGCACACCGCGGAGGTAGCCGATGTCTGAGACCACTTCGATCTCCTCGCCGGAACCGTCGAGAAAGGAACGCAACCATGGCCCCAGCCGACCGCGGACCGCTCAGCAGCGTGCTGAGCGCCGCCTGGGTCTGCTTCATCACCGCCCTGCTGCTGTGGGCGGCCGTCTGGCTGATCCAGCGGATCTGGATCTGGCTCCTGCTCGCCGGGATCGCCGTCACCGCGGTGTTCGTCGGCCGGTGGTGGCTTCGCCGCGACCGCTGGTGAACGGAGGTGTGCTGTGAATCGGCGAGGGCGGGGCCGCCCGCCGCGGGAGTACCGCATCCGTGTCCGTGGGGAGCGACGCGCTGAAGTCGACTACCCGAAGCTCGCTCGAGCACTCCTTGAGTACGCCGCTATGCAGGAGCGCGCCGACCACGCCACGCCGACGACGCTGCCCAAGCACGTCGGCGTCCGCAAGGACAACGGCACGAAGGACGCCACGACCGGAGGCGCGCAGTGAGGTGGACTTGGAAACAGCTTCACTGGCCGCAGCCGCTGGAGCACACGGCCATCCTCGGCCTGCTCCAGCGGCTCGCCGCTGACGAACAACGAGGACCTCTCGTCTTCGAAACCCGCGCGGAAGCTGGTCAGATCGTGCACCTCATCGGGTCCACCGCGACGAACCTCTCCGCCACCCTCAGCACGCTGAGGCGCATTGTGCCGGAGGTTGCGACCACCGACCTGACGACACCACGAAGCGATGTTGAGCGGGCAGGCCGGGTACGCATCCGTCAACGCCACCTCGGCCTGTCCCTCGACACGTCCGGGGCTGCCCTCCGGTCGCTCCTCGCCGCGCTCTCCTCGGCGACAGGGCAGGGGGACGTACTCGTGCTTCAGGTCATCCTGGGCACGAGTGTGCCACCGCAGCCCGTCGAGCCTCGACCGCAGGACCCGAATCTCACGATTTTCGATCTCATCGTCAGCGGGCCGCGGCCAGCGTCGAGCGAGCTACGTGCCGACATGCGCGCCAAGTTGTCCCAGTACCGGTTCCGCGCCACGATCCGCCTCGGCGTCTCTTCGCCTTCGCCCGTGCGCCGGCGCATGCTGGTCTTCGGTGTCCTCGCCGGGCTCCGGCAGCTGCAAACCGGCAGTACCCGCATTGAGCTCCAGACCGAACGTCCTGAACTCGTGAACGACGCCGTCATCCCGGCACGCAAGCCACTTCGGCTCACCCCCGACGAAGCCCTGTCGCTGCTCGTCTGGCCGATCGGCGACCGCGATCTCCCCGGCATGCCACCAGCGCACCCACGACTCCTCGCCCCGCCAGGTTCATACCAGGCACCATCCCGGCGCATCTTCGCCACCGCGAGCGCTCGCGGCAGCGATGACCCGGTCGGGATCAGTATCCAGGATGCCCTTCGGCACACGCACATCGTGGGCCCCTCCGGCGTGGGCAAGTCCACCGTGCTTCTGAACCTGATCGCGGCGGACATCCAGGACGGACGCTCCGTCGTCGTCATTGATCCGAAGCGGGATCTCGCCAGCGATGTGCTCTCCATCATCCCCGAAGAGCGCGCCGGGGACGTCGTCGTCCTCGACCCGACCCTCCCAAACCCGGTCGGCCTCAACCCGCTTGCCGAAGCCGGGGACCAGGGGCCGCTGGTTGCCGACAGCATCCTCACGATCTTCAAGAACCTTTTCCCCTCGGCCTTCGGACCGCGCACCTCCGACGCCATCCACGCATCACTCCTGACCCTGGCTCGCCGCGATGGCTCGACCCTTGCGGACCTCCCTCGACTCCTGACCGACGAGCGCTTCCGCCGTGAGTTCACAGCAGACATCGACGACGCCACGCTGGCCGGGTTCTGGGCGCAGTACAACGCCATGAAGCCGGCGAACCAGGCGGCGACCATCGGCCCGATCCTGACCAGGCTCCGGCAGTTCCTCCTCCGACCCGGCGTCCGGGCCGTCCTCGATCAGGCCGCTCCACGGTTCGCGCTCGGCGACCTGTTCACGAAGCCGCGCATCTTCATCGTCACGCTCAACAAGGGTCTCGTCGGCCCGCAAGCGGCGGCGCTTCTCGGTTCGCTCGTCGTCAGCCAGCTCTGGCACCTGATACTTGGTCGCGCCGCCGTGCCAAAAGGGAAGCGAACGCCGGTGTCGATCTTCCTCGACGAGGCCCAGACGTTCCTTCACCTCGACACCGACCTCGGCGAGGCCCTCGAGCAGTCCCGCTCCATGGGAGCCGCCTGGCACCTGGCACACCAGCACCGCGGGCAGATGCCCACGAGCCTGCTCGCCGGCATCAGCGCGAACACCCGCAACAAGATCCAATTTGCCGCCGACCCGATCGACGCCCAGGTCGTCGCTCGGCACTCGCGCCTCGAGCCGCAGGACATCATCAAGCTCGGCCCCTTCGAGGCCTACGTCGACGTCCTGAACAACGGCACGCAGACCGGCTGGTTCTCCGCCCGAACCCTGCCGCCACCCGCCGCCCTGTCCAATCCCGACCTGGTCCTCGCCGAGAGCCAAGCCCGATATGGGCAGATCGAACAGCCGGACGACCTTCCAAGCGCCACTGGGCCGGGCATACCCGCAGTCGTACTCGAAGCGCTCGAGGTGGAGGGCGACGAACCAGTTGGTCGTGTCCGAAAGGCCGCCTCATGACAACCATCCACCAGAGAACAAACGTGAGCACGCACCGTCCGGTCACCCGACCGGTCGCCCGTCCAGTCACGACGATGACAACCCGCGGCAACACCCGCCATTCCGCCCATCTCTTCCTGGTAAGGGACGCGACTATCCCGCCATCGGCGGGACACCTCTGTACGCCCACCTCGCGAGCCTGCCGCCCCTTCCACCCGATCGGAGCGCCTCATGCCTGATACCCAGAAGCGCGCCAGTGCCAGCCATCTGCAGGAGCTGAAGAGCCGCCTCAGCGCCCGGGATTGGAACATCCTTCAATTCATCAACCGTCACCACTTCGCGACGACCATCCACATCCGGCGCGCCTTCTTCACGGACCACGCCACCCCGACAGCGGCCGCCCGGGCCACCGTCCGCACCCTCGACCGGCTCCTCGGCCTGCGCCTCATCAACCGGCTCGAGCGTCGCGTCGGCGGCATCAAGCACGGCTCCGCATCGTTCATCTGGCACCTCGACGCTGCCGGCGCCCGCATCCTCCGAGCCGACGCCGATGACCTCCGGCACCGCCACCACACGCCCTCTATCCAGTTCCTGGACCACACGCTCGCCATCGTCGACGCCCACCTCACACTCCTCGAAGCCAGCAACGACCACGGCTTCCAGGTGAGTGCAATCGAAGTCGAGACGGAGGCCTGGCGACAGCACCTCGGTGCCGCAGGTCAAACAGAGATCTTGAAACCGGACCTCTTCGTCACGGTCAGCACCGAGCAATTCGACGATCACTGGTACGTCGAAATCGACCGCGGAACGGAGTCCATTCCGATACTGCTCGCCAAGTGCCGGGCCTACGACGCATACCGCCGTTCTGGGCGCGCTCAGGCCGAACACGGCGTCTTCCCCCGCGTGCTGTGGGTTCTGCCCACAGAACGGCGTGTGGAGCGCCTCCACGCCGCTCTCCGTGCCGATAAAGACCTCCCGAAGCACGTCTTCGTGGCCACCATCCACGACTCGCTGACGGACGCGATCGTCGCTGCCCTCGCGGACGAACTGCCCCAACCCGATCGACAAGGAGCCCTCTCATGAACCCCGAAGAGATCCATGAACCCGGACCAGACCCTAACTACCTCCATCCAGGTCCCGATGCGCGGCGGACGGTGGAAACTGCGCTCAAGCGCGCGCACGACCCGGACGTGGAGCTCCGCATTGTCCAGGGGTTCCTCGACCGCGGCGCGGGCTTCGCCGCCTTTCTCGCCCTTCCCGACACCGCCGCGGAAGACCCAACCGTCATCCAGCAGTTCGAGCGCAGCTACGCGCAGGCGTGGGAGGACATCGACCACCTCATCGAGGACAGCCTCGATGCGCTCGGCTGGAGCAGGGAAGTCACCGA
>Ga0308160_10002482_pt1 | contig 22244 bp, 18 predicted proteins | sample PhyFR1_FD_201036 | JGI IMG/M metagenome (GOLD analysis project Ga0308160, IMG submission 201036) | Phyllosphere microbial communities from UC Gill Tract Community Farm, Albany, California, United States - DLSLF.R1 | ecosystem: Host-associated > Plants > Phyllosphere > Unclassified | place: USA...
GCGGCCTGGGTCCGCCGCTCGAAGCCGAGCTTGGCCAGCAGCGAGGAGACGTAGTTTTTCACCGTCTTCTCGGCGAGGAACATCTCGGCGGCGATCTGCCGGTTGGTGAGTCCCTCGCCCACGAGCTCCAGCACCCGGCGTTCCTGCGGTGTCAGGGCGGCGGTCCGCGGATCGACTTCCTCGGGCTCCACCAGGCTCTCCATCACGCCCTCGGCCACGCCCTTCCCGTAGAGCGACTCGCCGGCCGCGGCCCGCCGCAGCGCCCCGATCAGGTCGGTCCCGCCGATCTCCTTGAGGATGTAGCCGGACGCGCCGGCGAGGACGGCGCCACGCAGTGCCTGGTCGTCGTCGAAGCTCGTGAGGATGATGCAGTTCAGCGAGGGATCGACGGAGCGGACGTCGCGGCAGACCTCGATCCCGGTTCCGTCCGGCAGCCTGGCGTCCAGTACGCAGACGTCCGGGTGCAGGGCCGGAATGCGTCGGGTGGCCTCCACCGCGGAGCCGGAACTTCCGACGACTTGGAACCCCTCGCCCTCGAGGAGTTCCTGCAATCCGCGGCGGACCAGCTCGTGGTCGTCGAGGATGAAGACCCGGATCACCGCCGCGGTGCCCTCTGGTGCGGTGAGACCGGCATCTGCCCAGGCAATCATGTTCTTCCCATCCGGCCGCCGCCCGAAGCCGCCCGGGAGCCTGACGGACCCCGGCGCCCGGCCGGCGCCCTGTTCACGCGTCCAACCGGCAGCGGACTGCGGTGGACTGACGATCCAACCTCGTGCATCTGTGGCTCCCCCCGAAACCACGGCGGCGGCGGTGCGCCCGGAACCGTGTCCCCGGGCGGGCTCTGCCGACGGGATCTCCGACGGTAAACCGCTGCCACGGCCATTCTCATACCCGGTGGTTCCTGGCGTAAAGGGCCGTTCGTCCCCCGGCGCTGGGGAGCGGACAAAGGTGACCTTTGGCCCTAGCCGGGGAACGGCGTCGCCGTAGTGTTTGAAGCCATGCCCCACCGGTGCGACGGGTTCGGGCCGGGCTACAAGGCAACGCAGACGGGCAAGCGAAAGGGAACACAGATGAGCGAGGCACAGGGCATCCGCAGCATCCTGGTGGGGGTCGATGGATCGGACGCCTCGGTGGAGGCCCTCCGGCAGGCACGGGTCCTGGCCGAACCCTTCAACGCCCGAGTCACCGCCCTGGCCTGCTGGGACTTTCCTCCGGTCTACGACGGGTATGTGGCCATGGGCATCAACGACTTCGACGTCCGGGCCGGAGAGATCCTGCAGGAGGCGCTAACCACGGCTTTCGGTGACACGCTCCCGGAGAACGTAGAATCCCGGCTGGTGCAGGGCAACCCGCGGAGGGTCCTCATCGACGAGTCCCGCAACGCGGACCTGATGATACTGGGCCGGCGCGGCCACGGCGGCTTCGGCGGACTGCTGCTCGGCTCGGTCAGTTCGGCCCTCGTGGCCCACGCGCACTGCCCGGTCCTCGTGGTGCACACGCCGGAGAAGCACCACTAGGCTGAAGCACTAATGGAGCGCCCGGCGTCGCTCCCCGAGGGCGCTATTCGAAGGAGGCGCGCCGCGGGTCCGCCAGCCGGGTCTTCCAGACGTCGGGCTGGGTCACCTTGAACCGGCGGCCGGTCAGCGCCTTGGGCGGCACCCGCACGTAGAAGCTCTTCTCGCCCGGCTGCCAGGGTTCCAGCAGCAGGGCATCCACCGCGTCCTTCTCGGCCTGGTCCTCGACCAGTTCTGCCTCGCCGCGGGCCATGACGCTCCAGGCCGTTTCCTCGTGCGCGTCGTAGCCGTCGATTTCAAACGCCACCGGCTTCGCGGTGATTGCACCCCAGAGCTTCGTGCCGCCGGCGGTGCGGAAAACGATCGAGCGGCGGTGAAGAACAAAGTTCACCGGGAAGACCTCCGGATGGCCGTCCACGATCAGCGCCACCCGGCCCACCACCTCGCTGTCGAGGAGGGCCCAGCACTGGTCCATGGACAGGTTGAAATCCGGCGGAGGCGTCGTCGTAGTCACAGGTCCACGGTACGGAGGCGCCCCCGCGCGGATTAGGGCCATTAGGCCCGTGGCGTCACCAGGGGCTGGGCTTGTAGTCCTTCAGGAACACACCGTACTGGTCTTCGCCCGCCTCGCCCATGACGATCGGATCGTAGACCCGCGCGGCGCCGTCTACAAGGTCCAGCGGGGCGTGGAAACCTTCCTCCATCAGCCGGACTTTGGTGTAATGCGGGCGTTCGTCAGTGATCCAGCCGGTGTCGACGGCGGTCATCAGGATCCCGTCGGTCTCCAGCATCTCCTTAGCACTGGTGCGCGTCATCATGTTCAGCGCAGCCTTGGCCATGTTGGTGTGCGGGTGGCCGGGACCCTTGTAGGCCCGGGAGAACTGGCCCTCCATGGCGCTGACGTTCACGATGTACTTACGCCGGGCTTCCGAGCGACGCATCGCCGGCCGTAGCCGGCTGACCAGCAGGAACGGCGCGGTGACGTTGCACAGCTGGACCTCGAGCATCTCCAGCGGGTCCACCTCATCCACCACCTGGGTCCAGCTGTTGATGGTGGCCAAGTCCGGGACCAGGCCACCGGCGTCGATCGCGGTGCCCGAGGCAATCCGCTCCAGCGACGCCGAGCCCGTGGAGAGTGCCAGCGAGGTGATGGCGTCGCCGGCCAGCACCGGGTGGTCCAAGACGGAGGAGGCCAGGGCCAGAGGGTGCTTGTCGTGGGCGTGGCCGAAGGTGACCATCTCGGGTCCGCCGTTCGCGGCCTGCAGCTCGGCCGGCAGCGGCTCATCCTCGGCGTCGACCAGGGGCTTGTAGGCGTTGCCGGAGCGGCGCACGGTCTGGGCGGCGTTGTTGATGATGATGTCCAGCGGGCCGGCTGCGTCCAGGGAATCGGTCAGGGCCATCACCTGGGAGGGGTCGCGAAGGTCGATGCCCACGATCCGCAGCCGGTGCAGCCAGTCGGCGCTGTCCTCCATGGCGGCGAACCGGCGGGCGGCGTCCTTGGGGAACCGGGTGGTGATGGTGGTGTGGGCGCCGTCGCGGAGCAGCCGGAGGGCAATGTACATGCCGATCTTTGCCCGGCCGCCGGTCAACAGGGCCCGGCGACCGGTCAGGTCGGTGCGGGCGTCGCGCTTGCTGTGGCTGAAGAGTGCGCACTCCGGGCAGAGCTGGTGGTAGAAGGCGTCCACCTGGGTGTAGTGCTGCTTGCAGATGTAGCAGGGGCGGGACCGGATCAGGTGGCCGGCAACCTCTCCGGTGGCAGACGTGGCAAGCTTGTTGCCGCGGGTCTCGTCGTCGATCCGGTCCGGGGCGGCGGTGGCGGTCTGGGCGATCACTGCCCGGTCCGCCTCGGCGATCAGGTCCCGTTTGGTGGTCCGCCGGTGCCGTTTGACGGCCTTGAACATCTTGCCGGTGGCGCGCCGGACGGCGACGTAGTCCGGGTGCTCGTCGTCGTAGGCGTGAATGGTGTTCAGCACCTTGAGGCAGGCGGCGATCTCTTCGGGGCTGAGGTCGGCCACCGGCACGGCCTCAGCACGGGTGTCGCTGGCCGGTTCGGAAGGCAGGTCGGGGGAGCTCATTGTGCCAATTTTACCGGCAGCGCAGGGCTCCTCCCGACGCCCCCCGTCGGTTACGGGGCCTGGGTGTGCGGCGCGGCGGGGGTTTCGACGCCGACGGCGGCGGCGTGCACCTCGCCCACCTTCTCCATCGACTCCCGGCCGGCCGGCCAGTTCTCGGTGGCCGTCCGGACGGCGTCCGGCACCTGGTAGAGGTTCGCTGCGGAGAGGGCCCGTTCGGCCTCGCCCGGCTCGGGGACCTCCTGGCCCTTCGCGAGGACGGTGATGCCGGAGTCCGTGACCTTGAAGCCGCGTGCACGGTCCAGTTCCGGGTCCAGGCCGATCGCCGCGCCGGCGGGGATCCGGACGTTCTTGTCCACGATCGCGCGCTTCACGACGGCACCCGGGCCCACCTGCACCTTGTCCATCAGGACCGAGTCGAGGACCCGGCTGGCGGTGCTGACGTAGACGTCGTTGGAGAGTACGGAGCCCTCCACGATGCCGCCGGAGATGACGACGCCGCTGGCGACGATGGAATCCAGGGCGGTGCCGACGGTCTTGCCCTCGCCGCGGACGAACTTGGCCGGCGGGGAGATGCTCTGCCGGGTGTAGATCGGCCACTCGGAGTTGTAGAGGTTGAACACGGGGACGGGGGAGATCAGGTCCATGTGCGCGTCGTAGAAGGAGTCGATGGTACCGACGTCACGCCAGTAGGTGCGGTCCCGTTCGGTGGAGCCGGGGATGTCGTTGGTGGTGAAGTCGTAGACGCCGGCCTCGCCCTTGTCCACGAAGTAGGGAATGATGTCCCCGCCCATGTCGTGCTTGGTGTCGAGCCGTTCGGCGTCGACGTGCAGTGCCTCCACGAGGGCATCCGCGTCGAAGACGTAGTTGCCCATCGACGCGAGGAACTGGCTGGGGTCGGCGGCGAGGCCCGGGGTGGAGGAAGGCTTCTCGACGAACGCGGCGATCTTCTGTTGGTCGTTCTGGTCCACCTCGATGACGCCGAACTGGTCCGCCATGTGCAACGGCTGGCGGACCGCGGCCACCGTGGCCTTGGCGCCGCTGGCAACGTGCTGTTCAACCATCTGGGCGAAGTCCATGCGGTAGACGTGGTCGGCGCCGACCACGACGACGATGTCCGGGTTGGCGTCGTGGATCAGGTTCAGGGACTGGTAGATGGCGTTCGCGCTGCCCAGGAACCAGCTTTTGCCCACGCGCTGCTGGGCGGGGACGGAGGCGATGTAATTGCCGAGCTGGGTGGACATGCGCCACGTTTCGGAAATATGACGGTCCAGGCTGTGGGATTTGTATTGCGTGAGCACCACAATCTGCAAATAACGGGAATTCACGAGGTTCGAAAGAGCGAAATCAATGAGCCGGTAACTGCCGGCGAAGGGGACGGCCGGCTTGGCCCTGTCCGCCGTCAACGGCATCAGCCGATTCCCCTCGCCACCTGCAAGGACAATGGCCAAGACTTTTTTCTGCTGCGGCATGGTGATCGCTCCTGAACGCCTTCGTAACTCCCCAAAACAGTCCGGTGTGCCCGGACCTCTTCACACTAGAACAGATCAGCCCGAACGACTACCTTGGGGAATGTGCGAATAGACATAGTGACCAAGGAATTCCCGCCCGAAATCTACGGAGGCGCCGGCGTCCACGTGGCCGAACTGAGCCGCGTCCTGGCCAGCCACGTAGACCTGCAGGTGCGGGCCTTCGGTGCCCCCCGCGACCCCGACTACCACGGTGCCACCGTGACCTCCTATCCCGTCCCGGAGGACCTCGCCGGCGCCAACGCCGCCGTCCAGACCCTCGGCGTCGACCTCCGGATCGTTCCCGACGTCGCCGGTGCCGACCTTGTGCACTCGCACACCTGGTACGCGAACATGGCTGGCCATATCGCAGCCCTGTTGCACGGCATCCCGCACGTGCTCAGCGCCCACAGTCTGGAACCGCTGCGGCCGTGGAAGGCCGAGCAGCTCGGCGGCGGCTACGCCGTGTCCTCCTGGGTGGAGAAGACCGCCTACGAGTCCGCCGCCGCGATCATCGCCGTCTCCGAGGGCATGCGGCAGGACATCCTGCGCAGCTACCCGGACGTGGACCCCGCCAAGGTGCGGGTGGTGCACAACGGCATTGACGTCAGCCTGTGGAACCGCGACGAGAACGACGACGCCATCCGCGCCCTCGGCATCGACCCGGCCCGGCCCAGCGTGGTCTTCGTCGGCCGCAACACCCGGCAGAAGGGCGTCCCGTACCTGCTGCGGGCAGCCGCTGAACTCCCGGCCGACGTGCAGCTGGTGCTCTGCCTCGGCGCCGCGGACACGCCGGAACTGGCAGCCGAGACCGCGCGCCTCATCGAGGACCTGCAGGCCCGGCGCAGCGGCGTGGTGCTGATCGAGCGGATGCTGCCGCGGCACGAGCTCATCCAGGTCCTCAGCCACGCCACCGCGTTCGCCTGCCCCTCGATCTACGAGCCGCTCGGCATCGTCAACCTTGAGGCCATGGCCTGCGGCGCCGCCGTGGTTGCAAGTGCCACCGGCGGCATCCCCGAGGTAGTGCAGCACGGCGAGACCGGGCTGCTCGTGGACCTCGAACAGGTCGCCGACGGCACCGGCACCCCGCTGGATCCGGAGAAGTTCGTGCGCGAATTCGCCGCGGCCCTCACCGAGGTCGTTTCCGATCCGGAGCGTGCCCGCGCCATGGGCCAGGCCGGCCGGCGCCGGGCCGAGGAGCACTTCTCCTGGGAGTCGATCACGGAGACCACGCTCGAGGTCTACCGCTCGGTCCTGCCCCAGTAGCCCTCCGGCAGGAGTCCGGCCGGCAGTAATCCGGCAAATCGGCACGGCAGGTTAACGACGGCGGCGCCGTCCCCATCCCTGGGGGCGGCGCCGTCGTCGTTCTATCAGACGCGGGGTGCGGTCTTAGCGCTTGGCCTTGGCCTTACCCGCCGCCTTGGCCGCTTTCTGCTCCCGTGCCTCGCGGGCCAGGAGGGTCTTCTCGTCCACCGGGGCCTGGCCGCTGGCGCGCTGCTGCCGGAAGTACTCGCGCGCCTCGTCCTGCCGGGTCTTCTCGGCGCCGGTGGCGATCGCGGCCCGGAGGTGCTCGGGGCCGAAGCCGAAGGCATCCACCAGGTCCAGGGCGTGCGGGCGGATCTTCACCAGCAGGCGGTTGATGTACTCACCCACGGTGCGGGCGCGCTGCATCGAGAGGCGGCCGTTCATCAGGTACCACGAAAGGTGCTTCTCGATCAGGGAGAGACCGAACAGGTCCCTCAGCCAGGTGAGAACGGTCTTGGTGCCGGGGTCGGTGACCCGGTGCAGGGCCTCGGTGAAGGCCTCCCACTGCAGCAGCTCGGCGTGCGCCAGGGCCGCCTCGATGAGTTCGTCCTGGTGGCTGTTGAACAGGGCGGCTGCCTTCTCCTGCGGGAGCTTGTTGGCCCCGCGCAGCGCGGAGCCGACCTCTGCCACCATGGCCTGGACGCGTTCGGTGAGCAGCGCCCGCTGGTTGGCCTCGTCCTTGATGGCGGTGGCGGCCTTCTGGACCGAGCCGGTATCCGCCACGAACTGGGCCACGCCGCGCAGGCCCGTGCGGTGGATCGCCGCTCCGCCGGCCTGGCCGACGACGTAGCGGGCCAGCACGCCGAAGTCGGCGCCGCGGAACTCCTTGGCGTAATCGGCCAGCAGCCGCTTGGCCACGAGCTGCAGCAGGACGGTGTTGTCGCCCTCGAAGGTGGCATAGACGTCGAGGTCCGCGTGCAGCGAGGCGAAGCGGTTCTCGATCAGGAAGCCGGCGCCGCCGCAGGCCTCGCGGCATTCCTGGATGGTGTCCAGGGCGTGCCAGGTGCTCAGCGGCTTGAGGGCCGCGGCCAGGGTTTCCAGGTCCTGGCGGTCCTCGTCCGTGTCGGCGCGGCCGGAGAAGACGTCGTCGAACTTCTCCAGGAGCTGCTCGCTGGCAAAGCCGGCCGCATAGGTGGTGGCGAGGCGGGTGAACAGGCGCCGCTGGTGCCGCTGGTAGTCCAGCAGCACCTCTTCGTCGGTGTGCGAGGAGGCGTTGAACTGGCGGCGTTCGGTGGCGTACTGGATGGCGGTCTTGAGCGCCAGCTTGGAGGCGGTCACGGCTGCGCCGTCCAGGGACACGCGGCCCTGCACCAGGGTGCCCAGCATGGTGAAGAAGCGCCGGCCCGGGCTGCCGATCGGCGAGGTGTAGGTGCCGTCGGCGTCGACGTTGCCGTAGCGGTTGAGCAGGTTGGTGCGGGGGACCCGGACCTGGGTGAAGTGCAGCCGACCGTTGTCGATGCCGTTGAGCCCGCCCTTGACGCCGTCGTCCTCGCCGCCGATGCCGGGCAGGAACTCCTTGGTGTCCGGATCGCGCAGCTCCACGTAGAAGGCGTGCACGCCGTGGTTGACTCCCCGGGTCACCAGCTGGGCGAACACCACGGCGGCAAGGCCGTCGTTGGCGGCGTTGCCGATGTAGTCCTTCCAGGCGGCGCGGAACGGCGTGTGCAGCACGAATTCCTCGGTGGCCGGGTCATACGTGGCGGTGGTGGCGATGCTGGCGACGTCCGAGCCGTGGCCGGTCTCGGTCATGGCGAAGCAGCCGGGGATCTCCAGGTTCATGATGCCCGGGAGCCACTTCTTGTGGTGTTCCTCGGTGCCGAGGTGGTTGACCGCGGAGCCGAACAGGCCCCACTGGACGCCGGCCTTGATCTGCAACGACGGGTCGGCCACCACGAGTTCCTGGAAGCCGGCGATGTTCGCGCCGTGTTCGTCCGCGCCGCCGAGCTCCTTGGGGAAGGCCCGGTGCACTGCGCCGTTGTCCACCAGGATGCCGAGCTGGCCGAACACGCGCTTGCGGTGCTCGGTGTGGGTCAGGCCCTCGATCTTGTGCAGTTCCTCGCGGCCGGCCAGGTCGCGGGCCTGGCGGCGGACGTCGGCCCATTTGCCCAGCAGCTGCTCGCCGAGCGCGGCGACGTCGACGGCGGGGGCCGCGTCCCGGGAGGCGCCCGGTGCGCGGCTGCCGGTGGCCTGGGGGGCGGGGCGGGTGGAGCTGGTGGTGTCCGCGGTGCGGTCGGCTAGTTCAGTCATGTCGATTCCTTCGTTGGCACTGACATCGTTCGGGTGGTGCGGTTCCGGCGCGGAGCCGGGGTGGATGGGGGGGCTGCTGCTGGTGCTGGTGCTAGGGGTCCGGTTCAGGGGGAGGGCAGGTCGGAAAGTTCGGGGGCGATGCCGAAGCAGAGCCAGTCGGTGATCTGCCGCGCCATCGCTTCCTGCCCGGGTTTGGCGGGGGAGGCGGGGCTGGCCAGCCACTGTTCGCCGGCGTTGCGGACCAGGCCGATCGCGGCGTTGGGCCAGTAGCCGATCACAGCCTCCTTCCCCGGGGCCGCGCTCAGTTGCTGGCGCATGGGAACGGCGATCATCTCGCTGATGGCATCGAAGAAGTGGCCCAGCGCGCCGGCGGCAGCGGGCCCGTTCTGGCTTTCGGGTTCGCCGGGCGCGGACCGGGTCACAAAGGTGTAGACGTTGGGGCTAGTCTCGGCCATTTGCAGGTAGGCCGACACCATGGCGTAGAGGCCCTCCCGCGGGGTCTGGGCGGCCTGGGCGGCTTCGCCGATCCGGCGCTGCATCTGGTTCAGGACCACCTCGCCGACGGCCTGCTGCAGGCCGGCCTTGTCCCCGAAGTAGCGGTAGAAGACTGACTTGGAGGTCCCGGCGGCGGCGGCGATGTCCTCCATCGAGGCCTCACTTCCCAGGGCATGCACGGCGCGGCGGGCCGACTTGATCAGTTCGCGGCGGCGTTCCTCCCGGTGTGACTGCCAGCGGGAGGCGCGTCCATCGACGGCGGCGCCGGGCGTGCCGGAGGACGCACCGGGTGCGGCGGGTTCAGCTTCCAGGATGTTCACGATACCCAGCGTATCAGGTACGCTGGGTATCAGTAACCGTTCAGATCCTTAGGAGACATCCCCATGCCTGAAAACGGAACGCCCGCACCCGGCCCCCAGGACTCCGCGGCGCGCCCGACATCGCCGGCGCAGCAGCTGCGCAAGGCCGTCGTCGTCGGCGGCAACCGCATCCCGTTCGCCCGAACCGGTGGAGCCTACGCCAAATCGTCCAACCAGGACATGCTGACCGCCGCACTGGACGGGCTGATCGCCCGCTTCGGCCTGCAGGATGAACGGATCGGCGAGGTGGCCGCCGGCGCCGTGCTGAAGCACTCGCGGGACTTCAACCTCACCCGCGAGGCCGTCCTGGGTTCGGCCCTCTCCGCCGAGACCCCCGCCTACGACCTGCAGCAGGCCTGCGCCACAGGGCTCGAGACCGTGCTGGGCCTGGCCAACAAGATCAAGCTCGGCCAGATCGACTCCGCCATCGCCGGTGGCGTTGACTCCGCCTCGGACGCCCCGATCGCCGTCAGCGAGGGCCTGCGGGAAATCCTGCTGGACCTCAACCGCGCCAAGACCCTGCCGCAGCGGCTCCAGATCCTCAGCCGCATCCGGCCCAAGGACCTCGCTCCCGACGCGCCGAACACCGGCGAGCCGCGCACCGGCCTGTCCATGGGCGAACACCAGGCCCTGACCACCGCGCAGTGGAAGATTACCCGCGAGGCACAGGACGAGCTGGCGTACAACAGCCACCGCAACCTCGCAGCGGCCTACGACGATGGGTTCTTCGACGAGCTCATCACCCCGTACCGCGGCCTGAGCAAGGACTCCAACCTTCGCCCGGACACCACCCTTGAGAAGCTCGCCACGCTCAAGCCGGTCTTTGGCAAGAACCTCGGCGCCGAGGCCACCATGACCGCCGGCAACTCCACCCCGCTGACCGACGGTGCCGCCACGGTGCTGCTGGCTTCCGAGGAGTGGGCCGACGCCCACGACCTGCCCAAGCTCGCCACCGTCCTGGACGGCGAGGCGGCCGCCGTCGACTTCGTCCACGGCAAGGATGGCCTGCTGATGGCCCCCGTCTTCGCCGTGCCGCGCCTGCTGGCCCGGCACGGACTGACCTTCGATGACATCGACTTCTTCGAAATCCACGAGGCGTTCGCGGGCACCGTGCTCAGCACCCTCGCGGCCTGGGAGGACGAGGAGTTCTGCCGCACCCGGCTGGGACTCGACGGCGCGCTGGGCACCGTGGACCGGGCCAAGCTCAACGTCAACGGCTCCTCCCTGGCGGCCGGCCACCCGTTCGCCGCGACCGGCGGTCGGATCGTCGCCTCGCTGGCGACCATGCTGCACCGCAAGGGCACCGTGGACGGCCGGCCCGCCCGCGGCCTGATCTCCGTCTGCGCCGCCGGCGGCCAGGGCGTCGTCGCCATTCTGGAAGCACACTAGGGGGAACCGGATGACTGACAAATACACCCAGTTCGTCAGCCGCGGCCTCGGCCGTGACATCGCGAAAAAACTCGGCCTGCCGCAGCCGGTGGAACTCCGCCGCTACCGGCCCGGCCAGCCGCTCATCGAAGGACCCATCCTGGTCCAGGGTGCCGGTGCCGGTGCCGACGAGCTCGCCGCGGCGCTGCTGGCGTGGGACCTCGACGTCCGCCGCCACGCCGTGCCCCGGGAGAAGCTCGGCGCCATCATCCTGGTCCTCGACGAAGCCGCCCGGCCCGAGGACCTGGAACGGCCCGTCCTGACCGTTGCCGCTTCGCTGCGCGACCTCGCCTCCGGCGGCCGCGTCGTCACGATCTCCCGTTCCGCCGCCGAGTCCGCGGATCCGGCCGCCGCGGCGGCCCGGCAGGGAGTTGACGGCCTGCTCCGGTCCCTCGCCAAGGAACTGCGCGCAGGGGCCACCGGCAACGGCATTGTCCTGGCCGACGGCGCCCGGACGACCAGCCCCGGTACGCTCGGCGCCCTGCGGTTCTTCCTTTCCGGCCGCTCAGCGTTCGTGGACGGCCAGTTCCTCACCGTCACCTCCGACGCCGGCGAACTGCCCGCGGACCCGGAGAAGCCTCTGGCCGGCAAGGTCGCCGCGGTCACCGGCGCCGCGAGGGGCATCGGCGCCGCGATCGCGCGCACCCTGCACCGCGACGGCGCCACCGTCGTCGTCATCGACATCCCCGCCGCCGGGGACCACCTCGCGGCCGTCGCCAACGAGGTACACGGGACCGCCCTGCAGCTGGACATCACCCGCGGGGACGCCGGGCAGCGGATCATCGACCACGCCGTGCAACGCCACGGCCGGCTCGACATCGTGGTCCACAACGCCGGCATCACCCGCGACAAGCTGCTGGCCAACATGGACCAGTCCCGCTGGGGCTCGGTGATCGGGGTCAACATCGCCGCGCAGCTGCGCATCAACGAGGCCCTGCTCGCCTCCGAGCACTTCCGGACTTCGCCGCGGATCGTCTCGGTGGCTTCCACGAGTGGCATCGCCGGAAACCGCGGCCAGACCAACTACGCCGCTTCGAAGGGCGGCGTAATGGGCATGGTCCGGGCCACCGCGCCGCTGCTCGCCGAGCACGGCGGGTCGATCAACGCCGTCGCCCCCGGCTTCATCGAAACCGAGATGACCGCCAAGATCCCCTTCGCCACCCGCGAGGTGGCGCGCCGCCTCAACTCCCTGCAGCAGGGCGGCCGGCCCGGAGACGTGGCCGAGGCCATCGCATTCCTGGCCAGCGACGCCGCCGGCGGGATCTCCGGGGAGGTGTTGCGGGTCTGCGGCCAGAACCTGGTGGGAGCATGAGCCCGGCGCCTGTTCTGCTGTCGGAGATGCCCTCGCTGTCCAAGCTGTACGTCAACGCTGCCGCCTCCGCGGCGCGTCGTCGGCTGCTCGGGGCCCACGGCGGCACGGCACTGCCGGCCGAAAGCCACGAGGTCCGCGGAGTGCGTGCCGGCGTCGACAACCTCACCGCCTACCAGCACCTGATCGGCGAGACGGCCAGCGACGTCCTGCCGGCCGGTTTCATCCACGCCCTCGCGTTCCCGCTGGCCATGTCCGTGATGAACCGGGACGACTTCCCGCTGCCGCTCTTGGGCATGATCCACCTCGAGAACACGGTGGAGCAGTCCGCGCCGGTGCTGTTCACCGAGTCTCTGGACGTCCGGGCCTGGGCGGAGAACCTGCGCGGCCACCGCGCCGGAACCCAGCTGGACCTGGTGGCCGAGGTCCGCGGGGCGGGCGAGGACGGCAACACCGCTGACACTGTCCGGTGGCGGGGCGTCTCTACCTACCTCGCCAAGGGTGTTTTCCTGCCCGGCATCGACAAGCCCTCCATAGCCCAGGCGCCGGCTGCGTTCACCGCGCCGGACCCGACGGCGCTGTGGCAGCTGGGCGTGGACACCGGGCGGGCATACGCCGCCGTATCGGGTGACTTCAACCCGATCCACCTGAGCGTCCTGAGCGCCAAGGCCCTGGGCATGCGCCGCTCGATCGCGCACGGGATGTACCTGGCCTCCCGCGCGCTGGCCGACGTCGGCGCCGCCAAGGGCGACGCGTTCCGCTGGGACGTCCGCTTCGAGGCCCCGGTGTTCCTGCCGGCCCGCGTGGCGCTGGACATCAGCACCACGCAGGCGGAGGAGGGCGCCTGGCAGGGCTCGGAGTACGTGGCGTGGAGCCCCCGCTCCGGCCGGAAGCACTTCAGCGGTTCCGTCACGCCCCTGGCCTGATAGAAGGAGCCTGATGGGCTGGGCCTGAGGGTCCACTAACGACGACGGCGGCCGTCCCCGAGGTGGGGGCGGCCGCCGTCGTTCGTTAGTGACTCGCGGACTTCACCACCCGGAGCATGCGGTGCAGGCTCAGTAGGACGGATTCGACCGCGTTCGGGGCCCCGGGGGTGTGGTCTCCGTCGGAGACCTGTTGCGTCAGCGCGTCGACGGCCCTGTCCGCCTCGGCAATGCGTTCGGCCTGCCGTTCGGTGTCCTCCTCCTCGGTCGACCGGAGGACGTCGCCGACGCGGGCCATGGCGGCGGCGAGCGGGACTTCCTGGCCGGAAGGGATCACGAAGGGGTGGTCGGTGGCCCAGATGACGTCGGAGAGCACCTGGGTGACGTCCTGGATGTGGAAGGTCAGCCGTTCGAGGTCCCGCAGGTCCCGGTAGTCCGCGTCCACGTCGCGGGGGTGCAAACGCCGTCGCGGGTTGGCCCGCCGGCTCGCGTCCGCCTTCTGCACCGCGGCGCGGACGGAGCGGGTGTGGGCGGCGAGCGCGTCGGAGCGTCGGGCCCAGTCCTCGTGTTCCGGCGGCCAGTTTTCCTCGAGCGCCGTCGCCATGTCCCACAGTTGTCGGGCCAGGGCCAGCCGAAGTTCGGCGAGGCTGAGGGCGGCGGCCTTGAAGTGCAGGGGCGGGAAGACCAGCAGGTTCACCACGATCCCCACGGTCACGCCGGCGCCCATCTGGACCAGGTATCCGAAGGAGAAGCTGTCCGGGTTGTGGCCGCCCACCAGCAGCACCAGCAGCGCCGCCGTCGGTATCCAGTCGCTGCCGGAGCCGATCTTGGGCAGTCCGGCCAGGACCACGCCCAGGCCCATCACCAGGGCCACGGTGAAAGGGGACGGCTGGCCGAGGCTGAAGAGCATGAAGGCCAGGCCAATGCCGATCGCCAGGCCCACGAGGGTTTGCACCCCCTGGCGCATCGAACCCGAGACGTTCTCATACATGGCCACGAGGGCGCCCAGCGGAGCGTAGTACGGGTAGTCAGCGGCGGAGCCTGGCATGAAGGGTGCGATGGCGAAGGCAATACCCGCGGCCAGCGCCGCCTTGATGGCCAGCTGCAGCCGCGGCCACAGCAGGGCCGCGGACACGCTGGCCCGCACCGCGCGAAGCGCCTTGTCGAACCGGGAGGGGTGGCTCGCGCCGTCGGTATTCTCGTCACTAGCCATCCGGCCCACCCTAGGGTCCGGGGCGGCCTGCGACAACTGGACTAACCTCCCTCGGCGGCCAGGGCCGCCTGTTCGCGGTGAGTCTCAGCCGTGGGCCTCAGCCATGTACCCCATGCTGACCTTAGCCGTTGGCCGCGGCGCAGGCCCTCCGGATGGCGGCAGACAACCGCTGCGCCCGGCCGTTGGTGCGGCCCTCCTCGGCGCGGTGCGGGACATAGCCGAAACCGATCCCGTAGGCCGGGTCCGCGTAGCCGAGGGCGGCGTTGGCGCCCTCGTGCCCGAAGGCGAAGGCGCTGCCGAAGTCGCGGTCCGGCTGCGGTTTCATGAAGACGACGGCGAAGGCGTTGCTTTGCGCCGAGCAGCGGTCCAGTCCCCACACCTGTTCCTCTGCCATGACGCCGACCGTGGCCGGGGTCAGGAAGGCCGGACCGCCGTCGACGCCGGTGAGCGCCGCGGCATAAAGGCGGGCCAGGCCGTCCGCCGAGCCCACACCGCCGGCGCTGCTCATGCCGCCGGCGCGGATGGTGCGGTGGTTGGGAAGCTCCATGATGGTGCTCACCGGCGCATTGCTGGTGATCCCGTCCAGGCTGAACGGGTCTGCCGGTGGCTCCTCGTCGTACGGGACGTCCACGTAGCGGGGCTCCTGGTCCTCGGGAAGGCCCAGGAAGAAGTCCACGCCGTAGGGCCGCCGGATCCGTTCGTCAAAGAGTTCCTGCAGGCTGGTCCCCGTCAGGCGGCGGCAGAGTTCCTCCATGAGGATCCCGATGGTGAGGGCGTGGTACCCGAAGGCAGTCCCGGGACGCCAGAGCGGCACCTCGGCGGCGAGCCGGCGCCCGCCCTCCGCCGTCGCGAACTCAGCCAGCGGCAGGCCGCCGCGGATTCCCGGGACCCCGGCCTGGTGCGAGAGGACCTGCCGGACGGTGAGCGTGTCCTTGCCGTGCGCCCCGAATTCCGGCCAGTAGCCGACCACCGGTGCGTCCAGGTCCAGCAGGCCGTCCTGAACCAGCAGCGCGATGACCAGGGCGCCCGCGCCCTTGGAGCACGAGTAGGTGCCGGTGATGCTGTCCGTGGCCAGTCCCGGCCCGCCGCTCAGCCTGAGGACCCTGGTGCCGTGCCGGTAAACGGCCAGCTGGGCGCTGTAGGCGGGGTCTTCGGTCAGGAACGTGTCGAAGAGTTCCCGGACGGGAGCGAATTCCGGCGCGGCGTGGCCGATGGAAGCGGAGGAGCCGGGCGAAGCGGAGGACCCGGGTGAAGGAGCGGCGGGGTGTTCCGTCACGGTCAGGCCGCGCCGTGGCCCGGGGCGACCTCTTCGCCGGCCTTGACGGGTCCCGGCGGCGTGCCGTTGCCGAAGGGGCGGCCGCCCAGGGTCTCCCGGCCGTGCGGGGTCAGCCAGACGGAGGTGTCCGGTCCTTTCGGCACGATCCCGGTGGGGTTAATGTCCTCGTGGACGATGTAGTAGTGCTGCTTGATCTGGACGAAGTCCGTGGTGTCCCCGAAGCCGGGGGTCTGGAAGAGGTCGCGGGCGTAGCCCCACAGGGCCGGCATCTCGCTGAGCTTCTGGCGGTTGCACTTGAAGTGGCCGTGGTAGACGGCGTCGAAGCGGGCCAGCGTGGTGAAGAGCCGGACGTCCGCCTCGGTGATGGTGTCTCCCACCAGGTAGCGCTGTCCCGTGAGGCGTTCCTCCAGCCAGTCCAGTGCCGTCCAGAGCCGATCGTAAGCGGCATCGTAGGCCTCCTGGGAGCCGGCGAACCCGCAACGGTAGACGCCATTGTTGACCTCGGTGAAGACGCGCTTGTTCACGGCGTCGATCTCCTCCCTGAGGGCTTCCGGGTAGAGGTCCGGAGCGCCGTCGCGGTGGAACTCGGTCCACTCGGTGGAGAAGTCCAGGGTGATCTGCGGGAAGTTGTTCGTCACCACCCCGCCGCTCGGAATGTCCACGATCGCGGGGACGGTGATGCCGCGCGGGTAGTCCGGGAAGCGGCGGAAGTAGGCGTCCTGGATCCGCTCGATGCCCAGCACCGGGTCTTTGCCGTCAGGGTCCAGGTCGAAGGTCCAGGAGCGGGAGTCGTGGGTGGGGCCGGGCTGGCCCAGGGAGATGACGTCCTCGAGCCCCAGGAGTCGGCGGACGATGACCGTGCGGTTGGCCCAGGGGCAGGCCCGGGCGGCGATCAGCCGGTAGCGGCCCGCCTCCACGGGCCAGCCCGGTTCGCCGTTGGCGCCGGGGGCACCGTCACGGGTAATCCGGTCCTCGATGTAGTTGGTGTCCCGGGTGAACTCTGCCCCTCCGGTGACATAGGCGCCCTTCGTGCTGAAGGCCTGGTCCGTCGTCGTGTCTTCGCTCATGCCCCCAGCCTAAGCCCGGGAGCGCCGCGATCCGGCAGCCTAGCCGGGCAGAGCCGCCAGCACCGGACCCATGGGCTGCCAGGCGGCCCACCACGCCGCCGCGACGACCGCCGCGAACAGCACCAGCCACACGGGCGCAGGGATGCGGGTGGCCCGCGCCAGCAGGTACGCATCCGACGTCGACAGCCGGCTGCGGTGCCGGGTGTGGACGGCGGCAAGCTTGCCAAGGTCCCGCACGGCGGCGACCAGCAGGGCCAGCCCCAGCCCGATCATCACGTGGCCAATGAAGGCCGGGGGAACGAAAAGAACCAGCAGCACCGCGGCCAGGACGGCAACCGCGGTGATCAGGATCCCGATCCCGTTGCGGAGGAAGAGGAAGGAAGCGATCAGGATCAAGGTCCCCACAGACATCGCGGCAGGTCCCCAGCCGGTGAACCCGTAACAGACCATGGCGGCGCCCACCACAGCGGGGACGGGGTAGCCCCAGAACGTGGACCATACGGCGGCGAGCGGACGGCGGCTGTAGCTGGTGGTGGTGCCGGAGTGATCCAGGCTCAACCGGATGCCGCCGAGCCGCTGTCCGGTCATCAGCGCGGCGAACGCGTGGCCGAGTTCGTGGGTGACGGTCGCCAGCAGGCCGAAGTAGCGCCAGCTGGCCCGGGGGATGGACACGGCGACGGCGACGCCGATCACCAGCCACAGTTCGGTGGCGGTCACGACGGGGGAGGGGGCGTGGCCGAACCCGGCAATGATGCGGTCCCACCACGTCCCGGCTGTGTCGGCTGCCGCGAGGTTCAGCAAGGGGGCGGCAGCGGCGGCTGTCGGATGCATGAAGGGGCTAGGCCTTTCCGGAGGAATGGGTGATGCAGTACGGAGTCCACGGCCGGGCCTCGAGCCGGCCCTCGGCTATGGCTCCGCCACAGACGTCGCAGATGCCGTAGCGGCCCTCGTCCATCCGAAGCAGCGCGGCCTCGATCTGTGCGAGGCTCTCGCGGCTCTGGGCCATGAGGGCCGAGGCCTGGGAGAGCTCGAAGGCGATGGTCGAACCCTCGGGGTCGTGCTCGTCGTCGACGTTTGCGTCCTGCCGGGCCGCGTTGACGGAGCTGATGTCCCGGCGCAGTGCGGGGAGCAAGGCCAGCTTCCGGTCCCGCTCCTCGGTCAGGAGGCGGCGGAAGTGTTCGAGGTCAACCATAGGCAGTAACGCTAGCGCGGCGGGCCGGGAACAACCCAAACACGGGCCCAACGGTCCTGTCCTCCGCGCGGGCGCCGGACCTACAGTGGGCGCACCGTCCCGGATCGTCCTACCGGAGAGGGAGATGCCATGACCACCGACGACGACGAGGCCCTCGCTGCCGTCACCGCCCATCACGCCGGGATGCACCGGCGCCTGGAGAAGCTCACGGAGACCCTCATCCATGCGGTGGCTGCGGGGGACACGGTAGGGGAGCACGAGGCGCATGCCGTCCTGGTCGAATGGTGTGAGGACGAGCTCGTCCCGCACGCGCTCGCAGAGGAGGACGCACTCTACGCGGGGGCGGGGGCGCTGCCGGAGGGCAAGTTGCTGGTCGACGGGATGCTCGCGGAGCATCGGGTGATCGTCGGCCTGCTGGAGGAGTTGAGGGCCGCCCACGGCGTGGTGGCCGCCGTCGTCGCCGGTGCCCTGCAGCGCGTCTTCACGCTGCACCTGGACAAGGAAAACCGGCTCCTGCTGCCGCTGATCGCGGCCGCTCCGGGCCTCAGCCTGGCCGGCAGCGTGGCGGGCCTGCATGAGCTGCTGGGCGAGGCTCACGGGGCCACCTGAACCGCCCGCCGGAGGATCCGCCAGCGTGTCGTTGCGCACGGTGCCACCGGGGTGATAATTTCTCCTGCCGCCGCAATTCTGCACACAAAAAACGGCCTTCGACACCACCCTCCCCGTCGCTTCACGGCGTACGAGAAAGGCCGCAATGGCGCTGCTCATCCCCGACACTCTGCCGAGCCTGGAAACAGTCACCGGCAGGTTCGTCCTTGCACCGTTTACCGCGCTGGACATCGAGCCGCTGGCCCGGCTCCTCGGCCAGGAGGTGATCTGGTCACAGGGCTTCAGCGACAGCGAGGCGCGGCCCGTGGGGGAGGCCGAACTGACCGCCTTCGTGGAACGCCGATTCTCCGGACTGCAGATCTTCTCGGTGTACCAGAAGCTGCCCGAAGGTCAGTCGCGGTTCGTCGGCACCACGGGTATTACCTCCTACGACGGCGGCACCGAGTGCGTAAAGATCGGCCGGACCGTGTTGGACCCGCAGCTATGGGGCGCCAAGGTCAACCACGAGGTCAAGATCACTCTGCTGGACTGGCTGTTCTCCTGCGGTGCGGGGCGGATCGAGTGCGACGTCGATGCCCGCAACCAGCGTTCCCTTTCCTCCCTGGTGCGCTTCGGCTTCACGGCCGAGGGCACCCGCCGACGGTCCTCCCGCAACCTCGAGGGGTTGTGGCGCGACTTCGTCATCCTGTCGCTGCTGACCGAGGAGTGGCCCGGGCTGCGGCCCCGCGTGCTGGCAGCGCTGTCCGGGCAGGACGCGGCGGGGCTGCTGGGGGTCTAGGGAGTCGTCAGCCGGACGCCAGGGAGTTATCGGCGCCACTGGGATGTGGGCTCTGGCCCTTGGCCCGAAGGCCGCGCACGCGAGGGGTGCGCGGCCTTTTTCATACCTGGACACTGTCGGTGCTGTCTGCTGTGATGTGGCCCGCGGTTAGAAAACAAAAAATGCCCCGGAATTCGCAGTGAATTCCGGGGCATTTCCCTTTGTGCGCGGAGGGGGACTTGAACCCCCACCCCCTTTCGAGGACTAGCACCTCAAGCTAGCGCGTCTGCCATTCCGCCACCCGCGCAGGTGGTATTTCCGAGAAGATTTCCGCCTCTCAGCGTTTTGCTTTTCTCGGAAGCAGCGAGAAAGACTCTAGCACGCAGATTCGGAAAACAAATAATCGGGGCTTGTGGGTAGGCTGAACGGAGCACTGAGCCACTGCCACGAGGAGCGAGATGACGAACATTCGGCCCGAAGATGAAGTCGTCCGGATCTGCCAGGAGCTGATCCGGATCGACACCTCGAACTACGGTGACGGATCCGGTCCGGGGGAGCGGGCCGCGGCCGAATACACCGCCGGCCTCATCTCCGAGGTAGGGCTGGAGGCCGAGATCTTCGAGTCTGCCCCGGGCCGCGCCAATGTCGTCACCCGCATGGCCGGCGAGGACCCCTCCGCGTCCGCCCTTGTGGTCCACGGCCACCTCGACGTCGTGCCGGCCCTGCGTGAGCAGTGGTCAGTGGACCCGTTTGGCGCCGAACTCAAGGACGGCCTGATCTGGGGCCGCGGCGCCGTGGACATGAAGGACATGGACGCCATGATCCTCTCGGTCCTGCGTGACTTCGCCCGCACCGGTCGCAAACCCAAGCGCGACATCATCTTCGCGTTCTTCGCCGACGAGGAGGCCGGCGGCGCGTACGGCGCCCGCTACGCCGTCGATAACCGTCCCGAACTCTTCGAGGGCGCCACCGAGGCAATCTCTGAGGTGGGCGGTTTCTCCGCCACCATCGGCGGGCAGCGCACCTACCTGCTGCAGACAGCCGAGAAGGGCATCTCCTGGTTGCGCCTCGTGGCCCACGGACGCGCAGGCCACGGCTCGCAGATCAACACGGACAACGCCGTGACCCGGCTGGCCGGCGCCGTCACCCGGATCGGCGAATACCGCTGGCCGATTGAGCTGACACCCACCACCCGCCAGTTCCTCGACGGCGTCACCGAGCTCACCGGCGTCGAATTCGATCCCGACGATCCGGACAAGATCCTCAAGGAACTCGGCACCGTGGCCCGCTTCGTCGGCGCGACGCTGCAGAACACCACCAACCCCACCCTGCTCAAGGGCGGGTACAAGCACAACGTTATCCCCGAGTCCGCGGAGGCCCTGGTGGACTGCCGCACGCTGCCCGGACAGCAGGACCAGGTCCTCGAGATCGTCCGCGAACTCGCGGGCACCGGCGTCGACGTCAGCTACGTCCACAACGACGTCTCCCTGGAGGTCCCGTTCGCCGGGAACCTGGTGGACTCCATGATCGATGCGCTGCACTCCGAGGACCCGGGTGCTAAGGTGCTGCCGTACACGCTCTCCGGCGGCACGGACAACAAGTCGCTGAGCCGGCTGGGGATCACCGGCTACGGCTTCGCACCGCTGATGCTGCCCGACGAGCTGGACTTCACCGGCATGTTCCACGGCGTCGACGAGCGTGTCCCGGCCGATTCGCTGAAGTTCGGCGCACGGGTGCTGAACACGCTGCTGACCAACTACTAGACGCCACCGCTAGACGGCACCGCCGTTTCCGACAGAAGGCCCCTGCACGCCATGACACCCGAAGACATCCTCCCCGACGCGCTGCTGGAAACGATCCGCGCCCGGGCGGCCGGCTACGACCGCGACAACGCCTTCTTCACCGAAGACCTGCAGGACCTGGCGGATGCCGGGTACCTGAAGATCTTCGTGCCGGCGTCCGACGGCGGGCTGGGACTCGGGCTGTCGGGGGCGGCGCAGTTGCAGCGGCGGCTCGCGACGGCTGCGCCCGCCACCGCGCTGGCGATCAATATGCACCTGGTGTGGACCGGCGTCGCCCACGTCCTGGCCGCCCGCGGAGATTCCTCCCTGGACTTCATCCTGAAGGAGGCGGCGCAGGGGGAGATCTTCGCGTTCGGGAACTCGGAGGCCGGCAACGACTCCGTGCTCTTCGACTCCCGCACCGAGGCCGCACCGCAGCCCGACGGCGGCTACGCCTTCACCGGGCGGAAGATCTTCACCAGCCTCTCGCCGGCCTGGACCCGGCTGGGGATCTTCGGCAAGGACGCCTCGGCCCGGGACGGCGAGGGCGAACTGGTGCACGGTTTCATCCACCGCGACACCCCCGGTTACCGGATCCTCTCCGACTGGGACACGCTGGGAATGCGCGCCAGCCAGTCCAACACCACGCTGCTGGAGGGTGCCGTTGTGCCGTCGGAGCGGATTTTCCGGAAGCTGCCGGTCGGACCCAACGCGGACCCGCTGATCTTCGCCATCTTCGCCTGCTTCGAGACGCTCCTCGCGGCCGTGTACACCGGCGTGGGGGAGCGCGCACTGCAGCTGGGCGTGGAGGCGGTCAAGCGGCGCACCTCGTACAAGAACGGCGGGCGCAGCTACGCCCAGGACCCGGACATCCGTTGGAAGGTCGCGGAGGCGGCGATGGCCATGGACGCCCTCTACCCCTACCTCGCGACGGTGGCGGCCGACGTCGACGCCCTCGCCGACCACGGCGGGCAGTGGTTCCCCAAGCTGGTGGGCGTCAAGGTGCGCGCCACGGAGACTGCCCGCACCGTGGTGGACCTGGCGATCCGCGTTTCGGGCGGGTCCAGTTACTTCCGCGGCTCGGAGCTGGAACGGCTCTACCGGGACGTGCTGGCGGGGATGTTCCACCCGTCCGACGACGAGTCGGCGCACAACACGGTGGCCAACGCGTGGCTGGGGCCGGTGGAGG
>Ga0308160_10002483_pt1 | contig 22244 bp, 33 predicted proteins | sample PhyFR1_FD_201036 | JGI IMG/M metagenome (GOLD analysis project Ga0308160, IMG submission 201036) | Phyllosphere microbial communities from UC Gill Tract Community Farm, Albany, California, United States - DLSLF.R1 | ecosystem: Host-associated > Plants > Phyllosphere > Unclassified | place: USA...
GGGGCGGCGGGCGGGCGAGGGGCTTGTCAGCTCTGAACGAGCTCGGGCTCGCAAGGCCGAAAGGACGCCGGCGGCCCAAAGCGGGCGTGAGAGCTCGGTTCGAAGGGACGCACGCATCTTCTGGACTGGCGAGAAAGGTCTGCGTCGCCGACGGGGCCTGGATCGAGGCCATATCGGGGAGAGTGAAAGGATGGGTCGTGAAGGGAGGGGTCGAGGGACGAGCGAGCGAGGGAGTCGTCGTCGGTGAGGGTTTCGCGAGGCCGGGCAAGAAGCCTTTACAGTGGGCCGTCGATCGCCCCCTGCTCCGCCCGTCCCCGCACAGTCAAGCGCGAGAACGGCCAGCGCGGACGCCCTTCTCTCGACAACGACGACGACGACCGCTCGCTCGGGCTGACCCCCGCTTGCTTGTGCTGACAGCTCGGACGTCTGCCTTGACTCGTCTGGTCCTGCCAGCCGGTCTGCCAGCGAGCAAAATCCGCCCTCACTCAAGCCGCTGGTCGCAAGTTGTCGGGCGCCCCTTTCGACCGACAGAGTGAGACCTCCCTGCTCAAGGCCGGCGAGGCGGCCAGCCGGGCACGGCAGCTGTCTGCGCCTCCTGCACCAGCGACAGCCAGCTGCTGCTCGGACCTGGAAGGTCGACACTCTCGCGCCAGGCATACTTGCGGAGGCTCTCGCGCTCGGCGGATTTATGCAGGCGTCGACAGGCCTACCGGCTATTAGTCCCTCGGTGCACCCCTCGCTTGGCCGACGTCGCCGTCAGAAACGAACACCACTGATCGCAAGAGTCGAACGACCGAGCCCGCTTGGCTGACGGTGTGCCACGGACCCTCGACTGGCGCGTCTGGCTGCAAGACGAACCGCAGTACCGCATTCAGAGCTGACTCGCATTGATGAGCGTTCAGAGCTGACTCGCAGAGCAATGTGGCTACGCCTGTCCCGATCAGCTGGCGCAAAGCAGCACATCCCCTTCCTTCCAGGCCTTTCACTACCGTTTCAGTCCAACCTGCTTCATCGGTGCGCTGGGCGCGACCTCGTACAGCGCAGCCAGAAGCAAGTCAGCTCGGACGACCCAACAGGGCTTGCAACGCGTCCGGCTCCACTGCCTCGGCACATAGGATCCAGACGCCGGCAGTCGATGCGCGCGCTCAAGCGGGCGACTTGGACCACGCATAAGGAACGAAAACGAGTTTCAGGAAATGAGAAGGGAGAGCAGGCGCGACTGCCGCTGCCGGGCTGAGAGCGTAGGACGACTGTCGTCGGGTGTGTACGAATGGCTTGTCGAGTGAAGCACCGGTCGGCGGCCGGCGCGGCTGCAAGCATCACGTTCGCGCGCGCGTGGCGTCAAACACCCGTTCTGAGGATGGTCGAGCCGGTACCCGTGATCCCGGCGCTGTGGGCTTGTCGGTCTCGTCTGGTCGCTGCATGCCCCCTGCCTTGGTTGGCTTCGCTTTCGTCGTCGTCCAGCGGCCAGGGGCGGGTTGGACGACGATCGCCCCGGCTGATGCTGATGCTGCTGCTGCTGCTGCTTCCGGGCCTATGGGTCGCGCTCAACACTGCTGCTGCGCGGAGGCCGAGCCCTTTGAGAGCACTTTGCCCGCCGCCGACGCGGGAGGAGCCCTTTGCCTGACGAGGGCCAGACAACGTCGCCTCCTCCCTCCCTCTGACCCTGCACGCCTCTTCCTCACCCACTCCCTTCCGCAGCGCAGAGGACGACCGCCACCCTTCTTGCAACAGCCGACAGCGCCGCATCCCTCTCTCGCACGAGGGCGCCGCGCATGACCGCGACCGAGAACGGCTCGGCCGGCCCGCCCGCTGAGGAGGGCAGCGGCGGCATGGAGGAGGCCTCGCACCTGCTCGACACCCTCGGTCCGTCCGCGGCTTCTGCAGCCCTCGCTCCCGCTCGCCGAATCCTTTAGCCAGGCTCGCTGACGCTACCTCCTGCTCCGTGACGCAAAGAGAGCCTGCCGTTGCAGGCATACCTCGCGCTTCATCCGCATCCCATCTATGTCTTGCCATCGCCTCGGCTGTGAGTGGACCGACCCCCCGCCGTCCGCCTCCCGAGCGAGCCGGGGTTGCGGTCGGCCACCGTCCTGGCGCTCCGAAACCGCCTTCGCTGATACTCGCCGCTCATATGCGTCACCAGCTCGTCGTCGTCCGCCCCGTCGCTGCGGCCGATCTGGTCCAACGCGGCCGCAGTCAACCTTCTCGGCGACTCGCTCTCGAGCTGCCTGGACGAGGCCGAGCAGACGATGCTCAAAGCGGCCATCTCGCAGCTGGACCTCGCCCAGGAGGATTCGACGGTGTCGGAGGCGAACCGGCCGAGCGTAGAGCCGCCGCCACCGGCAAAGACGCCCGCGACGCCGGGCGGGGTCGTCGGCAGGGCGAGCTCTGTCAGCACTGGCACCAACACGACCGGGACCGACGGCAGCGTGTCGTCCTACTTTGACGAGGCCGCTCAGAGCCACGAACTCTCGCTCTTCCGGCCTGATTGGAACGTCCACAAGACATTCTATGCCCTCATCGTTCGTCCCAAGCGCGGCTCGAGGCGACCGCTCGGGGTGTTGTCGCACGACGCTGACCTGCTTTGCCGCCCATGTCTCTCGACAGACGCGCTCGCCGCATCCCTCCTTCTGCATCCTCCACCTGCATCCGCCGCCGAAAAAGCTCGCTGTCCGCCGGGGCGATGCCGTGACCTACCGAGGCCAGTATCTGCCGCCGCCGACGCTGCACTCAAGCGCGCGGTCGTCGGTCGCGCCCTCGTCGCGCGCCGGAGGATCCCGCCGAGGGACGCACGCCGGCAGCGACATGGGCTCAGGCACCGGCAGCGGTTCGTTCTCGTTTACCAACAGCACGTTCAGCGGCTCGATCGGCATCCCCCCTCGGTCGCGGCTCAACCAGGAGCATGCGATTGCAGAAGAGAACGAGGAGCACGAGGGTGGCTCGGGTAGCAGGCGTCGCGGCGCCGACGGCCTGCAGACGGCCGTACCCGGCGCCTCGGTTGGCTCTGGGAGCGTGGATGACGGGATGTTGGTGGGAGAGAGGATGCCCAACCGCATGCGCGATGACGACGAATCCGACGAGGAGGTTGTCTCGTGCGCCTCGCTCATCACGCAGACCGACTGGTCAGAGACGCCGCTAGGCCCGGTGCGTCTCGCTCAAGGACAAGCCCGGCAATCTGCCGGACGAAATACTTTGGCTGACGACGCCTCTTGGACTCCTTGCAATCTGCAGCGCGCCAAGTGGCCGGGCAGCTTACGAACGGCGCTCAGCATCCTCCTGAAGACGCCCAACGAATGTGTCATCTGTGCGAGCCGTCTTATCAATCTCGCTCGCTCCAGTGCCAGTCCGAGCTGATCTGTGTTCCCCTTGCGCGCGTTGCAGGGTGGGGACCCGAGTTCCTTATGCTCTACAACGATCTTCACGCCCAGTCGATCGGAGACCAGCACCCGTCCTCCTTCGGTAAGCCCGCGGCCGAGGCCTGGGGCGAGACGTGGTCCGAGTACAAGGCGATGGCCGAGTCGGTCATGAACGACGGCGCCGCACTCGCTCGCGAGGACGACCTCATCTTCCTCAACGAGGTCGAGACGTACCAATCATGGCGGTGGACGCCGCTCACACGCGGCGACGGGACGACAGGTCCGTCCTTGACTTTTGAAGCTCGGCCTCCCTGGCCAGCCGACGCTCGGTGGAACACCGCTGACCACTGTCTTCCCCGTCCGCTCGTCTTGTGCCGGCCCGAAGTAGGCGGGGTCATGATCAACTCGCTCGACGTCACGCGCAAGATCCTCAAGCAGCGGTGGCTCATGATCATTCGCGATCTCTCGACCCGACTGTGTGCGCTCGGCCCGTCTCCCTCGCTCAGTCGCGTGTCTTGCCCTTCCTGATGCCTGCCTCATCGCTGCACCGCCTTCGCAGCCTGCTCAAGGACGATTGCCGAGTTCTCGGAGAACGTTTTGAAGGTGCGCGCGCAGTCAGACCTACCGCTCTCACGACGTCTGCTTCGCTGACCGCCTGCGCTCTCGCTGCCTCTCACAGACGGTCGAGCAGAGTCCTGAAGACTTCTCCTTCGCTTACCTCTATGCGGCCAAGGTGCGCTGACGAGTCTTGCAGAGACTCTGCTCGCTTGTTTCCTTGCTGACCTCTCTCGGGCCCCTTGCGTTGGCACGGTAGAACATCACCACAGCGACGCAGGAGAAGGAGGTCCGTCCTTGGCGGGCTCGCACCCTTGTTGATGTCGGACCGTCCGGGTGGGCAGTCGCTGACCCGCATCTGCTATCGATAAGCAGGATATTCAGCTGCAACTGGCAGGAACGGTCGGGTACGCCTGCTTCGCATTATCCTTGGAACCATTCGAAGATCGACCGTCGCTCACGCCCTCTTTCGACTCTTTAACAGCGTGCCGTATCTCCACTCGTCGGCGCCGCAGACAATCAGTCTCAATTTCCGAGAGTGCGTCGCACCGAATCGATAGAGACGTCCCGCGCTCAGCGCCATCTGACCTCGCCCGCTGGCCACCTAGGTTCGACAAGAACAAGCCACAGGTCATGCCGGACGAGACTGGCCTCAACGGCTCACCTTGGCCCTTCCGCGAGGCGTTCATGACTCGGCGGATGGTCATGATCTGGGACCTGGTCCGTCGCCCGACGTTTCTTTGTTCGCTTGTCGCTCTGCACCGCAGGCTGACGCTTATTCACACTCGTCTCTCAACAGGCGCCCGAGCTAGCCGACGCCCTCGAGCACCGCTCGTGGGGCGACCCGCCGACGAGTGCCGTCTGCATCCCCATCACCGACGATTGGGAGAACGGGCGTCTCTCGTTCCTCATCGTCGGCTTGAACACGCGTCGGCCGTACGACGCTGACTACGAGGAGTTCATCACCGACGTCCAGTGGGTTGCTCATCTCCGGCACGCTGTGCTGTTCTGCTGTCGACTGATGTCTGCCGCTCTCCCGCTCGACAGGTCCTTGCTGCTCTCGAATCTCAAGGGCATCGCCCTCTTTGAGAGCGAAGCGAGACGGCTGAAGCAGCTTGAGGAGCTCGATCGGGCCAAGACGGGTGCGTCGACCGAAGTTGCCTCTCGACTGGAGTCCCCGCTGACCACTCGTTTTGCTGCTGTTGCTCGGCAGTCTTCTTCACGACAATCTCGCACGAGTGCGCAAGCCCCTTTTCTTGATCTACCCTCTCTGTCGTTGTGCTGACACGGCTCTGTCCATTGGCGGCCCGACTTCAGGCTAAAAACACCCCTGACGCTCATCAAGGGCCCGATCCACGACCTGAGCAAGGGCGAGCAGGCGCCGAAGCGAAAGAAAATCTTCACGCTCGCTCTGGTCCGTCTATCCTGACTTGCCTTTCTCGAAGGACTTGTGCTGACTGCACCTTCGTGCACATCCAGCGCAACATCAATCGCCTGGCCCGTCTCGTCGACGGCCTGATGGACTTTGCTCGGCTCGGTCCGTCCAGACCTCGCCCCGGCTTGCGGCTGCCGTGATCCGACCTCGCTGACTTGGCTTTTGTGCTTTGTCTACGCAGAGGCTGGCCGTCTGCGCGGCACCTTCCGGCCGACCGACCTCGGCTTCTTTACGATCGACCTCGCCTCGAGCTTCCGCTCTGCGATGGAGCTCTCGCGCCTCGATTACGTCGTCGACTGCGACACAGCGCCTTCCAAGGACATGCTCGTCTTTGCCGATCGCGACTTTTGGGAGAAGGTTGTCTTCAATCTGATCGGCAACGCGTATAAGTACACGCTCTCGGGCTCCATCACAGTGACGGCCAAGTATCGGCCCGAAGGCTTCGTCTTCAGCGTCAAGGATACCGGCGTCGGTATCGCCAAGCCCGAGCAGGAGCTCGTCTTTGAGCGCTTCCACCGGGTTGAGGGCACCGCTCGCAGCCATGAAGGCACAGGTGCGACTCGGTCCTTCGCACGATCACGCGCCAAGCGGATCGTTCTCCACTGACGCCTCTTCTTCTCGAACTCGCTTTGCAGGCATCGGTCAGTACCACTCTTCGAGCGGACTTATCCTCACCCACACCCACTGATTCCCTTTCTCCCCACTGTCGCTACGGTCAGGGCTCTCCTTGACGCTCGAGCTCGTCTCGCTGTCGGGCGGCCAGCTCGCACTCGAGTCGACGACGGCATCCGACAGCAAGGACGGAACCTCCGGCTCGACGTTCACCGTTACGATCCCTTACGGCAAGGCGTGCGTCTTTGTCGTTAAGCTTTGACACAGAAGGCGCTACTGCTGACGCTCAGCTCCTACTGCGCTCAGCCATCTGCCGCCCAACCAGGTCGAGGACATTGAAGACGACCGGCAGACAGGCAAGACAGCCTATGGCGAGGGCATCCTGGCCGAAGCCAGCAGGTCCGTCGTCGGCTCCGTCTTTCCGCGGTCGGCTGTGTGCGCTAGCTAACATTTCTGGGCCCGTCCGCAGATGGGGCAAGGGCGGCCAGTCCGACTCGGCTTCTGGCTCGGCCTCGGCAGGCTTCTCCGACAGCGGCATGTCCAACTCGGATGTACGTTCCTGCGCCACGCCCTGCGGCCGATCTTCTGGTTGCTGACGACGAGCCCCTCTGGTCTCCAGTCTGTCGGCGTCATCGATCTGTCGGCTCTTTACTGGGCGAAGGACAAGGACTGCATCCTCGTCGTCGACGATTCGAGCGACATGGTCGCCTACCTGCGCAGCTTGCTCGGCGTTTACTGCCGGATCCTGACGGCGACAAACGGCCAGGAGGGCCTCGACATCGCCATCAAGCACCGGCCCGACCTCATCATCTCGTACGTCGCCTGCTTAGGCTCGTGGGCCGCTCGACACCTGATGAGAGAACTGCGAGCTGACACGCCGACTGCAAATTCAGCGACATCTCGATGCCGATCATGGACGGCGTCACGTTCCTGAGCCACCTCCGCCGGCGAGAGGACACTGAGCTCATTCCGTTCATTCTTCTTACCGCCCGTTCGAGCGACGAGGACAAGGTGGACGGTCTGCTGCTCGGAGCCGATGGTACGCCCGTCTTGTGCCAGCGCCCGTCATCGAGCGTCCAGATTGAGAGCTGACGCGTCATCCCCTTTTGCCGTCGCAGACTACCTGACGAAGCCCTTCAGCGGGAAGGAGCTCGTCGCGCGTGCTCGTGCGCAACACGTCAAGCTCACGTCCGCCCTTTGCCTGTTTGCACAACTGACCCGTCACCGTGCTCGTTTCTCCCAGATCTCCAAACGCAGCTGGGCAAGAAGCGGTCACAGCTCGCGCAAAAGTTCCGCGAGCAGCTCAAGACAAAGTGCGCGATTATCTGCCCGCGATGAGCGACGACAGATCTGACCTCCCGCCGACTTGCTCTGCAGCCAACTTCTCATCGACCTGTCGCCGTGCGTCTGTTCGCCGACCTTGACCTGCGATTGTGATTGCTTACACTGCCGCCTCTCCGCAGAATCGGCATCGGTCGCATGTCTGCTGACGGCGACGTCGAACAGCTCAACGACGCCTACTACCGGATGAGTGCGTGCATGTCCTGTGGTTCTGCTGTCGCGTCCCCGTCAAACTGAAGCGCCTCGTTGGTGCTGCTCCTTGCAGCTGGACAGCCAAAGGACGCGCCGAAGGACACGTGGCTCGAATACCTCGACGACACTTCTCGCGAGTGGGCGACCGGTGCCTTCAAGCAGCTGGGCGTCGACGTGAGCTCCTTTCTGGTCTCTCGAACCGATTGGCTCTCGCAGCAGCTGAATGTTTTTCCTCGTCGCCAGACCCACGGCTTTACCTGCGAGCTGCTCTGGCGATCCGGAACCTGGACCTACACCCAGGTGGTGAGTCTCGGAAGCTCGATCGACCGCAGCCAACCGACACGGAGCTAACAGGCTGCCTCCTCCCCTGCCATCGAAGGTTCCACTCGCAGGAGACACTGACCGGAGTCACGGCGTCATCTGCACGCACACCGACATCACCGACCGCAAGCGGCTACAGCAGATGGAGGTTTCGCACGAGCGCTCGCGCTTCGAGGAGGCCGAGGCGCAGCGGCAGAAGGCCGACGAGGAAAAGTGCATCCCTGTCTTCTGGCGGTCTGGACCAGCCGAAGCACAGGCTGATGCCCTGTCGCTGCGACCCTTCCTCTTTGCGGGGCATAGACGACAGCAGGAGTTCTTGATCTCCGTCATCTCGCACGAGCTGCGCAACCCGGTCAGCGCCATTCTCCAGGTGAGTCCTTCTTGTCAGCGCGGCGCGCGATCCTTGCCGGCCCTCATTCTGATCGTTTGCCCTCGCGATGTCCCAGTGCTGCAACCTCGTGCACGGTAACCTCGCCTTTCTCCATGACGAGCTCAAGGCATGCTTGTGCGTCTCATCCGAATCCAGCGCTTCCGCCCGCTTGAAGGCTAGGCCTCGCTGACTGTGCTTTGCATCCTTCACAGGGAGCCCGAGCCGCCTTTTACCCCCTCGAGGCAGCTTCTGGATCTCATCACCGAGGATCTGTGCGTGGCAGAAATCTCTCCCCTCAACCTGACCCGTATTTACCGTGTCACTGACCGCGTTCACATCCTCTCGGACCCTGGAACAGAGATGCGCTCGACGTAAGTCGTCTTGTCTTGTAGTGTGCCTGCTTCCGCTGCCTAGGCTGATGCTTTCTTGAAACCTGGACCGATCGCAGAGCATCCACGAGATGGCGATGTCCCAAGAGCGGATCGCGAACGTGAGCCTGCTCGAGATCTGCGATGTTGCGATGCGTGGCACGCATACTGACACGCCACCTAATCTGTCCCTCGTAGGACGTCCTGTCGATGTGCGTTTGGGTTCTGGCGCGATCTCGTGGTCGATGGGCTGACGCTCATACCTCTCTGACATACCCTCAGGGGCAAATTCACGCTCAACACGCTTGAGAGTGAGTGTCTCATCAATGGCAGCTCAACCTGCGCCGCGCGTCGTCGAGCCTCGCTGACGTCCTTCGTCCATCCAGTCTGCCCGATCCCGATCGATCTCGTCGCCGAGGCTCAAAAGACGTGCGTCACGCTCTGCCTCTTCACCGTCGACTCATCTCCAATTCATGCTGACCTGCTCTCGATCTGCTGCCCCAAGCATCGCCACCTTCGCCACCGAGTGCCGAACGAAGCACATCAAGCTCGAGCTGGTCATCGGGGGACAGCTAAAGGCACTCTACGCCCGGGGCTGCAAGGTCTTCATGGCCGACCCGGTGCGGATCGGCCAGATCTGCCTCAATCTTGTGTCGAACGCCATTCGCTTCACGGGTCAGCCCCGTCCCCGCCATGCCCTTCGCGAGATCTCGGCTGACGTGAACGCCCTCTGGATCGTATCTCCAGCGACCGCGCCTACGCGCAGGATCACCTTCCACCTTGACGTCCGACGCAACCCGCCGGTCGACGACTCGTGTCGCGTACCACCAGAGGATTTCACCGATGAGTCTCTGCCACCAGACTCGCCCTACTACCTCTACGGCGCCGTCGAGGACACCGGGTACGTCGGCCGTGGTGTGCGAGTGGCGAGCTGTCGGTGCGGCTTCTGATCTCGCCCGAACCATGCTTCGCTCAGGCCCGGCCTCAAGCCCGAGGAGCTCGAGCTTCTCTTCCGTCGGTTTTCGCAAGCCAACAAGGCCACTCACAGTCTGTCTGCTTTCCCTTTCGTTCGCTAGGTGTCGACGATCGACTGACGCCTCATCCGCCTCTCTCGCAGCTGTGCGTCTGCCGCGCTGACAGCTGCGGCTGCGCCGTGCGATACTGACGCGGCTCCCATTGCTCTCTGCAGGTGTTTGGCGGCAGCGGGCTCGGTCTCTATGTCTCGCGCATCTTGACGCAGGTGCGCCAACGGCTGCCCGCTTTGATCGTCTCTCCCCTGACCGACTTTACTGACGTCAGCGGTCTCTACTGCAGATCATGAACGGCCGCATCGAAGTCGAGTCGGTCGTCGACGAGGGCAGCAGTACGTCTGATGCTGAGCTTGTGCGCGCGGGTCTGCGCTGCTGACCATTCCGGTCTGCCTATTTCAAGCCTTCCGCTACTTCCTCAAGATCGCGACCGGCGCTCGCAACAGCAAGATCGGCCAGCAGAAGCCAAAGCCTTTGCCGGTCTTTGAGCGGCCGCTGCACATCCTGATCGTCGAGGACAATGAGATCAACAGCCGCGTGCTCTCGCGGCAGCTCGTCAAGGCCTCGCTCACCTTTGAGAGTGCGTATCGCTGCTCGTCTCCGAGCTGCTTCCCAGCAATCGTTGGACTGACGGAGGATCTCGCGCCCTCTCAAGTCGCTATCAACGGTCAAGAAGGCCTCGACAAGATCATCAAGTCCATGCAGGGCGGCAATCAGGCCTTTGACGCCGTACGTCGACGACTCCTTCTTGCTCGAGGTTCTGAAGGCTAATCGCGCCGCTACCCACCCTCTCTTCAGGTCCTGATGGACATCAAGTGTGTCCCTCCTTCTGGATACTCTGCGCGTATTGTGGCCGTGCTGACTGGCGTAACTTCTGCGACTCCTGCTTCTGCGACATCTCCCGCAGCATGCCGGTCCTCAACGGCATCGAGGCGACGCGCCGCCTTCGCGAGATGGAGGCTTCGGGCGAGATTCCGCGCAGGACGGTCATCATCGGCCTCACCGGCAACGCTCAAGAGGAGCAGGTTGCCGAGACGAAGGAGGCTGGCATGGACGTAAGTGCCTCTCGACCCCTCTGCGGCTCAACCCGCGCGCACGTAGGCTGCCCGACTGACGAGTGCCTCTCTCTCTCTTTCCTCGCCCTCCTCACCACAGCATACGATAATCAAGGTCAGTCGTCACCCCTGCATCGATCAGCCGACCAAGAGCTGACGCCTATTCGCTCATTCTCAACCTGCAGCCCTACAAGATTGACGACGTCCTCTGGACCCTTAAGGGTCTGTAAACTCTGCTCTGCACTACCCTTCCATCCCTCTCCTCCCCTCCTATCCTGTACACCTGGTCTCCTGCCGCCGTCTCCTTGCATTGTCACGCCTCCCTCCCTAGACTCTCAGCTATCTCGGCCTCCGCCGTCGCGGACCACATCTGTTTCGACTAGTACGCCTCACGGGCGGCGCCGGGCGCCGCCCTCTCTTTCTCTCCTCCTGGGCTCTCCATCGCATCTCACGCACCTCACGCAACACCTCTTTGTATTCTTTCTTTGCGGCCGCTTTCCCTACACATGACCCGGATGCGCCTCTTCTTGCCATTGCTCCGTCTTTGAGGTGAGTGCGCCGCGGATGTGCACAGGCCGCTAACCGTGCGTACGCGTCGTGCGCCGCCCGGGCTAGCTGCTGCGCGGCCGCCCCGACCACCGCCTTCGGCATGCTCGTCCATCGCGCTCGACGCTCTGCCGACGACCATCTGCTCCCCCCCACACTGCCCTCCCCCTCGCGCTCGTGCTACTACAAGCACCATCTTCAGCCTGCCCGGCATACAAGGTTCGGCGACCACCTGGCGACCTCTGGTTGCCCTTCGTCGCGCGACGCTGAGCTGCCTTTCCCCTTTGTCCTTTCCCACCGGCCGCCAGGCCTGCAAAACATCACCGTCCGCAAGCAAGTCCGCTCCTCCCTGATGAGCTCTAGATCGGTCGCTTTCATGTGAGTGACCGGGCGCTGAGCTCCTCATGCAGCAGCAGGCCTGGAGCCAGGCTGACAGTGTCATTGTGATAGGTCATCGCCGTCGTCGTTGGCTGTGGTCGGCCCGCGCCTGCTGCCCGAGCTGCAGCGGATGATCCCGCAAGCCGCGTACATTTACCTGTCCGGTTCCGACTTGCCGATGTCTGAGCGCGTTGCTGAGTGGCGGGCCAACATGCTCAGCTTTTCACTCGTGTCGAAACTGTGGCGAGTGCGTGGCGACGCGCAGCCCCTGTCCCGTCCGCTACTCGTTCGCAGGACCGTCCAGCGATGCCGCTGACTTGTCGGCCATCTCCTCTCGCTCCCAGGACGCCTGTCAGGAGCTGCTTTTCAATCACGTTGATTTTACAGAGGAGGGCAAGGGCCCGCCTCGCGTCGCTAAGCTGGTCGAGGCGTTGAGATCCTCCCCACGCCTGGCGCAGTACGTGCGCAGCGTCGCGACGGCCGACGAGACGGGTCCTACCGCCCAAGAGCTCTGCCTTCGCCACCTGCACCTGATGCCGTCCATCAAGGAAGCGAACCACGTCCCCTGGCTCGACTGCCACCTTGCAGCCCCCTCATCGCTCGTCCGGCCGACGCTCAACGATCTGACCGTCTCGCTTTTACTGCCGACGCGGACGCATCCAACCCGGTGGTATGACCTCGGCTCGCTCAAGACGCTCGACCTTTCGGTCGTCTATGGCGCCCTCGACTTTGATTTCGTCGTGCGCCTCATCCGTGCGGCCTCGCCCAATCTCGTTTCGCTCGAGCTCCGCTTCCTGGGAACGACGGCGGTTGTCAATTGCGAGAGTCTGCTCGATCTCATCGCGACCCAATTCAAGGCCCTCCGGGCGCTCACCTTCATCGTCGCCGACTGCCCTACGACGATCATGCCATCCAACGTCCTCGGCAGGCTGCGCTCGCTCCGGTTCCTGGAGCTCGTCCACCCCGAGCTCAACCTCGAGGCCGTCCTGCAGACGCCGCACTCGAAACTAGCCGAGCTGGCGATCGGCCGCCACTCGCTAAAGGCAATCGCCGCCCAGCCGAGCCTACTCGACCCGGAGAGCGGCCTCGGAGCCGACTTCCGTGCGGTCTGCGAGAGCCGGCGAAACAAGCCCAAGCGGCACCCGGCCCTCCGCTCGGTCGGGCTCATCGACGGCGTCGCAAACGTCAGCTTCCGCTTGGCCCGCTTCGCCACGAGCCCCGCCGTCAAGCGCGTGGCGGACGAGCTCGCGGCCGTCGGTCTCGAGCTGGTTGACTCGGGCGGACGGGTGCTCGACACCGCCGACTGGTCCTCGGACGAAGAGCCGAGCAGCTCGGAGGATGACGACTGGAGCGACGACGACGACGACGAGGGCGTGGGGCAAGGCGGGACCGAAGATGGGACCGGCGGCGGGAGCGAGCCGAGCGAGGGCAACCCCCACTGAAAACCGATTGGCGGCCGGTCTGATATCATGTGCAGCGACTCTTGTCTATTGGCCAACATGGAAGTCAGGGCATTGTTACTGGTGCGGTGCGAAGGAGGCTCGCCGAAAGCGCGCGACGCGGAGCCTACTAAGTGAGCGCGACTCGTCGCGCAAGACGACCTCGTCAGCACGATGATGGACCGTCGGTCAGTCCGTGCTCACTTCGAGGTGGCCGTCAAGCAGCAGTCGCGACTCGTCTCGACGCCTGTCGACGCCGCCGCGGTCGGAGGCGAAATGAGGCTCGGGGCGCGTGCGCGCGCGGGCGAGGGCGTCGCGCTGCAGCTGGGGGCTTGGTCCCTCCCAGCTAACGACCGCCCGACCGCCTCTCTCTCCCTTCCTTCGGCGAACCCCCTTCCGGACACTCGCCCTAAGTTATCTCTGTCGAAGGCCATCCGCGAAGCTCCTTCTCCGTCTCGACGCGACCGGATCAGGTGTTTGACGCGTTTCGAGGCAGCAAGCCGAAAAGCACCAGGACCCGTCGCGCCGCGCCCGCCCTCGGCCCTTTCCCCTTCAGACCGGCCATGAAACGCACTCGCAACGCGTCGGTTGACCTGGGAGCCGCCGGCCTCGATCTGAACGGCTCGACCGAGGCCGGCGCCTCGCCTGTCGCACCTTCATCAGGTCCGTCTTGGACGCGCGGATTGCGGATTGGTCGCTCGCATCGCTGACCCTCGCCCTCGCCTCTGGTCTCAGCCATGGCCGACCCGACCGTTCTCGGTGCCCCCCCCGACCTCAACGGCAGCTCGGACGCAGCTGCCGCGACGACTCGCCTACTCTCGCCCTCGAGCGATCCATCGGCGCTAAAGCGACGGCGACTCGACGCGCCCTTGACCGACGACGTCCTGCCGGCCTCTGACGCGCCCGCCGAGGCCGAGCTCACCGCGGCGGGCCAGACGGGCGCCGACCAGGGCGACCCGGCCGACCGCGCGCTTCTGACAGCGCTCGCGCAGGCGCACGAGGGCGACTTTGACGGCCACCTCGGCCAGGACGAGGTCGGCCTCGCTGAGGATGGATCCGCAGGAGCGGCGGCAGGGGCCGTCGACGAAGGGATGGACGACCGGAGGCTCGCTGCCGCAGAGGCGGCCCAGTTGCTTCAGATCTTCCAGGCGTTCGTCCTCCCGGATAAGTCCTCGACTTCGTTTGACGTGCGTGCTGACAACGGTCAGATGCTCTCTCAACGGCACCTGCAGCATGGCGGCGGACCTCGCCTCGGACGAAGGCGTGCTCGACCGGCTACCGCATGCCGAAACCGACCCGTCCCTCCAGAGCACGCTCCGCCAGCTGCTCACACCCTCTGATGAGGGACCTCTGCGACGCGACGTCGAGGTCGGTCGGCATCTCTCACGGTGTCGTATCGGACGAAGGCTGACGGTTTTCACCATCTCACAGTCTACCCTCGAGGGCCTGTCGAACGCTAAGGAACTGGCCGCGGTGACTTCGCGCGGCGAGCGTGCCGATCCGAGCGAGGCGCCTGCGGCCAAGCAGGCACGCGAAGTGGCCGAGTTTGCGCGGGATGCGCTGCGCGTGCTCGACAGCGTCGGAGGCGGCAGGAAAGGCAAGGGCATCGCGGGTGCGCATTCGTCCCTCGGCTCGGACTTTGGCCGACACAAACCACCATCGCTGACAGTCGACTGCGATTGATCTCGTGCAGGCAGGAAACGCAAGGTCGCGCTCTATCAGAGAATCGCGTCGCACCCGGTGCACACAACGCAGCTCTTCGGACCGCGCTATTTTACCGAACCGATAGACATCGACTCGGACGAGGAGCTCGACGACACAGGTGCGCCGGCGCTGCCGCAAACGCGCACTCTCAGGTATCGACTGACGTTTGAACTGTCACTCGTCTGGACGTAGGCAATGCGAGTGTCGTCCAGATCCACCCGACGCCAGAATTACCGCTCGACCAGCAGCCGACGCTCGGGCAGAGCTCCCGGCCTAAGCAGCGGAAGGTCAAGCCGCCGCCAGCAGTGAAGGACACGGCGCGAGTTGGTGCGTTCTCATTACAGTTTTCTCAACGTTCATATCAATTCGAGAGCGCTCAAGCTAACTCACTTTTGGCTTGCCTCGACGCAGTCTCGATCTTCTCGCGCGAGGATCCTTTCATGTCCTTCCTTCCGGCGTACGACTCATCGGCAGCGACGATCTCGCTGTCGGACACCATCGTGCGCCTGCGCCAGGCTGAAACCCTCGAAGTCGCCCGGCAGGAGGCCGAGGCCGACCCTCTGCCCACCTGGGCACCGGTCGGGCAGAGCGCCGCGGCCGAAGGCGTCGACGCGATGCTCCGAAAAAACTGGGAGCGGCTCGCGCGACTGAGAGAGGCTCAGGTTGCGCGCGTGCGCAAGGGGCTCGCTCAGGCTGAGGAGGACGAGTCTGCGACCGGTACGTGCCCGCCGTCTTCCACTGGCTTCAAATCCTTGCCCGAGGCGCTGATTTCCATCGCCTCAAACTTCCAGCGCATGAGCTTGCCGAGACGCTCTCGCACCTGATCGCCCTACGGCCGACGCCGTCAATACTTCCTGGCGCGGTCGACCTCCGCGCGCTCCACCGCGTCGTCGGCCTCGATAACCCGCCCTCGTCGTATCGCGGAACGCTCGATGCGACGCGGCCGCTCGCTCTCGCCGACAATACAACCCTCAAGGTCGTTTACGCGCAGCCTCCTCTGCCTGCGCCTCCGCTGCAGCAGGCGCCGCCGCAACAGCCAGTGACCGCCCGCCAAGGCTCTTACGGCCCCACTTCAACTTCAGGCGGCCAGACCTACCGCGCACCTCCAGGCCAGGCGCAGAGGCCACCGAGCTACCCGCAGCAGCAGCAGCAGCAGCAGCAGCAGCAGCCGTATCAGGCGTCTCCGCGCCTCGCCTACGGCTCGACGAGTCAGGGCAACTCGCCGATGTACGGCACGGGCTCGCCCTACGCCCAGCAGCAGCAGCAGCTTCCACCGCCTCAGTGGCAGCAGGGACCGCCGACTGGCATGCAGCAGCATCGACCGTCACTGTCGCAGCAGCTGCAGCAGCCCCTCGGCCAGTACGCAAACCAGCAGGCCTACTCGCAGCAGCAGTCGGCGCCGATACCGATGATGGGCTGGAAGAACTCCTCGACGGCGCCTCCGCCGCCCCCGCCAAGCGTCCAGCAGCAGGCCCCCGAAGGCATGTGGTGACGGTCCGCCTAGGCCGCGGGGAGTGGACGGGAGGCGAGGAAAGACCTTACAATGAAACTATAATTCACCCAGGCGCGCCATGCCGCGACTGCTAGCTGCGGATCCAGTCATACAATCCTTGAGCGTGGCATTCCCCCTTCCTCTCCTAGTGGTGCTAGCTGTCGCTCTAGTGGTGATAAGCCGGCGCCTGGTCCTTGACGAGTTCATAGGCCTTGTCGAGACTGGCGCGGAGGGGCGATGCGTCGGTCAACGTGCTCTCAGCTCGGTGAACGATCATCAAAGCGACCGCGGGAACGTACGCCTCGACGATAGAGGGCGGTAGAGGGCCTTTTTCCAGGTCCAGCAGGTTCTGGCCGATGTGCTTGGTCGACGAGGCGCCAATGAGCTGCGAGACGCGCAGGAGGAGAATGCGATTAGCTGGAGAGGTGCGCAGGGCAGGAAGTAAAGTGCTCACGATCGCGTCGCCGAGCTCCTTCTTCAGCTCCGAGTGATGCGTCATCCATCTGAGAGCGATCTCGGGCAGGGTCAGGCCCTCCTTCACGGCGAGCTAGATCCAGACACTTCGGTCAGCTAAGGAGGGACTCATGGAAAGCGGGAGGGCAAGGGTGGGGGCAGTCGCACCTCCTTGAGCTGCTTGAGCGCCTTGAAGTAGTCGTCCTTGAAGTACCGGTTGCGGTACATGGAGCCTTGGACGCGGTCTGGGTCGAAGCGGCTGCCCTTCTCGACGGCAGAATCGGCCGAGGTAATGGCGCCGGAGAAGAGGCCACCAGCAAGACTGTCGTGGGGAGGGAAATGGACCGGCCAGTGAGTGACGTGACGCAAGAGGCAGCGCAAGGCGCCCGGAATCCCGAGGGTATGGCAAACCGCACGGATTGTATGCCTTGGAGATGGGGGCGCAAGTCAGCTGCCACTCTCCTCTCAGGTCGTGATGAGCGACAATCAGAGCTCACGTAGAAGGCGATGCCGTGACGGCGGAGGACGGGGAAGAGCTCGGGCTCGGCAGTACGCACCAGAGCGTTGTAGACGCCCTGGTAGACCAAAGGCTGGATCCAGCCGTTCGTCTTGCAGAGGGAGACGATCTCTTCGACTTCATCTGCCGTGTAGTTGGACTGAGCTCGCCACGTTGTCAGGACCGGTCGGCAGTTTGATTCCAGAGGTTGCTCGCAGACCTACCAGACCAAAGCGCGCAAACTTGCCGGCAACAAACTCCTTGTTGATAGCCTCGAGCGTCTCTGCAAAAGGAACACTGCGGTCGGGCGCGTGCAGGTACTCGATGTCGACCTTCTTCATCTCGAGCGCCGCCAGAGAGTCCTGCAAAGATCGGCTGCGCACGTCAGTTCACCGCTCGAGGCCAGTGCGCAGGATGGTCCACGCCTACGTTGAGAGCTCGGGAGATGTCCTCCTTGCTATGCGTATAGGAGCCGAAGGGCATCTTGGCGTTACGGGCGGACGGGTAATTCTTAGTCGACTGGAAACAGGGAAGTGCGTCGAGCAGGCGGTCGTCAGCTGCGACGCTGCCGTGCCAGAGGCCGATAGCGAGGCAGCCCGTACGATCTTGAAGCCGGCCTTCTCGGCTCCGATCCGGGCGAGCATGCGCTCACTGGAGCCCTCGCCATACATCCGGGCAGTGTCGAGCTCGTCATGGCCGTGGCTGGCAAAGATGTCGAGGATCTCGGAGGCCTCGGTTGGCGAGAAGACGCGCGACTGCTCCTTGCCCTCGTCTCCGAGCGTCATGCACTGAGGTTGCGGGAGAGGCACGATCGCAGGGGTCAGTCGCTGGGAGGCTAAATCTGCGGTAGACAGCGGGAACGTCGTACTCCGAAGACGATCTTGACGGCGGTCGTGGGAGCTGGCATAACAGTTACGTCTCGATGGAGGGACGGGGGCAGAGGGGTCTGGGCGAGTCGGAGGGACTGGAGCTGCGGAGCTGCTCGGCAGGCGTCGATGGGCGGCGGTCAGGGGTCTGACGCTGCCGCCTCATGCACCGAAAGCGGGGCGACCAGCCCGAAGCTGTCCGGCAAGCTCACATAAGTTCTTGTCGAGATTGAAAGGCTTGCGAGAGTCGGCTGCTGGTGGGAGATGGGAGACGGCCGGCCTGTCGTCCTGCTTTTGACCGACCGATGATGACAGGCGGGCGCAGACGCCCTCCCTCCACCTCCTCCACCCGGGACGGTCTAATTGCGGATGCCAGAATCGACTGCTCCCTGCTGTCATCGGCGCTCTGCCTGACACGAATGCGCATCTCGATGAATCGACCTACGCAGACAGCTGGCAGAAGCGGACGAGGCCGGAGCAAGGCCGACGACGCACGCTGCGCACCGATCTCTCACTGCTAAAGCGCTCCGAGCGCACGCAGAGCACCATCGCAAGCAGCACGGACGCATCGATACAAAGAGGGGAGGAGCTGTCACTACAACGGCTGCGAGAGGAGAGAGAGCGAGAGGCTTAGGCCTGTGAGTCGCGCGCCGCAATTGGCCGCTCCGCCTGAGGCGAGATGCGCAGGCCGTGCCGACGTGCGTTCTGGTTCTTGAAGTCGACGACGGCCGTATGGGTCAAAAGGCGGTTGTCCCACAGCTGCACAAAGCAACAGAGGCAGGGAGACAGATCATCAGCTTGAGAGGTTGTAAGATGGAGTGGGAATGGCACGCACGACGACAGTCCCAGGCTCCCAGCGGACGCGCGCCTGGAAGTCGGCTCCGCGCGCGATATGGTCGAAGAGGAACGAGAGGATCGTATCGCTCTCCTCCTTGCGCAGGCCGACGATTCGCCGGGTGAAGCCCGAGTTGACGTACAGGGCCTTCTCGCCGGTGACCGGGTGGCGACGGACGACGGGGTGGATGTGCTCGACCGGGTCGCGGCGAACGTGGCCGCCGTAAGCGCCGGCCTTCGTGCGGGCGACCTGCTCGAAGCCAGAGTGGACCTGGAGCAGGAGCGAAGTAATCCCGATCAGCGGCAGACTCGCCGCCGCGAGAACCGAGACGGACGCACCGCATCGAGCCCATCGAGGAAAGCTTGGACGGGCGGAGACAGCCGCGCGTATGCCTCGCGCTGATCGCTAAAGATTGTGTCGCCGCCGCTGGTGGGCGAGTCGAGCAGGAAGAGGGTCGTAAGGCCGAGTGGCTGCGCCTCGTACGAGACATCGGCTGGGAGAGCAGGAAAACAGGCCAATGTCAGCGCACGCCAGGGATCTGTGGAGACCATGGCTGACGCACTGTGCCAGCCGATCGAGGACAGCGTCTCCCTGTTCTCCTCGTTGAAGCTCTGGGCGGCGGCCCCATCAGCACGCCCTTCGCGATAAACCAGATGCGCCTCATCGAAACCCTCCGGGGCGGTCGACGTCTGATGGATGTGCAGGCGGCCGAAGTGCTGGTGAAGCGAAGACAAAGCATGAGCAAAACGATGAAGCCAAGACGATCTGGAGCAGTAGAGAGCCGACGGACCGATCCCCAAGCCTTGAGCCAGTCAAAGGATTGCTCGCCAAACTCCTGCCCTCGGAAAGCGACGACGCCTCGGCGTGCGACCTCAAGCGCGACCTGATCGCGACCGCTGGCGTCGAGCAGGTGGAGCTTGAGATTAGAGACCTCACTGCCGATGCCCGGCGTGATCTGGATCGATCGGACACCGTCGGTCTCGAAGATGGCCCGAGGGTTGGCAAGCTTGAGCGCCCGGTGACCCGGGTCGTCGTGCTCGAACGGCTCGAGTGGCGGTAGGAGGGCTGAGGGCGGGGTGACCGAAGGCAAAAAGCGGGCGTGCCGGTACTCCGGCTCGACCTCGAAGCGGTCACCCTTGAGCTTGAGCGAGCCTCGGTTGTCTTGAACGTACTCGAGCGACGTTCGGGAGAGCAGGGCAGACATGGCTAGAGGAGAAGGGGGCTGGCGGGGCTTGGGGAGGCGGCGAGCGGTGAGGGCAAAAGGTATGTGAGGGAAAGCCTTGCCGTGGTCAGCTCGCCCGTCTCCTCTTTATGGAGAGGCGGTCTGCGCAGGGGCCGCTATGCGTTGGCCGTTGACGCCTGAGGGTCTGGCGTCAGCTGGGCCGTGGCGAGGTGAAGGCGCCATCGCATGTGCTTCGCCCGCGATGCCGGCGTGCTGCGTCTGCCAGCGAGAAGCCCATAGAGAGTCGGCGCGGACCGAGATCCCATCGCTAGTAGTACGTGGATCGGACCTGGCCGTCGTGCTGGCGGACAGGGTTAGCCCTTCGAGCTCTTGTTGCTGACGCGATGGTGGGGCCGAAGGGCAGAGGCGAGGGCGAGCCGGAGGTGGCCGAGACGGCTCGTGCCGTGGTTGGTCGGTCGGACGCGAGACGCGAGAGCCAGATCAGGCCCAAAGGCAGTCAGCAGGCCCGTCCGATCTGACTGCCAAAGACAGAGCTTGGCCTATGCGAGCGGAAGGAGGAGGCGGTCGAGCAACGGGCTCGGGCAGCCTGGCTCTCGACCTCGCTCGTCCCTGTCGCCGCGGGCCGCAGTACTCGGCCTGAATTCCAACTCGGTCGACGTCTCCGACACTGGTCGATGTCGTTCGCGTTGCGCGCCCTCCGTCGAGGATCACAGTCTCATGCGCCAAGCAGACGCCTATCGGATCAGGACAAGAGCCGTCGATGAACATTTGTGCGAGGCATCGCATCACACTCTCAGAACCCGCCGTCCAGGACCTCTTCGACCGAGATGGGCATCCGCAGCCAGCGCCGGCCGTTGCCGTCGGCCTCGGGCAGACGGCCGCCTCGGAGGTTGACCTGCAGGCTAGCGTGCATGAGCCGAGGCGTCCCCAGCGTCGCGTCGCGCTCCTCGCGCATGCGCGCAAACTCCTCGGCGACGATCCGAGAGTTGACGTGCTTGTTTCGCGCGCGCTGGTCGGCGACCGACGAGAAGCACGACTTGGTGCGGTCCTCGCCTGGGTAGTCGTGGCCGGAGAAGATGCGGTAGTGGTTGGGAAGGGAGAGGAGCGTCCGAGCCGATGTGAAGAGGTCTTGCGCACTACCGCCGGCAAAGTCAGCTCGCGCCGAGCCGACATCGGGCCTGTGAGAGGGGGGGGGGGGAGGCAGGTTAGCGAAGAGCGGAGAGGGGCGGGAAGAGGGGTTAGGATAGCGCGAACAAGAAAATCGAATCGCCAGCAAAGACTGTATCGCCGACGACGACGCCGATATGGTCGGGCGTGTGCCCCGGAAGGTGGATCACCTTGCACTCGAGCTCGCCGACGCGGAACACCTCGTTGTCGTCGAGCAGGGCGTCGAACGAGCCTTCGAATGCGGCAGCTCCGATACCGTAAACCGGCCCAAACTGGTCCTGGACCTGCTTGACCCGCCGACCGATTGATATGGGACAAGCCGAGCCAGTCGACTGGGGCGGGTGTAAGAGATAGAGCGCAGGGGCGTGAGCGAGCTGGGTGGCTACAGCTGAAATGAGAGTCGCGAATGCACCTTCTTCCAAACGCGCGAGGCCTACAGAAGCGGGAGCTGCTTGAGGTCAGCACATCAACATCTCTTGTAGACGCATCGTGCGGCAGGACGCAGGCGGACGGACGGAGAGATGGTCGGCATGGACGTGCGTCTCAAGGACTCGTGCGATGGTGTACGCCTCTTGCCGAGCGAACGCCAAGAGGCCGCTCGCCGTCTCGGTCGTAATGTGTCCTACGCGTGAGGAGCATACTTGGTCAGTCAGCAGCGACGACGGCGGCTGAGCAGGTAGGTAGGCAGACCCGAGGCCGGGTCGTAATCTAGCGCCGGGTCGACAACGAGTGCAGCCTTGGTCGCCGGGTCGACGACGAGGAATTGAAAGGTGGAGGTTGGGTTGTGAAAGAAGGAGTGGATAAGGGGACTCGACGGGATGCCTGGGGTCGGCTGGTGTGTCCGGTATGGTGTCGCCGGCCGAGCATTCGCGATGAGGGCGACTGCGGGCGACCGGGGCGGACGAGGGTTAGCAGCCTCGCGAAGAGAGCGGCGCACACAGCCTTCGAGCACGACTCACAGGTCCGACGGCTGGCCGATAGACTGGCTGCTCGAGCAGCGAGCAAGCGAGTCGAGGCTGAGGTGGCCATGGCGGGCGGCTCTTAAGGAGCGA